>OFFE01000036.1_pt1 | contig 103815 bp, 71 predicted proteins | sample 1521371 | NCBI WGS metagenome assembly OFFE01 (sample SAMEA3504131, study PRJEB24116) | mouse gut metagenome | biome: mouse gut; feature: mouse-associated habitat; material: faeces | place: Denmark | collected 2011 | reverse complement strand
TTTCACAGCATGGATGGCCATGCGGCCCGCCAGGCGGCAGGCTGAGCATGATGGTGGTTTAACTTCCATTTATGATAATATAATAGCACAGATACCCGGCAATATACCAGTATACTTTGATTCAGCATTCTCGTAATTCATATCACATGTCAGCAAACATGCCGCTGCATCAGGAAAACGCAAACGAAAAAAGAAATTACTCCCGCAAAGAGATCACTACAAACTCGGCCGGCGCCTTCCCTTCTATCCCCTGCTCAAGTCTCTTTACAACACTGCTGTGATATTCGCCCGATTCCAGCATGGCATCTGCAAACTCCGCACGGATGCATAAATAATCAGAGCCATAATAAGTATGCTGCAGATCAGAGAATTCATCTGCCGGCGTAATCATCCCTTCCACCACATCCGGACGGTAATAGGCTGAGCGGAAATCAATATCATTAAAAATTACCACCGACTTTTCCGGAATCCCATTATAGACTTCCTCCCACTGCGCTTCCAGCGACAGATAATAGTTGTCATTTCGATTCATCCCACCGTTTGCAAAGACAGACCATACCGCGGTCACAAGCAGCAGCGTTACCATACCTGCAAAATAATAAAATCCTTTTTTTCTCCGCAGATATGGCAGCAGCAGGCTGATCAATGCAATGCAGAGCAGAAAAGTCGCCGGTTCAAAGAAGCGGAAATAAAAACTGTCCATCGAAGAAACATAACGGATACCGATAAAGACCACATCATAAACTACCGCCATCACGACTAGCACGGACTCTCTCGTAAAACGTCCGCAGTTTCCGGCAATTATCCAGCCAATGCCCATCAATATGCCCACCACCACGAATACTTTGATCTGATACGGAAAGCCTTCCACCAGTTCCGGTATCTGCATGGAAAATATATTGAAAAACTCCGTCAGCAGACTCTCAATCAGATCATCCGTCAGGATCCGGTAATCATCCCACCACATTGTCCGACTCACTCCAGATGCCATACCGTTCATTATCTTATTCATCAACAGATATGCCATGCTCAAAACACCCGAAACAAACGCCGTCACTGTCAATCCGATTATTTTGCTAAAAACTGCCTGTTCTTTCTTCTTCCTGTAGGATACAAACAACGCCAGCAGATACAGCCCGGTCACAATCCATACAAAGATACCGTAATATCTGGTCATAAAGCAGCATATACCCATGATGCCGAGAGCCGCATACCAGCCCCATGACGGATGCTTCTCCTGCAGCACTTTGGCAAAAAGCAGTGCAAAGCACAGCATAAACAGCATAAACGGGATCTCACTCCACGTATAATAACTCAGATTCAAATAGCCGATATTGGTCAGACACAGACCGTACAACCACGCGTCTTTGCCGAAACATCTGCGCAGCACAAGCAGGATCACTCCCGCCGTCACCATGGCCACAATCTTCGATGCCAGATAAGCGCCGGTTCCTGTGACAAGCATCACAGCCGCAATCAGTGCAGGATACAGAATCGGCCAATTGGCAAACCATGTATCGTATCCTGCCAGACCGTCATAGGAAAATCCTTTTCCATTTACCAGGTTCACTGCCTCCCGCAGATACCCGGCTGAATCTGCTGAAATATAGACACCTTTCAGATAAGCCCGCGAATATATACTGATACAGATACACCCGAACAGCAACAACAGGAACAGATCACTGCCATACTTTTGCACAAATACCTGCGCCGACATTTTGAGCTTCAGCACCGCCGTCCACACTTTCTGCCATCCCGCCCAGATACAGAGCAGTCCCATAACGGTCAGGACTACGGAAAGCGGTACGGAATAGTAAAAGATGTCCCCATAGGTCATCCGGACAGGCACCACCCGGTTGATACCCATAGAAATACCACATTCCAGGACTTCTCCATCCTTAATGACCTGTTCTGTAAAAGGCAGTTCTGCCCCTTCCCCCTCTGGCACCTGCATAAAATACGGGGAACTGCCGTCCGCATAGACGGATACTTTATAGGTCTGTTCTGCCGCAAAGGTCATGTCCCCGGGAATCGCAAACCATTTTCCCGGTGTGATGGTTTCCACCGGAACCACCTGACTGACCAGAATGCTGGAAGAATCATCAGACACCGTAAAGCGGAGAGTTCCTCTGCTGTCCTCCGCGATATTGACTAACAGCACCTGAAAGCCGCTGACCTGAAAATCTTCTGCAGCCGTAAGCATAACTTCCAGCGGTTCTCCCGCCTCACAGGGCACATACACCGGATCCGGATTGATGCCCGGCAGGATCTGCATAGTCTGCATTCCGTTCTGCGCTGTATGCGTCAGCACCAGCATTACAACCCCAAAACACAGGGCAAGTATACAGGTCTCGATTATTTTATGGATGATTCCTTTTTTCATTTTACATCTATTCCTTTATCATACTTTCTGCTTTGAACTCCATACTCTATTGATTCTGCATATGATAAGCCTCTTCTTATGGTATCCGTACACGTCAAAACGTCCTGCGGATAATATCCGGTTATACTATCATCAACTGGCTGGCTAACTGCATGGCAAGATCCACCACCACATCCGAATTATAATGACAGTGTTCGCCCCAGCGTCCCAAACCGTATATCTGCCTTGATTTGCAGAACGCAAGCAGCTTTCTCATGGCCTCCGGCTTGCCGATGGTATTCAGCGGATAGGCATATTCATTCAGATATCGAAAATCTGCGCCGTTACCATTATTTCTGGCACATGCTGTCCCCATTCCATGCGCATCATGATCTGTAATGCCCGGAAGATTAATGGCGGCGTCTCCAAACATCTCTATCCGTTCCTTTCTTGTCTCCAGCCAGTACCCTCTGCTTCCCGGACAGAAATTGTGCCGCACCAGGATCCTGTGCCACGGAACCTGCAGGTCCGGCTCATAGATCCACTGTGCTGCCGTAGAAAGATGCTTCGGTACATAACGGACTTCTACAGCGCTGGATTTTATCTCCGACACCAGATCCCTGATTTCCTCCGGCATACCAACAATCTGCTCAAAGCTCCTCCATGGAACTGTAGTGATCACATATTCCCCTTCAAATACTTCCCCTGTCTTCGTCTTCACGCTGCGATTTTCGCAATTCAGAACGCTGGCTTCCATTCCGTACAGTACCCGGGATGAGATTTCTCCGGACATACGGATCCACACTTCGCCGTATCCAAATTTTTTTGGATAATAGAAAGCGGCATGGCCCGGCTGCGTTCCATAGGGTTTATGCGTCAGACAGGACAAAAGGGTTTCCTCAAAGCTTACATCGGGCAGCTTTTCCAGCCAATAGGTACCCAGCTCGTCCAGTTCATCCGCGAACATCTTCTGATTATAAGGCAGCATATAATGATCGGCAATCCGCTGTCCCAGCTTCCAGACCATCCATTTCACAAACCGTGTCGGCATGGGCTGATCCAGATTACAGCCTGCCTTCGCTATAGATGTCAGATAAGCCACCTGCTCCTGCAAATCCAGCTGCCAGATATTAGCCTCCAGCGGATGGCCAATCTCGGCTCCGTCCACCCAGATACGACTGTCCCGCGTAAAAAGCTGCCATTCCTCCTCTGGCATAAACTGAAACAGGAATTCATTGACCTGCGGTCTTCTCACATCCAGAAAATGACCGCCGCCAATATCGAAAGGGCTGCCGTCCACCATCACAGAACGGCACAAACCGCCCGCTTCTTCCTCTTTCTCCAAGAGCAGAAAATCAGTTTCACCCAGTTCTTTTAACCGGTTCGCCAAAGTAAGCCCTGACGGCCCGGCTCCAAGAATCAAATATTTTACTTTTTCCATATCTTACTCCATCGTCCGTGCAAGACCAATACGGCTCTCATTCCTTTTCAGCTGAAACAGAAGGCGCAGCGCCTCCGTCACGGAACTGCTTTTCAGGCTGGATGCCGTCCCCACATAGTGAATCGGCACCTCTACTGTCCGCAGATTCCTGCAGTAAAAGCGCATTTCTGTCTGATACATATGCCCTGTAGACAAGAAAGCGTCCAGATTCATATTCTCCAGGATCTTCCGCTGAAAGCCCTCAAATCCGCTTGTCATATCTTTTAGTCTTGTTCCAAGAACCAGATTAGCCAGAAACGTACCGCCCTGACTCAATATCCTTCTGTATAAAGGCTGCCTGCGCATGGAACCGCCTTCCATAAACCGGGAACCCCACACACAGTCATACCCTTCTTCCATTTTCGCAAGAAACTGCGGTATCTCTGCGGGCAGATGGCTTCCTCCTCCATCCATCTCCACAATCTGTTCCGCGCCGTCCGCCAGCGCCTGACGGAAACCTTCCAGATAACAACTGATCACACCTCTGGATTCCCTGTAAAAAATACATTTCACCTTATCGTTCTCAGCTGCTTTCCTTCTGATGATCTCCTCTGTCCGGTCTTTAGAATAGCTGTCAATCACCGGATAAATATGTAAATTGTCATATGGCAGCGCAAGAATTTCATCCAGGATCCTCTCCATGGTATCTTCTTCATTGGCTACCGGCATGACGATGATCGTCTTTTTCATTGCATCCCCTCATAGGTAACGATTAATTTGTCTTCTCTTCTGTCTGCCACAACATCCATAATCAGCACTGCCGTCCGTTATAATATCCCCTCTTCCGTAATCACCATATCCGGTCTCACGTCATGTACCTCATAAGGAATCGTGTGCACCAGCTGACACGTATAAGCGAACGCAGCCGTGGTCAACCGTTCCATGACACTGCCGATCCGTCCTTTCGCGTCGCTCAATCTTCCCAGATAGCGGTCATAAAAACCCTTCCCGTATCCGATCCGATGCCGTTCCCTGTCAAACACAGCCCCCGGCATCCACATCATTATTTTATACTGCAGAAGCTCCCCCTGGTCAGCAGCTGCCGAACCGTTTGGCCGCCCCATCCATTCCGGCAGTGGAATTCCCCGCACCGGTTCCGGAATCCCCTTATAGCCGCTGCATAAATCCTCCAGCGAAAAGATCTGCCAAAACTCCATTTCCCCGCCGCAAACCTTTGGCGCAAACACATACTTCCCATCCGCCAGCGCCTGACCAATCATCTCGCTCGTATCCACTTCACTCCGATAACTGACATAGGCTAAAATGATCCGTGCCTCCCGATAGGCCTGATGTACAAAAACCCGTTCCCGTATTGCCGCATTACACCGCTCCCTTACTTCCGGATCCATTCGATCACGTACCGCAAGTATCTGTCTGCGTATCCTGCTCTTATCCATGCTTATGTCCATGCTTTTTCCCAAGGTCAGTAATCGAACCGTCCTTCTCCACAATAGAAATATTGTCAAGCTGCCCTCTTAAATTCGCCCGCACATTGGCCACATATGCGCTGCGCAGCTGTTTCTGCTCTTCCTTCTCTTCTTCTGTCAGCCCTTCCGTCTGCGATTTATGATACAGCTCATTAATTCTGGCTGTCATCTGTTCTACATTCATATCCCTGCTTTTCTCCTTCTTACATTCTATGATTTTACCTCCTACCGAAGCAGTTTTCCGGCAGCGTTTTACGCTGAGGACGCGAACAGAATTTTCATTCATGCGCCATCTGCTGTACAAACAACGGCAGATCGAAACCCTCCTCCTTATGCGCTTTGAAAAGCGTCCCGATGTTCTGTCCCGCCAAAATCCGATGGATCACCTTAATGTCCGCACTGTTTGCTATTACCATATCCACGCCCATATTACCTGCAATTCTGGCCGCCTGCAGCTTGGTGTTCATTCCACCCGTACCAGAGGCGCTTCCCGTGGAAGCCTTTCCCATCTCCAGCAGCTCCTCCGTCAGCTCCTCCACCACCTCTATATATTTCGCATTCGGATTCTTCCTTGGATCATCCGTGTAGAGTCCGTCGATATCCGATAACAGAATCAGCATGTCCGCATCAATCAGCGCCGCCACGATGGCCGATAAAGTATCATTATCCCCAATTCCCAGCTCATAGGTAGCCACCGTGTCATTTTCATTGACGATCGGCACTACTCCCAGCTTAAACAGTTCTGCGAAAGTATTGCGTGCGTTAAAACGGTTCAGATTATCAATAATCGTATTCTTCGTCATCAAAATCTGCGCTGCCACTTGATTATATTCCGCAAAAATCTTCTGATAAGTCATCATCAGCCTGGCCTGGCCAATGGCGGCGCATGCCTGTTTCACCGCCGTCGGATTGTCCTCATCAATCCCCTGCATCATCACCGCTTTCCTGCCCACCGCCACAGCGCCGGACGTTACAAGCACCACATCTTTGCCACGATTTCTGATATCACACAACTCCCGCACCAGCACGTCCAGCTTCGTGTAATCCAGATCTCCCGTCTGTACATGCTGCAATGAGGAGGACCCGATCTTGATCACGATCCGTTTCTTATCTTTCATCATCTCTCTGATCTTTGTATTTTCTGACATCTCTTCTCTCCAGTCTTAAAATTTCCGTTTCGGTTATCATTTCTTACAATGGCATAAATTCCACCGCTATCTTCTCCGCAATTACCATACCATCCATCGCCGCCGAAGTAATGCCGCCCGCATATCCGGCTCCTTCCCCACACGGATAAAGTCCCCGGATCACCGACTGTCCCGTCTCGTCCCGTATAATCCTCACCGGAGAGGATGTCCTGCTCTCAACCCCTGAAAGACAGGCGCTGCCGTCCGAAAAACCCTGTACGTTCCGGCCGATCAGTTCAATCCCTTCCACCAACGCACGGTTAAGTTCCGCCGGCAGAATTTCATGTACCGGCGCCAAACGATAGTTCCCTTTCACTGCAGGAGCAAAATCAGGATAGCGCTGTTCGATTACGGAGTCATACGATTCTGCTGTCTGCACTATATCTTTGAACGCCGTGCCGGTCACCGCCTTCCGGAACTCCCCATAGGTTTCCACCGGTACCGCTCCCTTCCCGATCCGGTATGCCCGCTCCTCCAATTCCCGTTGAAAGGCGATCCCGCCCAGCGGAGACTTATCTGCATAATCGTCCGGTGTCACCGTAACAATCATGGCGCTGTTACTGTTATCGCCGCCGCGTCCACTGTAGCTCATACCGTTCACCGCCAGCCGCTCCGGCTCGGAAGAAGCATTGACCACATAACCGCCGGGACACATACAGAAAGAATATACCCCTCTGCCTGAAGCGGTCTGCGCAGTCACTTTGTAGCTGGCTGCCGGCAGCAGCGGATGCTGTACACCTCCATATTGCATCTGATCGATCATCCGGCGCGGATGTTCCATACGCAGCCCCACAGCAAATGATTTGGCGGCCATAGGCACCTGCTTCCGATACAGCATCTCAAAAGTATCCCTCGCACTGTGTCCTGTCGCCAGCACGACCGTCTCACTCTCTATAAGTTCTTCTTTCACCGAGTGTCTATTATACGTTATTGCGTCATCCTCTGTCTCACCGGCGTGTTCCCGATACCGGACGACTACACCCTTTACCTGTTCTTCTTCATAAAGCAGATCCGTCACCTGCGCACCAAATCTCACTTCACCGCCCCAGTTTATGATCTGTTCTCTCAGCCGCTTCACCACAAAGACCAGAATATCCGTACCGATATGCGGTTTCGATTCATACAGAATCTGTTCCGGCGCCCCGGCTTCCACAAAAATCCGCAGAACCTCTTTGTTCCTGCCAAATTTATCTTTTACAAGCGTATTTAACTTACCGTCCGAGAAAGTACCTGCTCCCCCTTCCCCGAACTGCACATTGGAATCCGGGTCAAGTATACCCTCTTTCCAGAATCTCTCCACATCTGTAAGCCGCCGCTCCACGCAATTGCCCCGCTCTAACAGCAAAGGTCTGTATCCGTGCTTTGCCAGCATATAACCGCAAAACAGACCAGCCGGCCCCGTGCCGATAATGACCGGCCGGTGAAGAAGCTTCCTGCCGCCTGCCGCCGGAAATTCATAGTTCTTCTCTTCCACCGCCTGTACCTGCTTACTTTTGCATCTGGCAATCACTTTTTTCTGAGAAGCTACTGACACATGCAGCGCGTAGTTAATCCAGATTTCCGGTTTCTTTCTGGCATCAATCGACTTCTTCACAATCTGCCACGTCAAAATCTCTTCTGGTGCGATACGCAGCACTGCGGCAGCTTTGCGCACAATATCCTGACTGGTATGTTCCAATGGAACTTTGATCTGATTGATACGAATCATTGCTCTGTCATCTCTCCTGTAATGGTTTCTGCGGATTATGCACTTTTCTGTGTGCCGTTATGATCGTATAACTGTACGCATTGACCGTTATGACACAATTATCGACCTCAACATACCAGTTCTTACCCTGTCTTGTAATCACAGCCTGCCCGCACTCGATCTTTGTTCTGCACCACGCCGCAATATCCTCTATATCCAAAGCAAGATTCTTCCTGATCCGAATACCGCCCAATTCCGTTGTATGTAATCTGTCTAAATGGTCCGTCAGCTCTGTCACCCTGACTTCAACCGTTCCATCCGTACGGGTATTGATTTCAAATTCCGGCGCTCCTGCCGCTGCACGCCCTGCCACAGCACCGCTGCTCCATGCCCACTGCAGATTATATCCGCCGCAGATCCCGTCGATATCCAGCATCTCCCCCGCGAAAAACAATCCCGGCACTTTAACTGACTGCAGCCTGTCCGTAATTTCTTTAAAGTCCACTCCGCCGGCACACACCTGTGCCTGTTCAAAAGAATTCGTCTCCCGCACCGTTACCTGAAAAGAATGAAAAAGTGATTCCAGCTTCTTTCTCCGGGACACATTGATCTCACATACTGTTTCCGCTTCCCGGATCCCGGCCAGTTTTAACAGCAATAAGCCTGTTTTCTTATTGACAATCCCGGTCACAAACTGCTCCATATGCTGCTTTCTCTGCTGCTCCCACCGCTGCTCCCAGAAAGCGGCATCCGTATCCGGCATAAAATCTATCGCTGCCGTTACCTTCTTTTTCTCCAGCAGCGCATATGCTGCAATCCTGCTGAACTGAAAAACCGGAATTCCTGAAATCCCATAATCTGTCAGCTGCAATTCGCCATCTACAACGCTGACAGCAGTTCCATCTATGTATAGTATCAGACGCGCCTCACAGCGCACCCCTGCCACCTGCTTCCAGAAGGATCCCTCGCATTGGAGCGCCGTAAGCGCCGGCACCGTCGGCACAATTCCATGCCCCAGCCGCCCGGCAAGCTCAAACCCCGTCCCGTCCGATCCCGTCCTTGGTGCTGCCCTACCTCCGCAGGCCAGAATCACGGCATCGTATCTTTGCCCTGTATCAGTTTCCTGCTCTTTACATGTCTTTGGATCGGTCTCCACCATCAGTCGGACAGCGCCTTCCTTATCTGCCACGTTTCTGACCCCGGTAACCCGGCACTGCGTAAAAAGTTGAATTCCCAGACTTTCCATCTCATATCGCAGCACATCCGACACCGTTGCAGCCTGCTCACTGGCCGGATACAAATAACCGTTCCTGTTTTTGATCCGCATACCCAGCTTCCGAAAAAAGTCTTTCGTTTCCGTTACCCCAAACCGCTCATAGATCTCTGCCACGCAGGCAGCACCGCCTCCATAATAGCAGCCTGCCTCCATAACCTCATTGGAGAAATTGCATTTCCCATTTCCCGTAGACAGAATTTTCTTTCCAACTCTGTCATTCCTTTCGTATAACGTCACACACGCTCCCGCATATGCCGCCTGGATTGCTGCCATCATCCCGGCCGCTCCGCCGCCCACCACGGCAATCTTTCTCCCCATATTTCCTGTATTTTCAAACCTTTCTTTGTAAATTGACAATACTATGAGACATTATATCATAAAATATAACCTTTCAGCATTAAAAATTCCCCTGTAATACACCTTTTCAGACAAACACACCGGGAACTCATCCTCATTCTTCAACTCGAATAAGATTCCAGAAAATTATACAGCTCTTCATCATTCTCTATATATTTCCCCTGAATGATCTCCGCCTTCAACTGATCGTTGAGATCGGACAACAGAATATCCGTATTCATATGCAGCCGCCTCTTATCTTCCTCATACACTACGATAAAGTGATCTTCCACCATCAAATAGTACCCCTTTTCTTCTTCCTCTTTATAGTACTTGCAGATCACAACCCTGTCTTTGGAAAAGGCTGTCAGCTCTATAGTCTCGAATCCCATCTCCAATTCCGTGAGCGGCGGATTTCTGTCATAGGATTCCAGTTCTTTGATCAGGCTCTCCCGATCCAGTCCAATATATTTTACCGGTACATCCTCCTGCTTCTCCCGGATCGTACCGTCCGCCAGATTGACTTCCTCGATTAAATACATGGTATCTGCCGTCACCACCGGAATTTTCTCCACTGCCGTTTCAATGATCTGTTCCTCCAGAGTCTCTTCTCCGGAATCCCATATATCACTGTACTCAACATCCATTCCACTCAGATCATTCTTAATCTCTTTCTCCTGATACTTGTTGGGATAGAAGAACCGCTCCATTCTTATCGCCATATAGCCGCCCGCACCCAACAAAAAAACTGACATTACCAGAAAAAGACTGACACGTCTTACAAATTTCATCCTTACCCAGGCCCTTCTTATCGGATTTTCTGTAATCAGTATCAGTCATTTATAAAAATTTATTCAGTTTCAGCCCAAATTTCTATTGCGGGATCTTATCCCATATCCACATATCGGATCCCGGCTCCTATAGAACTCCGATATTCTTTCCGAACATGATAAAGAAAAACCCAAGCGGTATCCGGGACAGCTCCTCTTCCCCGATCACCCGCAGTATCATCAGCATAGTCAGATCGAGAAAAACCCCCGCCACAATACCGGTGAGGATCGTAGCTGCCGCTCCTGCCGGTTCCAGCATAAATCTGGCAATCAACATCACTGCCAACCCGGATACGACAGCTGCCGCCGCCGGAAAGGCAACTCCTGACAACCAGTTTGGCTGATATTTCAGATTCCTGCTGACAGACAGGAAGTTCATCACACAAAAAACCGCGAAATAAGCAATCAATGCATAGATGATTCCGTCCACTCCAAGCAGCGCTTTCTGCACGAACAGCCAGGCGACGAACACATGCACGATCAAAGCGGCCAATATCGAAATGAACAATTCACGGAGCATATGCATCCTGAACAGAAGCTGTGCGAAAAAAAAGCTGAAACTGCACAGTACAATGATTACCGCTCCTTTCTGTATCCAGGAACCAACTGCCACCGTCTCATTTTTATACAGGCACTTTGCAACAGCCTCGGCCAGAGCTGCCAGATAGACCGCTGTCGGAAACGCTGCGATAGACAATTTGCATACCGCCTTATCCAGCCGTTCTCTCATGACACGATAATCTTCTTTATCATATGCATTTTTGATCTTACCGGTCATCATCGCTACACAAAGCAGACATAACGCCGCGCCTGCACCGATCAGTACCGAAAACTTACCATAATAGACTCCCCAAGTCGCCGTGCGTATTTCTCCCAGTTCTTCCACCCTTTTATTCATGCAGTAATTAAACATACGCTGGTCGATCAGCATGAACACATTCGTGAAAACAGCGACGATCGCCGTCGGTAAGCAGTTCAAAAGAGCTGTTCTCTGGATGGTATACTTCGATTCTCCCCATTTACCACTCTCTGTCATAATCTTACTGCGCAGAGTCCTGGCATATAGCAAATAGATGACCAGAAGATAGATGGCCGTAATCACCTGAGAAAGCAGTACTCCCAGCATAGCACCCATCGCACCATGGGCAAAACTGAATTCCGTATTCTGCCGCAGTGCGGAAACTTTAGTTCCATAAGCATAGAGCGTACTTCCACACCCAAGAGCACAGAAGAGCATGGATATCTTTTCTATATATTGTGAATGTGCTGTCAGCGTTCCCAGACCATAACCGTTGAAAAATCCGCGGAATGTCCCGATCACTGCTGCAAAAATAATCGATGGTGCAGCGACAGGCACTGCCATGCGACTCAAAGATTCCAGTATACCAAGTTCGGCTATCTTTGAGGACATGAAAACAATCATTGCCGCAAACACGATACTGATCAAAATATCCATGATAAAAACAGCAACAAATACTCTTTTGGCATTTCCATGCTGTTCCCGCTTCACCCTGTAGCGGATCATCCCGGATATGGCACCCGTCATACCGTATGATGTGATAAAAGTGACTAACATAAATATCTCAAACGCCGGCGCAAATAAACCCACTCCTGCATCACCTATCACCTTCGACAACGGAATCCGCATGATAAGTAAGATAACATAGGACAGAATCCCAGCGGACTGGACCAACGGGGTTTTAATCGCTGCCACCGCAGAATTTCTCCGGGTGCCTGCTCTCTTTCGTACCTTCATAGTAAACCTCCATCATGCAAAAACACTGCTGGATCACAAAACCGCATGCAGTAATTTCTATAGATCACGCGTAATATGCAGCTGCTCCAATACCTCTTCCTGCTTTCTCTCCATAACCGCTGCTTCCTCGGGCGTCATATGGTCATATCCACACAGATGGAACATACTGTGCGCCGTCAAAAAAGCAAACTCCCGCAGAAGAGAATGTCCATATTCCTGCGCCTGCGCCACAACATGATCCGCCGACAGAATAATATCTCCCAACAGCAGTTCCCCGCTGTCCGGATCAAAATATGCTGCCTCGTCCTCCTCAACTACAACGAAATTTCCCGCCATGTCAAAGGGGATATTCGGAAATGACAGCACGTCCGTCTCTCTGTCCAGCTCACGGTAATTTCTATTGTATTCCCGGATTCCCTCCCGATCTGTAAGAAGAAGATTTACGGTCGTCTCATAGGGACAGTTTTCCATTTCCAGCACCGTTTCCATGATCTGGTCCACAATCTTTTGCATTTCAAAAGGAAAAGTGAGGTCAACTTCGTTTTCAACGTAAGAAGTCATAGTATAGTTTCTCCTCAACAAATATCTTTTTCATTTCGTGAAGCTGTGCCAGCGATATTTCATTCTCCCACAGCTCGTCCGTTTCCATTTTCTTTTTGAATACGGTATCGATCAACTGGCTGTAATCCAGCTGCGCCTTTGGATCTTTCTCAAACAGGTACAGAATCGAGGAAACAATACAATCTGCAAACAGTACCACTATTGTTTCACTTGACACCACCTTCTCGGATCCATCCACATATTCTTTCAATATTTTCTTCGTATTTGCCGGAAAATGATATTCGTCGCAGACAGCCGATACATTTTCCCAGCTGTTCTCCCCTTTTAATTTACCGATTCTGTGATAATAACCACATGCCTTAACGGCAGACGCATCCAGATGCAGGCGCTTGGCGATCCGATCGCCCAGATATGCCGTATGTATCGCATGATAGTATTCTTCCCTCGACAGATTCTTAAGCTGTACTAAAAGCGGACATTCCGGATCATTGATCTCCATATATTTCTCCTGATCCTTATGGATCACTGATGAACTGAATGCCTTCAAAATGATCAGCAGCAAAATACAACAGACGATCACATTGACCATTGGAATCGTATATTGATCCAGTGTAAGCTGTTCCTTCGAGAACAGAATCACATTGGCCGTCAGGCAAAGGACCAGCACCAGCAGGGATACGATAACCGGCAGGCCTACCAGAAAATCATCATTCAGATTAGAAAACATGAGAATTCCCACCAGGCCACTGACAAAATAAAGCCAGAAAACGGTCATATCGCCACCCGAAAAATTAACTGCAAGAAGCAGACATACACTGCCCGCCGCCACACCCGTGACACCATTACTGAATACCCCGAGAAAGACAAAAATAACGAGAAAGGGCCACCCGGTTACCGGCAGCATCGGAAAAAAGACCGCCGCTGTCAGACTTCCCAGATACACCACCGCAAACTTGATATATTTTCCCTCATTCCGATAGATAAACAGACCCGTCACTTCGCTCAACAAATAAGCATAGATGACAATGCCGGTTCCTGCCGATACCATCACCGTATTACGTATCAGAGTATCTGCAGCAGGCTGGTATAGAAGACTTCCCAGAAATGCGATCCCCCCTGCCAGCAAAAACAGGATACTGAATGTTACTATTCTCTTCACTCGATTTTTTTTACTTTTTTCCACGATTATTATTCCTGCTTCTTAATTTTAGTTCACTGCGCCTTGTCTCCTTCGCCTCAAAATCCTCATATGCCTTGACGATCTTCTGAACAAGCGGATGCCTTACCACATCCTTACTGCTCAATTTACAAAACGCAATATCATCGATCCTGGACAGCACTCTGGCGGCTATATCCAATCCTGACTTTGTATCCGGCGCAAGATCCTTCTGCGAGGCATCACCGGTCACCACTACTTTGGAGCCGAAACCGATACGTGTCAGAAACATCTTCATCTGAGCCGGCGTTGTATTCTGCGCCTCGTCCAGAATAATATAAGCGTTGTCAAGCGTCCGACCACGCATATAGGCAAGCGGTGCCACCTCGATCAGTCCCTTCTCCATATTCCGGGCAAAACTCTCCGCCCCCATGATCTGGTAAAGGGCATCGTATAACGGACGCAGATACGGATCCACCTTACTTTGCAGATCACCCGGCAGAAAGCCAAGTTTCTCACCTGCCTCGATGGCCGGCCTTGTCAGAATGATCCGGCTGACCTCATTGTTCTTGAAAGCCGTAATCGCCATGGCCATGGCCAGATACGTCTTACCGGTTCCTGCCGGTCCGATGCCAAATACGATCATATGATCCCGGATCGCATCCACGTACTTTTTCTGTCCCAGAGTCTTGGGTTTAATCGGTTTACCGCTTACCGTATGACAGATACAGTCCCCGTCTATCTCCAGAAGCACATCTCCGCCGCTCTCTTTCTCGATCTCCAGCGCATAGTCCACACTCTGTTCTTCCAGAACGTTCCCCCGTTCCGATAATGTTAAAAGTTCACGCACAATATGCGACGCCTTCATGACAGACTCCCGTTCCCCACTGATCCTTACTGCCCCGTCACGGTTTACGATCATCACGTGAAGGTCTTCCTCTATCTTCTTAATGTAAGCATCCCTTTTACCGAAAAGATTCTGCATATGCTCCATCGGCATATCGATGCTGACTGTAAACTCCTCCATCTCTCTTCTGCCTCTCTCCTTTGCAGGGATATCATTATTCCCCGGCATCCTCTTCCTGTGGCACGTCATCTGTCTCCAATACCACCGGTTCCGTTTCCGTCGGTACAGATTCCACCGCCGCCTCTTCCAACTGCATACGGGCATTTAGCACCCAATTATTATCATACTTTTTTATTGTAACATTTTTTTCCGTAATTTGTACCCCTTTTTCATCTAAAGTTGCTGTAATTTTTCGCCACTCTTCCTGCATGATCGCATTCATCTCATCCGACGTGTGTTTCTTCTTCACCATCTCATATTCCTGAATCGTCTTTTCACCATAAAAAATGGGCAGATATAAGCGGTCCAGCAGACGAACCTGTTTCTTTTCTCCACTGATATCATACTGCTCATAAGGAACTTTTCCGAATCTTAGATTCCACTCTTTGTCATTGACACCAAGCATGATCATCTTTTTCTGTCTGCCTGAATACAATTTTTCATCATAAAGAATATCCCTTTTTACGGAAACCGATTCCGTATAGCGAAGCAAAATATCCGCATCCGACTGCACGAACTGGTACTTTCTGACTGTAGTATCCTCATTGTAGACCGGTACTGCTCCGCTGACCAGAACATCTCCTTTTTCCACCGTATCCCCCAGCGCTACCTGCGGCACACCGCTTCTGGTAATAATATAGGATACGATTCCCGATTTTGTTGCGATAAGGTCTATTCCGTCTTCTCTCGTCGTCTCATTCTGCTCATAGTCCGGCATTTCATTTTCCTTGATGTGGATCAGAAGCGTAGTACCTTTTACCTGCACGGATGTCCATGTGATGATGTCGTGCTCTTCCCGCAGCGCTTTCTCCAGATCTTCTATCTGCAGCCGGCTCTTTTTCATAGCAACATGTACGCCCCTCTCATCCAGATAATCCAGCAGCACATCTTCTGTCAGGACATAATTTCCCTCGATCTCAATATTCCAGATATAACCTGCCATGATCACCCAGAACAGAAGGCACCCCAGCAGACCGGCAACAAACATTTTCCGTTTCTGCATTTTAGACATCAAAAAAGGCAGTCCATATTTCTGTAAAACGGCTGCCCTGGTTCCGGTCTTCTTCAGCAGCGGTTTCAATGCAAAAAAACCGCGTACACTGATCTTCATAGTATCATAATCACCGTGATTGACGATATCCCACACCAGAATATCATGATTTCCGCACAGATTCAACAGCCTTTCCGTGGAATATCCCCATACCTTGATCTTCACATAGCCTCGGATATACTGAACCCAATGAAGCATTTTTGCACCCCCATACACTAGACATAGCGGACAGCTTCAATACTGCCGCTGATCTTCATATCTTCATTGGTATAGTAATCGATCGACAACTGCCTGCCTTCAAAACAGATCTTACAGTTCTTACCCTGCAGCACGATGGATTCCTTTGTATACTCCAGTATTCCCTTATAATTCTCTATGAAAGCTTCCCTGTTCCCGGTGACCGTGACGATCGAAGCTCCCAGCATCGTATCTTTGGGAAGTTTCAGAGACTCCACGATCAATTCTTTGGAACCGGATAAGGTTGGTATGGACAGTTTTCTATTATTCCTTCTCATAGTTCACTATATGTTATGTCACACAAAATCATACCTTTATTCTCTCGCAATTCGATCGGGTACGGATTTATATGTCTGCAGCATATCCCTGATTCCAGAAATCTTTATGCACACAGCAGGCAATATCATAATGCCAGGGTTGCTCACTTATGATATGGTTCCCCATTTATAATGCGGTATCCCCTGTAAATCTGTTCTAACAGGATCACCCGCATCAACTGATGCGGAAAAGTCATTTTAGAAAAGCTGACCGCATGGTCAGCTCTCTTACAAATTTCTTCATGCAGCCCCAACGAACCGCCAATGATAAATTGAATATGGCTGACTCCCTGCGTTGCCACCCTCTCCAATACAGCCGCAAATCCTTCCGAATCATATTCTCTACCCTGGATCTCCAAAGTGACCACCCAGGCATCCTCCCGAATATATTTCAGGATTCTCTCAGCCTCTTTCCGGAGAATCAGCTGTTCCATCGCCACGCCCGCCTTATCCGGTGTTTTCTCGTCGTCCACCTGTACGATCTCCAGCCTGCAGTAACGGCTGAGTCGTTTCTCATATTCCGCGATGGCTTCCCGATAAAATTTCTCTTTCACTTTACCAACTGCAATTACTGTTATCTTCATCTGTCCTCAAATAGCTTCTGGTAATACTCGTCCACAAAATGTTCCAGAAATGCTTCGTCCAAATTCATAAACTTGTTACTGATAATAGCTTTCATCCTGTCGGTACGCATAAAATACTTCTGCTCCGCTCCGGCTTCTTCCATAAAAAGCTCCGCATCCAGCATTTCAACAGACAGATTATTCTCACACCACTTCGTCAACTCACTTAACAGGGAATCCTCAGACTTCGCCTTCACAAGCAAAATCCTGGAATTGCGCATGGATACAACGCCAAACACGATAAAGAGCACAAACATTGCCCCCATAACGCCACACACCAGATACTTCGTAGTGCTTTCATTCCGATACAGAGGAATAATTCCCGTAAATACAAGAAGAATGAAGATAAAACCCGTGATCCCCACGACCAGTAATATGTATGCAGAAGATCTGTTATCCTCCGCCCTGGCCGCACTGTTCTGATAAGGATGATAAGCCGGTATCTCTTCTGCTTCCGGCATCGCCTCTGCGCCTTCCAGCCGGCTTCCCCGTTCCGCAGCATACATCCTCTGCAGACGCTCCAGCTTCTCCTGCTTTTGCTGCGCATCGCCTACATCACCGATCTCCTCATCCAGACTTTCTATCAGCGCGACATTACAGTCCGCACAACGCGCTATTCCTTCCCTGTACTCATTCTTACACACCGGACACCAAGGCATATTGGTCACTCTCCTTATTGCAATTCGGATTTTCTCTTACGCAAAAGCATTATGAAAAATGCCATAATTATCCTTTACACAAGTCTATTCTATAATCATTTTGCACGAATTGCAACACAAAACTAATACAGGTTCCATTTACCGCGGATGTTTTATTAATTTTCACGTCTCAACGGTTCACTTCGCTTCCGGTTTCAGTAGTTCACGCAATCCCTGATTCTTATTCTCAGATTTGTCTATGTCCATACACAGAGAGGGATCGTCGACTTTCTGCCATACAGAACATTCTCCGATTGCACTCATATCCCTCCACAGCGTAAACACTCCTTTCTCGGTTACACCGTTCCATTCTTCCACATTGCCCGTATAATCCACCGTATTGGCATACAACTCTCCGTCATACAGACCATCCGTGAAATTACCGACTACATTCTGCAGGATTCTCTCCCTTACCCGCAGTCTGGAGATATCTACATCATAATGCTCCGCTCCCTGTCCATTCGGCAGATCATTGGCCCAACTGCCGGAATAACTGTGCGCCATATATTTCCCCATGGCGTTTGTTTCGTCTTTCTGTCCGATATAGAATCGAAACCAGACACCCTCTCCGCTCCTTGCACCATCTGACCAGTCGCCATAGTAGTAGCTGTTCTTCTCGTATATGGCAAGACCCTTTCCCTCCGGCTGGCCATCACTGTTCACATCACCTGTGTAATAGTACTGACCCGTGCCTTCCAGTTCTGAGGACAGCTTGACATACCGCTTCAGATGTGCCAGATCCCATATGGCATCCTGGTTATTATCTGCAAAATACGGCAGCGCTTCGTTCAGTATAAACTCTTTTGTATATGCCACATCATTCTCATCCTCTATATCGATCACGATCGCCGTCTTATCACCGTCAGCAGAGACAAATTCGTCGCTTGCCGGCATATTCTCCGCCGAAGACCCCACCGTCTGACCGTTGTCCGTTCCATCCACCTGTTCCTGCTTCTCCGGAACCTTTACGACATCTGCCGTCCCCGATGCATCCTTAACAACATCATTCCGCTTCTGCTCCTGTGCATATTCTGTAATATTCTGCTGCAGATTCCCGTTAACGTCGGACACTTTCTTTCTCCCGGGTATAAGAAACAGCAGTACAATGATGCACAGCAAAAGCAGCACAATCACACCCAGTAATACCGTCGTCATATAGGGACGCTGCAGAAGTCCATGCAGACCTGCCGCATCCTCCCCCGCCTCTTCCCGCTCAACCACATCCAGATCTTCTATCAACAGGTCATCTTTCCCGGTTTCCACTTCATGCTCCTTCTGTTTTCCTCCTCTGATATCATCCCGCCACTGCATTTCTTTTGAATGATCGTTCCGTTCCATCATATTCATATATCACACAACCTTCCCGGCAGGCCGCCAGGCGGCACAACCAATCTGCTCTCCCTTCCTGTACATCCATCCGACAGACGCTTTCCTTCCTGTGTCTCCTCACCATTATAGCCTGCATTCCTTAAATAACTACTATTGAAATTATTAAGATTTTCCTAACCTCTTTCATGAAAAGAGCCCGCCGCCCGGCAGACTCTTTCTCCTGTTCCATTTCCCGCTGTTATTTTACTGCACGACAGTTATCTGCCGCTCAAATATTCGTCAATTCCTTTCGCAGCCGCTTTGCCTGCCCCCATGGCAAGAATCACCGTTGCAGCTCCCGTTACCGCGTCTCCGCCGGCATAGACTCCCTCTTTGGAGGTTTTACCAAATTCTTCCTCCGCCACAATACACTTATACTTATTGACTTCCAGTCCTTTTGTTGTGGACGAGATCAACGGATTCGGAGAGGTTCCCAGAGACATGATCACAGTGTCCACTTCCATCAGAAATTCAGAACCTTCGATCACCACCGGACGTCTTCTGCCGGAAGCATCCGGTTCTCCCAGCTCCATCCTGACACATTTGATCCCGGATACCCATCCGTTCTCATCCGCAATGATCTCTGTTGGATTGGTCAAAAGATCAAATATGATCCCTTCCTCTTTGGCGTGATGAACTTCCTCCACACGGGCCGGAAGTTCCTCCTCGCTTCTGCGGTATACGATATGTACTTCCGCACCGAGACGTAATGCCGTTCTTGCCGCGTCCATTGCCACATTACCGCCGCCCACCACGGCTACCCTGCGTCCCCGCATGATCGGTGTATTGGAATTCTCATCAAACGCCTTCATCAGATTACTTCTTGTCAGGTACTCATTGGCAGAGAAGACGCCGTTGGCCTGTTCTCCCGGAATTCCCATAAATTTCGGCAGTCCTGCTCCGGAACCGATGAATACGGCATCGTATCCTTCTTCCTCCAGCAGCTCATCGATCGTCACGGATTTGCCGACCACCACATTCGTTTCGATCGTCACACCCAGTGCCCGTACATTCTCGATTTCTTTGGCCACTACATCCTGCTTGGGAAGACGAAATTCCGGAATGCCGTACACAAGCACACCGCCCGGTTCGTGCAGCGCCTCGAAAATCGTAACGTCATATCCCATCTTAGCCAGATCTCCGGCACAGGTCAGACCTGACGGACCGGAACCGATCACAGCCACCTTCTTATCTTTCTTCTCCTTAGCCCCTTCCGGCTTAATATGATTCTCCCTTGCCCAGTCCGCAACGAAACGCTCCAGCTTACCGATCGATACCGGTTCTCCCTTGATACCGCGGATACATTTTCCCTCACACTGGCTCTCCTGCGGACATACCCGTCCGCATACAGCCGGAAGCGCGGAGGCCTCGCTGATGATCTGATACGCCGCCTCAATATCCCCTTCCTTCACTTTCTCGATAAATCCCGGAATATTGATTGCCACAGGGCATCCCTTAATACATTGCGCATTCTTACAGTTAATGCAGCGGGTCGCCTCACACATTGCCTCTTCTTTATTATATCCCAGACATACTTCTTCAAAATTTGTCGCGCGTACCTTTGCATCCTGTTCCCGGACAGGTACTTTTTTTAATACATCTGCTGTCATTCTATTGATCATGCTCCTTTCCTGGCCGCTTAAAGCGGTTTACTCTGCAACGCGTTAATCATCTGTCAGCGATTGCTGTTATTCATCCGCACAGTTTCCACATCCGCCGTGATGGGTATCGCCCTCCTGCGCTTTCAGGAACGCCCTTCCCTCTCTCGTCTTATAGATCTGCTGGCGTTTCATCGCCTGGTCGAAATCTACTTTATGTCCGTCGAATTCCGGACCGTCCACACATGCAAACTTTACTTCACCATCCACCGTCAGACGACATGCCCCACACATACCCGTGCCATCCACCATGATCGGATTCATGCTGACTACCGTCGGCAGCTCATATTTCTTCGTCGTCAGGCAGACAAATTTCATCATGATCATCGGACCTATGGCTACACATACATCATAGCTTTTCCCTTCCTGCTCGATCAAATCCTCGATCACTTTTGTGACCATGCCGCTCCTGCCATAAGAACCATCATCCGTAGTGACATAAAGATTACCCGCCACAGCCTTCATCTCTTCTTCCATGATCAGCAGTTCTTTCGTCTTCGCACCGATGATCACATCGGCCTTCACGCCATGCTCATGCAGCCACTTAACCTGCGGATAGACCGGAGCCGTACCGAGACCGCCTGCCACAAAAAGGATCCGCTTCTTTTGCAGGCTCTCCACTCCTTCATGAATAAATTCCGACGGACAGCCCAGAGGACCGACAAAATCGTGGAAACTGTCGCCGGTTTTCAGCTTTCTCATCATTTCTGTCGCCGCGCCCACGACCTGTAATACGATGGTGATCGTTCCCGCCTCTCTGTCGTAATCGCATATCGTCAGCGGAATACGCTCTCCCTCCTCATCCATCCTGACAATAACAAACTGTCCCGGCTGGCAGGCCCTGGCAACACGAGGCGCTTCAACATCCATAAGATAAATATTTGTTGTAAGTTCTTCTGCTTTTACTATCCTGTACATCCCTGTTTATCCTCCTAAACCGATCTCCTTACCATATCTCACTAATAATAATGTAACTCCCCTTTTTTTGCAACCGTTTCTTTCACATCTATATGGCCACCGCCACAAACTCCCCCTCTTCGTCATATCCAAGCTGAGCGGCTTCCCCCGTGTGTATCTCGATCAGAAAAACTTTATCGGTTCGGCTCAGGATCCCTGTCCCGTCATCATAATATTCATTGATCGTATAATAACCGCTGCCATCAATACCAAGCACGGAGCTGAACTGATAACTCAGCGTTCCGCTGTATCGTTTACTGTTTCCCGCCGCATCTTCCAGATATTCCGTCTCCACCAGCCTGCTGATGAGATTCTCAACTGCCTGATCGGTTGGAATGGCATCTTCGAGTGCCAGGGTGTATGTTCTCATAATCACTTCACTGGACACACCCTCGTCGCTGATGTTTACAAATTTAAATTGTGTTCTTCCCAGAGGCATGGGAATCGGCCCCGTATAGGGCACGCTGTCGGCAGTCGGTTCCGAACCGTCCGTCGTATAGAAGATCTTACAGCCCTCCAGGCCTTCCGCCACGATCATCATGGGCTCCGTATATTCTCCGCTGTACAATTCCACTTCCGGTGCATTCGGTACGGACAGATTGATCACGTATTTTCTGGTAACAATCTCGCTCTCTATACCGTAATCATTCACGAAAAAGGCACTGATCGTATGTTCACCGTCTTCAAGAAACAGGGGTGCCGTATAAATCTGGCTGTGTTTGTCCGGTCTGGTTCCATCCACGGTGTAATAGATCGTTCCTGAGGTATTGGAACTGAGCTTCAGGGGAATCACCTCTGCGTAATCCCCTTCCACATAACTGAATTCCGGTGCCATTGCCAGATAACTCTGGAACATATTGACGATGGCATCATCCTGACAGTTCTGCAGCAGCTCATTGATCATTCCATACTGCTCCTGGTTGGCATAGATCGTTACCACCTTATTGTAGGCTTCCTCCACATCTTCATAGGAAAACCCATTATTATCTATTATCCTGAACAACGCACGAAGCGCCGCATCATCCTCTTTCTGCACATAGTAATAATCCGCCTCCAGAAATAGAAGCTCCGCCGCATACGGGTTCTTTGTCAGGGCCTCTTCCAGACAGGCTATCGCTTCCGGGTAAGCTTCCTTTGCCGCGTATTCTCTGGCCTTTTCGATCTGATATTCTACCGTCTGGATATGATAGGCATACGCCCCGTATGTCACCAATGCCACGACAAAGAAGATCACCAGGCTGACGATCACCCATATTCTTCTACTGTCCGGAACCGGTTCTTCCGTCTTACCATGCTCTTCCTTTGTTTTCGTCTTCGTCTTTATATTTGTCTGTTCTACTACTGTATCGCTCTCATCATCTTGTCCTGCCACCAGAATAGACAAAGTTTCCGTTATGCTGTTTTCTATTTCCGGCTCAAAATCAGGTACGATCCTAATCTCCTCTCCGCATGTTTCACAGATCAGATGTCCCTCGATCATTTCATTGCCGCAATGTGGACACTTCATAAACAGTTCCCTTTCTTGTCTGTCGTCCGACTATCTCCCGGCAATGCCTGCCTCCACACAATTATTCATCAACATGGCGATCGTCATCGGCCCTACACCGCCCGGCACAGGCGTGATCGCGCTGCATACCGGTGCAACATCCTCATAGTCCACGTCTCCGCACAGTTTTCCTGCTTCGTTTCGATGAATGCCGACATCTATCACAACGGCTCCCTCTTTCACGTACTCCCTGGTTATCATTTTCGGTTTTCCCGTCGCCACGATCAGGATGTCCGCCCTCCGTGTCACTTCCCGAAGATTCTCCGTCCTGGAGTGCGCGATGGTCACCGTTGCATTTTCCCGCAGGATGAGCAGCGCCATGGGCTTCCCAACAATATTACTTCTGCCAATGATCACGCACTCCCGGCCGGCAATCTCTATGCCGGATCTCTTCAGAAGCTGTATGATCCCGGCCGGTGTACAGGATACAAACCCCGGCTGGCCGATACAGAGCGCGCCCACACTCTGCGGATGGAAACCATCCACGTCTTTTCGGGGGTCGATCGCCCGGATGACCACATCTTCATCAATCTGCGCCGGCAGCGGCAGCTGCACGAGAATCCCGTTCACTTCCTCCTCATTATTCAGCTTGTCGATCAGCTGCAGCAGTTCTTCCTGTGTCGTCTCTTCCGGCAGCTCATAGGAGCGCGAATCGATACCGATATACGCACATGCCTTCTTCTTGTTCCCTACATAAACCGAAGATGCAGGATCACTGCCCACCTGTATAACGGCGAGACAGATGGAGATTCCCCGGGAAATCTTTAAATCTGCAACCTTCTCCTTCAATTCCTCTTTGATCTGTGCTGAAATCGCCTTACCATCTATATTCTGCGGCATAACTACCTCCATTCAAAAGTGCTGCCCTCTGTTTCCTTTCTCTCCCCGGTGTTACTTTAAAACAGTCCGGTTATCTTTCCCCCTTCATCGACATCGATCTGATGGGCCGCCGGTTTCTTTGGCAGTCCTGGCATTGTCATGACTACTCCCGTCAATACTACTACAAATCCTGCTCCGGCCGAGACATATACCTCTCTGACATGCATCTTAAAACCGACCGGTCTTCCCAAAAGTGCCGGATCATCCGACAGAGAATACTGCGTCTTGGCCATGCATACGGGCAGATTCCCAAAACCCAGCTTTTCCAGATTCTGCAGCTGTTTCACGGCTGTCGCCGCATAAGTCACGCCGTCTGCACCATAGATTTCGGAGGCTATTGTCTCTATCTTCTCCTTTAAAGGCAGTGCATCCTCGTACAATACTTTAAAATGACTCTCCTTCTTTTCCAATGTTTCAAGAATTCTGGAAGCAAGCTCTACGCCGCCGGCTCCGCCCTTCTCCCAGACTTCCGAAATGGCAAACCCGCATCCTCTCTCCTGACAGAAATCTCTTACAAAATCAATTTCCTTCCGGGTATCCGTCACGAAAGCATTCAATGTTACAATGATCGGCACCTGATATTTCTGCAGATTCTCTATGTGCTTCTCCAAATTAACAATTCCCGCCTGCAATGCAGGGAGATTCTCTGCTGACAGCTCCTCTTTGGCAATTCCACCGTTATATTTAAGGGCACGCACCGTCGCAACAAGAACCACGGCATCCGGCTTTAAGCCTGCCATGCGACACTTAATATCAAAAAATTTCTCCGCACCCAGATCTGCGCCGAAACCAGCCTCCGTAATAACATAGTCCGCCATCTTAAGCGCTGTCTTCGTTGCACGCACGGAGTTACAGCCGTGAGCGATATTGGCAAAAGGGCCGCCATGTACCAGAGCCGGTGTATGCTCCAGCGTCTGAATCAGATTCGGCTTTAAAGCATCCTTTAACAAAGCCGCCATGGCTCCCACCGCCTGTAAATCGGAGGCAGTCACCGGATCACCCTGATCGTTATAAGCAACAATGATCCTGCCAAGCCGCTCTTTCAGATCCTGCATATCCGACGCCAGACAAAGAATCGCCATAATCTCCGAAGCCACCGTGATCACAAAGTGATCCTCACGGACAAAGCCGTCTGCCCTGGCTCCAAGCCCTACAACAATATTTCTGAGAGAACGGTCATTCATATCCAGACACCGTTTCCAGACGACCTGTCTGGTATCAATGCGCAGCTCATTTCCCTGCTGTATATGATTGTCGAGAAGCGCCGCCAGAAGATTATTGGCGGAAGTTATCGCATGAAAATCACCTGTAAAATGCAGGTTCAAATCTTCCATGGGTACCACCTGTGCATATCCGCCGCCGGCCGCCCCTCCCTTAATGCCAAAACACGGACCAAGTGAGGGTTCCCTGAGTGCAATAACAGCCTTAAGTCCCATCCGGCCAAAAGCCTGCCCCAATCCCACACTGGTGGTTGTCTTCCCCTCACCGGCAGGCGTGGGATTGATCGCCGTCACCAGGATCAGCTTCCCGTCGCGGTTACCCTGAATACGTTCTACATACTCATCTGAGATCTTGGCCTTATACCTCCCGTACAGTTCAAGATCATCCGGCCCGATCCCGATCTTTTCGGCAACATCCACTATATTTTCCAACTTCGCTTCCTGCGCGATCTCTATGTCTGTCTTCATGCCCGCTCCCTGCCTTTCTTAAACCTGTTCCTCATGCAACTATCCATAATTTACAGCACTTCTTCTACAAACTGTTCAAATTCTTCGGCAGTCATCAATACCTTACGTGGCTTCGTGCCTTCCTCTTCCCCTACAACACCGGCCTCGCTCAATTGATCCATAATCCTGGCTGCTCTGTTAAATCCGATCTTAAAAACGCGCTGCAGCATCCCGATGGAAGCCTTGTCCTTATCGATAATAAACCTGCCGGCTTCCGCGAAATACTGATCGTACTCAGAACCGCTTTCTCCATTTCCCGCACTGCCCGGAGCAGCCGCACCACTTCCGATATTCTGAATCTTCTCCTCAATATCACCACTGTAAACATTCCCGATCACCTGATTCTTCAGGAAATCCACGACATCCGATACTTCCTGGTCCGATACAAAAGCCCCCTGCATACGCGCCGGTTTCGGATACCCCTGTGGGTAAAAGAGCATGTCCCCCTTGCCCAACAGCTTCTCCGCACCCACCATATCCAGAATCGTACGGGAATCCACGCCACTGGATACGGCAAACGCTACACGGCTTGGCATATTTGCCTTGATCAACCCTGTAATGACATCCACAGACGGTCTCTGCGTCGCTATGATCAGATGGATACCGCACGCCCTGGCCAGCTGCGCCAGACGGCAAATGGACTCTTCCACCTCTCCGGGGGACACCATCATCAGATCCGCAAGCTCGTCCACAATGATCAGAATCTGTGGCAGCTTCGCCGGCGCTTCCGGATCACCTGCTTTCTGCATGTCCTCAACTTTCCGATTGTATCCTTTGAGATCCCGTACATTGTGGTCTGCAAACTTCTTATAGCGGTCCGTCATCTCAGCAACACCCCAGTGTAATGCTCCGGCTGCTTTCTTCGGATCCGTCACCACCGGAATCAACAGATGTGGAATTCCATTGTAGACACTCAGTTCCACCACTTTCGGATCAATCATGATCATTTTAACATCTTCCGGTTTTGCCTTATACAAAATACCCATAATAATGGTATTAATACAGACTGACTTACCGGAACCGGTAGCACCCGCGATCAGCATATGAGGCATTCTGGCAATATCCGTCACAACGATCTTACCGCCAATATCCTTCCCCACGGCAAAAGCGAGACTGGAGGGAAATTCACGGAATTCTTTAGACTCCACCAGCTCTCTGAAAGAAACCGCCATGTTTTCTTTATTCGGAACTTCTATCCCAACTGCCGCCTTACCCGGGATCGGAGCCTCTATTCTGATATCCGTAGCTGCCAGATTTAATTTGATATCATCTGCAAGGCCTACGATCTTACTCACCTTAACACCCTGTTCCGGCTGCAGTTCATAACGGGTTACCGATGGTCCCTGGCTGATATCCGTAATCGCAACTTTAACACCAAAAGTCTCCAGTGTCTTTTGCAGATGCAGGGCTGTCTCCTTCAATTCTCTGGCCGAATCACCGTTGTTCTTGTTCTTCGCCCTGATCAGCAGATCGTAAGATGGAAACTGATATGGTCTGGGAATCCCGGTTTCCTTATCAGGTGTCGCCTGGACCACTGCCGTCTGTTCCTTCTTCTCCGCCTCCTTAAACGCAGGCACTCGTTCTCTCCCAGGATTCGGCGGCATGGAATTTTCAATCCTGCTGCCCGCACCTGTCGTAACAGTTCTTCCATTCTGGTGAATGGCAGGTTCTCCAAATTCTTCCACATGACTGTTCCCAACGGTTTCTGCCGGACTCTCCGCCCCCTGCTTCTCCTCCGCTGCTCCGTAGATGCGGATCTCGCTGAGATCATCCGATTCGTTTGCTATGTAATGGCTGGAATGTTCCTCTTGAACCGCCTGCACGACTTCCTGTGCCTGCAGATCTTCTTCCGGCAGCTGCAGCGTGATCTCGTGGATATCATCCCTGGTCTTCTCTGCGTCTTCTTTTGTTTTCTCATTATTTAAAGACGTATTGAGCATCACACCGGTGACCTTTTTGTCCATGCGAAGGATCTTCTCATTCTCAAGCTCTTCTTCCCGAAGTCTGCGCTCCTGTGCCGCTCTGGCACGTCTTTCCTCCGCTCTTGCACGCTTCTCCTCCGCTGCAAGCCGCCTCTCCCTTGCACGTTCCCTGCGGTACTCGGCATCTTCTACGGATCGTTCATACATTCTGCGTCCCTGTTTCGTTACCCCTCCGATAAAAGATTTCTCGGTAACGATCACCACGCAGATAACGCCCACAACAAGAAGTGCCAGCACGGTCCCCACCATGCCCAGGAATTTGTAGGACGCATAGAGCACAGACCCGGCAAGCACTCCGCCGCCACTGTGCCGCTCACTGCATCGCTTGAATATCTCTCCCATCTGATAGCTTTCTGTTTCTGCCGGATCTACCGCAAACATCTCGAAGACCATACCGATCAAAACAGCAATGAGCGCACCTGCGATCAGCTTCCTGACTGCTATATTATTGCCCGCATTGGACATTCCGAAAGCGATCGCCAGAAAAATGATCACCGGTGCAACATATGCCATCAATCCAAAAATACCAAACATAACATCGCTGACCGCATCTCCGGCCTTACCGACCAAACCAAAATTACAAAGAAAAAGGATGATCGCAAGCGCAAGAAACACGATCAGTAATATCTCATTGCGGATTGCCACATCCATTGGCTCTGCGTGTGTACTTTTACTGCCGGTATTTCTCTTTCTCGTCTGTGTCTTTCTATTGCCAGACACACTTCTGTTCGAAGTTGTCGTTTTTTTCTTCGCGGAAGAACGATTTCCTCCCTGTCCTGATGCCATTAACTATGCCTCCTGACCAAAATAAGACTTCATATAGTATAGCATTTTCATTTTCTCTTGTCATCCTTTATTTTGTATCAGTTCTCTGGGGAAGCTTTTCGCTTATCGATCATGTCGTGCAGTCTGGAAACCGCATTTTTAATACCTCCCACCTCACACAGGATCCCTTCATCCACTGCCTCCTGGCCGACAAGTATGGTTCCCACATCCTTGGTCAGCACCCCTGTCTCCATCATCAGTTCCTCTATCCTGGACTTGGAGATCCTGCAGTGTTCACAGACAAATCCCGTGATCCGGTTTTGAATCTGCCGGAAATAATCAAAGGTCTGCTGTACCCCGATCACCATACCCGTAAGACGTACCGGATGAATCACCATGGTCCCTGTAGGGACAATATAGGAATAATCCGTGCTGACTGCGATCGGTACACCGATGGAATGGCTGCCGCCCAGTACAAGAGAGACCGTCGGCTTGCTCAGAGATGAGATCATTTCCGCAATGGCCAGACCGGCCTCAACATCCCCACCCATCGTGTTAAGCAGGATCAGAACACCGTCGATCTCCTTACTGTCCTCGATGGCCGCCAACTGCGGCAGAATATGCTCATACTTGGTGGTTTTCGAAGAACTGCTCAGATTGTCATGTCCCTCGATCTCCCCTATGATCGTGATCAAATGAATCTTGTTATGCCTGTCATTCTCATCCAGCGTGATCTGGCCTGTCGCCTCAATCCGCCCGTCTTTATGCTCCTCTTTTTCCCGCTGCTTTTCCTGCTCGTCACGCTTTTCCTCTTTTGTGCTCCTGTTCGATTTTCCCTCTTTGTCTTTTCCGTTATGCTTACTGTTTTCCCTGTTTCCCATCATGTACCTCCACAAATAGAATAAGAGAATCACAAGCGCTTCTCCGCTCTGTGATTCTCTCATAGTTTGTGTTATCTTCCGTCATTTATACATTCCAAAAGACGCTTAAAGATCAAAATCATCGTCATCTTTTATTTCCACATCAAACTTCATATCCTTTTCCTCCACGTGATATTGATAATCCATCTGCCTGTGGACAGGTTTCTTTGGAAGTGGTAATGGATTTTCCAGATAGCGCGGTTTTTGTTGGGGCTGATCTGCCTCTTCGCCACTCTCTTCTTCCTCTTCGCTGCCCTTTTCCTCCTCTGTTATTTCGATCTCCTCTGTTATTTCGATCTTCTCTGTTGTTTCGGCCTCCTCTGCCGACTGGTTAATCTCCTCGATCATGGACTGCATTAACCTGGCTTTCCCGCCAAAAAGACAGTTTTGAAGACCCAGCCCCGCCAACACTCCCCAGATATACATGGAAAATAAACCGAAAGGCTGTATACCGATCACCGCAAATGGAGTAGGAGCTACGATGATACACAGCAGGACCCACAACATATAATTCTGCTCTCTGCCGCTGCGGAAAAATTCAAAGACAAGAAATGCCGCAAAAACCACGAGAACTACGAACAAAAGCATATCCATGGAATAGGGATAAAGCGGTCTAAAGCCGAAAGTTTGTGTCTTCCCCACATGCAGCACAGCCCAGTTTTGCAGCTCTTTATCCCAGGCTGCACCACCATCGTAAGAGAAGATGCCTGCCATTCCCAAAAAACCCGCTGCGCATGATAAAACAGCCGCAGCAGCTGCCGCACAGCCAATTGCCGGGGAATGATGGATCTGCAGTCCTTCCGGCCGCTTCTTATTCCCGGTAAAGATGGCTGTCATCAATATCAGTATCGTAAATGCCGTCAGATCAAGATATCCGAGAATCCCGATCACGACTCCTGTAAGCACTGTCCCTGCCAGCATCGGTTTTCTGCTCAGGCGGTTTGCACAATATCCCTTTACCAGACCGGCTGCGGCAAGCATTCCGATCATATACAGGATAAAATACAGACATTCCGGCCCCAGATTCTTTAACATTTCCAGACAGCTTACCGAACATGCCAGATAGAAAAGCACCACACAGGCAGGAATCCGGCCCGCAAGCTTTCTGGTCACTGCATAGGCAAGTATTAATCCCACGATCTGTAAAACAACCTGAAAAATAATCGCGGAGGCAACTTTATTTCCCAGAAAAGTCAATACAAACGACAGACAGGACACATACAGGTAAGCGGCTCCGTAAGCAGGCGGTTCCACAGAACTGTCCGCCGTCACTACGGCCATGTTAAAATACTCTATTCCATTGACACCTGCCTGCGCGCCGCTCTCTGCAGTATTCAGCAATGCTATGTATTCCGAAGCACGTAAGATCCGCAGAAAAATACCGATGGCAAAGGCCAGCCATACTATGACAGTCTCTGTGATACCGAAGATTTTTTCCTTCCGAACTGTCTTCTTCCTGATCTTGACCGCAGTAACGCGAATGACCCAGTACAAAGCTGCCATAGCAGGAAGTATCAAAAATCCGACGGCCGGCACTGTCCGGTCTGCCAGAGATACCGTCATGCCACCTGTCTGCAGATAACTTGCCCAGATATAATTCCCTGCAAAAACAAGAAATACAGCACACAGCATCGTATAGATCACCCATAATACATAGCTAAACCATGTTTTGCGATAAGTCATAATTCCAGTATTCCTTTACAAAACTTTCGATATTGCCTGCTCCAGATCCGCGATAATATCATCAATGTGTTCCAATCCTACGGACAATCTGATCAGATCCGGTGCAACACCGGCTTCTTTCAATTGTTCCTCATTCATCTGCCTGTGTGTATGACTTGCCGGATGCAGAACGCTCGTTCTCGCATCTGCCACATGTGTTACGATCGCGGCCAGCTTTAAATGATCCATCATCTGCGCTGCGGCCGCTCTTCCGCCTTTTAATCCAAAGGAGATAACCCCACATGTGCCGTTCGGCATATATTTCTGCGCCAGCTCATAGTATCTGCCGCCTTTCAGCCCCGGATAATTTACCCAGGCGGTCCGGTCGTTATGTTCCAGATACTCCGCCACCTTCAACGCATTATAACAGTGCCGTTCCATGCGGAGCGGCAGAGTCTCCAATCCAACATTCAATAGAAATGCATTCTGCGGTGACTGTATCGACCCCAGATCCCTCATCAGCTGGCTTGTCGCCTTGGTAATATACGCCGCCCTGCCAAATTTCTCCGTATAGGTAATGCCGTGATACGACTCATCCGGTGTGCACAGCCCCGGAAATTTCTCCGGACAGGCACTCCAGTCAAAATTTCCGGAATCGACAATACAACCGCCCACAGCCATAGCATGTCCGTCCATATATTTTGTTGTTGAATGAACGACGATATCCGCTCCCCAGTCAAAAGGATTGCAGTTGATCGGTGTCGCAAAGGTATTATCCACGATCAACGGCACGTGATGCGCATGTGCCAGACGTGCAAATTTCTCGATATCCAACACCACCAGCGCCGGATTGGCGATCGTCTCCGCGAAAACACATTTCGTATTCGGTGCAAAGGCTTCTGCGATTTCCTCTTCCGGGGCATCCGGGTCCACTACGGTACAGCTGATTCCCATTTTCTTCATCGTACAGGTAAGCAGGTTAAATGTTCCGCCGTACACCGTCGATGACAAAACCACGTGATCCCCTGCCTCACAGATATTGAACACTGCATAATGACAAGCCGCCTGGCCGGATGATGTCAACATTGCTGCCACGCCGCCCTCCAGTTCACAGATCTTGGCAGCAACACAGTCATTGGTTGGATTCTGCAGTCTGCTGTAGAAGTAGCCGCTCTCCTCCAGATCAAAAAGCCTTCCCATCTGCTCCGAAGACTCGTATTTAAAGGTCGTACTCTGATAGATCGGCAGCACACGCGCCTCCCCGTTGCCCGGTTTCCATCCGGACTGAATACATATTGTTTCTTTCTTATATTGTCTGCTCATATTATCTCCCCATTCCTGTCAACCTGCGAATTTGGGCGCTGTTTTCCATATATGGATTTTCACACTACTGCTTTCCGATCACCATATATTCTGCTTTCAATTCTGCCATCATGGACTTATAAAGCCGGCTGCACTGTTCATTCTGCTCTTTTTCAATATGATCCACACATTTCCTGATATAGGTGTTCCAAAGGTACCGATATTTCTCTTCCGGATCAGCATCCCTGGCGATTCTTTTGACGATTGTCGGTGCAATGTCATAGTATTCATCTATCAGTCGTTTACCTTCCGCACTCCTGACAAAATATCCGTCCCGAAACCGCTTCATCAACAGGATCTCCCTGCAGTTCTGCGGTTTTTGCAGCCCACGGCATACGGCGGTCGTTACAAAGCACAGTTTCTGCCGGAATCCTGCCTGGATAGATTCAAAGTCTGACGCCCGAATACGGGCGCCGAATGCTTCCTGCCATCTGCCACATATCATTTCCGTCAGCCGTTTCGTCTCCTCTTCTCTGATGCCACAGCGTCTGTGCCATGCAATAACCGCAGGCAGAACATAAGAGACCATATACAGATTCAGATCATACTGCATCTTCTCTCTTTTGGTCCTGCCCTTAACCGTATCCACCTTCTGACGTGCACCACAGACAAAAGCTTCCGCCGCCTGCATTTCAGCCTGTTCCTGTTCCCGAAGCAGCATATCACCCGCACCCACGCTGCTCAGCATATCCCACACCACAACATTACTCTCCAGATAGTCCTGAAAAGCCTGTGCATATGTTTCTTTCCTGAATTCGGCATTCTTCCGCTCTGCCTGATCGAACAGTCCCGCGATCCGTTCCGGTTCCATCACAACCCTCCATACCTCTACATCCTGTATATCCTGGTCAATACACTTTCTACTCATCCCAGTTATGATATACCGCCTGTACGTCGTCGTCGTCCTCCAGAAGATCCAGCGTTTTCTGCAGATTCTTGATCGCCGTTTCGTCCGTCAGTTCCACCCAGTTCTGCGGAATCATGGTCACTTCCGAAGATACCAGCGCAATACCGGCCTCTTTCAATGCGGCGTCCACTACACTCCACTGGTCCGGATCCGTGTAGACCTCATAGCAGTCTTCCTCCTCGGAAAAATCCTCCGCTCCCGCATCCAGGGCTGTCATCATCAGATCATCCGCCTCCATATCACACTCTTCCTTATCAATGATGATCAACCCTTTCTTATCAAACATAAAGGAAACACAGCCGGGTGTACCTACATTCCCCTGCCCTTTTGTAAAAGCGCTCCTCACATTGGCTGCCGTTCTGTTGGCATTATCCGTCAGAGCATCTACGATAATGGCAATGCCGTTAGGACCGTATCCTTCATAGGTGACGTATTTATAGTTGACATTACCGCCCTCTCCGGCCGCCTTCTTGATGCCTCTGTCAATCGTATCGTTTGGCATGTTATTCGCCTTGGCCTTGGCAATCACCTGTGCAAGCTTGAAATTATTGGCCGGATCCGGTCCGCCTTCCTTGACGGCCACCGCGATCTCTCTCCCGATGATCGTAAAGATCTTGCCTTTTGCGGCATCGTTCTTCTCTTTCTTATGTTTAATATTTGCAAATTTAGAATGTCCTGACATAATCTTGGGTCTCCTTTGTTTTTCTATATCTGCAACAGTTCAGACATCTTCCCTGTCACTTTCGTTTCCTGTCTGCCCGGTATCCAGGCAGATACACATACTCTGTATGAAACCGCTTCGCTCAAAGCAGTCATACCGTTTCCCTGTTCAGCGGGTGTGCAAGTACACTCTGGATCATGCGATCCTTCACTTCCAGAATTCTGAACAGATATCCTTCATACTCGAACTCGAAGTCTTCCCCCTCCTCCGGTATATGCTCCAATCTGGAGATCACAAATCCGTTGACCGTATCAAAAGGCTCCTCATCAAAGTTGATTTTCAGCTGATCTTCCAGCTCTTCCAGCGGCATCTTGCCCTGAATCACATAACTATCCGTATCATTCCTGACAATATAGCTCGCCTCTTCATCATATTCATCTTCAATATTCCCGACAATCTCTTCCAGAATATCTTCCAGTGCCACCAGTCCGGCCGTCTGTCCATATTCATCGACAACGATAACCATCTGAATCTTCTCTGCTCTCATGACACGGAACAGATCGTCGATCTTACGTTTCTCCGTGATAAATCTGGGTTCACGGAGCAGCCCCTTGATCTTGCCGATGGGTCTGGTCTTCATCCGGCCATTCATCTGCATTCGCATAACATCCTTCAAATGCAGGATCCCTATGATGTGGTCGATCGTACCGTCATAAACCGGAAAGCGACTGTTATGAGCATCCACAATAAATGAGGCGGCCTCCTGCAGTGTCATGGTAGATTCTATGCCAACCATATTATTGCGGTTGACCATAATATCCTTCGCCTCCTTATCCCCGTACTCGAAAATATTATTGATCATCTCCGCCTCGTTGGCTTCCAGTATCCCCTGCTCATGTCCGACACTGACCATGGACAGGATCTTCTGCTCTGTCACATCTGCCCGTCTACCGGCACCCTTGACGCCGAAGATACGCAGAATTCCACCTGCCGTCACAGATATAAGCGCCGTCAGCGGCGCTGTGATCCGAACATAATAATAGACAGGCGTAATAAGCAGCCTGAACCATCTCTCCGGATTACGCGATGTAACCTTTCTGGGAATCGACACCCCGAAAGTTACTATTATGTACAGCAGAACAAACGTGACCAGTATCGCCGTGACAACAGCAAACAGCCTGATATGCCAACCGAACAGATCCCCCATACTGCTGACCGCCGTCCGGTAGACCAGATACGTAAAATAACTGTTCAGCTGATACAGATACAGGGCACCAAATAAAATATTAACCGTCACAATCCCCAACTGAATTGCACTGGTATACTGCGGCATGTGTCCCGCCAGGTAATCCAGCCTCACCTGCTTTCGATCCGGCCCGCCCGTCTCATCCTTCTCCTCGTCACCATGCTCTGCCTCTTTTCTGTACTGAAATGCAGAGTCAAAACTGTAAAACAGCATCTCCAATAATAACAAAACAATAAACCACACAAAACTGCTACTACTCGCGACACCATCGTCCATACGGATTCATCATCTCCTTTGCCATTTTTTGAAGCATCATTTGCTATTATATAAATATAGCAAGGAATGGAAGCAGTGTCAAACTACATCTCAGCCTTCTCTATGTATTTAATTCAAGGCTGACCATCAGTCCAACATTCACAACCTTCATAATGTCCTGATCCAGATGACAGATCCTGTCCTTCAGACGCTTCTTATCAATTGTCCTGAGCTGCTCCAACAGGATAACGGAATCCTTTACCATGTCATATTTACTGGCATTCAGCTCGATATGGGTGGGCAGCTTCGCCTTATTCATCTTAGAAGTGATCGCCGCACAGATCACAGTCGGACTGTGCTTATTTCCGATATCATTCTGTATAATCAACACCGGCCTGATACCGCCCTGTTCAGAGCCGATCACGGGTCTTAAATCTGCGTAGTAAATATCTCCTCTTCTCATTACCATACACTTCCTTATATAAATTTTCTGTATCACTATTATTGTCCGTTTATCTTAAGGATATACAATGTAAGAAGAATTTTACTGTGAAAGAAAGTAGAATTTCACAGTAAGGATGGCCATACGGCCCGCCAGGCGGCAAACCCTTCAAAGATACACACGTTCAGCGATAATCGTCATAATAATCCTTAGTATCCACTATTCTGCCACCTTTTATGTACACACGCGGAATTCTTTTGCCCAGATCGCAGGCAAGTTCGTAATTAAATCTGCCTGAAAGATCTCCCAGCTCTTCCATCGTGATCTGAAAACCACCGTCTCTGCCAATCAGCGTCACTTCATCTCCCTCTGCCGCATCCGGGATATCATCCAGTCCCACCATGAACTGATCCATGCAGATTCTGCCCAATACAGGCGCTCTTTTCCCCCGAATCAGCACATACCCCCTGTTCGACAGGCTTCTTGGATAGCCATCCCCATATCCGACCGGTATCGTCGCGATCCGCATTCTACCAGGTGTCACATAGGTGCCGCCGTAACTGACCGGCGTCCCTGCTTCTACTTCCTTAATATAAACAATATGGCTTTTCAATGACAACACCGGCTGCAGTGATACAGGCTCTCTCTCCATTTCCTGCGACGGCCACAGCCCGTACAATGCGATTCCTGCCCTGACCGCATCCATATTAGCCTCCGGAAGTTCCAGAATTCCCGCACTGTTGGAACAATGCTTCACCAAAGCAGGATGATCTGGAACGCTCTCCACCCGCTCCATAAAGTCCCGGAACAATGCAAGCTGCTGTCTGGACGACGTTTTATCCCGTTCATCCGCCCGTGCGAAATGGGTATACATTCCTTCCACCACGATTCCTTCCATGCGAAACGTCTTCTCCACGAATCGAAGTCCGCTCTCATCCGTTCTGATGCCCAGTCTGTTCATCCCGGTCTCCACTTTTACATGTACTCTGGCCGGTTTTCCCAGTCTTCGAGCACAAGCCGCCAGTTCCTCCAGACTGTCCTCCCGAAAGACCGTCAACCGTATCTCATTACGGATCAGCTCCTCATAACAGTATGGAAACGCGTGGCCCAGTACCAAAACCGGCTTCTGCAGCCCTGCGCGCCGCAGAATCACTGCTTCTTCCGCAGTAGCAGTGGCACACCCTGATACGAAATCCATACTTTCCAATTCCCGCCCGATCTGCACCGCCCCATGCCCGTAGGCATCTGTTTTGATCACCCCGATGATCTTTGTTTCCAAAGATAAGCTGCGACGCATCTGCTCCATATTATTATGTACGGCATCCAGATCGATCGCCGCATACACCCTCTGATATTTTTCCATCATAAAAGCTACATTCCTTTCCCTCTGTCCTGTATCTGCGCCACCGCATCTTTCATACTGTCTATCAGATCGGTTGCCGTCATACATATTTCCGTCCTCTGCTCTGCCGCCAGATCCCCTGCGCACCCATGTAGATATGCCCCCGTGACCGCTGCGTCCATCCCCGGCATCCCCTGTGCAAGAAATCCTGTGATCATACCGGCCAAAACATCACCGGAACCTGCTGTTGCCATCCCGGCATTGCCTGTTGTATTAATATAACCCTGCAATCCTTTACACTGCACCACCACGGTCCTGGCATCCTTGCAGACAATCACACTGCCAAGCCTGTCGCCGAGACGTCTCGGATAATCTGTCAAACCGGCTTTCGCCTGCGCCGTAGAACAGTCATATAACCTCGCAAATTCCCCCAGATGTGGTGTGAGAATGATTGCTCTGCCCTGTGCTCCTTTCTCCGCCAGGATTCTTTGCAGCCCGCAATCCCGTGCCAGCAGATTCAACCCGTCTGCATCGATCACCAGCGGCAGATCGCTTTCCTGTACTGCAAATTTTAACAGCTCACCGGCAGTCTCTCCCATACCGATTCCCGGTCCGATCAGAATACTGTCCGCCCATGCTGCCGCCTCCTCCAGCGATTCCAGAAATGCTGCCGCCTCCATGGCCGAAGCACCCTCCGCATAGGTAAGCATCATCGCTTCCGGTAGATACTGCTGCACGATCTCACGGTTCCTGACTTCCGTGACCACCTTGACCATCCCCACACCTGTGAGGAAAGCGCTCTTCGCCGCCAGCATTGCGGCCCCTGCCATCTGTCTGCTCCCAACGATAAGAAGTGCCTTGCCGAAGGTTCCCTTATTCCCGTCCGCACAGCGCACAGGAAGAACACCGGGTTCTTTGCCGATATACGTATACCAGTAAGGCTTCTCACCCAGAAAACCATGCTCATCTATCCCCATATCCCTGCAGACAAGTCTCCCACAGTATGACGTGCCCGGATATAAAATATGACCTGTTTTGCGAAAACCATAGGTCACTGTCAGATCTGCCTGCACGGCATCCCCCATCACTTCCCCGGTATCCGCATGGATTCCGGACGGAATATCCACACTGCACACCCAGGCACCGCTTTTGTTGATCCACCTGATCGCATCTTTCCAGATCCCTTCCACATCTCTGGATAAACCGATGCCAAAGACAGCATCTATTACTATATCATATTCACCTTCCTGTATCCTGCTAAAGATCCCCGCCTGATAAGCCCGCAGAATATCAATCTGCCTGCGCGTCTCTGTGGAACAACGGCCATGGAAATCTTCCCCCGGCAGAACGAATGTCACCTCGTATCCCTGCAGCATAAGAAGTCTTCCCACCGCCAGTCCATCTCCACCGTTATTGCCTCTTCCGGCCAGCACCAGCACCCGGCATGGCGCTTTACCGCGCACCAGCTGCAGTTCTTCCACCGTGACAAGTGCCGCACGTTCCATAAGCAATAGCCCCGGCACGTGAAACCGTTCTATCGTGTTGGCATCATACCGCCGCATTTCTTCCGCTGTGACCAGATATTGCCTCATATTCTTCTCCTTCTTTTCAGGTACATAACAGGCAGGACAGAAGCGTCCGTTTCTTACGATTCCGACGCCTCTGCCCTGTTATTTTCCTGCGTTTGTTCCTCTTCTTCCTGCTTACTGTCCTCTTGTGCAGTTTCCTTTTTACCGCCCCGTCCTGCTTTCGGATCATACTTCATATCAAAGATTTCGATCACCTCCGCCCCGAAGATATCATGCATATAGGAATATAATTGATGGTTCATTATCTCCTTTTCCTGTTTACGCACTACCTTCTTCTTCAATTCCCGTCGGATATTCCGGATCCACTCTTCAATTTCCTCCAGCTCCTTCGTGTTCTCCTGCATTCTCCTGTAGCAGGTCTCCATCGTAGCCAGCATCAGTCTGTTATTCAACTGAACGATCTGCCTCGGCAGTTCCAGCATCTCCTCTTCGCACTCCTCCAGCTTCTCATTACATTCATTGACCAGCCGCTTGTGCGTCTCCATCTCCTTCTCCATCCTCAATGTAGCGCCGCTTTCCATCTCATTTGCAAGAAGAACGATCTCATCCATCAGTTTTTTCTTTAATTTTCTGATTTCCCTGTTTTTACTGTTTACTTTACCCTGACGCTTCAACAGACCATTGAGTTCACATTCCATATCCTTGATCTCAGAAGGACATTCCTGCTGTGTAAAAAGCTGATGCCATTTATGATCCAGCGTAAGGATCGGAATCTTCTTATCCGCTAAAGCTGTCTGAAATACTTCATCCGTTCTCTCCATAATACGTAAACCTCTCCCCAAATATCTACTGCAACCAGAATCTTCGTAACAGGGAAGCCGAAGGCTTTCTGCTACGGATACTTAACTGTCACTTGATGACAGATTATAGGACAATTTCATCAGGCTGTCCGACAGGTGCACACTCTCCACCTGAATCCCCTGCGGAACATGCAGATCCACATGCGCAAAATTCCATATTCCTTTGATACCGTAGGATACAAGCTGTTCCGCCACTCCCACCGCAGCGCTTTTCGGAACCGTGAGCACCGCGATATCTATCTCTTTCTCTCTGACGAACCGCTCCATGTCCTCCATCGGGCGTACCGTAATCCCATGGATCTTCGTCCCCTGGATCGCCGGATCGACATCAAAAATCCCCCGGAAGATAAATCCCCGACGTTCGAAATCCCTGTAGTTTACAAGCGCCTGTCCCAGATGTCCCGCTCCTACTATGATCAGATTATGTTCTTTATCCAATCCCAGTATCCTGCCGATCTCATCATAAAGATATTCCACGTTATATCCATATCCCTGCTGTCCAAAACCACCAAAATTATTCAAATCCTGTCTGATCTGGGATGCCGTCACCTGCATGATATCACTCAGCTCCTGTGAGGAGACTCTCTCGATCCCTTCATCCTTCAATTCACCCAAATACCTGAAATATCTGGGCAGGCGGCCAATCACAGCCTGTGAAATTCCTTTTGCTTCCACCTCGCTGCCTCCTGAGAATATTATAATAAACCGCTCATCCCCTGTCACTCTGCGACGGGACGGCTTCATTAGACCATACATTTTGACACGGTCAGAACAATAAATATGCTGACCTGTACGCATGGTTACCAATAGTATACAACTGCGTTAAAAAGCTGTCAAACTATCCATTGACAGTTTTGTTATCAGAACGTTATACTGGTTACAGTCCACGGCCCGGCCAGCCGCAAGCTGTAGCCTATCCGGCCCACGGAAATATGTTTATATCAATATTAAAGCTTGAAAGTTTTGAAAGGCACGATGTATCATGATACTCTCTGTAAGTAATATCCATAAATCATTCAACGAGATCCCGGTGTTGAAGAATGTATCTTTTCATATTGAAGACTATGATAAAGCTGCTGTTGTAGGCATAAACGGAGCGGGTAAAACGACACTCCTGCGCATCATCATGGGTGAAATTTCCGCTGACGAAGGGATCGTGACCGTCTCCCGTGACAGGAGCATCGGTTACCTCTCCCAGCACGAGGCTGTTTCCGGTGAGAACACCATCTACAACGAACTGCTGTCCGTCAAACAGGATATCATCGATCTCGAACAGAAAATGCGTTCTGTTGAGCTGCAGATGAAATCAGCTTCCGGCGATACCCTGCAGCAGCTGATGACCTCCTATGCCAGTCTGACCCACGCTTTTGAATCTGCCAACGGCTACGCCTGCAGGAGTGAGGTGACCGGCGTTTTAAAAGGTCTCGGCTTTACGGAAGATGAATTTGGCAGATCGGTTGCCACTCTTTCCGGCGGTCAGAAGACCCGTGTAGCACTCGGTAAGCTGCTCCTGCTCAAACCGGATCTGATCATCCTGGATGAGCCTACGAACCATCTGGACATGTCTTCCATTACCTGGCTGGAAACTTACCTGTTAAACTACAGGGGAGCAGTGATCATCGTATCCCATGACCGCTACTTCCTCGACCGCATCGCCAACAAAATAATCGAGATCGACAACACGAAAGCCACGGTCTTTACAGGTAATTACTCTTCCTACGCCTCCAGGAAGGAAGCGCTGCGGGCCGCAGAATACAGTGCCTATATGAAGCAGCAGCAGGAGATCAAACATCAGGAAGAAGTCATTGAGAAGCTGCGGTCTTTTAATCGGGAAAAATCCATCCGCCGCGCCGAAAGCCGTGTGAAAATGCTGGATAAGATCGAAGTCCTGGACAAACCCACTCAGGTACGCGCCGACATGCACCTTAAGCTGGAACCCAAGTACACCAGCGGCAATGACGTTCTTCGTGTGGAAGATCTGTCGAAGTCCTTCGGCTCCCTTACCCTGTTCGAACATCTTGATTTTGAGCTGAAAAAGGGCGAACATGTAGCGATCATCGGCGATAACGGAACCGGCAAGACCACAATCCTGAAGATCATCAATGAACTGGTCGCTCCCGATACCGGCGAGATTCATCTGGGCAGTAATGTAGCCATCGGATACTATGATCAGGAACATCATGTTCTACATATGGACAAAACCCTGTTTGATGAGATCTCCGACGACTATCCCACGCTTTCCAATACCGAGATCCGCAACACGCTTGCCGCCTTTCTCTTTACCGGTGAAGACGTGTTTAAGCAGGTCAAAACTTTAAGCGGCGGTGAACGCGGCCGGGTATCCCTGGCAAAGCTGATGCTCTCCGAGGCCAATTTCCTCATCCTCGACGAACCTACCAATCATCTGGATATCCTGTCCAAGGAGATTCTGGAAGATGCCCTGAACGCTTATACCGGCACCGTACTGTATGTATCCCATGACAGATACTTCATCAACAAGACTGCCACCCGGATCCTCGATCTAAACCACCAGGTACTGACCAACTATCTTGGCAATTACGAATACTATCTCGAGAAAAAAGACGGACAGTCCGTATATCATAATGACAGCAGTCATGACCAGGCCGATCTGCAGAAAGCAGCTTCTGCTCCCTCCGACACAAAACAGGACTGGAAAGCACAGAAGGAACTTCTGGCTGCACAGCGCAAAAGGGAAAATGCTTTAAAGAAATGTGAAGAATCCATTGAACAGTTGGAACAGCGCAATGCTGAGATCGATCTGCTCATGGCATCTCCCGAGATCTGTACCAATGTTGCCAAACTGCAGGAACTCACCCGGGAAAAAGAAACCAACGAAACTACCTTAAATGAACTCTACGAAAAATGGGAACAGCTCTCGGAATAAGAGCTGTTCCCTTCTCTGTTACGTTATTCCTGCATCTTACATGATCTGCTCAAATGTCTCACGGATCGCTTTGATAAACTCCTCGCTGTTCAATACGGTCACATCCTGCAGGGAGGTGATCAATGCCAGATCTTTAGTCATTTTCCCTGCTTCAATCGTCTGAACCGTCGCCCGCTCCAGTTTATCGGCAAACGCCATCAACGCCTGATTGTCATCCAGTTCTCCGCGCTTCCTGAGGGCTCCCGTCCATGCAAAGATCGTTGCCACCGAATTCGTGGAGGTCTCCTCTCCTTTCAAATGTTTGTAATAGTGTCTCTGTACCGTCCCATGCGCCGCTTCATACTCATAGACACCGCCTGGGGATACGAGCACGGATGTCATCATGGCGAGAGAACCGAACGCCGAAGACACCATATCGCTCATCACATCCCCGTCGTAGTTCTTACACGCCCAGATAAAGCCACCCTTTGCCTTCATGACACGTGCCACCGCATCATCGATCAAAGTATAGAAATATTCAATGCCTGCCGCATCAAATCGCTCCTTATATTCGGCATCATAGATCTCCTGGAAGATATCCTTGAAATTATGGTCATATTTCTTGGAGATCGTATCCTTCGTCGCAAACCATAGATCCTGCTTCGTGTCCAGCGCAAAGTTAAAGCATGCTCTGGCAAAGCTGGCAATGGACTCGTCCATATTATGGATTCCCTGCAGAATACCTGCACCCGTAAAGTTATGTATGGTTTCCCGTATCTGTGTGCCGTCCTCTGCTGTAAAAACAAGTTCTGCTCTGCCGGGACCGGGCACCTTGATCTCCGTATTCTTATACACGTCACCATAGGCATGACGGGCCAGTGTAATAGGTTTCTCCCAGTTTCTGACGCAGGGTTCTATTCCCTTTACTACAATGGGAGCCCGGAAAACCGTTCCGTCCAGTGCCGCACGGATCGTACCGTTGGGACTCTTCCACATCTCCTTTAAATTGTACTCCGTCATTCTGGCAGCATTCGGAGTAATCGTTGCACATTTTACCGCCACACCGTATTTCCTGGTCGCCTCCGCAGAATCCATGGTAACCTGATCGTCGGTCTCGTTGCGGTGCTCCAATCCAAGATCATAATACTCCGTTTTCAGATCGATATAGGGCAGCAGCAGCTCGTCCTTGATCATTTTCCACAATATTCTTGTCATCTCATCGCCGTCCATTTCCACAAGGGGCGTTGTCATTGTGATCTTTTCCATACTCTTCTTCCTTTCTCCTGGCCGTTACCAGTATCCGTTTCTCATTGTCAACCATTGTTCCGGTGTGCTGCAAAACTCTATTCAGAACCTGCAGCCTCCTCGCCGTACACCTCATACAACCCGTTCTTCACCATATTTTCATAGGCGTTGAGGATATGCCTGTTAGCCAGCTGCTCTGCCCTGTCCGCATCCTTCTCCTTGATTGCCTCCATGATCTGCCGGTGCTCATCGTTGGAAGCCCGCCCCCTCGTATTGGTAGACAGCGTCTTCTGCCTGACCCGCAGAACATACTGATGATAATCCCGCAGCGTATGCTCCAGCATCTTGGAATCGCACGCCTCATACAGAATATCATGGAACCGGTTGTCAAGTTCCGCCATCTGATCCATATGTCCCTTCGATGCATGAAAATCCGCCAGATAGATGTTCTCTTCCATCTCCTCCAGCTGCTCCTTCGTAATCTTCTCGGTGGCCAGCCTGGCACACAATCCTTCCAGCAGTGAACGGATCATATAAATGTCCTTCACATCCTTGGCCGTGATCCCCGTCACGTATGCTCCTCTGTTGGGCACGATCTGAATCAGACCTTCCAGCTCCAACTGCCGAAAAGCCTCTCTGACCGGCGTGCGGCTCACTCCCAGCTCCTCGCCGATTGCCACTTCCTTCAACTCTTCGTGTTCCCTGTACCTGCCGCTCAGGATGTCTTCCCGCAGCTTCTGGAACACTCTGCCGCGCAGGGAATACTTATCATTCACTTCATTTTTTAAATCATAATTAGCCATTTTACTGTCTTATCTCCACTATCACTCAATTTGAACCGGCACCCGGCATTGCAAGACCAAGCTCCGTACAAACCTTACGTATCTGAGAAATCAGCTCCTCATCCGTCAGTACCGTTACGCGTCCTGCCGCATATTCCTCATCTACCCAGACCTTCAACGCCCGTACCAGATCACAGCTCTTGTCCAGTTGATCCTGCTCCTTTAAATGATAATACGTATTGATCCAATGTGCAATCCCTGCCAGCCCGGAAGTATTCGATACCGCACAGAGCACCGGCCTGTTCAAAAATTTCTCCGTATCGAAAATATTATAGATCTCTTCGTTCTTAAGCAATCCGTCGGCATGAATACCTGCTCTTGTCACATTAAAATTCTTTCCTACAAAGGGTGTCCGGGGCGGAATCTCATAGCCGATCTCTTTCTCATAATACTCTGCCAGTTCCGTGATCACGGTCGTATCCATGCCATTCAGATCGCCGCGAAGCTGCGCATACTCGAATACCATCGCTTCAAGCGGTGTATTGCCTGTCCGTTCCCCGATACCGAAAAGCGATGTATTGATGCCGGAACAACCGTAAAGCCATGCCGTGGTAGAGTTCGCGACCGCCTTATAGAAATCATTATGTCCGTGCCATTCGATCAATGCGTGGGGAACTCCGGCATGCGTATGGATCGCATAGATGATTCCCTGTACACTCCTCGGTATAACAGCACCCGGGTAATTGACGCCATACCCCATCGTATCACATGCCCGCACTTTGATCGGAATCCGATATTCTTCCATCAGCTTCATCAGTTCCATACAGAAAGGCACCACATAACCGTAAATATCCGCTCTCGTAATATCCTCCAGATGACATCTGGGACTGATCCCCTCTTCCAGGCAGTCACGGATCACACTCAGATAATGATCCATCGCCTGCCGTCTGGTCATCTTCAGCTTCAGGAAAATATGATAATCCGAACAGCTCACCAGTATGCCCGTTTCTTTCATCCCGATTTCCTTGACCAGCTTAAAATCCTCTTTGCTGGCACGGATCCAGCTTGTGATCTCCGGATATTGATAGCCGCGCTCCATACACTTATAGACCGCATCCCTGTCTTTCTTACTGTAAAGAAAGAACTCACTGGCACGGATCATGCCGTTTGGTCCGCCCAATCTATGCAGATGATCATAGATCGTCACGATCTGCTGTGTCGTGTAGGGAGCCCTGGACTGCTGTCCATCCCGAAAAGTCGTATCCGTGATCCAGATATCTTTCGGCATATTGTGAGGTACTGTCCTGTCATTGAACGGAATCTTGGGTATCTCGGAATACGGAAACATATTCCTGAAAACATTTGGTTTCTTCACATCGTCCAGTATATACATATGTTCTTCTATTTCCAGAAGATTATTATGGTCATTCATGGTCACCGGACGGTTCGTGAAAGTCTTCTCATCATACATGGCTGTCGTCACACCTTTCCTGTCTGTATTTTATACACTTCTGACAGTTCCCGGCATACACTTATATCCCCTGGAGCGTTACAGGAAACAGTAACTGGATTTACAATTCATGTATGCCACGTATAATTGTATACAATCATACCGTTCATGTCAACCACTAAAAAAGCCTGATGGAAAAAGCAGTCCATTCAAGGGAAACGGATACCGCTATTCCATACACATCTTTTCCACATCCAGCATTCCCCACCCCTGCTTGTTCCAAGAATCTCCCATGTCATATGCACTGTAGATCATTTTCCGTTTCACCTGATCGTTGTTCATATATGGATATTTCTGAAGCAGAAGAGCAGCCGCTCCGGAAACCACCGGCGTAGCCATGGAAGTACCACTCTTTCTGGTGTAGGCATTTCGATAACCGATCCTGTCATTCCCTTTCCATCGCACATTACAGGATAAAATATCCGTTCCCGGAGCTACCACATCAGGCTTTCGATACAATATACTTCTACTGCCCCTGCCGGAATAATTCTCACACAGATCCCTGCGGGCGCCAAAATAACCTCCTTCATGACATCCGACCGTGATCACCCTGCGGCTGCATCCAAGCGGTGATATCGTCCCTTCTTCCGGTCCGTTGTTGCCCGCCGCACACACCACCACGATCCCTTCTTCCCACGCTGCATCCAAAAGCTCCACCAGTTCTTCCATATGTTCCATCTCACCGCTTGAACCGATGCCCAGCGACACATTCAGCACTCTGATCTGATAGCGGATATGATTTTTCAGAACCCATTCCAGACCTCGATGCATACTTTCAACGCAGCCTTCCCCATTCTGATCCAGCACCTTTCCAATACACAATCTGCAGGCAGGCGCAATTCCTTTATACGATCCATGGGATGCATGCCCATTACCACCAACACAGCCCGCTACATGAGTTCCATGTCCACTGTCATCATAACTCGACCAACGTCCATTTACAAAATCTACAAAAGACAGTATGCGGTCACCGAAATCCGGATGCCGTCCGATCCCTGTGTCCAAAATTGCTACCGAAATCTCTTCTGTCGTAATATTTCTCTGTATCTCATCTCTGCATTTCACCTGCATTCTAACACGATTCACTGCTGCTCTCCACACATATAATAGTCCGCCGGAACTTTCGATACCATACAGCATACCCACGATATTGTCCGGAGAATACGGGAAGCAGGTCAAAAACTCCCGGCTTATAGATTTATTCTATGCCGGGAGTTTTTTCCTGTTAGTGCAATATTTAAACTCTGTGCCACAAAAACAATGCCAACGCTGCAAAAAGAAGTCCTGCGCTGAAAAACCACTTCGGATGAATACTGTTATCACCCGTATCCGGTGAATCATCCTTATTGCCAATCGATGCAAACACAGCCTGACCATCCTTTACATCCGCCACAGCACTGCCTGCACCTCCATAATTATATATACCGTAAGCAGAAAAATGCTTTGCCGTAAAAGTAAGCATATCCACGCCGTCTGACGCTGCGACCCTGCTCTCCACTTCCTCCAGCTGTCCATCTGCATCAAGACATACTACATGAAGATTTTTGTCTCCGACCCCGCCTGGCAGTGGAATCGTTACATCCACACTCATTTTACCCAGTCCGGTAATCGGTACACCCGTAGCTTCCTCCGTCATATCAATCTCATAGGCGCAAAGATTTCCCGGCAATGTATTTCCATAGATCCTCTTATATACGTTACCGATCTGACGTTTCGCATCCTCACTGTCCTCGATCGTCATCAAGTAACTCTCTTCGGATCCGGCCAAAACAGCCCCTGCGGTTCCATTATCTGCCAGAGTACTGCTTCTGATCTGTACGGTAACACCCGTACCCGCCGCTGTGTCATCAGCAGATTCTTCCGAATTTCCGGCAATCTGTTTACCTTCCTCGAAAACATAGGATCCGCCGTCTATCTGGCAGGTCTCTCCAACAGCCGGAACAGAACCATTTCCCTGTCTTGCAACGATCTGCAGCACACCGCTTTCACTACCAGCCGCCTCCTTCGTCATCTTACAGACAACACCTGTAAAGCCTGCCCTGCCATCCTCCAGAATCGTATCGGTCAAATCCGTTACTGCCTCCGGAATGACTGCTACCGTATTTCCCTTTAACGCCATATCCCGATAATCATCTCGATACAGCTTCGTCGACATCATCTCATACGAAAGTTTTGGCAATCCTTCCCCTTCAAAAACTACAGCCCCGTTCTCTTTTGACGAATCTGTACTGTCAAAAGCCCGCAGCCCAATATGTTCAACAGATGCCGGAATATGTACCGTAGCAATCGGGCAGCCGGCAAATGCTCTGTCACTTATCTTCCTGACATTGTTTCCGCCTTCCACTGCAGTAAGGCCTCCGCATCCGGCAAATGCCGCTTCTCCGATTAACTCTATACTGTCAGGCAGCTTAACACTCGTAATATCATCACGGTCTTTAAAAACTTCCGCACCGATACTCTTAACCCCTGCAGGTACGGAAACCGCACCGCCATTCCCCTTATATGCCAGCAGAATCCCGTCTCCCACGATCAGGAAATCACCACTGCCGTTCTGCTTCCACTCTGAAAGCCACGGCGTCTGATCAAAGGCCGCCGCATCAATCCTCTGAACGGTATCCGGAATAACCACATCCGCCAAACTGTCACAATGATAAAAGGCGGCATATCCTATCTCTTCCACGCCATCCGGGATTACCACCGACTGCAGCCCGGATCTGGCAAATGAAAACTCTCCGATCCTGACAACATCTTCCGGAATCGAATAGGATGTCATCTCATCATCATAATAAGCCTGTGCTGCCACGACCAGATCTCCCTCTTGATCGCGAACAATCGTATATTTGGGGAAAGAGCCCCCCTTCGCATCCCCGGAACCGGCCAGTCCCGGCACGGTATCTGTACTCTGCACAGCATCATCCTTCGGCTCTCCGCCGATGGTATCACCCGTACCGCCCACATTGATGGTAGCCGTCGAATTATCGATCAAAATATATGCCTGTTGTCCCAGCACTCTTGTCTTGCCCTTGACAGAGGAGTCTTCCTCTTCCGCCATCGCATTCATGTGAGACACCTCATGATAATAATCAACCGGCGGCGATGCAGGCTTCTCCCCGGAATCAGCGTTCTCTCCGCCGCTTCCCTCCCCTGTCATGTCATTCCCACTGACACTGTTGGCACCAGGCGCTTCCTCGTACTCCGATACCTCGATATCTTCCAGCTTCAATGTCTGTGCAAAGGTATAAGCAGCCGATCCCACATCCGCCTTGATCTCCAGCTTCGTGCATCCGTCAAACGCCGTACTGTGAATGTTACTCACGGAAGACGGCATCGTAATCTTCCGCAGCCTGACGCAGTCCTCAAAAGCCTTCATATCGATATTCTTAACGGAATAAGGTATTTCTACATTCTTCAAATTCCTGCAGTTGGAAAAGGCATAGGCCGGAATCTCCTTTACATTACTGCTGATGTTCACTTTCTCCAGATTATAATCTCCCCAGAATGCATAAGGCTTGATCGCCTTTACCGTAGACGGCATTGCATAACTGCCGCCCTTCCTTCCGGCCAGAACCTGATAGATCGTATCTCTTCCGTCTTTATTCAGGATTGTCCCGTCATCGCAGGTGAACTTTGGATTGCTGCTGCTGAATTTAACGTTCTGCAGGCTGTGGGTTCCGGCAAATGCTCCGTTTCCCAGACTTGTAACCCCGGTTCCCACCGTAACTTCCTTCAAAGACTGACAGCCACTGAATGCCGCCGTCCCAATCGTCTTAACAGCATCCGGAATCGTCACGCTCTCAAGATTCTTACAACCTGAAAAGGCCCGCGCGCCAATAGATTCCACCGCATCCCCTATCGTGACACTCCTGATATCATTATTACCGGCAAATGCTTCGGCTTCGATCTTTTCAACATAATTGGAAACAGACACGTTCTCAGACGTGCCATTGTACTTCACTAAAGTTGTTCCGTCCATCTGAAAATCAGATGCAGAAGCGGTCGGAGCCGCTTCCACATCTGATACAGGGATCTGTGTTACTGCAATCGCAGTCACGATAAACAGTACACCTATCAGATTTCTAATTATTTTACCCATAAATTTTCCTTTATGCTGTTTTCACTTTGACTCTCTTATCTCTCTTCATAAACAAGATGATCGATAAGCATGCCAGCCCAATGGATAAGAACCACTTCGGATGTATCGGATCCCCGGTCTTTGGCGTTGTATCCAGCAGACCTTCCGTCAGATTACCCGTATCCACATAGATTGTGTATGGCGAGAAATGTGACGCCGTAAATCTGATACAGGGAACCCCGTTTATCGTTGTAAAGTTCTCATTCAAGTTCTCTAACTGGTTGCCGTTGACAACCGCTCCTGCCATATTATTGCCGCCATAAGCCACCAGTGCATCCGGAATCGGAATGGTAATATCTACGGAAATACCCGAGGTATCCGTGATCTTGACCGTACCGGTGGAATCATACAGGCTGATATCCATTGCATAATACAGGATGTTATCCAAACTGCCATATTTACCTGTCAAAGCATCTGACACCGCTTTCGTCGCCTCGTCAGTCTCCGTGATCTTTATGATAAAGTTATCGGTGGATCCGTTGACATTTGCTGCCGCAAGGTCTTTATTTGAGATTCCCGGTTTTGTGATATCAACACGTGTACTTCCTGTACCACTGTTTCCATTACCACTGCCACCGTTTCCACCTCCACCTGCCGGAGCGGTCGGCGCCGCGGCAGGTGCCGCAACATAATTTGCAGTTACCGTGACATTACCGGCAGGCATCGTAAACGTTGTAGCCGGCATACTCACACTCGCCAATGTCACTCCATTGGATTCCGTCGTCCACTTCTGGAACACCATTCCCGCCGCGGGCTCATTCGCTGCGATCACAACAGTCGTACCCTGTGCATAGCTTCCGCTTCCACTTCCGTTCACTACCGTTACCGTATACATTGTCGGTGCGGATGATGATCCGGACGTCGTCGAACTGGTGCTGGTTGAACTGCTGGAGCTCGACGAAGAACTGCTGCTGCTGTTCGAAGATGTCGTACTGTTTTTGCTGGTGGAGCTGTTCTTGCTCGTCGTACTGTTCTTACTGGTGTTCGTTGAACCGCCACTGGTATTGGCAGAATTTGCCGCATACAGAGCAATCACCGTCATATTGGATTCTATCTTGGTATCTACCGTCCAGCTCTGACTCCATTCCTTGAACTTATAACCGTCATGCGTATTATAAGTAGGTGCCTCCCATCCTGCATCTTTAAAGCTGGTACCCGCTTCTACATAATATTTACCGTCTTCTTCGTTCGAATTACGTCCGCTGAGCCTGCGCCCGTCGATACCGTCAAGGAACTCTACCACATACTTGCCATTTACCATACTGCCATCGGAGACATACTGTGCCATGAAGATAGTCAGATCCGATGTGATCTCATCTGCAAGCGTCTTTCCGTCCGCAGACAACCATCCATCAAAAGTATATCCCGGTCTGTGATCCTTCTCCTTCAGTGCTGCCGCCTCTTCCGGTTCAACAGCTCTTCCGCCGTCCTCTTTCTTTACCGTCTGCGTGTCACCGATCTGCGTACCGTCATAATCATAGAACATAACCCGGTAAGCATTCAACAGTTCGACCTTAATATTTTTCCTCTTGGCATACCGATATGCCGCCGAATCCTCATACGTATAGATCGTAACCTTTTCCTTCGGATCAAATGCAATATCTGAAATATCCACTTCCCGTCCGGGGATCGTGATCGTCCAGTTATTCATTGCCCCGCTGAAAGCATCGTCCCAGATCTTATTGACGCTTGGCGGAAGCGTTACATTGATCAACTCTTCACAATTCCTGAAAGCATTCTCAGGAATCGTCTGCAGTCCTTCCGCACCTGACAGAATCACGTTGGAAATACCTTTACAATCCTCAAAAGCACTCTCGGCGATCTCCACCACATCATTGATCCTGCTGTCCCACTCCGGACCGATACTGATATTTTCCAGGCCCTCTACACCGGTTCCCTGCATGCCTCTCGTCAGAAGACACTCTATAATCTTATACTTTGCAGGATCACCCTCCTGCTTCTCATAGATAATTCCGTTCTCTGCCGGATACTTCTCATTACCTGCAACATTCGTCAGGCTTCCGCAGCCTCTGAATGGAAGCGCACCTAACTGCTCAATCTCACCCAGAACAACACGCTCCAGCTGCTCGCAGTTATCAAACGCATAATCAGGCAGTGACTTTACGGTCGAAAGCGTAACACTCTTAATGTGATCGTTACCATTCGGATTCTGTTCTCTGGAATCACCGTCCTCATAATCCTTGTAATAACCGCTGAATAATCCCGGAACAGATCCGTTTGTTGAGATCCGGTACATCCGGTCGCTCTCCGTAGGTCTCTTCTTCGTGATATACGTATCGTAATTATCTCTGTTGGACTCATAATATGTCTTCACATCTATCGAATCCACACCTGCCGGAATAAAGATATCCTGTGTGGCATTGATAAAATTCCATACCTTATCAGGTACCTTCTTATAATCCGGGAAGGATTCATAAGCAGGATCATTGAGATAGCTGTCGTAATTATTCATGAAATTATACGGATTTGCCGTAAAGTAAGGCACCGGATTCCTTCCGGCCGCCTCCACGACGATCGGCTCAAACAGTAAATCCGCTATTCTGTTCCCTATAGAAGCCGTAGTACCGCCACCGGGCAGATAACTTCCCCAGAATCCAGGTTCACAATAATTCGGATTGATCCACGGGCCGTACCGCGCATCAAGAGCCGCCGAATAATCTGCCTGCAGAATCGTCGTGCCATCATCTAACGTAACGCTGGCATCTCCCTCCTGATAAGCATTCCAGATATACGCATACTCTCTGCGCATTTTCTCGACGCCGTCACCGTTATCATAAACCGTATAATAGTAATAATTCTCCATATCCCTGCAGTAATCCCGCAGTTCTTCATCATACCGGATCTTATCCTCGCTCAGATCACTGAACTTCGGATAATCCAACAGCGTTACCACGCCTTCCTTGTCGCACATTACCGTCAAATGCGTGCCGTTCTCACTGTCCCACAGACTCTGATAGCACACGTTGATTGCCGGCAGATTCACATTATCAGGATCCTTCAGCACATGCGCCACGTCCGTAGCCCATTCAAAAGGAGCATATCCTTCCACAATATCTCCATGGAAAGTAAGCTGGCTGCCATGGGTCACAAAGGCAGTTTCGTCCATAACCAACGCCTCATACCCGGCTTCCGGTTTCGTAAAGTAAACGTCATACAATCTGTTACATCCGGCAAAGGCATCCGCTCCGATACTGGTCACAGAATCTCCAATGCGGACTTTCTCCAACAATGGCAGATCTCTGAATGCTCCGGCAGCTATCGTGCTGACGGAACGATTCTGAATCGTAATGCTCTTGATCTTTCCACGCAGATCCTTGTCTGAAAAACACTCCGAGCCAATGCTCTTAATATCAAAGTTACCTATTTTGCTCGGGATGACAATATCAACACTCTTCGTACTGCTCGGATCGATCAATGCACAGGAAATCAATTCTCCGTCATTGCCGGCCGCATAACGATACCGGGTACCGTCATCACTCTCCAGCGCCATCTCATAGTAAGTCTTGCCGCCGCGCTCATATACATAGGGAATTCCGTTGCCGTCATTCCTGTAAGCTTCCCACGTACTGCTTCTCGGGAACGCAGGTCCACCGGAGTATAACTCAGGACCATAGACGCAGAAATCTGCATTCGTTACATACTTGAACAATCCGGGATCAAAAGACGCAGCCCCGCATTTATCCGAGAAAACTGCCTTCTTTAACCCAAAACAATTATAAAAAGTAGATTCCGGAATCTTCTTTGTGAAATTCTGTATATTCACCTCTTCCAGATTCCTGTGATTGGCCAGGATATATTCATCCATCGTCTCCAACCCTTCACTCGGGAAGGAGAAAGTCTGCAGCGCATCACCGCTCGGTGTCGGAACAGCAAAACTGCCCTTGCCAAGATTCCTGATCTTAGCCGTTCCGAAATTCACCGTCGCCAGTCTGGTATCTCCGAAGAAAGCATACTTCGCCACATTACACTCACTGATCCTGTCATCAAATCTGACCTCGGTCAGGCTAAGGCAATCCGAAAAAGCCCCGTGGCCGATCGTCTTCATCGTCCATGGCAGCGTCAGCGGCGTGTTGATACCCGACATACGGAAAGCTTCCGCACCGATGGTGTTCGTATCTGCCGTCTCCGTAAAGGTCACCGTTGTCAATTTCTGACAACCGTAGAAGGCCCTGTTACCAATCATATCCGCATTACCGATCACAACACTGGTAATACCGGAATTCTCAAACGCACTGTCCCCTATATACTGAACCTTATCGGAGAAATCAATCTGTCCCACATTCTGTACATTCTGGAATGCTCTGTCACCGATGGTACTGATATAGCGTACATCCAACAATACAAGATACCCGTCAACATCCACATAACCATACGGAAGATCCGCCGACGGTGTCTCACTGTATGCCACATAAATCAACGATTTCTGCTGTCCCAGCCTCTGATCCGTAGCAACGGTTAATTTATAATTGGTTCCCTTCAGGATATTATTATGCTCACAGAAAAATTCTATCTTCTGATTGCTGTCCAAATGCTCGGAAGGCGTTCTCACCATATCTTCCGGCACGGAAACAGACGGATTATTCTCTTTCTCTTTGTAGTAGGCCTTGAATTCCTCTGTCTTTGTAGCAAAATCTCTCGCAAAATATTTCTCAAAGAACGCTACCGTCTTCTCATCCAGGATCACAGCATCTGAGGCATAATCATAGTCCAGATAACTGTATGTAATGGAATTGGTCGGGTAGAACTGATTGCTCTGGCTTAAGTTATCCATATACTGGATACCGCAGTCCTTCGGCTCTGCCCCATTGACACCAAAATAGGTATTAAATTCCGCTTCTTTGACCGCAAAATAGCTCTCGTTAGGCTGCAGTCCAAGGTTCACGACATCCCGCGGAAAATAATTATTGTACCTGCACAGGCGGCCATAATTAGCGCTGATCGGTTCATATAAGAACTGCCACGTAAGCACAAGCGACTGTCCGTCTCTCACCACGATCTCCGTCTGGATCAGCTCATCATCTCTCACTGCCTGTTGCAGCTGGTCCTCCGTACTGTCGGCATATTCATTTAACGTCTTGCCGGGATTATGTTCATAATCTCCCTCTGCCTTAGACGCCTCTACATACTGGATGCCGGCATCGCCGCCCGTCGTTCCGCCAGGCTGCTCATCGGCCGCCCTGTTCTCCGGCACCGGAATCGCTGCGATAACGATCGATGTGATCATCAACATCGCCGCAATACTCCGCCGCACCGTTTTCTTTAATCTTCTCCTGGATTTTTTCGATACTGTCTTTTTGGCCATCGTCTTTTCCTCATTCCCTTACACATTCTGTCTATCGTCAATGCAACTGATCAATTTTCTTCTTTCACTCTCTTTGCCACCACAACAAACCTTCCATCCGTCTCGGAATTGTCACAAGTCGATAAAGTCAGCAATTCGTCCCCGTAGCTTGCCTTCACACCGGTATCATAAAGTGAGAGTGCCTCCATCTCCTGCATATTGGAATCAAATTCCTTTTCAGAAGCCGCGTCCAAAAATTTATAATATTTAAATACCACATCTTCCTCATTATAAATTTTTGAACGGAAAACATACATTACCTCGTAAGTTCCCTTCTTATAAATCGTATCAAACTGAATCTTGGAATGCTTCCTGGCATATTCTTCACTGCTGTACTTATTTAAACCACCGAACATTTTACCGGACTTCATATGATGCCCATATATGATCAGATTCGTATTCCTCCGTACCACATCGCAGTCTTTATCCAGAAAAAGACTGCCATTCTTATCATACTCCTGATTGAAATTATGATCCAGATAATACTCATTGTTAACCGTCTGCATCACAGGATAATCTATATTTGTATCGTCAATTTTCAACCATCCGATTAGCTTTTTGTTCTTATTATATAAAGTCTGGTATTCCTCCAATACCTCCAGTTCAACATCCTCTTCCTCTGTATAGTGAATCTGATGAAAAAGCGTTCCGGTTTTTGTGCCGCTCCCTTTCAACTGTGCAAGATTCTTATAGTCCGTCTCTGTCCTGTCGGCAAAATAATAATAAACCCCAAAATAGCCAAAACATGCGATCGCAACAAACGAACACAAAAGAACCGTCAGTCTGCGGCGCTGCTCACGTTTCTTGAATTCACGGAAGACTTCCTTCCGCATCTCTTCATCCAGTTCTTCCTGAACCGGTTTCCTGTTGGAACTGTTGGTCCGTTCCCGCAGCCTGACAGTCTTCCCGTCCTTACGTGCCGCCTCTCCGGACTTATCCGCGGACCTGCCGGCCTTCCATCCGGAAAAACGTCCCTTCTTCTCTTTCTCGATCGTAAGACGGCTGTCCCGATTATACCCCTGCCGCTTAAACTCCTGCGCAAGCTCATAGATCTCATCATCAAAATCATTTCCGACAGCCGTTTCAAAGCGGTACTTTCCGGACTGCATATCACTGTACAGTGTGATCACTTCTCCCGGCTGCTCCATATTGACTTGTGCCCTGATCCTGTTAATCTTTGCCTGATCCCGCAGAGCTGCTCGATAATCTGCCTCCGTCCGGAATCTTCTGCCGGCAACTTCAAATCCCGCCATGGGGATCTCCCCTTTATTATATTATGTCCTGCCAATGATTCTGCTTTGAACATTGGCATATAGTATAATTTTACTATATATTGAGATTAATGCAAGTGTTTTGTCAAAATTTACACAAGATATACGTAACAATAACAGAACATGCCCTCAACTACATCCCGCCGGACATGCATAAATCTATGGGAAGCAATTACATCCCTCTCCTTAAAATAAAGCAGAGGCCCTCATCTCGAGAGCCCTGCCTTATCTTATTACTGACCAGCAAGCTTTTTACTCTTGATCTTAAACGAGACTGTTTTTGTTCCACCATAATTGTTGAGACCATGAATCGTCACTTTGGCAGTTCCCTTATTGATTCTACTTTTACTGTAACCTACAATCTCGTAATCCGTGGAAAGCAGAGGTGTTCCATTCAGCTCCACCTGGATAGCTGCCGGATCCAGCTCAATCTTCTCTCCTGTATAAACCTGCACCGGTATCGTCACCCTGGCGCTGGAGATACTCGCCGATATAATTCTGAATGTACCCGACACAGATCCTGTATAGTCATTACCAACCGCCGTCACCGTTACATTGATCACCGTTCCCTGCGGAATAATGTCTTTCTCATCAACAGGATCGCCTGCCTTTCTTAAGACTGTTTTCTTACTGGCACCGGCAATCTCCACCTTGACAGGTGCACTGTAGGTATATTTCACCTTCTTATCATAATCTTTACCTGCACTCAGCCGCTCGTCGTTCGTATCCAGCACACGCACAGTCGTCTTGTAGATATTACTCTTATTCTGGTAAACCTTATCCGCGGCGTCCACTTTCAACTTGCCAATCTCCTGCGGCGTAACCGTAAATGTTTTATCCACACTTCCGCCAAAGTTACCTTTACCTTTAACGATCACCCGCGCAGTCTGTCCTGACTTATTGTTTTGCTTATAAGATAATGTATAATCCCTGCCCAGCTTCAAAGTCTTATTGCCGAAGGTCACTTGGGGCTCCGGCCTGCTGCCACCTTTACAATAGGGATGGGAACTGTTCATTTTAATCTTCACCTGCATGGAATCCACCTTGCGTGGTGCAATCTGAAATGTTTTCCTGATCGTCCCGCTGTATGCTCCTATTCCCGTAAAGACAGCCGTCGCCTTCCCGGCTTCCACATTATTATTATAAACCACCTCATAATCCACGTTCTGTACAAGTCTGACTTCATGTGGATTACCATCACTATCCTTAACCGTAAGCATTACACTCAGCCGGTTCGCGGTAATCTTCTCACCTGTATAGACCGGCGTAGCAGTACTAAACTCCATGCTCACCTTCGCCTTTGACAAAGATGCGACCGCCTTAATCTTAAATGTAACTCTCCTGGTTCCGACGAATTCACCACCTTTTACGCCCTTGATGAACAATGAGGCCGTGCCGACTTCCTTGATCTTATCGTCATAAGACACCGTATAGTGTTTATTCAGCTCCAGCAGCCGGCCTTTATACTTGACCACCGGCATTGGCTTGATTTCTTTACCCGTATATACCTGATCCGGTATCTTTTTGACCGTCACTTTAGACATCGGAACGCCGTCCGTGATCACAAACTCAAACATACGCTTCCCGGTATAATTCCCAATACCCGTCACGGTAATGTTACGGCTGCCAATCTCCGTATAGCTTTCTTCCGGTATCGTATAGTCCTTATTTTTCACCAGCTTCTTTCCGTTCCACTTCACTGTCGGAGCCGGTTTCTGTGCCTTTTTATTATACAACACCGACATATCATCCACAATGACATCCGAATCGCCTATATCCTTAGGCAGGATCGTAAATGTCTTGATCAACCTGCCTTCATAATTCCCTTTGCCGGTGATCGTGATCGTCGGAGCCTTCTGCGAATCTTTGTTTGCCGCATTGACATTATTCTTGTATGCTATTGTATAGTCCTTTTTCTCCTGAAGCCGCGTCTTATGATCATATACCCTGATTTCCGGCTTGATTGCCTTTCCTGTATAGGTATATTCCTTAAGTGTCGAAGACCACAATCCGGACGGAATTCCTCCGCTCGGTATATCCTCTTCCAGCACATCCGAATCGTCCGAATCCTCTCCTTCAATATTCGTACTGGTATAGTAAGAGAACTTTATATACTCACTGTCCGGATATCCCTCCTTATAAGCAAATGCCCAGATCACAGTGTATCCGTTGATTTCTATGGGATGCGTATAGCGGTTACTCTCTCTCGTCGGCGGTTTGCTGGCATCCAGTGTATAGTAAATTTCAGCTCCTTCCGTATCACAGGACAGCGTCACCTTCGTTCCTCTCCGGACGGCAGTCCCGGTTGCTATGCTTGCTTTAGGCTTCGCCACCTTCTCCCTGGAAATCCACTGCTCCCTTACGGAAACCTGAATCTTGACTGACAGAGGATCCTCAGCTCCTTCCGGAACTTCCGGCCCTGCAACATCCGCCGGCAGAACCACCGTTCCCTGCAGCTTAAAGGTCTGTGCTGTCGGGCTTACAGCGCTGTAGGAAGTACCGTCTACAGGCTTTCTTTCCCATATTACCTGCGTAGTTTCCGTTATCTCTTCCGTCTCGTTTCCGGTCACTTCACCATCTGCCGTCCCAATATTCCGGGTCTTGATGGTCACGCTGTCCGGAAGCGCCATCTGCTCCAACGGTGTACCGTTCTCAATATTGATCACCGGCTGCGGCGCGATCACCCGCAGAAACGTTCTGGTCTTCTCTACCTCCTTCTGTATCACGGTCAGCGTTCCCGGCTGATATGTTATGCTGTAATTCGGTCCGGCGTTCGCTCCCGATGCGGTAATCGGATAGGTGCCCGGCTCATTGGTATTCTCTATGTCACAGAAAAACCGGGGACCCTCTTTGAAATCATCCCCTTCCAGGAATCCCATGCTGCCAATTTCATATTCATAAGTCTGCGGAAGTTCATCTTCCGTTCTCAATTCCACATCCTTTACTTTGACCTCGACCGGTCTTGGCGTGATCGTAAAGGGATATTCCTTCGTATACCTGTATGTCTCACCGGTTGTGCCCTGAGCAGGCGTTCCTGCCGCCGTCACCTGCAGCATATACTGTCCTGCATCCTTCGGCCTGTTATTCTCTATATCTGTCGAAAAAAGATCTGTCGCACCGTCGGCTAAAACATTTAAAATGCTGTAGGTAAAAGTAAAATCTATATTTTCTACCTTTGTTCCGTCCTCCAGCTCCACATAGGCATCCGCATTAATCTTAAATTCAGCCGGCTGACCATCGTAAATTTTGTTAAATACTTCAATGCCGGTGATTGTGACCTGATCTTCCTCCAGTACCGTCAATGTGCCTGTCTCATACTTCATCAGATAATTCGGCCCGGCATACGCTCCGGACGGTCTGATTGTATATTCGCCAGGTGTCCCGGTGTCTTTTACGTTACAGGACAGAACCGGCCTGGTTACAAATTTCTCCAGGATCTCCTGATCTTCAGAAGTTCCATCCAGAGCAGAACCGTCATCTTTCAAAAATCCTTTGACTGTATAACTGAATGCAGGAAGTTTACTCCCATTCTTAATCGACACATCATCCGCTTTAACGGTCACGTGCCTTTTTGTAATATCAAAATTATACTGCTGAATTCCCTTATAGCCTGCAACCTCCGAAGATACCTTGATCTTCAGCTTATACTGCCCGGCGTTTTGAGGCATACCGTCGCTTATTTCCTTGCCGATAGTGAGATTCTCGGCCGACTTATACTCAATCTTTGTACCGTCATCCTCTTCTCCGACAATACTATAGGAATATGTCAGTCCGGTAACACTTACATTATCTGCATCTACTGCTTTCAGATTCTCAGTATTACAGGTAACCTTCTTGGCATCATATATCTTATCGGATATGACAACACCAGTGATCGTGACTCTCTCTTTATCCATCACGGTCAGTGTTCCCTGCTGATACTCTATGGTATAATTCGGTCCGGCATCTGCCCCGGATCCGGAGATCGCATATCTGCCCGGTTTACCAAATTCCACCGTATCACAGGTAAATACCGGTTTGGTTATAAAATCTTCTCCATTAACAAACCCACTGTATGAATACTCCAGCGGATTCGGCAATGCCGTCGCCGTTATCTTAATCTGTGTATCCTTCGCCCTTACGGTAACCGTCCTCTTTGTAATATCGAAGGAATATTCCGTTGCACCTGTAAAATCATACTTTTTATCACTACTTTTTCCCGACGCCGACACCTGCAGCCTATACGTCCCGACATTCTTCGGCAGACCGGTGATCGTACCGCCTGCCCCTGTGATCGTACCGCTTTCCGAATAGGCGCTGCCATCCGGACTGCCATCATAAACGGTGCCGGTGATCGTGTATGAAAACGTTATTGAGGCTGTCACATCTTCCACTTTAGCGGTGCTTCCTTCACCGATCTTCGCCGTTGCCTTTAACATACCGGTATATGCGGTCGGTTTGCCGTCATAGGCCTTATCCGCTATCGAGATGCCCGAAATAGAAACCGTTGTCTGAACAGGCACGACCGGTTCCGGAGACGTACCGTCGTCCGCCATCACACTCGAATCGGCTGCATCATCCAAACCATTCCTATTATCATTGTCGACAATCTCGTCAACATTCGGATCAGGATCTTCCGGCGCACCTGCATCTTCTCCGTCATCTCCACCTTCCTCCGAATTCTCCTCTTCTGCCGAACCTGGATTCTCTGAATCACCGGTATCCTCCGGCACTTCTTCCTCCTCCGGCAAAACGTTATTATCAGACACAGCCCCATTCCCCTGGGAGTCTGAATCATCAGTCAAATCCTCATTCTCCTGAACATCTGACTCATCGCTCGAACCCTCATTCTCCTGAACATCTGACTCATCGCTCGAACCCTCATTCTTCTGAGCGTCTGCCCCGTCCCTCGAGCCCTCATTCTTCTGAACATCTGACTCATCGCTCAATTCTTCATTCTCCTGAGAATCCATGCTCCCGTCATTGTCATGCACATCTTCCACATCACCCTGCAGCATTCCGGCATCACTCTCCACAGCCACATCCCCGGCCTGTGCCGCGTAAACCCTGAGCATGCTGACGTCCATACTGCTTATCAAAACTGCAGCCGATAGTACTGCAGCCGCCAGTCTCATATATTTTTTCCGAGATATCCTGTTCATCTTTTCCTCCATTCCTCAGCGTAAAACGCTTCCCCTTCCTCTATGAATTATACCTAAAAAAAACGGCATTGTAAATGCCGAACGTGCATTAAAGTTATTCTAAAATTTTTTTGTAACACAAATACCTCTCCCACATAAGATAAACCATAACTAACATTTGGAGGCACAAAAAAATGAGCGATTTATCAGCAACTCACTGCGGATGCAACAATAATAACGGCGGTTTCTTCGGCGGCGGATGTGGTTCCTGGATCTGGATCCTTATCCTTCTTGCATGCTGCAACAACAATAACGACGGATGCGGATGTGACGGCAACGGATTCGGCCTTTTCGGCGGTTCCGATAACAATTGCTGCAATACTCTGATCTGGTTACTGATCCTCTCCAGCTGCTGCGGCTAAAGGACAGGAAAACAGTCCCCTTCACATCTATTACTTCACATCTGGGAAATAGGCTCTGGCTCCATCGGAGCCTGTTTTCTCATGATGCAGTGTATGGAACCGCAGATTCCGGCATTCATAAATCTGTCCTAAGACACATAAGCATACTATAGACATACCGTTGGTGTGATCACAGGCATCAGAAAGGCTCACGATCTATGGCAAACAATCATGAAGAAGCGGCAAATGTTATGGCATTCGATGCCCTATACACCACAAATCAAATACAGAAACTAAAGGTTCTTCTTCCCTACATAGAACCTTCCATGCAAAAAAACATGGCTGTCTATATTAAATATATGGAACTGCAATATACAATGCATTATGTCCGCAGACATCCTTTCCAGATCAGCGGATGCAGCATCTCAGACAGCCAGAAGCCTGATCTGCAGTCTCTGTGCCTGCAGTTAAGTCTCTATTCTTCTCCGGAAGAGATCAGACAACTGGAACAGTTCCGTAATATGCTGCAGACTATGGAAACCGTTCAGGAAATGTCGCAGACGCTTTCCGCTCTGCAGGAGATCTTCCCGGATATGGCTGCGTCATCTCCCTTTGAAGGCAACGCTTCTAATGAGCCTGACTCTGGATCCGGCATAACCGGGCCAGGTTCTTTTTCCATGATGGATATGCTTATGAATATGCTCTCACCGGAACAGAAAGAAATGTTCGAGATGTTCCAGCAACAGAACCTCGAACCCTAGTATAATCCACCTAAATTATCCCTATGCTTCGCTGGCCCGAATTTTCACGTGATACACTGTTCGGCGTGACCTATATGGTTATGTCGCCGGAGCATCCGCCTGACTGCGTTGGCTTCACGCAGCGATGCCACCGCATCGCCTCGTTCAGCCGCCCTGCAGGTTGAAAATTTATCCTGCGCCAAACATACGGGCAATCAGGGGAAATTATACCGGAACGTCACAAAGCCGGCTTGTATAAAACAGCCACTGCAAAATAAACCATATATTAAACTAACTTGAACAGGAGGAACAACTCTATGTCTGGAAACTGGATGGACGATCCCGCCGTCTCACGGATCGATCAGGCAAAACTGAACTTTCTGCAGGCCCTTGTTTTCGAGAGCCAGTCCCTGAAAAAAGAGCAGATGATGCCGTTCTTAATGTCTATTGCCAAACGCGGCATGGACCAGCACATTTCTTTCAGCAATGAAGAAATCGAGACGATCACCACTACAATCCGCAAATATTCCACCGCAGAAGAACTGGATAAAATCGATAAACTGATGAAACTGCGTAAAAATCCCAGAAACTGAATGCAGCAGGCTGTCAGAGGAAGGCTTTCTTAAAACTTTCCTTCTGACACCTGCTGTATTATTTCATATTTCCCTCCATTTCTGCGCTGCTTTTTGCGCATAAACGAGTTTGTGGCAAGCAACGCGCAGACACAAATCTCGAGATTGAAAATTTTAATTTTCAATCTTCTATACCATCCAGATTTCCATATGATTTAATATCTACTATCGCCGGTATTCCTTCTATCTCTGTACAATATTTACGATCCTGCCCGGCACATAGATCTCCTTAACGATCGTTCCGGTGAGCTTATCGGCTACCGTTTCCTTCGCCTTGGCAATCACAGTATCCTTCGGATCATCCTTACCGATCATAAGCGTAGCCCTCGTCTTGCCGTTGATCTGAACAGCGATCTCCACGGTGGATTCCACGGTCTTGGCCTCCTCGAATTCCGGCCATACAGCCTGATACAGTCTGCCCTCAAAACCGGCCCTCTGCCACAGCTCTTCCGTGATATGGGGTGCAACCGGATTCAACATGGCAAGGAGTGTCTTGTATTCGCCTCTTGTCACCGCATTTTTCCGGTAAAATTCGTTGATCAGCGCCATCATCGCCGCGATCGCCGTATTGTATTTCAGATTCTCAAAATCATTGCTGACTTTCTTGATCGTCTGGTGCATCTTCGTCTCCAGATCTTTGGAGTATGCATCCTCATCGGTCATGATATCCTGCAGCTTCCACACTCTCTCCAGGAAACGGCGGCATCCCTTCACCCCGTCCTCGGACCAGCCGGCACTCAACTCAAAAGCTCCAATGAACATTTCATAAGTTCTGAGTGTGTCCGCTCCGTATTCTGTCACTATATCATCGGGATTCACCACATTCCCCAGAGATTTGGACATCTTCACAACAGGATGTTCCGCCATCTCGCCATACTTTTCCTTCAGGGCCGCTCTGGCTGCCTTCTCACTGCCGTGCTCGGCAAGCAGCTTCTCCTGCTCTGCGGCGGGCAGATTCGCGAAGTTGTGCGGGTTCAGACCCAGGATCATGCCATGGGAAGTTCTCTTGGCATAAGGCTCCGGGCAGGGCACTGTCTTCTGGTCATACAGGAACTTGTGCCAGAATCTGGAATACAGAAGGTGCAGCGTGGTATGCTCCATACCGCCATTGTACCAGTCTACCGGCATCCAGTAGTTCAGCGCTTCCTTACTCGCCAGCGCTTCCGTGTTCGTCGGATCCGTATAGCGCAGGAAATACCAGGAAGAACCTGCCCACTGCGGCATGGTATCCGTCTCTCTCTTAGCCGGACCGCCACAGCAGGGACAGGTGGTATTGACCCAGTCAGTCATAAGTGCCAGCGGCGACTCCCCGTTGTCGGTAGGCATATAGCTGTCCACCTCCGGCAGCTCCAGCGGAAGTTCACTCTCGTCGATCGGCACATAGCCGCATTTCTCACAGTGTACAATCGGAATCGGCTCTCCCCAGTAACGCTGTCTGGAGAAGACCCAGTCTCTTAATTTAAAGTTGGTCTTGGCACAGCCGATCCCCTTTTCTTCCAGAAAATCAATCATTCTGGCCTGGGCATTCTCCACGCTCAAACCGCTGATAAAACCGGAATTGACGATCGTTCCCGTCGCCACATCCGTGTAGACCTCTTCCTGCACGTTGCGGCCGCCCGCAACGACCTCGATGATCGGCAGACCGAATTTCTTCGCAAAATCCCAGTCTCTCTCATCATGGGCCGGCACCGCCATGATGGCTCCCGTACCGTAACTCATAAGCACATAATCAGAGACAAAGATCGGGATTTCCACATCGCTCACCGGGTTTACCGCCGTCAGGCCGTCAATCTTCACACCTGTCTTCTCCTTCGCCAGCTCCGCACGCTCGAAATCAGACTTTCTGGCCGCCTGCTCACGGTATGCCGCGATCTCGTCCCAGTTCTTGATATCTTCTTTATATTTATCGATCAGCGGATGCTCCGGCGACATAACCATGTAGGTCACGCCGAACAGTGTATCACAACGGGTCGTATAAACCCGCAGCTTGTCCTCTTTTCCCTTAATGGAAAAGTCCACTTCCGCACCGGTCGACTTACCGATCCAGTTCTTCTGCGATACCTTGACCCGCTCCACGTAGTCCACGGTATCCAGCCCCTCAATCAGCTTATCCGCATATTCCGTGATCTTCAGCATCCACTGGCTCTTCACCTTGCGCACCACTTCTGCACCGCACCTCTCACAGACGCCGTTCACCACTTCCTCATTGGCAAGCCCGACTTTACAGGAAGTACACCAGTTAATCGGCATCTCGGATTTATAGGCAAGTCCCTCCTTAAACAGCTTCAGGAAGATCCACTGCGTCCATTTATAATACGCCGGATCCGTCGTATTGATCTCTCTGTCCCAGTCAAAAGAATATCCCAGAGAATGGAGCTGGCTCTTGAAACGGGAGACATTATTCTGCGTCACGATCTTCGGATGAATATGGTTCTGGATCGCATAATTCTCCGTCGGCAGGCCGAAAGCGTCCCAGCCCATCGGATAAAGGACATTATATCCCTGCATCCTTCTCTTTCTGGCTACAATGTCAAGCGCCGTATAGGGTCTCGGATGTCCCACATGAAGTCCCTGTCCCGACGGATAAGGGAATTCCACCAGCGCATAATATTTCGGTCTGGAATAATCGTTGGAAGTCTTAAACGCCTTCTCATCATCCCACACCTTCTGCCATTTTGTTTCCACCTCTCGATGGTTATATACCTCTGCCATAGTGCCTCCATTCTGATCGGTTCCTGACATCTCTTCTCATTTGAACCATATTTATGATATTTTTATTTTATCCACGTTCTATATTGTAGTATACCTGCCGGATTTGTCAACCGTTTTGCGCAGTAGTTCTTAATTTTTTCGTTATGGACCGGATAACTTTACTGAACCGGATTCCAAAAACTTTTTGGAAATTATTGTTGATTTTTAGACGGTGAGATGTTATAGTAAGTATAAAGAAAAGCACCCACTCCAAAGTGGATGCTCCTGAACAGCTTTAGTCCTTATGGACCTCGCCAATCCTGGGCCGACAGGATTGGCATTTTTATTTTACTTACTGTTTCTCTGGTCGAGAAAGTTCAGTAACGCAACGAGCAGTCCGCCCGAAGATAACAGCAAGGCCAATATCCCCAAGAATATCATAATAATCTCGTAATCTGTCATTTGCGCCACCTCCCCTCTTATGTATTCCGGATAAAAAACTCCGGTCATTAAGTCCGGGAGACTGCCACCCTGTCATGGGTACTTTCCTACACAGCATACAGCAAAAAAACTATTATACACTGTGTAGGAATAGATTACCATTTTCTACCACATTTTTCAATGCTATTTCATAACTTTTATAAACGTTTTATCGTTTACATCATCTTCTACATCAGCTGATGACGTCCTATATCAGCAATGCTCTTTTTATCTCCGCACAGCCATCTGTTTATGCTTATGTTCATGCCTGTGCTTATGCGTCACTTCCGGACTCCGCAACCTTACCGGCTCTCGCAGCCACTTCCTTGGCCTGTACATCACTGGGCGCCTGCTCATATCTTGCGAACTCATACATATAGTTGCCGCGGCCGCCGGTCATGGAACGAAGGTCTGTGCAGTATCCGTTCAGACATGCCATCGGGATATCCGCCTCGATCACGGTCTTGCCTTCTCCTGCCGGATTCATACCGAGTACACGGCCTCTCTTCTTGTTCAGATCTCCCATAACATCACCGGTATAGGAATCCGGAACCGTCACTTTCAGATTCGCGATCGGCTCAAGCAGAACCGGACCCGCTTCCATGAAGCCCTTCTTAAATGCCTGGATGGTCGCCATCTTAAATGCCATCTCGGAAGAATCTACCGGATGATAGGATCCATCATAGAGCACAGCCTTAACGCCAACTACCGGATATGCCGCCAGAGGACCGCTGACTACAGAATCCTGTAAACCCTTCTCCACAGCCGGGAAGTAGTTCTTCGGAACCGCACCGCCTACAACTTCCTGATCAAACACATAAGCCGTCTCCAGATCGCCGGATGACTCGAAGCGCATCTTGACATGGCCATACTGACCGTGTCCGCCGGACTGCTTCTTATATTTATATTCTACATCTGATTTCTTGCGGATCGTCTCTCTGTAAGCCACCTTCGGCTCGTCCAGTTCGATCTCCACCTTATACTCATTGAGCAGTCTGCTGGCAACCACTTCCAGATGCAGGTCGCCCATACCGTAGATCAGTGTCTGTCTGTTCTCTCCGTCGTTGACAACCCATAAGGTCTGATCCTCATGTCTCATCTTCTGCAGCGCCTGTGATACCTTATCCACATCGCCCTTATTCTTGGCTCTGTATCTCTTATATGTATAAGGTGTAGAGATCTCAGCCTTGCCGTAACGGATGATCCTGGCCTTCGTGGAAAGGGTGTTGCCTGTCCTGGCCGCCGTCAGCTTTGCGATGGCACCAATATCTCCTGCATGCAGCTCCTTCACCTCGATGGGCTTATTACCCTGCATCACATAGAGCTTGTTGATCTTCTCTTCCACTTCTTTCTCATCGTTATAGATCGTATCGTCATTCTTAAATACGCCCGAACATACCTTGATCAGCGAATATTTACCGATAAACGGATCTACGATGGTCTTAAAGATATAAGCCGACTTCGGCTTCGAGAAATCATAGTTGGCCTGGAAGATCTCGTTGCTCTTAAGGTCGATGCCTGCAAGCTCACGGTTCTCCGGGCTGGGCATATATTTCACAATATCGTCAAGCAGCGTGTAGATACCCTGACACAGCACGCTGGAACCCATGGACATGGGAACAATGCTGCCGTCCATAACATTCGTGCGCAGCGCCGCCCTGATCTCCGCCTCGGAAAAGCTCTCGCCGTTAAAGTAGCGCTCCATGAAATCTTCACTGGTCTCCGCCACTGCTTCCATCAACGTATCGCGGCACAGCTGCAGATTATCTTTGCTGTATTCCGGCATATCGCACTCTACTACTTCCTTGCCTTCCCAGCGGTACGCCTGCTCTGTAATCACATTGATGTAGCCGACAAATTTCTCATTCTCACGGATCGGCAGATGGAAAGGAGCCATCTTCTTGCCGTATTTATCGGTCATGTCCGACACGACCTGTCTGAAAGAAGCATTGTCGATATCCATATCCGTTACGAACACGAATCTGGGCAGCTTATACTTCTCGCAAAGCTCCCATGCCTTCTCCGTACCCACTTCCATGCCGGCCTTACCGGACACAACAATGATCGCCGCGTCTGCCGTGGAGACAGCTTCCTCCACCTCTCCCACGAAATCGAAGAATCCGGGCGTATCCAATACGTTGATCTTCACGCCTTCCCACTCGATCGGAATAACAGACGTCGCAATAGAGATATGGCGTTTCTGCTCTTCTTTACCAAAATCACTCACTGTGTTTCCATCATCTACCTTGCCCATTCTGGAAGTGATACCGGACAGGTATGCCATCGCCTCCACCAGGCTGGTCTTACCACAGCCGCCGTGCCCCAGTAAAACCACATTACGAATCTTATCCGTTGTGTAAATGTTCATTTCTCGCAATCCTCCAGTTCTGTTATTCACTCATGATTGGGCAAAATATCAGTCTGTTTTATACTGCAATTCATAGATAATTTACTCCCAAACACAAATATAAGTATATTTTACTAAATTACGCAGAAAATTTCAACAACAATTATACATTCTGCACACGATTTTTGCGTCAATTTTTTGTTCTATTTTCCAATTTTCAATATACAGGGCTTATAGAGTATATTTTCACCCCGCCATGACTTTACTCTTGTAGCACGATTTTTGAAATGCTATACTGTATTTGCATATATAGTAAACTACCATCATGCTTAACCTGCCGTCGGGCGGGCCGCATGGCCATCCATGCTGTGAAAGTCGAAGACTTTCACAGTAAACGAAATTTCTAATGTTGTTAACTATAAATCAAATTTTTCCGAAAAGAAAGGTATCAAACATATGAATACGCTCACCTGTGGTTTTATCGGCCTTGGGCTGATCGGCGGTTCCATCGCCAGAGCTGTCCGTACAGCATATCCGAAGGCCCGTCTGATCGCATATGATATCAGGGAAGATTCCCTGCATCTGGCTCTGCAGGAGCAGGTGCTGGATGAAATCTGTCCTGCCATTAATACTGCCTTTGGAGACTGCGACTATATTTTCCTGTGTGCCCCCGTCTCCTGCAACGACGAAAACCTGCTTACCTTAAAACAATATCTGTCTCCCCATACGATCCTTACTGATGTAGGCAGCGTCAAAACCGGTATTCACAGGCAGGTGGAAGCACTGGGGCTGCAGGGGCAGTTTATCGGCGGCCATTCCATGACCGGCTCTGAGCGTATCGGCTATCAGAACTCCAAAGCGTCTCTTCTGGAAAACACCTACTACATACTGACCCCTTCCGACACGGTGCCCGAGCAAAAACTGCACAGCTATCGTTCACTGGTGGAAGCCATGGGAGCGATCCCGCTTATTTTAAGCTATCAAGAACATGATTTCGTGACTGCCGCCATCTCCCACCTGCCCCATGTGGTTGCCGCCTCACTTGTCAATCTTGTCAGAGACGCCGATTCCGAGTCCGGCATTATGAAGATGGTGGCGGCAGGCGGTTTCAAGGATATCACAAGGATCGCCTCTTCCTCGCCGGTCATGTGGCAGCAGATCTGCCTGACCAACAGAGAAAATATATCCCTTTTGCTGAAACAATATATCAACTGTCTCACAGAAATCTCTGCAAAGATCGACACCGAAGCTGCAGATACGCTCTATGATTTCTTCGACTCTGCAAGACAGTATCGCGAATCCTTTATCAATACTTCCAGCGGTCCGATTAAGACCGAATATGTTCTGACAGTGGATATCGCAGACCGGCCCGGTTCCATTGCCGCCATCGCCACGCTGCTCGCTGCCCATGATATAAGCATTAAAAATATCGGGATCAATCACAACCGGGAATTGGCGGAAGGCGCTCTGCGCATTGAATTCCATGAAAAAGAGGCTGTCGAGAAGGCGGTCAGTGCACTGACCGCACAAGGTTACGTGATCCGCACCAGACGCCCTTCCTGATATGATGCAGGAATTTTGCAATAGATATTTCTACTGTCACTACACTGACACCTGCAGCAGATGACAGGCTGTCAATGTCGATCAGTTATACTACATAACAGCAAATACAACGGAGGCACAATATGATCTTTCAAAAAGCACACCATCTCAAAGGCGAAGTAATCATTCCGGGGGACAAGTCCATCTCTCACCGGGCCGTGATGTTCGGTTCCCTTGCAGAAGGCACGACAGAAGTACTCAACTTCTTACAGGGAGCGGACTGTCTCTCCACGATAGACTGTTTCCGCAGAATGGGCATCTCCATCGAGAACACGCCCGACCATATCCTGATCCACGGCAAAGGACTCCACGGCCTGCATAAACCTGGCGCTATCCTCGATACCGGCAACAGCGGTACCACCACAAGACTGATCTCAGGCATTCTGGCCGGACAGCCTTTCGAAACGACTCTGACCGGGGATGCCTCCATCCAGAAACGCCCCATGCGCCGTATTATGGAGCCGCTTTCCATGATGGGAGCTGACATCACCAGCCTGCACGGCAACGACTGTGCTCCACTGCGCATTAAAGGCGCGCCTCTGCACGGCATCCACTATCACTCCAAAGTGGCCTCAGCTCAGGTGAAATCCGCCATTCTGCTGGCCGGCCTCTATGCGGATGACACAACGAAAGTCACGGAGCCAACCGTCAGCCGCAACCACTCCGAAATCATGCTGAACTATTTCGGCGCACATGTCCATACAGAAGGGACCACCGCCGCAATCCATCCGGAACCCAGACTGCAGGGCCAGAAAGTATGCGTTCCCGGCGACATCTCTTCTGCGGCCTATTTCATTGCCGCCGGACTGCTTGTGCCCGGCGCTGAGATTCTGATCCGCAATGTGGGCATCAACCCTACCAGAGACGGTATCCTGAAAGTCGCCAGAGCTATGGGTGGAGATATCACGCTTCTCAACGTCAGCCATAACGGGGAACCCACCGCAGACCTGCTCGTAAAGCACAGCTCACTGCACGGCATCACCGTCGAAGGGGAGATTATCCCCACACTGATCGACGAACTTCCCATCATCAACGTGATGGCGGCCTGTGCCGAAGGGACAACAGTCATCAAAGATGCGGCAGAATTGAAAGTCAAGGAATCCAACCGCATCGATGTAATGGTAAACTGTCTGAACGCCATGGGCTGCGATATCGTCGGTACAGAAGACGGCATGGTTATTCATGGCGGGAAACCGCTTCATGGAGCAGTCATTGATTCCCATATGGATCACCGGATTGCCATGAGCTTTGCCATCGCCTCCCTGATTGCCGACGGTGATACCAGGATCAATGGAAGTGACGCCGTCACGATCAGTTATCCGAACTTCTATAAAGATTTATTGAATCTGACGCATTAACCAACCTTTACACCATCAAAGCTTTCGTAATCGAGTAGGAGGCTAATCATTAGTTGATTAGCCGACCTCTCACACCACCGTGCATACCGTTCGGTACACGGCGGTTCCTTAGTTTTCATAGACTATCAGATAATAGTCAAGCATGGATGTGTATCCTAACTTGACTATTATTTTATTTGTGATTACCGAATTGAGCACTTGTGCCATTCTCCAGTAACCTTTCCTGCTACATGCAAGTTCTTTTGCTTTCCAGTGTTCGAGACCTAGCGCTTTTAGCATTCGGTACTTTGTCCTGATTTTCTTCCACTGTTTCCAATAGACCGCCCTGATTCTTCGTCTTGCCCATTCATCCGTTTCTTTGAGGAGTCTCTTCATGTCTGCGAGTTTGAAATAATTTACCCATCCTCGCACAAACTGCTGATATTTGTCTTCTCTTTTTGCATTACTCATACCATTATTCCTGTCGGTCAGTTCTCTGATTTTATTCCTCAGCTTTCTAACTGATTTTGGGTGTACTCTAAATCTGCATTTTCCCTTATATCTGTAAAAGCTGTACCCAAGGTATTTGGCCTTGCTGATATGTAATACCTCTGTTTTCTCCCGGTTCACTTTAAGAAATAATTTTCCTTCAATAAACGGAATGATGTTCTTCAGGGTTCTTTCTGCACTTTTCCTGCTTTTACAGAAAATCATGCAGTCGTCTGCATATCGGACAAACCTATGTCCTCTGCCTTCTAGTTCCTTATCCAGCTCGTTCAGCATGATGTTGCTAAGCATCGGACTTAGCGGACCACCTTGTGGCATTCCTGTTTCTGTACGCTCAAACATCCCGTTTGCTATAACTCCGGCATTTAGGTATTTGTGTATCAGCGATATAACTCTGCCATCCTTGATGGTTCTTGACAACACCTCTATCAGTTTACTCTGGCTTACCGTATCGAAAAACTTTTCCAAGTCCATATCCACCACATATATATATCCATCATTTACATTCCTTTGGCATTGTCTGAGGGCGTCCTGCGCTCCTCGGTTCGGGCGAAAACCAAAACTGTTTCCCGAGAATTGCTTCTCATAGATTGGTGTGAGTTCCTGTGCGACTGCCTGTTGTATTACCCGGTCAACTACAGTAGGAACTCCAAGCTTACGAAACTCGCCTTTTGTTTCTTTGGGTATCTCTACCCTCCGGACGGGATTTGGTTTATATCTTCCATCCCTTATCTTTTGGATCAAGGTTTCCTGGTTCTCTCTTAGGTAGGGCAGAAGTTCATCCACCTGCATTCCGTCAATCCCACCACTTCCCTTGTTTGATTTCACTTTCTTATATGCCTTATTAAGGTTTTCTTTTCGCAAAATCAGTTCCAAAAGATTGTCCGTCCAATAGTCTGTGATGACACTGCTCTTTTCAGTAATCTCAGAGTAGTCGAACTCTTCCGCATACTCTTTCTGTTCCGCAGATACCATTTGCAGATAGTCTTCCATATGAAGTTGTCTGTTCTCAAATCTACTTTCAGTTACATTCATTGCCTGTGTCTCCTAAAGTTCAGTCCTTCCCATAACGTTTGCAACCGCCATGGTACTATGACCTCTGCTGACTTCTCGCCATTCGTTGTTACTCACGGATTTCATACTCTGTTTCCATCCGCTGACGAGATCTCCCTTGGTACCACACGTTTCTTTCTCTCCATATATCTGCCACATTTACCATAGTTAATTCCGGGTAGTTATTGGACTTTGGTTTGTTAAGCAACCTTATCCTTAACTATAGCCTGATGTGGTTTCTGTTCGTCAGACCAGAGATTTGCCTCCACCTTCCTTCAGATTCCACCTCACGATGGACACCCTTGGTGTTCGGCTGTATCCTTCCCACTACCAGGGCGGATTGGGGACTTTCACCCGTTAGAAACGTGCGCCGCAAGGCGCACGTAAAACAGCCGCACTCCTCAATGGAATGCGGCTGTCTCTGATCATACGTCGCTACAACATATAAACTTTGCTGCTGTCATGTTCCTGCTGATGCAGTACTTATGCAGCCAGCTCCTGACTTTTCATAAATTCATCAGCCAAGTAAGGACAATGCCAGCTGGTTGCTCTGATTTGCCTGCGACAGCATGGAAGTACCAGCCTGCTGTAAAATGTTGTTGTTCGCATATCTAACCATCTCGGTCGCGATATCCGTATCACGAATCTGTGCCTCAGCGGATGTGGTGTTCTCCACGATGTTATCCAGGTTGCTGATGGTGTGCTCAAGTCTGTTCTGGATTGCACCAAGATCGGAACGCTGCTCGGATACATCCTTGATCGCACTCTTGGCAAATGCATTAAGCGCTGCAAAATCGGCTGCCGTAGGATTATTCGTCTCATCAAGAGCAGCTGCCGCATCTGCATCATTAGTAGCTGTCGTATCAATGAGATCTGCCTCCTTAAAGAAATAAAATTTCTCAAGCATCTTGGATGTCAAGGTGTTATCACCGTCTTTAGTACTTTCCTTATAACCATATGTTTTATCCGTACCATCGGTCTCGATATTATTCGTACCGAATTTTGTTTCTTTGCGGATAGCATTTCCTATCAGCTCATTGGTATTCATATTCTTGATCGTGATACCAATATGCTGACCGGACTCTGCGCCAACCTGCAGACCCTTGTTAGAGAAAGATCCATTCAACAGACTCTGCTCATTGAATGTGGTCGTGCTCTGCACACGATCAATTTCGGACATCAGCTGCTTAACCTCAGCCTGAATATAGCTGCGGTCTGTAGATGTCAATGTGCCGTTCTCACCCTTTACAGCCAGCTCATTCATTCTCTGCAGCATATCCTGTACTTCATTCAATGCACCTTCTGCTGTCTGTACGCAGGAGATACCGTCCTGAGCGTTTGCAGATGCCTGTGTAAGTCCACGGATCTGTCTTCTCATCTTCTCAGAAATAGATAAACCTGCTGCATCATCTGCTGCACGGTTGATCTTGTAACCGGATGATAACTTCTCGGTTGACTTAGCCTGCGCCTTTGTTGTAAGGCCCAGCATTCTGTTAGAGTTCATTGCTGTAATGTTGTGCTGTACTACCATAATATATTCCTCCTTGAATTTAATGTGGCTTCCCTGCCACTTATCTGCTTTTTGTAATGAATCCTTCGGCTCGTACGCTGCCTGCGGATTCATTACAATCAGGTAAGTAAATTAATATTTACCTTACTTGTATTATATATCGGGCGATCCTTGATTTAATTTAGAGGCCTTTCAAAATTTTAATAAGAATACCCCGATAAAGATAAAACTATTTGCACCAATTATATATCACTTTTTACTGTCATAAAACTGCGGAGACACATAATTCAGATTATTCATATTCTTATAATAATTCCTGGCCGCCTTATTCTTTGAGACTCCGGTACCAATAGAAGCTCTCTTCCTGTTAAACTGGTTCTCCGCCAACACCTTATTCCGCATATTGCCCGCATTGATCGTTACAACTTTATCCGTAATCTGCTGAATCAGTTCCTTCATACGTGCTATTTCAGCACTATAACGTGCTTTATCCTGCAACAGTTCCCCCCGCACTCTCTCATAAACTGCTTCGAATCCCTGATCCAGCTTATCCAACTGTTCCAGATAATCCCCCTGCTGCTCAATAGCCTCATCGAAGGCATCCATATCAAATTCTTCCTGTTTCAGGATTCCTTCCTCTACACTGTTCTGCCTGATTATCTGATCGAGCAGCTGGTTCTTCTTCTCCAGACTTTGTAATAGTATCTGCGCGCCGCTTTGGTTCATAGTCATACCTCTCTATGCCTTGTTACATTTTCTCATAACTTCTTTCCAGGTATCCCGAAGGCTCCGCAGGTGTCCGTTCACTTCTTCCAGAATCTCTTTATCTTTCTTAACATTGGCATCAAACAGACGCCTCAACACATACACATAAATTCTGTCAAAATCTTCCGCCACCTCATACTGCCGGTCCAATGTATTGCGGAACTCTTCAATGATACGCTGCGTTTTCATAATATTGGTATGAGCCTTTTCCATCTCATTATTCTCAATCGCCATGATGGCAATATTGCAGAACTTGATCGCTCCCTCATATAACATCAAAGTCACTTCCGACGGTGTGGCCGTCAGTACTTTATTTCTTTGATACTGTTCGTAGGGATTCTGTGCTGGCATAAGTATTTTCCTCCTTGATCGTGCTTATACACTTTCGATTATTCTGTCATATATTCTCTGATTTTTATAATACAGATAATGATACGGCCTGTCAAGCGACAGGCCGCATTTACTACTTTGATCGAGTACAGGTAAGCCAGTATAACCTACAACCTGTTACTTAAAATCCTATCTATCAACCACCAAGCATACCTGACACTGCATTGTTCTTGGACTGCAGCTTCGCCATTGCGGTCTCCATGGCCGAGAACTTCTTATACCAGCTGTCGATCAGATCATTCAGCTTGGTTTCTTCCTTTTTGATCTTACGCGTATAATCATCGTACTCTTTCTGCATTGTCTTATCATTGTAAACAGTGAAGGCGCTGCTGGTATCCTTGATGCTCTTCATCTTATCAGTCAGCTTATCATAAAGGTTCTTGGACAGACCGGCGAAGAACTTCTGAACCGTCGCCGGATCGGAAGCGATCATCGCACGCAGCTTATCATCTTTATTCGCCACAGTCGGATCATCCTTATCTCCGTCGATATGGTAAGCCCCCTTCTCATTATCCGCTGCATTGAAGTACCCCAGCGTGTTGATACCAAAATCAGACAAATACATCTTCTGGCCGTTAACCGTAGCTCCCTGCATCAACACCGTCTTCATAGCGTCTGACACATCCCGCAGCGTGGAATCTCTGCGAAGCAGGGAATCCTTAATCTTCTGCTCCCACTCCTCGATCTCCGAATCCGCCAATCCCGATTTCTCTTCGGAAAGAAGCGGCTCATATCCTTTCGAAGAATCCGCATTATAAAGGGAATCCATCTCATTGATCAACTTGTTATACTCGGTAAAGAAATTCTTGATGATATTGAAAATACCGTCAGTATCTTCCGCCGTTGTCAGTGTGATCACTTCATCATCTTTTGTCGTCTGCTGTGCCGTAATGGTCAGACCATTGATCTCAAAGGTATTCGTGCTGTTGGTATACTTTACGTCATTTAAGTAGATCTCTGCATCGAGACCGTCAACCTTGATCGCGTTCTTACCTGCCGCCTCTGCAGCATCCGCATACGTTTTATGCGCATCCGCTGCCTCTATCTTTTTATCGAAGTAAGCCGTGATCTCATCTTTCGCTTTCTGAGTAGCCTGCAGCTTATTGTCAGCATCCAGTACAGGATCACCGTTGGCGTCTACTTCATAATAACTCCGGTTATCTGCGATCGTTTCCTTATTGCTTTCTACTGCATTCTGAATATTGGCAACACCTTTCACATAGCTGTAGTGTGCATTCTTCTCATTAAATGCGCTCTGGGCATCTGTCACCTTCTGGCTTGCATCCTTTACTGCCTCTTCCGCCAGTTTGATATCCTCAGCCGTCGCGGTATTATTCTTCTTCAATTCCGCCAGCTGTTCCTGCTTCTCCTTAAGAACTTTCTTCGCATCGTCCAAATCTTTCTTCAGACCGCCGTTGCGCACCTTCTCCATGATTGGCTGATTATTATCATCAAACATCAGATTACCATCGGCATCCTTCTTCTGGACTTCAACCTCCGGTCCGTACAATTCATCGTACAGCTTGTTGGCCTGATCATTGATTTTCGACTTGTCATTCACATCATAGTCGATCTGATACTTGTTGTTCTCGTCATTATCTTTAAATATCGCATCCAGTCTCTTCTGATATTCTTCATTCGCTTTCAGAAGAGAATCCGTACTCGCCTTCTTATTCGCAATCAGCTTCTCCAGCTCACGCAGCTCAGCCTCGGCACGTTTTACCGAATCAGTCCCATACTCGGCCCATTTCGCATACTCTTTGGCTTCATTACTCGTCGCGTCATAAGCGGACATCAATCCCAATGCAGAAAGAGCCTTCATACCATCCAGATCATTACCCGTGATCGCAAAGTCAGCTGCGGCTCCTGAATTCTTGGCATTCAGATAGAATCTCTGGTTCTTGGCATCAAAGCTTGCGCTGATACCCGCAGACTGCAGTTTCGTCACTACATCGGATATTTTCATATCCTTGGTAAGCGTAATGTCGGTTTCCTTACCTGCCACATTTACACGAATCTTACCTTTCCCATCGGCATCCCCGGTAAATCCCAAGTCTTCCAGCTTAGTGGACGCCGTAACCCGCTTGCCGTTCACGTCTTCCTTCAGCTGCGCACCTGTTGAGTTACCCTGCTTTGCCAGCTGGCTGATCTTCAGGCTCTGCACACTGTTCGGCGCATCCGCAGATGTCACGATACTGACTGCATTGGTATTGGACACCTTCGTTGATTTCTTTAAATAGGAACCTTCAAACCGCATATTGTCCAATATATTCGTATAGAAACTGTAAATCTTTGTATTCAGGGCTTTCCATGCATCCTGTTTCCAGCTTAGCTTCGTCTGCGCCTTCACAAGTTTATTCTTCTTCACGCTCTGTGCAGAAGCAAGTTCACTGATGATACTCTCCGTATCCAAACCAGAATACATACCCGTAATCCTGATAGCCATGTCTGTTCCCTCCTAAAAATACTGTCTGTTGTATCACTCGCCGCCAATCAAACTCTGACCTGTATCTCTCATACGGATCACTGAGCCTCCGGCAGTAATGTACTAACGCTTCTCATCTACAAGGATACCTGCCATCTCCCAGATACTGGCAATCATATCAAGTGTCTTCTCCGGCGGAAATTCCTTGATAACTTCCTTCGTATCCTTATCCAATATCTTGATCATAATTCTGTTGGTTCTCTCATGAACACCGAACACCGCTTCTTCATTACTGTTGCTGATCTTCCTGTTCATCTCTGCGATCATCTTCTTCAGATGTTCCGGAGTCTCCGGAGTCTGCGGCTCCATACTCTCCTGCTGCTCACTTCCATTACCTTCACTGCCGGGCTCCTCTTCTTCAAGATGGATCTTAGTAACGGCTGCTGTTGTCGCATCAACATTTACTGTCTGTCCGTCCTCAGGAACTTCCGTGTTCGCTGGCGTAGTCGTCTGCGGTCTTACAGTCGCCTGTGCCTGATATGTCATAGCACTGCTTAATGGTTCGATTGCCATTGCCGATCACCTCCATGTGATATAGTATATTTATTCTGAATCGTCTCAGGATAACGTCCGCTTCTCTCTATCCTGTATGGGCTGCACGAAGACGGGAAGAAATCCGCACAACAACAGAGAGTTACTACGTAATCTTTGATATATATATCGGAAGAAGGTGGAATAAATTTAGAGTGACAAATGTAAAACCGGAAATAATGTGCTACAATATCTATTATATAGAAACGCAGGATGTGTGCGTATTCGCATCTCATTTCAGCGCTGACACAAATACCCATAACATGAAAACGGAGGAAACGATGGAAATCTTATTCTACCGCTATAACAACATCTGTGAACCGGACATCCTGCAGACCTTTCAGGCATTCGGCATCACAGTCCACACCGAAGAAATGGAAATGACCGATAAAACCATTACTCCCAGACAGTGCGCCGTCAAGATCACAAACTGGCTGGCTGAGCACACTTTTGCCTTTGTGTTCAGTATTAATTTTTTTCCGGCAATCTCCTATACCTGTAACCGTTTCAAGGTGCCCTACGTATGCTGGAGCGTAGATTCTCCGGTACCGGAGTTATTCTCCAATGCCCTGAAAAACGACTGGAACCGGATCTTCCTGTTTGACCGGACACAATATCAATTTTTCCATCCCGTAAATCCGGAACGCATCTTCTATCTGCCGCTTGCCACTCATACAAAGCGCTGGGAAGAAGTCATCCTTTCCATGACAGAAGACGATTATACAAATTACGGCGGCGATCTTTGCTTCGTAGGTTCTCTTTATACGGAAAAGTGCAGATATGACGCCCTAAAATTATCTCCGTACACACAGGGGTTCGTAGACGGTCTGATGAATGCACAGCTTAAAGTATACGGCTACAATTTTATCGCAGACTCTCTTCCCGAACGTGTGATCCGGGAGATTGCCGACGCCGACCCGGATTTTTACAGAGGTGTTGACACTTACCGGGATACGGACCGCTATCTTGCCGCACATCAATATATCGGCATTAAGCTGGCCGCCCTGGAAAGAGAACGGACTTTGAACCGTCTGGCGGAACATTTTCACGTGAATCTCTATACACGCAGCAATAGCCAGGCGCTTCCCAAAGTCCACTGTATGGGGCCTGCCAGGACACTGACAGAAATGCCCAGGATCTTTCATGCCAGCAGGATCAATCTCAACATTACCATGCGGCCCATCGAAAGCGGGCTATCGCTCCGTATCTGGGATGTGCTGGGCTGCGGCGGATTCCTTCTCACCAATTACCAGTCGGAAATTCCCGAATACTTCGAGATTGGCCGGGATCTTGAGACTTATGATTCCATGGAAGAATTGGAACAGAAGGCTGCCTATTATCTGACTCATGAAGAAGAGCGGCTGGAAATCGCTCTGCATGGATATGAGAAAGTATCCATGCTGCATACCTACGAAATCAGAATCGCGGAAATGATACGAATCCTGCATTCCCTGTCCGGTTAACACATAGTTTTCGCACACCGCCTCACTTAAGAGCAGATACAGGCGTATCCTGAAAGCACTGCATAGCTCAGGCACTGCATAAAATCAATCAAAAAAGACTGCTTTACAGAGACGATTTCTCTGTAAGGCAGCCTTCTGACCTCATTCTTATCCCAGCAGCTTCTTCAAAGCCTCAATGCCATCCACATTAACCGCTTCCTGATTCGCATCCTGGATCTGCTCATGAACTTCCTTGCGGTATACAGGTACTTCCCGCGGTGCACTGATGCCCAGCTTTACCTGTTCTCCCTTAATTTCCAGCACCGTGATCTCCACATTGTTATTGATCACCAGTGCTTCATTCTTCTTCCTGGATAAAGCTAACATCTACTCACCTGCTTTCTTCTGATTTAAAATATCATAAATCGGAAATTTCACCTGGTAGGTATCACCCTCCACAATCACCTGAATCGCCTTCCGCTCAGCTGCATTGATCACGATAGGCCCTTTCAGATTGACTGACATCTTTGTCAGGTCTTCCGGAACCGTTACGGTCACAAGAACAAGCATATCTTCCTGATCAAGTTCGCCCAGATTCTTCAACAATTCGTCGTCCGCCTCCGGATTATAATCAGGACATACCAACAGCGGATCCATAACCGGCATGGCAAATGCAGGTTCCTGAATGGACTGCAGCCAGTGAATGGAATCTGACCCCTTCTCCTCGTCATGAATCAGTGCAAAATCTTTGAGATCCGGAAATCCAATGATACCCTTTGGAAAATATATCATTTTATCATCGTCAACTACAATCTCACCAAACACTTTCGTCGTAATCTGCATATCTTACCGTCCTCTCTTTTATAGCGGCAATCTATCCTTATTCCGGAATAAAGTCCCTTTTCGTGCATATGTTTCCAAACATCCACTTCTCTCTGTAGTGGTGTGATAATACGCAATATGGATGTTTAGATATAATTCATCAAATTCGTCTGCATGATCTTTCCGGTTGCCATCAGCGCCGCCTGATAAGTCAGCTCTGAACTGGATAACTCGACTGCCACCTGCGTAATATCAATGCCTTCATTGTCCGTCTGCAGTTCCTTAAAGGTTGCCTTCTGGCTGCAGAGTCTTTCTGTAATCAGATCCAGTCTGCTTCCTCTCGTAGCGTTATTGGTAATCGCCAGATCGTTATCGTCACGATATTTCTGATATTTTGTAATCTGATTCTCAAACTTTTTCTGAATGTTTTCACGAATATAAGTGTCCGCCTTCTCAGCGCCCTTCAGCTGCTCCGCCAAATCCTTGTATGCCTGACTGTCCTCCGGCAGATCCTTCATCTTGGCCTCGATATCGCTCTTCTTCGTCTCGATCGCTTTCAGCTGATTCAAACAATGCTGGAAATCATCCATATCCCGCTGTACATTATGGGTGAACACTTCATCCGTCACCGTATTAACCTGAATCTTCTGGTTAAATCCGACATCATAATAAATATCCTGATCCGCTTTGACTGTATTATAGGCGATCTTTTTGCCATCATCCTTCGTCTCCACACAAGGGAAATAATGCACCGGATTGATGTCTCCTTCTACCCAGTTCGACTTATTATAAGTAACCTGGAAATCGTCGCCCTCTTTAAAGTTATCTTTATAGACCTGTTCGCTGAATACCAGCTCACCAGTGGACGGAATATAGGCAATTCCTTCACACTTTCCATCCACAATATCCTTATATGCCGTCTCTGCATCCGCATATTCCGTGAAAGTCTGCCCAATCGGCACCATAGTCGGCGGCGTGGTCGGCGGAACCGTAGTATCTTCTTTCATCAACTGGATCGGATTACCGTCCTTATCTGTCATCTGCAGCGGGAACGTACCACCTGCCGCAGTCGCGTCCACATCATCATAAGAGAGACGGAAACGATACAGAGTATTGTTCGTCACATACTGCTCATAGCTTTCATCAGGCAGCGGTCCCGTACCGCCGTTACCGTTGGTAACACCGTTCAGGGAATTCCTGCCATCTGCCAGCACGCTCAGATCCGTATAACTGATCGTACTGATATTCGCAAAACCAATATTTTCCTTGATCTCATACGATACCGGATGCTTCTCCATCTGCGCAATATCCTCCGCAGAGAAAGTGATCGCCGTATCCGTCCTGAATCCCGAAAATACATAGCGTCCTGCATAGTCCACATTACCGCTGGCATAGAATTCCTTGGTCAAAGACTTCATCTGTTCCAAAATGATGCTTAAGTCCTCTGAAGTCAGATATTTATTAGCCGCACCCGTGGCCTTGCTGTAAAGATCTTTCAGGACTTCATCTATTGTATTGAGTGCATCTGCGGTCACCGTCAGCCACTGATCCGCATCCGCCGCATTCTTATCATGGTACTGCGTTACGCTGTTCACATTGCTCCTTAAGCGAAGCGCCCTGATCGCCACTACCGGATCATCAGACGGACGCACAATCTTACTCTGGTTCGTCATCTGATTCGTCAGCTTATCTTCCAGAATCTTATTCTGATTAATATTATACAGCGAATTGTTCCGCATAATCTTATTCGTCATTCTCATGGCGCATTATCCTCTCTTCCCGATTATAACCTGGTCTCCATCTTCCTAATCAATCCTGTACTGCTCTTCTCACCGGGAAGAATCGCTGCATCTGCAGCATCCTTCCGGAGATAACAATCACTTAAACACCCGTCTGCAGGATCAGTCTGTCATAAATCTCCGTAAGAACGGAAATCATCTTGGAAGCCAGTGTATATGAATTCTGATATTTTACCAAGCTGACCGCCTCTTCATCTTCATCCACACCGGAAATGGAAATTCTCTGGTTATCAATATTGGTTTCCAGACTCAGGTAAGTAGCATAGAAAATATTGGCATTGCTGGCATTCAAAGCCGCATCAGACAATACGCACTCCAGGAAACCGCCCGCATCTCTTCCCCTGAAACTGAACTGGTTCTTATCACTCATCATGGAGATGACCTTTTTCACCTGTTCACACTGCTCTACGCCGTCTACTTCTTCACCGTTTGCGGGATCATTATCCGAAATCTTGCCTCTCGTACCGAGCAGGGACGCATCCTTCATCAACGCTTCCAAAACGCCCATGTTACCTGCCGTCATATAATAATATCCCTTGCCGTTGCCTGCCGAATCATTCAACTCGTCTTCCGTATACTGGCCGTTCTTCTTCGGATATGTGCCGGTAAAGAGGATGCCCGCATCCTCACCGTCCGCAGTCAGACCCTCCGTAAAGATATCATTGACCTTCTTGGAGAATTCACGGATCCACTCGTTCATCTGCTGCATATAGTAGGGAACGCCCTGATATTTGATCTCGTTCCCGATCGTAGCCTGTTTGTTGGTTTTCGTCGAGGAAATAGGCTCTTCGCTTGCCACATTATCGATCGTAAACGTATATACGCCGTCTCCCTCATATGTCCAGTCCGTATAGTAATACAGCTGGTTGCCGATATTGATGACACCGCCCGTATCGGACAGATTACATTTCATCATACTCTGCAGATAGGCATCCGTCGTCTGTATGGTAACCTTACTGGTAGAGCCGCCATAGATGACCTCCGTGGTGGTTCCGTTGAAATATTCGCCGTTATTACCGTCGCGCATCTGGAACAGCCCCTTCAATGCTCCGCCCATGGACGCATTGTTCAGACTGAAATCCGGTCCGTGAGTCCAACGGATATCATAAAGCCCGTCGATATCTGTCTGATTCACCTTCTCCTCCGCCGAACGCGCAACACACTCCAGCTGATTGTATTCATTCTGGTCTACCAGAATCTGTCCGCCTGCTATCCGGACAATACATCTATACGCTCCGGTCTCATTCCCCTGCTGATCGTAGATCGGATCTTCCACCACCTCTACATCCACGATGGCCGACAGTTCATCCAGTAATACATCTCTCTTGTCCCGCAGCTCATTGGCTACCGGTCCGTTGATCTCAATCAGATTGATCTGCTTATTAACAGTTGCCAGATCCTGTGCTATGGAATTGATATGGTCCACACGAATCTTAATCTCGTCGTTGGTATCGGCCTGCAGGTTCTGCAGATCTCCGTACATATTATTGAAATAATCCGCCATGCTCTTAGCCGTGGAGATAAAAGCTCTCTTCGTAGCGTCACTGCTGGCGTTCTTGGTGATCTCCTGTAAAGCATCTCCCAGATCATCGAAGATAGACTTGAAGCCGGTCTTGCCGTCATCTGTCAGATACTCCTCGATCATCTTGCAGTAATAAGCTTTCGTGTCGAATTCACCCAGCTTTGTCTCGTTCTCCCGAAACTTCTGATCGTAAAACCGCTCGCGGATACGTTCGATCGCCAACGTGTTAACACCGGCTCCTGCACAACCGTAAGTTGCAAACACACGAAGCGGATTCATTGCTTCCTGCTTCACTTCCTGCCGGCTGTAGCCCAGCGTATTTGCATTACTGATATTATTAGCCGTCGTGTTGAGTGCCGCATTCGCTGCACGCAGCCCCGATGACGCAATTTCCAATCCAAAAAATGTTGATGCCATAAGTCCACCTCTTTATTTATAACGTCCCGTCTGTAGAACCGTTATCTCATCTTATCTCCCCAACGTTGTCAGAATGTGCTCTAACATCTCACTGATCACGTTGATGTAACGGCTGGATGCATTATAAGCATTCTGGAACTTGATCATATTCTGCAGTTCCTCGTCGGAAGAAACACCCACCACCTGCTCCCTTGCATACAAAAGTGCATCGGTAGCTACTGTCTGACTTTCCTGAATACCTCTGAATACCGAACCGCTGTTGGCCACCTGCGATACCAGATTCTTGTAATAATCCATAAAGCCCACCGGCGTGGTCACGTTAGGATTCAGTGTATATACCTTCTCCTCAAAGGCCTCCTTCAATTTCTCGATAGTCGCATTGTCCTCGGAATGATCCGGAAGGCGGAATGACAACAATGACGGATTCTGACGCAGTACACCATTCACCGTGATATTGGATACCGTCCAGTCATCTCCTTCAATGGTCTTGACAAACAACTGATACGGATTGCCGTTCTCGTCTCTCAAATAATCCGAAACATCTGCAGCGCCTGCAGTCTCTGCGGCTTCCGCCAGAATACCATTGATCTTCGTCACTACCGCATTGATCAACTGGTCAAACTCGGCCTGTATATTCATAACGATGGACTGCGAGATATTTCTGTCATACCAGCCTTCCACCTTCTGCGACGGATCATTGGGATCTGCGTCGGGCGGATAATCCTTGATCTCCTTATAGGTTGCCCTGTGATCTCCTCTTACCAGCAGCATACATTTCAGGGAGCCGATATCGGTATTCAGGTCGGAAGATATCTCTTTGCTCAGATCATACACAAGAGCACTCTGGATATCCTCTTCCGTTACTACCATTTTCCCCTTCTCATCGTAGGAACCGTTGGCCAGCATCTTCCAATAAGGAGTATAGAATCCCGTCTGCGGATCCGTATACAATTCCATCTTATTTACCAGACCACCCTGCACGATATTGACATTCTCAAAACGCACAGTCACATAGCCCGACGCATCTTCCTTACAGGAAATATTGCCCAGCTGCGCCAGTTTATCCAAAAGCAGATTCCTGCGGTCGCGCAGATCATTGGCATGCTCTATGCCGCCAGCCTCAACCGACATGATCTTCTGGTTGAGCAGCTCGATCTCCTCCGCATACTTGTTGATATTATTCACTTCTTTAACAATAGACTGGTTCAGATTATCCTGGTACTGGCATAAGCTGGTATATACAGCCGACGCCCGTGTCGTAAACTCATGAGCCCGCGTCACAAACAGGTTCTGGTTCACCGAACTGGTGGGATCCTTACTCAGCTCCTGAATCGCTGTCCAGAAGTTCGAGAGGGATTCTGAAAATTCATGTCCCTCATTAGATTCCCCCAGAATATATTCCACTTCTTCCATCGTGTTTGTCGCCACATCATAAAAAGCGCTTCGTCCCGACTCACGACGATAGTTTAAGTCCAAAAAATAATCTCTTTCCTGTCTTGTCAGGGTATAACTGACACCGAGTCCGTACTGTTTCCAGTTCGGTCTGCTCTTGGCGATCGTCACATAAGTTCTGGTCCCCTGAGCCACCTGCTGCCTGGTATATCCGGTGGTGTCCAAATTCGACATGTTATGCGCTGTCGTATTCAGCGCATTGTTAGATGTTTGTAATCCTGATACGCCCGTCCAAAGGCTTCCCATTAATGACATAATTCTACCGTCCTTAACAATTATTGTTTGGCGTCAAAAGTCATATGACTCGTCCCGATCACATCGCCGGTATTGTAGGCGCCCCTGTTGTAATTCGCAGATTCCGGAGCTTTATTCATCGCCTGAAGAACATTCATATTAAACCGGACCAGCTCCAACGCATCCTTGATCAATTCGCGATTCTGTTCATTCACTCTCTTCACGCTGCGCACACTCTCCCGCAGCTTATCAAACACGATCGCAAGCTTCTCCTGTTCTTCCGGCCTCGCCGCCAACATTCTGATCAAATCTACAATTTTTAGTTTGTCAACATCCTTGTTAAGTACATCCGCAATATCATTAACGGCTTCATTCCTCTGATGATCCAGATGATTTATCCTGCCTACGATGATCTGCTCCTCATCCGTGATTTTAGCTAATTCTGTAAGATCCTCAGACACAATGACGGAAGTTTTCCTCATGGACAAGCTTAACAGCTTCTCATACTCCTGATTTTCCTGCTCCAAAACATCAATCAAGACTTCCATTAAACTCGCCACGTTAAGCTCTCTCCTTCACTGTGTCTACAGACCTTCAATCTCTTCATATTTCTGCATCAATTTCTCTGCAAAACTCTCTGCACTTACCTGATAGGTTCCATTCGCAACGGCTGCCCTGATCGGCGCCACCACGTCTTCCCTGACATCCGGCGCTGCCGCTACTGCATTCTTAGCGGTCTGAATGTCCTTACCGAAACTGGATATCTGAATCTTGTCGGTCGCAGATGCATGTGTCCTGCCCGATACTTTAGCGGGCTTGTTCGTGTTGTATAATTGCTGTACCTGTGTATAAGCTTCTATACGCATAGGAGACGCCTCCTTTCCTGTGATAAATCTCTTCATTAACTTTATCGGATGTTTCCCGTGAGACTTTAGAGGAAAATGATATTTGATGCAAAAGCGTCCGGACAAAAAGCAGCCGGACGCCCGTACAGGCACAACGCCCGACTCATTGTACGAACGTTTGTGTCAGGAACGACATGGACATATGTTTGAAAACCATCTCACAACATCGTATCGTCCCGCAGCGCATCCGTCAGACTGCTGTCCAGTAACCGTTTCGCGCCCAGCCGGTACGCCAGCGCCACAAACCCGAAGATGGCCAGGATAAAGAACGCGATCGGCACAAAAGGCGCTTCTTTTATAAAAAGCATCGGCTCCAGATAGCTTACCTTGATAAAAAGGATCACGCCAAAGGCCGTGACGGGCAACGCCACAAGCACCGGCCGCCCTGCAATGACCAGCGCTTCTATACAAAAGATCTTCCACATCCCCTGCGGCGTCAGACCGATAGACAGATAGCGGGCGAATTCCCGCCTTCTCTGACGCACAAAGCCCAGCGTGTTGGAGAAGACGTTGCCGATGCCGATGGTCGCCAGCAGGATACAGAAGACGCTTAAAACCGCCTTCATACCAGTAAACATCCGCTCATTGTTCTGCTGCTCACGGAGACGGTTCTCGATCTCGATGTGGCCTGTGAATGCGGCGGAGTGGTCGGTTCTTTGGTGTTCTTCGTTTGATTCCGGTTCTGCGGTTCTCGCGCTTTCTTCACTTGATTCTGGTTCTGCGGTTCTCGCGCTTTCTTCACTTGATTCTGGTTCTGCGATTCTACTTATTTCTCCATCTGCTCTATTGATATCCGGCGTTTTTTCCAAAAATTGGGATATCTGCGCTTCTATCTTCGCAAGTTCTGCCGGCGTAGTTCCTTCCTGCGCTAAAATCCTCAGATATACCTCCTGCTGTGCGCCGCCGATCTGCGCTTCTATCTCCTTCCAGACAGACAGCGGGATGAAATGCACCAGTTCGTGAAAATCCAGTGTGCCGTACTCCTCCCGCAGGACGGGCGGGGTCCGGGTATAGGCAGTCACCGGAAGTATGGCGGCGTTAACAGGCTGTGCGCCGACAGTCCTGTCAGGATCCGCTGTCCCGTCTTCCTGCCGGCCGCCTGTCTCCAAAGAGCCTGCTGCCAGAGCCGCCAGCTCATCTTCTGTCAGTCCATCCCGTATCAGGACCGTTGTCGCGTTGTTCTCCTTCAGATAGGGAAGGGTGCGCCGCTTTCGAAAATTCGGGTCACCGGCGTCCCGCGTGGTATTCAGGATCACGGCCCCGTCCAGCCGCGGTTCCACCCCGATCTGCACACAGTATTCCAGAAAACTGTCGTCATCCAGAACAACCAGTGGAGCATTTACCACAAAACCGCCGGAAACTTTGGAGACATATTCCGCCGGAGGGTTCTCAAAGCCCCCTGCTGCCAGCATTTCCGCGCTGATCTCTTCCGGCGTGACGATCCTTCGCGCTGCTGCTTTCTGGTAGGCTGTACAGCTGCGTACTCCGGGCAGTGCTTGCAGGGTGTTCCACGTGTAGTTGTTTTCGTCTGACAATTTCTGTATGTCGGACTGGTGCTGTTCGCCGGACTGCTTCTGTGCTTCGGACTGGCGCTGTTCGCCGGACTGCTTCTGTCCTTCGGACTGGCGCTGCCGGTCTGATGCCGTTAATTCCACAAAGTCACCAAGGTCCGTCTCTTTCATAGTCACCATCACGTCCCAGGCGTCCTGGTATCTGGCGAAGTATGTCTCCTGCTGGCTGACCTCCGTGATGGTGATAAAGCACATCATAAAGGAAAAAGCCAGAAAGGAAAAGACCAGCGACAGGGCTGCGGTGCGCATGGCTTTTCGCTGCGCTTTCAGCGCGTTTCCAGCCAGCTCTCCCTCTATTCCGAACAGCAGTGACAACAGTCTGGAATTCTTTTTTCGTTTCAGCTGCAGCTCTCCTGTATTTTTGATGGCCTCCAGAGGCGTCAGCCTGCTCATCTTCCGCGCCGGGATCCAGGCAGAGACAAGCAGCGTGACGGCCGTCGTCAAAAGCGACAGCCACAGAATCAGGGGATGATAACCAAATGGCAGCGCCAGCCTTCCCTCCACATCCGCCAGCAGAAGATTCAAGGCTGCCACCATGCCCATACTGACCAGTATGCCCAGCAGGCTGCCCGCCAATACCGGCCCCGCACACAGCACAAACGCCTCCTGCAAAAGGCAGGTGCAAATCTGGCCCGGCGTGGCGCCGATGCTTGACAGGATACCGAACTGGTGGATTCTGGCAAACATGGACACCGCAAAAGCGTTGTGAATGACCAGCACAAGCGACAGACAGGCCGCCGCCGTGACCGCCAGTGCAAACGGGAACACCCAGCGCAGGGCAGTATCCTCGGCACTGCGGATCAGGTACATGTTTAAAAGGGCGTAGTGATAAGTGACGGCGGGAGATTCGTCACCGTCCACCAGCTCTGCAATACGGGGCAGGTCTTCGAAAATCTTCCTCTCATTTATAAAGGTAAGATCGACCACCGTTTCCTGTCCCGCTGACAGATCTTCGTTGATCACTGCCGCTTCCACATTGGCATGATTCCGGATGCGGCCCAAATCCTGTTCGCTGATCTCGCCCACGATCCGCCCCTGCCAGTCGCCTTCCTCCGTTTTGATCCGCTCGATCTCATAGACCCACAGATTATAGAAAATGCTGCACAGCAGGGACAAAAGCAGGGCGGAGATAAAAGCCGCCGTCATGACCGATATGCTGGAGGCACGGTTCTTTTTGAGGTAACCGGATGAATATTCTTTCCACATACCTGTCACCTCCTTTTCTCGTCGGCCAGGATCCGGCCGTCTTCTATGGTGACGATCCGGTCCGCCTCCAGCGCGATCTTTTCATCATGGGTGATCAGCAGGATTGTCTGCTTTAAACTGCGGTTGGACAGTTTCAACATGTCGATGATCTCTCTGGAATTCTTCTGATCCAGATTGCCGGTGGGTTCGTCCGCCAGCAGGATTGCCGGGCGGTAGATCAGTGACCGGGCAATGGCCGCCCGCTGCTGCTGTCCGCCGGAAAGCTGATTCGGCAGCAGGTCCAGTTTTTCCTGAATGCCCAGAGACTGTACGATCTGGTCAAAAAATGCCGGATCCGGCTTCTTTTTATCCAAAAGAAGGGGCATAAGGATGTTCTTTCGAATGGTGAGCGTCGGAATCAGATTATAAAACTGATACACCAGCCCCACCTTCCTGCGCCGGAAAATAGCCGCCTGTTTCGCGTGCAGGGTCGCAAGGTCGGTGCCCTCCACCGTCACTTTGCCCGCAGTGGGCTTATCCACACTGCCCAGAATGTGCAGCAGCGTGGACTTTCCGGAGCCGGAAGCCCCGATGATTGCCACGAATTCTCCTTTTTCAACGGTCAGATCAATGCCTGCAAGCGCCACCGCCTGATTGCCGCCGCTGCCGTAGGTTTTTTCCACACCTTCGCATTTTAAAATCTCCAAAATAATTTCCTCCTGTCAATTCCTTGTATTTTACGCCGTTCCAAACGGGGTATACCCGGGTGCGTGAGCAGAACCGCAGATTTTGTTTCTCCGGCTCCTCTCTGTACCTGAATTATAGACGGGTAAAGTGACAGCTTGGTGACAGTATCGGAAATATCCTGAAAGCTTTACCGGTAGAAGCGAATTTCGAAGCAGGCCCCGCCCGTCCGCACGCCCTTCTGCACATTCATCTGCAGATTGTACGCGGAGAGGATGCCGTTTTGCCCTTCGATGATGGCTTTGGAGAGTGCAAGTCCAATGCCGATGCCGCCGCCTGCCGCATCTTTTCCCCGATAGAAACGCTCGAAAAGGCGTGGCAGGTCTTCTTTGGCGAAGCCCGGGCCCGTATCCTGAATCCGGATCAGCGTGTAGAGGGGATTCTTTTCATAGACGCAGCGGACCGTGCCGCCGGACGGGGTGTGCTCCATACAGTTTTTCAAAAGATTCATCACGGCCTCCATGGTCCACTCCATATCCGCCAGAATGCATGTCCCGCCCGCTTCCGGTATCTCCACCGTGATATTTTTCTCCCGGAAAAGCTCCTGCAGATTTTCGGCAGACAGTACAAGCAGGGTGAAAACATCGACTTCCTTTTTCTCAAGCGTCAGCGTGCCGGCGTCGATGCGGGAAAGCAGAAGGAGCGCTTCTTCCAGACGGGTCAGCCGGGCGAGCTGCCCTGCAATCCGGGCAAGATGCCCTGCTTCCGGCCCCTCTCCTGTCATTTCACTGCGGAGCATCTGCACGGACAGAGATATGGCGGTGATCGGCGTCTTAAGCTGGTGGGCGATATTATAGAGGTTTTCGGCAAAATTATTTCTGGACGCAAGCGCCGTATCTTTCGTCTGCCGCAGGGCGGTGACCGTCTTGTAGAGCTCGTCCTGCAGCCTGGAAAAAGCGCCCTCACCGACTTGCCCAAGCACGCCGCCGCTTCCCCTGTTCACCTGTTCCAGATAGTTTGTTATTTCATTGACCTGTATGGTCACTCTTTTGTGCAAAAGGGAAAAAGACACCAGAAATAAGAGGCTGCCCGCCACGAATCCACTCCAGATAAAAAGCCTGCCTCCTATGCCGGCAGCCTGCAAAAAATCGGTTGGCCGATAACCGTAAGAAAAAAGGAGGTTCTGTCCGGTCGAAGCAGACGGGTCGTATCGGTATTCTTTCAGTGCGGTCAGGACAGCCTGCTCGGTTTGGAAGAGAGCAGTTTGGCGGCTGGTGTGCAGACTGTTGTTCTGGTGCTCGTTACTCTGTTGCTCGTTGCTCTGACTGCTGATATTCGGACTGTTAGTCTCCTGTTTATTATTCGGGAGATATGCCGCGCTGTCGGTCAGGCTGTCAGCCAGACGGTCGATCACACCCTCACAGATCTGTCCCAGCGTCTGCATGTATGCGCGTCCATAATACCGCTCCAGGAGCGCGGCGGTCACAGATGCGGACAGCAGACTGGCCGACAGGACAAATCCTATCAGAATTGCGATATTTCTTCTTGCGGTCATGGTATTTCCTCCATACGATATCCCACACTCCTGACAGTCTTAAGACAAGCCGGCTGCTGCAGCTTTTCACGCAGGCGTTTCATGGTGACGGTAAGCGTGTTGTCATTGACGAAATTGCCGCTGCTGTCCCAGATTTTTTCCAAAAGGGATTGTCTGGTGACGGTTCTTCCTTTATTTTCCAACAAGGTTAAGAGCAGCTGGTATTCTGCCGGACTCAAATAGACTTCCGCCCCGTTCCGGTATGCCTGCCTCTTCTCCCGGTCAAGAGATATTTCCCCACATGACAGATACTTCCCCGCAACGTCCCGCGTTCTGCGCAGCAATGCCTGTATGCGGGAGTACAGCACTTCCAGTTCAAAAGGTTTCACCACATAGTCGTCGGCACCGTTTTGAAAACCGGACACGATATCCCGGGAATCGCCGCGGACAGTGATAAAGATCACCGGCAGATCTTTCCAACGGGCTCGTATCCACTGGCAGAAAGCGCTGCCGGTGCCATCCGGCATATTCCAGTCCACCAGCGCCAGCGTAGGGAGCTTTCCTGCAAAAGCCTCCCTGGCCCCGGCGATCGTGGGAAAGATGGAAACTCTGCAGCCCTGCCGGTTCAGATATTCGCTCACCAGCCGGGCGATATTTTCGTCGTCTTCTATGTAGTAGATGGTTGTCATGACAACACCTCCATGTCTGCCGGAATTTGTTTTTATATCCTGGTATAACCCACAATAATTACCGCTGCCTTACACGCAGGATAAATTTTCATGTGCAAGGAGACTGAATAAGGCGATACCGGCATCGTCGATTGAAGCCGACGCGGCAGATGGAAATTCAGACGGGTGTAAGGTGTGAATATTTATCGTGGGTTATACTACTATCAAGTGGCTTCCATCTGTCTCCTGATCCACTCCATGATCACATCCACCAGATACTCCTGCTCTGCCTCCGACAACGCCGCTCCCTCGGCGATCCCGTGCCATTTCGCCAGACAACCGCGGCAGCAGGTGGCCGTGGCGTGCTGGGCCACGAAAACCGGATGTCCGCGCATGGGAGTCTGTCTGCCGTCGTTTGCCGGCGCGGCTGGCGACAGTCTTTTGGCAATGAAATCCTGCGCGTGCTTTCTCACCGTATCCATTCCTTTTTCCTGAACATAATTCCGGTCATTGCTTTTCAGGGAAAAACTGCTGCGAAACTCGGACTGGCCAAGCCGCTGGAACAGAGAACCGCTGTAAAGGGCCGGCTGTTCGCCGACCATGGAAGGCTGCGTTCCGCCTTTGTACTGGATCATCTTAATCTTCTTTGGAGCCACTGCCAAGTCCCCCTCCCGGTGCGGCCGGGCCTCTTTGGAAGCTTTCTTCTGACCGAGGCTGTCTATGGCAGAGACTTCATTTTGATTGAGACTGCCTGCCGCAGATGCTTCCTCCTGCTTTAATCGAACCTCCGCAGGTGCATCCCCTGCTTCTGCCGCTGACCGGACAGCGTTATTGTCAGATTGCTGTCCTGCCTGCTCTGTCTGCACCATACGCGCAACGATCCGGGACTCCATGCTGTCCTCCCGCAGACGTTCCGCCAGCTTCGTATTTCTGTCTGCGGTGGTCTCGTTTTTGACGGCGTACCAGACCGCCTTTTTCTCCCCGATCAGCACCAGGATCTTCTTCGCCCTGGTCACGCCGGTGTAAAGCAGGTTTCTCTGCAACATCACATAATGGCTCATGGTAAAAGGCATCACCACGATGGGGTACTCGGACCCCTGGGATTTGTGAATGGTGGTGGCGTAGGCAAGGGTTAATTCCTCCAGCTCACTCACGTCATACACCACTTCCCGACCATCAAAATCCACGGTCAGTTCCCGCTCTTCCATGTCCACATGATTTATGACACCTATGTCACCATTGAAAACTTCCTTATCATAGTCGTTGCGGATCTGCATGACTTTATCATGGAGCCGGTACTGCGTGCCGCCTCTGCGCAGGAAAATGCTGCCCGGATTCATAGCCTCCTGCAGCACCTGATTCAAGTTCGCCGCCCCGCAGACGCCTCTCTGCATGGGCGTCAGCACCTGAATATCCTGCAGGGCATCCACATGATAATAGCGCGGCAGATTTTCGGTGCAGTATTTTACCAGAAGCTCCACCACCTCTTCATTGGTCTCTTTCGAGGCAAAAAAGAAATCCGAGTCCCGGCCGCCCCGCATGTCGATCTGCTCCCCTTTGTTGATGCGGTGGGCATTCATGATGATACGGCTGCCCTGGGCCTGCCGGAAGATCCGGCTTAAGCGCACTACAGGGATCCGCCCGGAGGAAATGATATCTTTCAGCACATTGCCGGCACCCACCGAAGGCAGCTGGTCGGTGTCGCCCACCATGATCAGCGTCATTTGCTCCGGCATGGCTTTTAACAGGTTGTACATCAACATTATGTCGATCATGGAACACTCGTCCAGAATGAGCACGTCTCCCTCCAGCGGGTTTTCTTCCTTACGCTGGTAGCCCTCCGGCGGCTTATACTCAAGCAGCCTGTGAATGGTCTTTGCCTCCATGCCGGTGGCCTCGGACATGCGCTTCGCCGCCCGTCCCGTAGGCGCCGCCAGAATAATCCGGCAGCCGGCGGCACGATAGGCGGCGATGATCCCCATGGTTGTGGTGGTCTTGCCCGTACCCGGGCCGCCGGTGAGCACCATGACCTTGGAAGATACGGCTACGCGGATTGCTTCCAGCTGGACTTCGTCGTAGGTGATGTGCTGTCCCTGTTCCGTAGATGGCACAGCTTCCGCCTTCTCCTGCTGTTGTCCTGCCGGCGTCGCCGCTCCGCCAACCTCCTGTCCCTGCTCCGCCAGGCCCATGACCGTCTCCATCACCGCATCCACATCCATCTGCACACGTCGCTCGGCCGCCAGCAATTTAAGCAGCCGCTTCGCACAGCCCGTCTCGGAAAAGAAAAAAGGCGGCAGGTAGATGGCCTCCTCCTCACGGATCACATCCTCCGTGCGCAGCATTTCGTCCAAAGTAATCTCCAGCTCCGCCTCCTCCACCTCCAAAAGCTGCTCCGCAGTCTGGATCAGCTGCTCCCTTACCGCATAGCAGTGACCATTCTCGGAGAGTTTATTCAATGTATAGAGAATACCGCTCCGCAGACGGATAAAACGATCCTTCTCAATGCCCATCTTCTCCGCTATGGTATCCGCCGTCTTGAAACCGATGCCCCAGATATCGTCGGCCAGCCGGTAAGGATTCTCCTGCACGACGCTGATACTGTCACTGCCATAGGTCTTGAAGATCTTCGTGGCATGGCTGGTGCTGACCTCATGCCCCTGCAGAAAAAGCATGATATTTTTGATCTCCTTCTGCTCTTCCCAGCTCTTCTTGATCCGCTCCACCCGCACTCTGCCGATGCCTTCCACCTCGATCAGCGCATCCGGATTTTCCTCGATCACATCCAGCGTGTCCTTTCCGAATTTCTCCACAATGCGGCGGGCAAACTTGGGACCCACGCCTTTGATCAGACCGGAACCAAGATATTTCTCGATGCCGTAAACCGTAGCCGGAAGGGTCTCTTCGAATTTCTCCACGGAAAACTGGCGGCCGTATTTGGCATCTACCTTCCAGACGCCTTCCAGCGCAAGCACCGAGCCTACGTGAGTGTCCGGCATAATGCCGACTACCGTCACCAGATCCTGGGCATTCTTGACAGCGCACTTGAGCACCGTGTAGCCGTTGTCGGCATTCTGATATGTAATTCGCTCTACCACACAGCGTAAATGATCCATGGCGGCCTCCCTGTTTTCTGTCACAGGGTCTCAACAAGCCCCTAAATAACGAGACTCCGAGACCCCGTCTATGATTAAAAGGTAAACTCCACCTTTAAAAGGTAAACTCCACCTTCTGCAACGCCGCATCTGTACTGCAATTACCGATATAAGCAATATACCTGATATCCTCTGTCACGAATGCATCTTTTTCCTCATCGAAATATGCCATGGCATCTTTGGAAACGCTTAAGGAAACGACCGTCTCCTCACCGGGAGCCAGTTCTACACGCACAAAATCTTTCAGAACTTTTACCGGTCTGTCTACCTTGCTTCCCTCACATCCCACATAGAGCTGTACGACCTCTGCCCCCTTGACCGTACCCGTATTCTTAAGCGTCACACTAAACTTTGCCGTATCGGCAAATACCTCTGCCCTGGGCCTGTCAAATGCAAATTCCGTATAGGAAAGACCATATCCGAAAGGATAGAGCACCTTCCTGCCTTCCTTCTCCATCTTGCAGTAACCATGATAATACTCATATTCGATCTCATCACAATCCGGATCAAAATACGGATAATCCTCTTCGCTGTATGCCACGGTATAAGGCAGCTTCCCGCTGGGACATACGTCTCCGAACAGAATATCCGCCAGAGCATTACCGCCCTCCATGCCGCTGTAGAAAGAGAAAATCACCGCCGGAACATCCTTCTCCCACTCGTCGATCAGGATCGCACTGCTGCCCACGATGGATACAATCGTATTCTTACAAAGTCCTTTTACCCCTTCGATCAGATCGATATCCCTCTGGTGCAGGCGCATGGAAACACGGTCGCCGCCCATAATCTCAATATCGCTTCTGTCCGCCAGGAACTCTCCCTCATCGCTGTGTATATACCCCGCCACAATCACGACTGCATCCGCATCCGCGGCAAGCTTCCTCGCCTGCTCAATGTCTTTACCATCATGATAGACAATCTGTGCCCTGGGCATTTTCTTCATCAGACCCTTAAAAGGCGTTATCGTATAATACGGATGCACTTTACTGGATCCATGGTCGCCAATGTTCTCGATGTCGCCAAGCACGCCGAGCACCACGATCCTGTCCGTTGTTTTCTTGTCAAGAGGAAGCACCTTCCCTTCATTTTTCAGAAGCACCATGGACTCCTGTGCAGCCCTCTTAGCCACTGCTATATGCTTATCACAGGCCAGAACATCCTCTCCATAGGCCTGTGGGTCTTTTCTCGTCTCATAATAAAGGATCGTCCTTAAGATATAGCCTACCGCCTCATCCAGATCCGCCATCTCCAACCGGCCATCCTCGAGCGCTTTCGGCAGATCTTCTATATAGTGGCAGAAGCAGGGCATCTCTATGTTCATGCCGCCTTTGACACCCTTCACGCCGTCATGAACAGCCCACAGGAAGTCTGATAACGTGAAGCCGTCAAAGCCCCATTTATCCCGCAGGATGTCCCGCAGAAGATAACTGCTTTCCGACGCCTGTTCGCCAAGTACCTTATTGTATGCACCCATCACCGATGCTGCCCCTTCCTCGATGCAGCGTTTGAAATGCGGAAGGAATACCTCGTGCAGCGCCCTCCTGGAAATCTGCACATCTGCCTTAAAGCGCGCATTCTCAATGCTGTTTAATGCAAAATGCTTAATGCAGGCCATAACGTTCTGACTCTGCACGCCTCTTGTCAGCGCAGCGCCCATCTCTCCCAGATGATACTGATCCTCACCGTAGCACTCCTGTGCACGCCCCCATCTCGGATTTCTGGGAAGATTGATGCATACCCCGCCGAAATAATTGCCGCCCACGGCTCTTACTTCCGCACCGATCGCCCTGCCGATCTCCTCTTCCAACTCCCGGTCAAAGGTGGCACCCCTTGCCATCGATACCGGGAAACAGGTGGCGGATCCCGCAACCACGCCGCGCGGTCCATCTACGAACCGTACATTAGGCAGTCCCAGCCGCTCCACAGCCATCGTCGGATAAGGCCTCACATTGTAGTGCTCCAGCACAAACAGATCATCCAGAAGCTTCTGCTCTGTTTCCTGCCCGGACATGATTCCGATCTTCTCCTCCACGGTCAGTTTGGCAGTCACTTCCTCCACAAAGGCCCTGATCACTTCCTTACTGCAGTTCTCCGTTAATTTTGTGTTCTTTACTACATCCCTCATACCGTTCTCCTTTCATCCCCTCCTGCCTGTAAAGCCATAAGATATATGCTGTCAGACAGTTATTCTTCTCCTGCTTATATTTTAGGAAACCTAACGAAAAATGACAAGCCTTACCCCAAACTTTTCTTTATCTTGCGAAATACGGCATTCGGACTTCTTGTAAATTCCGCAACCGTATATCTCTCAACCAATTTATGATCCCGGTATACATGAATCTCATCTTTTTCAAACAGAACCGTCGCCTTATTGAATTTAAAACCCAAATCGTTGCTCTCATCATCAATCTCCGGATTCTTCACTGCCCGTTTCAGTTCCGTATAAAGTCGATACTCCTCCTCCGACCGCAGCAGCAACTCCGGGTATTCAGCGCTGTGCTCCAGCAAAAACAGATTCGTCAGGCATCTTACCTGCCCAAACTCCTTAGGAGCTACGACACGCTCTAACCGCTTCCACTCTTTTACCTCCAGCAGGTAGTACTCCTCCGAAGAATTTTTCGGCAGTTCACGGATCTGGTTTCTTTTTACCGGAATACACTTCGTCACCACACCGTAATAGCGGATTCCCGCCTCCGGCCCAAAGAAATTTTTCGACTGGTATATGGCCACATAATGGATTGGAAAAGCAGATTCCGGAAGCTGACTTGCCGGAATATGATAAAAGTTATGCCGCAATGCCACATCCAACTGTGCTTTACTCCTCAAACTTCCTACCAATACATCCCGATTCTCCCAATCCACTTTCATGAGTTTTTCTTCAATTCCTCTTGGCAGAGTCGCTCTCTCAAATGCAGAATCCGGCGAATCGGCAATCAATTCCTCCAACATCTGCGCCACCAATTCTGTGGCTGACGGCAGGAAGGGCAAGCCACCAATGTTAACTTCTTCAATACTTCTATAAAATCGATGAGTTTTATACCTTTCCAGATCAGAATAGGGAAACAGCACATAGGCTCCAAACATAGTCCGCTCATAAGGAGACGCCCCGTTCTGATAGACAATCGCATCCCGGTAACGGTGCATCGTATTGATATCGTCTACCTCCGGTCCTGGACTTTGGGAAATCGCCGTATAATAATCCGTTCCCGGAAGCGCCGGATTCATTCTGTATTTCGCATCGAATACATATTCATACTGCCTGTTTTGCTTAAATCCTGAGCGTTTTCTCAAGGAGAGCACATTGTCGGGTCTTTGTGCAACAGTAGGACTTCCCGCAGTCTTTGGATTGTAGGAAAGCGTAATGATATCCCCATTTTCAGTATTCTCATACTTCACCTCGGACCCCTGCCCTTTTACCAGTGATACAAACAGTCCGTTCCCCTGTATCTTAATAATATCCTGAGAAATCATCTTATAGCGGTCTTTCATCATACTGTTCAATTTAATAAAGCACCAATATTCATACAAAACCGCCAGATCTTTGACAGAAATATGGAAGACATCCCCCGTAGCAGAAAGTCCACGCAATAGCATCAAATAATATTTATACAAATCCCGATATCCTGACGCCATAGAAAAGACAAGCGACATCCCCGCATCTGCCTCTTTTTCCTCAATCCCCATGAAAAAAGCCGTATGCATACGCCGCCTGCACGCGCAGATCATACCGTCGATTTCCTCTACGACTGCCGGATCCTTCGCCCTTTGAAGTTTTAAATAATTTCTCTTAAAATCTTCCAGCTTCTTGATCGTTGTGCGCAATATAAATTTGGACATGCGGTTCTCTTTGGTATCATAGGTTACCTGTTTTCGTACGCCAAGTACCCGATCAACCATAATTCGACTGCCCGATTTCGTCACATGGTCGGGGTGTTTCTCCAACCAGCGACAGCCGCTTGCATCCATTCGTTTCACTTTATGCTCCGGAAGTACCTCTCTGCGGGTCTCCAATAGATGATGCGGACAGGCCAAAATCATATCAACCGCTTTCAGAAAATCTCCAAAAATCTTACGAATTACCGCAAAAAACTCGACCGGACTGCTTGAAACACTGTTCCCTTGTCGATAGCCAAGATACGTTGTTTTCAAAAAGTCAAAGATTACATTGTAAACCTCCGCCGTCACATCGGCTACAATCGCCTGATAGTCCTCTTTGTAACTGATTTTAGAAGGATACACTTCTACCACAAGTCTGAGATACTCCGTGCCATTGATTTGAATTACAAAATCTGAAAAACCAATCTCATTGCCAAAGTTAATCACACCCGATAAGATATTGTATTTTCGACTGGCCCTCGTAACCTTCTTACGAATATTTATGTTATCATGCCAAAAGGTAACCTCATCCTCTTCTGCACCAGCTTCAATTACGATTTCGTAATTCTGTTGTTCATAGAACAGCGGCTTTGTCTTGTAAATACCGCTGTTATCACCCTCTATAGGAAAAAGTGCACCACTGCTATCCTGCAAAGTGAGCGCAAAGGTATCCCGGCAAAACACCTTCATAACCGCTTCTGGGGCATCATAAGAAGCCCTCTCAAATTTAGGATGGGTTCCGCGGCCTTTTATCATAATATTGACTTTCTTCGTCTGAATATAACATAATTCATCAGAGCCAATAGGAAGTAAATCCATCCTCTTCATATCTCCTTATCATAAATGCAATCTTTTCTGCACTTTTCCGGTATCGGCTATTACTATCCGAAGCCAAAGACATGATATTTTTTACCAAATCCGACTGTTCCGGCTGAATACCTGCATGATTCCCGACACAAACTTTGAATAAAGCAAGCAACATTTCCTTAATAGCTATGCTGCTACCTTGAATACGCGGTAGAATTTTCTGCAGAATTTCATTGTCCATTGCCTCATCATCTGTTAACAACCCACCAGCCTTCTTATTATTAAGCAGATAAAAGACAATCTCATCTCTGACCCGATACCCTACATGCGCATTGGCAGATTGTAGAATTTTGTTGATTTTCTGGAGTTCCAAGCAATACTGTCCTACGGTCTCCGCTTCCCCGATACAATCCTTTTGCAGGATCAGGTATTCTGTCCTCAAAAATGTGTTGTCTGTTTGTACCGGCTCAGCCGCTATGTTTACGGGCTCTTTGGCAAATGGAGATTCTAAATCCACAAAAGAAAATTCTATAGTATTGGCCCGGTCCAGAACCTTCTTGCTAAACGGGAAGGTCGTCTCATCCATATTTACCGTACCTACAATATAAAGGTTCTCGGATAGCTGCATCCCCGCATATTTCTGATCACACTCCCTGCTGCCACATTGTGCAGCCGACATAAGCGGTACAGTTACAATTCTGCCCTCCGCATCAAAATCACGGCTTTCAATCACCGATAAAATGTCACTCATGTAGTATTCTACTCTGGCTAGATTCATCTCGTCCAGGCAGAGAATATAAGGCTTGTCCCTGTTTTCAGATGCATCGAAAACAAATTCTGTGATTGCCCCAGGAACAAATTCCCCGTTCAGATTAATATGACCAAACAAATCCGAGGAGTCCGACCAATCCGGCCTTACAGGCACCATCTTGTATACCGCACCTATGGCCTGGGCAAATAGCTGTACAAGCCTGGTCTTACCCGTCCCACTTGTTCCCGCAAGAATGACAAACGGCTTCGATTTCAGACTCAAATAAAAGTTTTCTACCAGACCGTCACTATATTGAAAGCCTCTTGCGGCAATATAGGTCTTAATTCTGGCAACCACATCCTTCGTCTCCAACTGTTCCTCACCTCCTCGCGGTAAATTACTCGAACTTTCATCCGGCTTCTCACCGGCGTATTCCTTATAGATGATCATCATTTTCTCAAGATCATCACACAGCTCTTTCTCTTCCGGCACCGAACCTTTGCTGTATTTCTTATAAAAAATCGTTCCTTTTTGATACATTTCGGCAAGCTCTGTCAAACCGTCTCCGAGATTAATATTCTCGTCCGTAGAAAACCCTCTGCTGTCTATTTTTCCGGCAAGTTCTTTTGCCTTTCTGCGCATAATTTCTATGGTTTCTTTCTTGGAGTTATTCTTCCTGATCTCTGTACAGCCTTGATTTAGAGTCAGGTATAGAGAATTGCCATCTTTGGAAAGCAGATATACGATGTAAACACCTTTGGTAGCCGTTGTCGTGATTTTCCTGTTGAAGATACAGATCCATGGAACCATGGCCCAATTACCCTGCCCAACACTTCCTGTAATCAAATATGCCTGACGGTCTACCAGACCAGTTTGATAAATAGATTCCGGAGCATCATTTCGGAGATAGACACCCAGAGGATGACCGGCAAAGGGACGCTGCTTGGCGGGGATGTAGTCAGTTAGGAAGCGGGTGATGATGGGGTGTAACAATGTACTGTTCATATTTACCTCCATGCCGAAGCAGTCTTTTGCGAAGGCTGCGAGCCAAATCTCAAATTTGGCTCTGCAATCCCGAGTTTGTGGCTCCGGCACAAAC
>OFFE01000031.1_pt1 | contig 109531 bp, 77 predicted proteins | sample 1521371 | NCBI WGS metagenome assembly OFFE01 (sample SAMEA3504131, study PRJEB24116) | mouse gut metagenome | biome: mouse gut; feature: mouse-associated habitat; material: faeces | place: Denmark | collected 2011 | reverse complement strand
CGGTGGTAGGCGCGGCTCTTTTCCTTTTTCGCTTCTTCGATTTCCTCCCGCATTTGTCTGATTTCCTGCTCTGCCGGCTCTGCAAGCTGTGTCAGTTCGTTCTCAAATTTACCGATATGGTTGAAGTATATCCCGATATGCTGTATGGCGTATCTTGCCCGCTTCTGGTCGCGCTCATGCACTTCGATTTTGCTGATAAACTCGTTGAGAATGGCGGGGGTGAGTTCGGAAAAGTCGGCATAGCGTTCTGTCAGCTTCACAAACCTTTGCGCCCGCCCTCCCGCGTTTTCAAAAGCGGATAATTGCTCCTTAATTTCCGCAAGTTCCTCTTTCAGCTTATAATATTCTTCCGAATACTTCCGCGACATCTGCTCGTAACGGTCTTGCTCAATCGTGCCGAGGGCGTTATCCTCATACAGCTTATCCAGAACCTTTTCAATCTGTTCAAGCCGCGTTGTGATTTGCGGTACGCGCTTTTGCTGTTTCTTTGTCTGGTCGGTCTGCTGTACGGCAAGGCTCTTTTTCACTAAGGCTTCAAAGTCTGCCCGGTTGCTGATAGAGTATTCCGCGATTTTTTTCAGCACGTCCGAAACGGTCTGCATGAGTAAATCCGCGTCCATGATGTGCGGGGAATGGCACTTCGGATTTTTGGCTTTCCCCTTGTGGTACTCACTGCAATAGGCGATATGCCGTTTGCCGCCGTTCCTGTAATCTATCCGTATGTGCATTTTTGCGCCGCAGTCCTTACAGAAAAGCAAGCCCGACAAAGGGTGGATTTCCCCGTCCCCGTTTGGTCGCTTGACGGGGGCATTTTCCAAAATCCGCTGTACATTCTCAAAGTCGGCGCGGTCGATAACCGGTTCATGCACATTTTCCGTAATCTGCCACTGGCTTCTGTCTACATAGTGGTTTCGCTTGTCACGGAAATGTTTTGCGGTCTTGAAGTTTACAATGTCGCCGCAATACTCCTGCCGCGTGAGGATATGGGTCAGCGTGGCTTTGTTCCATTTGCAACGGTTTTCCTCGTTAAGCGCCTTATTTTTGCAGGTTCCCCGCCCTCGGTCTTTCATATAGAATGTGGGCGTTGGGATTTGCTCATTTTTCAGATATACGGCGATCTGGTTTCGGTTCTTCCCGTTCAGAAACAGGCGGAAAATCAAGCGGACAACTTTGGCTGCTTCTTCATCAATTATCCAAAAATCTTTGTTGTCGGGGTCTTTGACATATCCGTAGGGGGCTTCGGTTGCGATTGGCTTGCCGCTCGTCCCCTTTGTGCGGATACCCGTTTTTACTTTCTTGCTGATGTCGCGGGCGTACCACTCTGACATGATATTGATAAAGGGGGCAAACTCCAACGTGTCGGGCTTTTCGCTGTCTATCCCGTTGTTTACCGCGATAAAGCGCACGTTGTTTCTGCGGAAAATCTCCATAGCGTTTCCCACTTGGAGATAGTCGCGCCCCCAGCGGGTCATGTCTTTCATAATGCACACGCCGATTTTGCCGTTTTCCACGTCCTCAATCATGCGGGAGTAGGCAGAACGGTCAAAAAATCTGCCGCTTTCGTCATCGTCAATGTAGTGCCGGATATTGGTTAATTTTAGCTGTCTGGCATAGCTTTCCAGAAATTTCTTCTGGTTCTGTATGGAGTTGCTTTCGCCGCCGTCCCTGTCCTCGTCCCCCACGGATAGGCGGGAGTAAAGGGCTGTGATTTTGCTGTAATCATTCTTGCGCATATCCTCCTGCGTCAATACAGGTGTTGCTTACAGTTAAGATTATGCACCTTACCGCGCATGCCGCCGCAATCCCGCCACGGCCAATCTACAAAACAACACCGCATAGAGAACACAGGAGAGCACAAACATTTTTCCATTAATCTCCATCTGCGGATTGTTGGCGCGCATACCGAGGCTGTAAAGGGAATAGGGATAGAAGAGTCCCAGTCCCTGGCTGGTGGCCAGCAGGCTGCCGATACCGCCCACCAGGCTGATGCCGATGGGGATGGCGAAAGAGCGGATCATCATGGAGAGGGCAAGCTGGATGCAGCAGATAATGATGCCGCCCAGGGTGCCGCAGAGAAACCACTCCAGGGTTTGCGGGGGAAAAGCGGTATCCAGCCCGCATAATCTGCCGCATAGAAAGTAGAGAAAGAAAATCCAGCCATTGCCCAGCACGATCATCTTTGCAGCCTGAACAAGTTTGCCCAGGTAGAGGCACAGCAGAGGTACGGGTGTGGTCAGAAAACTGTTCCAGTTGGTCCGAAGGTGCTCCAGGCGCCACAGGTAGGAACAGAAGGTGCCGATCAGCGCCGGCATAAAGAAACTGCACAGAAACAGCGAATGCTGTGACCAGAGGCTGAACCATTCGTTTTGCAGGACGCCCTGATTTGCAAGATAATTGTTGGTGCCGAAGAAGGCCGACAGGACTGGCAGTGCAAAGAAGGCCAGCCAGACAGGGCTGCGTTTCAGTTTCAGGCGTTCTGCCCTGATCGTTCTCATTAAGTGTGTATGCATAATGTTCTCTCCTTTTTTTGAAATATTGTCCATCTGTAAGAGGATGCCGCTCAGTTTTCCCTGCGGGAAAAAAGGAGCCGGCCGGCGGCATAGAAGACCACAAGCCACACGAAGATCATGCCGACGGCAGCCAGTTCCACAGGAGAATACAGGCGGTAGGAAAAGACGGCATTCTGTGTATCATCATTCCACGCCATGGTCACCAGTGTTCCGCTGAGATTGCCGCCCCAGGGAAGAAAAGAGTATGTCCGTACAAGCGTCAGGAGCAGGGCCAGGAGGGAGCCGCAAAGGCCTGCGACCAGCGGGATCATCTGGCCTGCGATCAGCATGGAGAGGGTCAGCTGCAGCAGGAAAAGTGCGCTGTTGCTGGCCAGTTTTAAACCATAGGATAAAAGATAGTGTGCGGCGTCAGGATGGCCCTGGTAACCCACCATATATCCCAGCAGGATAAAAAGAGCGTACTGTGCGGCAAACATGACAGTGATGATGAACAGGCCGCAGACAGCCTTGGCATGAAAGAGACTGCCCGGTCCGCGCAGGGTTTTCAGCTGTTTGTACATACAGCCCTTGTGTTCGATATCGGCGAGGCGTGAGGCCAGAACCGCCATGATGGGCGGAACCATGACGGCATCCAGCACCGAGATATAGTAAAGCAGGGACAGAAAGCCCTGTTCCTGGGCCAGCGGCGTGGGATCGTGCAGCGCCCACAGTCCCCACAGAAACTGTGCGATCAGATAGGCGGCCATAGTCAGGCCGATCTTTCTTCTTTTGATCTTATAAAATTCCAGCATAAGTATTTTCATAGACTGGTCTCCTTTCCGGTCAGGGCCAGGAAGATGTCTTCCAGACTGTTCTCTCTTTTTTCGATCCGGTAGAGCGGGATGTTCTGCTCACATAACTGCCTGCAGAGGGCGGCGATCCGGTTGTCGTCCGTCATGGGGATTAACAGATAGTCGTCTTCTTTTGTCACTTCCAGGCCGCTTCGGCGGAGCAGGGAAAGGGTTTCGGCCGGTCGGCCGGTGCGCAGGGCGATCTGTTGTGTGGCATGGGTATGCAGTTTTGCCATGGTATCCTGAAAAACCAGGCGTCCTTTGCGGATGATGCCCACATGGTCAGCCATCTGATCGATCTCGCCAAGCAGGTGGGAGGAGACCACCACGGTGATGCCGTACTCGGCAGGCAGCGTGCAGATCAGCTCCCGCATTTCCTGAATGCCGGCGGGATCCAGACCGTTGGTCGGCTCATCCAGGATCAGCAGTCTGGGAAATCCGAGCAGCGCACTGGCCAGTCCCAGACGCTGTTTCATACCAAGTGAATAGTGGCTGACTTTCTTTTTGCGGGCTTCCTCAAGGCGGACAATGCGCAGTACCCTGTCAATGTCTTCTTTCGGGCAGCCTTTCAGCGTCTGCAGAATGTGCAGATTCTCCTCGCCGGTCAGGTGGCCGTAGTAACTGGGAGATTCGATCAGGGAACCCGTCGCGGACAGAAGCTGGATGCGGTTCGTTTCCTTTAAGGGGGAGCCGAAAAGGGTGATGGAGCCGGTGGTGGGTCTGACCAGCCCGAGGATCATTTTCAGGGTAGTGGATTTTCCGGCTCCGTTAGGACCCAGAAAGCCGTAGATGGCGCCCTGTGGGACCTGCATGTGCAGGGAATTGACACAAAGTGCTTTGCCGTATTGCTTTGTGAGATTTGTGGTCTCGATCAGATTTTGTGTTTTCATATGCGTCCTTTCTATGATGCTCGCTATTGGTTTTTCTTTTTTATGAAAAAAGGTATCTCTCGCAGGAACATCATAGGATAAGCGTAAGCGGCGCGCCTTACGACCCGATGAAGGTTACATTACATTTACCTTAAGAATGATCCGCAGCGGTTTCGGGAAACGGGAAAAGATAGTATACTTTAAGCAGAGCAGTGTCTTAGGGACATGACCTGCAGACGAAGAAAGAGAGACATGGAGGGAAACATGAATCTGCATGAACACAAGATCATGATCGTGGACGACGAACCGGCGCTGCGCAGGATGGTGCGGGAATTTTTGCTGGAAGAGGGATTCGGACAGGTGGTGACGGCGGGCAGCTGCCGGGAGGCAGAGCAGGTATTTCGCCGGGAGCATCCGCACCTGATCCTGCTGGATGTGATGCTGCCGGACGGGGACGGATTTATGCTGCTGCAAAAGCTGCATACGGAATCGGAAGTGCCTGTTATTTTTCTTTCCGCCAGAGACGAGGATGAGAACAGGCTGCGGGGCCTGGGGCTGGGAGCGGACGATTACGTGACGAAACCTTTTCTGCCGCGGGAGCTTTTGCTGCGGATCGGGGCCGTGTTGAAACGGGTCTACCGCATCAGGGACAATGCGGACGAGAAAAAGGTAATTCGGCTGGGGGACTGTGTGGCCGACCTGCGCAGCGGTGTGATCCGCCGGAATAACCGGCCGGAATGCGGGGAAAAGAAGGAGCGGGAACCGGAAGCAGGCAAAGAGAGCGGCAGGGAGAATTCCCCGGAAGAGGTGCAGACGACAGAGGTGACGCTGACTGCCAAAGAATACGCCATTTTGGAGAAACTGGCGGCCAACAGGGGACAGATCGTGACCATTGACGCATTGTGCGAGGCTGTATGGCAGGACGGCAGTTACGGCTATGAGAATACTTTGATCGTACACATCAGGCGTCTGCGGGAGAAGCTGGAGCAGGACGCCTCCCGCCCGAAGCATCTGCTCACGGTGCGGGGACTGGGGTATAAACTGGTCTAGTGTACTGACATGTTCATTTTCAGGCAAGTCATTTGGCGAAATGTGAACGTGTCAGTACACTGGTACAACTTATGGTAATGACTGCGGATTATACTGGATGTGCGGTGGTTTGGGTTCCGATGGGGTATGCTGCGGCGGGAGTCTGGCAGCGTTTTGGGCTGAGCCTGCGGGGTGGAGATCGGACGGTGTAAGACAGAAGGAAGGAGTCTTTATGGGAAAGAGAACTGTTTTGAAGAAAAGTGTGACAGGGATCCGCATTTTTTCCTACAGTGTATTTACATTTGTGATGATCGCCGGATTGACGCTGGCGGTGAATATAACTTTTTTTATCCTTCTTGCACTGCAGTATCATCAGGTTATGCCAAGGTATATTAAGGGCGAAGAGGTGATCGAAGAACTGACGCCGACGCAGGACGGTTACAGACTCAGTGACAGGATGGGCCGCCAGCTGGATGAAAAGGGGCAGTGGGCCATGCTTTTAGACGAGACGGGGCGGGTAGTATGGTCTCATGGCAGGCCGGAAGAAATCGGGGATTCCTATACGGTATCCGATATTGCCCGTATGAGCAGGTGGTATCTGGAAGATTACCCGGTCTATATGCGGGTGTGGGAGGACAGTGTCATGGTGGTGGCAATTCCCAGAAATTCCATGTGGAAATATAACTTAGAGTTTCCGATATCCTGGATAGAGTATTTCAAGAGAATCTGGTACTGGATGCTGCTGTTTGACTTTCTGTGGATTTTGACATTGGCGGTGGTCTTTACGAGACGCTGGTCAAAAAGCAGGGAGCAGGCGCGGATAGAGTGGATCGCCGGCATCTCCCATGACACCCGCACACCGCTGGCGGTTGCGCTCGGCTATGCGGACGCGCTGGAGAGCGGCGGGCATCTTAGCGGGGAGGAGCGGCAGAAGGCGGCGGTGATCAGACATCAGTGCATGGTGATGAAGGAGCTGATTGAAGATCTGAATCTCACCTCCAGGCTGGAGTACTCCATGCAGGCGCTTCGAATGGAAGAGGTGCATCCGGCGGCGGTGCTGCGTGAAGTGGCGGCGGCTTTTCTGGATGACGCCGGGGAGGGGACGCTGGAGATCGAGATGGATCTTGACAGACAGGCGGAAGGGATCGTTCTGATGGCCGACCGCCAGCTTCTTGTGCGGGCGCTGCGCAACCTGTTCCACAACAGTTTACGGCACAGCGAGCAGACGGACACCACGGTGATCAGGCTCGGCCTGCGGGAAGAAAAAAGGTTCTGCAGGATTCTGTTTGCAGATAACGGGATCGGATATTCGGACGAGATGCTCCGTCAGCTGAACGGCAGGAAAAGCAGACAGCCGGTCCAGAATATACGGGGGCTGGGCATCGTCAGCAGGATCGTACAGGCACACGGCGGGCAGACCGTCTTCGGTAACGGTGCGCAGGGCGGGAGCTTCTGCGAGATGCGGTTTCGGAAGCGGAGTAAGAAAGTTTCATACAGAGACAATACCTCTCTACAACATTATACTATTGATTAATAATTAATAGTGTGGTACTATAAGAATACAGTACATAACAGGGAGGTGAATTGATGCAGGTTACATGTAAAGAAGATTATCTGATACAAGTTAAAAATGCAATGCTTCTCCATTTTGCGCACAAAGATATTTGCACTGTACTTAGAGACATAGACGAACTTTTTGCATCGGGAAAGGAACATGGCAAAACAGAAGCAGAGTTATGCCATGAGCTGGGGAGGCCCAAAGATTTTGCAGATCATCTCGTTGATACAAATGATCATGATAAATTTTTCTTTAATATGGCTATAAATATTAGCAGCATATTAGCCATAGGCGTATTTAGTGTTTATATTTTTTCCTCCCTTAATCCTGTTTACTGGGGAGCGCTGACGATTGCGGTTTCGGTTTTAATCTGGAATTTGTGTGGTGGTTTTTGCTTAAACGGACTCTTTTATGATTCTATACATCATAAGAAGGAATATATTGTTTATTGTATTATCTCATTTATTATAGCTGCTTTTCAGCAGGCGCTTACTCTTTTATTAAACAGCTGGTGTAGAACATCGCATTTCAGCACATCGGTGGCGTATATTCAGATAGCTTATTATTTCTCTGTATTGGCGGTCATCATCTCAGGTATACTGCTGCTTTTTGCCATATACAGATTTTCACATGGAAGTTATTTTGCGCTGTGTATGCTTCCGGTATCAGTTGGAATGATTTGTTCGAGTCTGTCTTTTATAACATATATCAAAGCATTTAACGGGCCGAATATATTTTCCTCAATGTGTTCTATTCCCTGTATTTCCGGTTTTATACTTTCCTTTGGTTTACTGAGGGTATTCTTAGTGAATCATTATACAAATGCGAAAGAGAACAGGGGTAAATTATAGATGGAATCACAAATGAACCGTGGAATATTGGAGTTATGTATCCTTTATCAGTTTTTGTCAATGGATTATTACGGTTATGATCTCATGGAAAAAATGAGACCTCTTTTTCCGGATGTGAAAGACAGCACCTTTTATGTTATTTTACGCAGACTTAACGCAAAGGGCTGCACAGAAATATATTACGGGAAAGAATCCTATGGACCACAGCGAAAATATTATAGAATTACGGAAGAGGGCAGGGAATATCTTGAGAGCTTAATTCAAAGCTGGCGGGAAATAAAAAGCATTGTTGAATCTTTGGGAATTATTTAGCGTGGGAAGTACTGTGGACTTAAGATTAAAAAAGGCTGCTGCAAAAAGTGGAATTAATTTTGCAGCAGCCTTTTGTTGATTTTGTTAAGCCGACAGGTTAGTCCGGCCTGTTTTTATTTTGCAATGCAGCCTCCACAAACCCTTTAAACAGCGGATGCGGCCTGTTGGGCCGGGATTTCAATTCCGGATGGGCCTGGGTTGCGATAAAGAAGGGATGCTCCGGCAGTTCGCACATTTCCACGATGCGTCCGTCCGGGGACAATCCCGACAGCTTCATGCCCTTTTCCGTAAGCACTGCGCGGTAATCGTTGTTGACTTCGTAGCGATGCCTGTGCCTCTCGTGGATCGTCTCCTCTCCGTACAGCGCATAGGATTTGGACGTCTTGTCCAGTACGCAGGGATAAGAACCGAGGCGCAGCGTGCCGCCGATATCTTCCACACCGTTCTGATCCGGCATAAGGGCGATCACCGGATGGGTCGTAGAAGGATTCAGCTCTATGCTGTGTGCGTCGTTGTAGGACAGCACGTTTCTCGCAAATTCCACGATCGCCAGCTGCATACCGAGACAGAGGCCGAGGAACGGGATCTTGTTGACTCTTGCATGGGTGATGGCGTAAATCTTGCCGTCGATACCCCTGTCGCCGAAGCCGCCCGGTACCAGAATGCCGTTCACGCCCTCGAGCAGTGTTCCCACATTGTCGGCTGTCACCGTTTCGGAATCTACCCAGCGGATGTTGACGACACAGTGGTTGGAGATGCCGCCGTGTTTTAATGCTTCCACCACACTGATATAAGCGTCGTGCAGCTGTGTATATTTGCCGACCAAAGCCACTGTCACCTCGTCGGTAGGGCTTCTGAGAGATTCCACCATAGCCGTCCAGTCTGCCAGATCGGGTTCCGGACAATCCAGTTTCAGGCATTCGCACGCCACCTGGGCCAGATGCTCCTTCTCCATGGCAAGGGGAGCTTCGTATAAGTGAACCACGTCCAGATTCTGCAGTACCCGGTTGCTTGGTACGTTACAGAAAAGAGCGATCTTGTCCTTTAATCCCTGATCAAGTGCGTGTTCGCTGCGGCATACGATGATGTCCGGCTGGATCCCCATGCCCTGCAGCTCCTTGACGCTGGCCTGGGTGGGCTTGGTCTTCATCTCCTGAGAAGCGCTCAGATAGGGGATCAGGGTCACGTGGATCAGGATCGCGTTGTCGCGGCCGACCTCATGCTGGAACTGTCGGATGGACTCCAGGAAAGGCTGGCTCTCGATGTCGCCCACCGTGCCGCCCACCTCGATAATGGCGATCCGGGTATCTTCATCAGTGAAATTGCGGTAGAAGCGGCTCTTGATCTCATTCGTGATGTGGGGGATCACCTGTACCGTGCCGCCGCCGTAATCGCCGCGGCGCTCTTTCTGCAGAACGGACCAGTAGACCTTACCCGTAGTCACGTTGGAGTTCTTGCCCAGATTTTCGTCGATGAAACGTTCATAATGACCCAGGTCCAGATCGGTCTCCGTGCCGTCCTCCGTGACGAACACCTCGCCGTGCTGGATGGGATTCATTGTGCCGGGATCGATATTGATATAGGGGTCAAATTTCTGCATCGTGACTTTATAGCCCCGTGCTTTCAGTAATCTTCCTAAGGAAGCGGCCGTGATGCCTTTACCGAGACCGGAGACAACGCCGCCTGTTACGAATACGTACTTAACTGCCATTCCTTTATCCATGCCTTTCTGTAATCTGTAAATTGTTTGCTGTATGCCGTTCCTGAAAAAAACAATATAAAAGCATTATACAATGGACGGAGTGGAAAAATCTACTGATACGTTGAAATTTTGTGAAATCTCGGTAAGTTCTTTTTCAGTATAGCCGTAGGACAGGATCTGTTCTTTCGTGGCGCCGGCTTTGAGCATCCGTTTTATGGCGTTGGTGCGCTCTTCTTCGATACCCTGTTCGATACCTTTTTCAATGCCTTTTTCAATGCCTTTTGCTTCAATATTTTCTGACAGGTTGCACATAGTCTGTATCCTCCCTTCTAAATCGGCGGTCATTATCATTCCGTAAGATTCATCCATGATGCGGGTCCTTCCATCTAGCATTATTATACTTGATTCCAGAAACAATAGCAATAAGGGCAATAGCCCTGTAACTGACAAACCCGGCATGGACCCGGGCTTTCCGGTTCCCGTTGTGTTTCGTTGTGATCTGCCCTATAATGATCTCAGGCATTGAAGACATAAACGCCGGGCGGCATGTTTGGTTTGCCGGCCGGGCAGCATATACTGACATATGGTGCAGTGGGTTGCAGGAAAGGGAGAAAAAGGAAGGAAATCATGTTTTTACCGGAAAAAATACGAGGACTGGTCAGGGACGAACCGTTTCAGAAGGACGGGATCGGAATGTCCGGATCGACGGTCCTGATGTTTCATGATAAGGTTTTGAAGATTCAGCAGTGCAGTGAGGAAGCCGAAAACGAGTACCGCATGATGAAATATCTGCAGGGCAGGGTGCCTGTACCGGAGGTGTATGCCTGTGAAACAGAAGAGAACAGGATGTATCTGCTGATGCGTAAATGTACCGGTCGGATGGCGTGCAGCGGCGCATACAGGAAGGATTGGAATGCCCTGTGCGGACTGCTGGCGAACAGTTTGAAAACGTTATGGAGTGTTGACGTGTCCGACTGTCCCTGCGACCAGCGGTTATGCCGCAAACTTGCGCAGGCGGCCCGGAATGTGGAGGCCGGCCAGGTGGATCTTGACAATGTGGAGCCGGATACTTTCGGGGAGGGAGGCTTTCGGGATCCGGAAGATTTGCTGCAGTGGCTGTACGACCATATGCCGGAGGAGGAGCCTGTCTTATCTCACGGCGATCTGTGCCTGCCCAATGTATTCGGCATGGATGAGCGGGTGACGGGCTATATCGACCTGGGCAGGGCCGGCACAGCCGATAAATGGTGCGATATTGCCCTGTGCTGCCGCAGCCTGTTTCATAATTTCAACGGAAAATACAGTGACAGCTCTGTTGGCCGTATGCCTGTGGAGTTTGATGTCAGCCAGTTCTTTTCTTTGCTGGGTCTGGAGCCTGACTGGCAGAAAATACGGTATTATATCCTGTTGGATGAATTATTTTAGTCTCTGTTCCAATAATAATCAACAAAATATGTTAAACAGTATCTTAAAACAGTAACAGTTCAGCCCGGATTTTGTATTTATACAAAACTTTTTTGGCGGCAAACCTTGCTAAAATTGTAAATAGATTTTATAATTCTTTAATACTTGTGTCCGCAAATTCATAATTCTATTATTGATTTATGAATGCGCGTACCTTATATTTTATATAGAGAGAAAACAGAAAGTGAGGATTCCTCATGGATGATAATTTAAATCAATACGAAGGTGGTCCCGGCGGTCCCGGCAACGGCTCCGGCGGCCCGGGAGGGCCGGGAGGCCCCGGTGGTTCCGGCAGCAGCGGCAACGATCCCCGGAAACAGAGCCTGATCATGCTGGCGGTGGCGGCCATCGTCACCCTTTTATGCATCAGCATGTTCATGAAGATGATGACCGGTGCTACCAATCAGGAGATTTCCTACAATGCCTTTATCGAGATGATCGAGAAGGAACAGATCGAGAGTGTCACGGTAGAATCCGACAGAGTTGTCATTTATCCGAAGCAGGCGGAGACGAAATCCCCTTTTGCGTACGGCTACGGTCTGGGTACGATGACTTACTATACCGGTAAGATGGAAGACGACGACACACTGACCAGGCGCCTGCTGGAAAAGGATATCGAGACCAACAAACCGACCTCCGACAGTTCCAGCATCATTATGACGGTGCTGCTCTATTATGTGCTTCCGATCCTGCTGATGTGGGGATTGATGAGCCTGCTCTTCCGGCGGATGGGCGGCAGAGGCGGCCCAATGGGCGTTGGCAAGAGTACCGCCAAGGCTTACGTGCAGAAAGAGACCGGCATCACCTTTAAGGATGTGGCAGGGGAAGATGAGGCCAAGGAATCACTGGTGGAGGTGGTGGATTTCCTCCACAACCCCGGCAAATATTCCAAGATCGGTGCCAGACTGCCCAAAGGGGCGCTTCTGGTAGGACCGCCCGGAACAGGTAAGACACTGTTGGCCAAGGCAGTGGCGGGAGAGGCGCATGTGCCCTTTTTCTCCCTGTCCGGTTCGGATTTTATAGAATTATATGTAGGTGTGGGTGCATCCCGTGTGCGTGATCTGTTCAGGGAAGCGGAGAAGAACGCGCCCTGTATCGTGTTTATCGACGAGATCGACGCCATCGGCCGCAGCAGGGATTCCAAGTACGGCGGCGGTAACGAGGAGAGAGAACAGACGCTGAACCAGCTGCTGTCCGAGATGGACGGTTTCGACGGCAAGAAGGGGATCATCATCCTGGCGGCCACCAACAGGCCGGAGATCCTGGATAAGGCGCTTCTGCGTCCGGGCCGTTTCGACCGCAGGATCATCGTGGACAAACCGGATTTAAAAGGCCGTGTGGAAATCCTGAAAGTACATGCCAAGGATGTGCGTATGGATGAGACCGTGGATCTGAATGAGATCGCGCTGGCGACCTCCGGTGCGGTGGGATCCGATCTGGCGAACATGATCAATGAGGCGGCCATCAATGCCGTCAAGACAGGCAGAGAGTATGTCAATCAGAAGGATCTGTTCGACGCAGTGGAGCAGGTCCTTGTGGGCAAAGAGAAAAAGGACCGTATCATGAGTAAGGAAGAGCGCAAGATCGTTTCCTATCATGAGGTGGGCCATGCGCTGGTAAGCGCGCTGCAGAAAAATTCGGAACCGGTACAGAAGATCACCATCGTGCCAAGAACCATGGGAGCGCTGGGGTATGTCATGCACGTACCGGAAGAAGAGAAATACCTGAACACGGAAGCGGAGCTGCGGGAACGTCTGGTGGGACTGCTGGGAGGCCGTGCGGCGGAGGAGATCGTCTTCGATACCGTCACCACGGGAGCGGCCAACGATATCGAGCAGGCCACGAGCATTGCCCGCAACATGATCACACGCTTCGGTATGAGCAAGAAATTCGGCCTGATGGGGCTGGCGACGGTGGAAAGCCAGTATCTGGACGGCAGGGCATCCCTGACCTGTTCCGATGTGACGGCGGCGGATATTGATACGGAAGTGATGAAGATGCTGCGTGACAGCTACAAGCAGGCCAAGAAGCTGTTGAAGGAAAACCGCGAGATCATGGATAAACTGGCGGCACACCTGATCGAGAAAGAGACCATTACCGGCAAGGAATTTATGAAGATCTTCCGTAAGGAGAAAGGACTTCCGGAGCCGGAAGAGGAGGAGAACGGGAACGGCGCGGCCAAAAAGGAGACGCAGCCGGCACAGCAGAATCCGGCAGCGGGCAGTGCCGAGCCGGAGAAACAGCCTGTATATGGGCAGCCGGCGTCAGGACAGAGCGCTGTAGAAGGCAGTCCGGCCTCGGATCAAAATTCCGATGCGGCGCAAAACCGGCAGGAGCAGGCTTCCGATTCCGGCATGCAGGAGCAGACGCCGGAGACGCAGAAAGAACAGGAACAGCCGTGGAGGCCGCCCTGTCAGCCGCAGCCGGAGAACAGAGGCGTCTTTTCACAGGCGCCGGAACCGCGGGACGACCATAAACATTAAGAACCTGCGGCGTAGGAAAGAATAAGAGGCAAAGTCATATCAGCAGCTGACTTTGCCTTCTCTTTATAACAGTAAGGAAAGCATGCCATGTTTAACTTTGAAGAAGAATTGAAGAAACTGCCGAATGCTCCGGGTGTGTACCTGATGCACGATGCGGGCGACACGATCATCTATGTGGGCAAGGCCGTGAATCTGCACAGCCGGGTGCGCTCCTATTTCCGCAGGATCGTGGGCAGAGGGCCGCAGATTGACAGGATGGTGGAACAGATCGCCCGCTTTGAGTATATCGTGACGGACTCCGAGCTGGAGGCGCTGGTGCTGGAGAATAACCTGATCAAGGAATACAGCCCGAAGTACAACACGATGCTCAAGGACGACAAAACCTATCCTTATATCAAAGTGACTATGGGGGAGGAATTCCCGCGGATCCTTTTTTCCAGAGAGATGAAGAAGGACCGTTCCCGGTATTTCGGGCCGTATACGAGTGCGGCGGCGGTGAAGGATACCATCGATCTGATGAACAAGCTCTACCAGCTAAAGACCTGCAACCGCAGGCTGCCGCGGGATATCGGCCTCGAGCGGCCCTGCCTGAATTACCATATCAAGCAGTGTCTGGCTCCCTGTCAGGGGTATATCGACAGGGAGGCGTACAGGGAGCGCGTGGAACAGGCGCTGGATTTCCTGAACGGCAACTATAAGCCGCTTTTGAAGGAGCTGGAGGAAAAGATGACGCAGGCGTCCGAGAATCTGGAGTTCGAGGAGGCTATACGGTACAGGGATCTCTACAACAGTGTCAAAAGCGTGGCACAGAAGCAGAAGATCACGGACAGCAACGGCGAGGACAAGGATATTCTGGCGCTGGCCAAGGATGAGACGGACGCCGTGGTGCAGGTCTTTTTTGTGCGGGACGGCAAGCTGATCGGCAGGGAGCATTTCTATATGACCCATGTGGAGGGGTATGACACGGCGCAGATCCTGCTGGATTTTGTGAAACAGTTTTATGCGGGCACGCCCTATATTCCCCGGGAATTGATGCTGCAGGAGGAGATCGCGGACATCGAGATCCTGGAAAAGTGGCTGAGCAGCCGTAAAGGCAGCCGGGTCTATCTGCGCGTGCCGAAGAAGGGAGCCAAAGAAAAGCTGGTGGAGCTGGCGGCCCAGAACGCGCATCTGGTGTTAAGCCAGGACAAGGAGCGGATCAGGCGGGAGGAAGGCCGTACCATCGGAGCGATGAAGGAGATCGGGGCACTGCTCCAACTGGAAAATGTGAGCCGTATGGAGGCTTTCGACATTTCCAATATCAGCGGATTCGCCAATGTAGGTTCCATGGTGGTATTTGAAAAGGGAAAGGCGAAGCGCAGCGACTACCGCAAATTCCGCATTCAGTCGGTATCCGGGCCGGACGATTACGCGTGCATGAAGGAAGTGCTGACCAGACGTTTCATCCACGGCATGGAGGAGAAGGAGGAGCTGAACCGGAAGGCGATCAACCAGGAGTTCGGCAGCTTCACGAAATTTCCGGATCTGCTGCTGATGGACGGCGGCAGAGGGCAGGTCAATATCGCGCTGCAGGTGTTGGAGGAGCTGCATCTGGAGATTCCCGTCTGCGGTATGGTCAAGGACGACAACCACCGCACCAGAGGGCTGTACTATCAGAATGTGGAGATTCCCATTGACACCCACTCAGAAGGGTTTAAGCTGATCACCCGGATTCAGGACGAGGCGCACCGCTTTGCCATCGAATATCATCGTTCCCTGCGTTCCAAGGCCCAGGTCAAGTCTGTGCTGGACGAGATACCGGGGGTGGGGCCGGCCAGACGCAAGGCGTTGATGCGGCATTTCGGTTCCATAGGCGAGGTGCGGGAGGCGTCCGTGGAGAAGCTGTGCGAGGTGCCGGAGATACCGGAGCATATCGGACGGCAGATTTATGCATTTTTTCGGACGGATGCGGAGGACGGGGATCCGCAGTAACTCCTCAAAATGATAATTAAGTCGGAAAAAATATGTTTCAGAATGAATAAAATTGACTTAAAGTTCATACAATGATATCATCAAGGTAAAAGAAGGGAAAAAATGGTTGTTTTGGGCTGTGAGGTGATATCGTGCGGAGGAAAATAGAAGAGAAGCTGTTACGATGGAAAAACGATGAAGAAGGCCGTAGGCCGTTGCTGCTCTACGGCGCACGGCAGGTGGGCAAGACTTTCATCCTGCTGGATTTCGGGGAGAAGAACTACGAGAATGTAGTCTATATCAATTTGGAGACGAACCGCTCCGTAGCTTCTGTCTTCGAGAATGATATCGCTCCGGGACGGATCATTACGCTGCTGGAGGCGATCGTGGGAGAGGAGATCCATCCGGGGAGGACGCTTTTGTTTCTGGATGAGATCCAATCCTGTGAGAGGGCATTGACAAGTCTGAAATATTTCTGTGAGCAGGCGCCGGAGTATCATATCGTATCTGCCGGGAGTCTTCTCGGCGTGGCAGTCAACAGGCAGCAGTATTCTTTTCCGGTGGGGAAAGTGAAGAGCCTGTCCCTGTACCCGCTGGATTTTGAAGAGTTCCTGTGGGCGGTGGGAGAAGAGACGCTGGCGGGGGAGATCCGGGCCTGCTGTGAGGCGCACAGGCCGATGATAGAGGCCCTGCATCAAAAGGCGCTGGAGCTGTATCATTATTATCTGATCGTAGGCGGTATGCCTGCTGTTGTCAACGAATACGTCAGCCGGGGGAAGCTGGTACTGGTGCCGAATATGCAGCATGAGATTCTGGGAAACTATGTGGCGGATATGGCGAAGTACGCTTCTGCGGAGGAGGCGGTCAAGATCCGGGCGGCTTTCAATTCCATTCCCGCACAGCTGGCGAAGGATAACAGGAAGTTCCAGTATAAGGTAGTGCAGAGAGGGGCCAGCAGTTCCATGTTCGGGGCCTCGATCGAGTGGCTGGAGCAGTCCGGTGTGGTTCTGAAATGTAAGAGGATCCTGCATGGAGAGGATCCGATCTCCGTCTATGAAGATCTCTCGTCTTTCAAATTATATATGGGTGATGTGGGGCTTCTGGTGGCCAAATCCGGGCTGTCCCTGCAGACGATCCTGCTGGGGGAGGCCAATACCTTTATGGGAGCCGTGACGGAGAACTATCTTACGGTTCAGCTGGCGGCCATGGGGTACGGGATCTATTACTGGGCGCCCGAGAACAGCCAGGCGGAGCTTGACTTTGTGCTGCAGGCAGGCGGACAGGTGACAGCAATCGAGAGTAAGCGCGGCACTCACAACAGATCCAGAAGCCTGGGCATGTTTATCCAGAAATATAAGCCGGGCCGGGCGATCCGGTTTTCGGAAGAAAATTTTTACAATACGGAGTCGGTGGAGGCGTTGCCTTTGTATGCGGCGTTCTGTCTTGGGGACTGAAATCGTAGCTCATCGGTCGGATGCCCTGCTGCGGGGTGCCAGGTACCGTGACGCATAACGATCTCCTGTCAATAATGCGGCGCAGTAGTTTTATCAGATGAATTGCGAACCGCCTTTTTGTATGTTAGAATAGGACATGGAACGGCATTTGCATAACTTTGCGGTTTGGTGCAAATGGACTGTGCAGGCTGCGGCAAGACAAGATACGGGAGGTAAGGAGAGGGTATGGCGAGCATCAGTTTGACGAAGGTTATCGAGAAATTTAAATGGGAGAATCTTACGCCGGAGATCGATATTTCCAAGATCAGCGTGATCCAGCCGGATATCAACAGACCGGCGCTGCAGATCGCGGGGTATTTCGAGCATTTTGAGACGACGAGACTGCAGATCGTAGGATTTGTGGAATATTCTTATATGAATTGCATGGAAGAGGACCGTCAGCGCGAGATCTTCGAGAAGCTGCTCAACAATCCGATCCCGGGCATCCTGTTCTGCAGGGAGTTACAGCCGAACCTGTTATTCCGGGAGATCGCGGTCAAGTACGGCGTGCCGATCCTGATGAGCAAGAAGGCTACTTCGGCCTGTATGGCGGAAGTGATCCGCTGGCTGAATGTGAAGCTGGCTCCCTGTATCTCCGTGCACGGCGTGCTGGTGGACGTATACGGCGAGGGCGTGCTGATCACGGGCGAGAGCGGCATCGGTAAGTCCGAGGCGGCGCTGGAGCTGATCAAGAGAGGACATCGTCTTGTCACGGATGATGTGGTGGAGATCCGCAGAGTCAGTGAGGATACGCTGGTGGGAAGCGCCCCGGATATCACGAAGCACTTTATCGAGCTGCGGGGTATCGGTATCGTGGACGTGAAGTCGCTGTTCGGTGCGTCCAGCGTCAGGGATACGCAGAATATCGATCTGGTTATCCGTCTTGAGGACTGGGATAAGGATAAGGAATATGACCGTCTTGGCCTGGAAGAGGAGTACACTGAGTATCTGGGCAATAAGGTGGTGTGTCACAATATTCCCATCAGGCCCGGCCGGAATCTGGCCATCATCTGCGAGTCGGCGGCAGTCAACCACCGTCAGAAGAAGATGGGCTACAACGCGGCGCAGGAGCTGTATAAGCGCGTGCAGAAATCTCTGGCGGCCAGACGGGAAGAAGACCAGTAAGTGCGGCGTGGCAGGACGGCCGGTGTGGAACAGATAAACTATAAATCATTAAACATATAACAAACTACAAACAAGGGGGAAAAGGCATGGCGAATTATGTATTTGGAGTGGATGTGGGCGGAACTACCGTGAAGCTGGGGCTGTTTGACATTGACGGCAATCTGCAGGACAAGTGGGAGATTCCCACCAGGACGGAGAACGGCGGCGTGAATATCCTGCCGGACGTTGCGGCCAGCGTACAGGCCAGGATGGAAGAGAAGGGGATCACGAAAGACGACGTGGCAGGCGTGGGCATCGGCGCTCCCGGCCCGGTTGACGGCAGAGGAATCATCCACAAGGCGGTGAACCTGGGGTGGTCTGAGATGAATCTGAAAAAGGAACTGTCGGAACTTCTCGGTGGTATGCAGGTGGAAGGCGGCAATGACGCCAATGTGGCGGCGCTGGGCGAGATGTGGAAAGGCGGCGGCCAGGGTCATAAGGATCTGGTGGCAGTTACTTTGGGAACCGGCGTGGGCGGCGGTATCATCATCAACGGCAAAGTCGTGACCGGCTGCAACGGTTCGGGCGGCGAGATCGGCCATATCCATGTGGAGGATAATGAGACAGAAGTCTGCGGCTGCGGCAACTTAGGCTGCCTTGAGGAATATGCTTCCGCTACGGGCATCACCAGACTGGCGAACCGGAAACTGAAAGCCTGTGACAAGGACAGTGTGCTGCGGCAGGGTGAAGTATCCGCCAAGACGGTATTTGATGCGGTCAAGGCAGGGGATGAGCTGGCCATCGAGGTGGCGAAACAGTTCGGAGAATATCTGGGCAAGGGCCTGGGCGTGATCGCCGGTGTTGTCAACCCGGAAGTATTCGTGATCGGCGGCGGCGTTTCCAAGGCCGGCGAAGTACTCTTTGATTATATCCGCCCGCCTTTCGAGCGCACGGTGTTCCACGGCTGTAAGGATACGAAGTTCGTGCTTGCCACACTGGGCAACGATGCGGGCATCTACGGAGCGGCGAAGCTGGTGCTGGGATAAAAGACAGAAGAAACAGAATATACATAATTTTAAGATAAAACAGAGATTCTATAGTAAGCGGCAGAGTAATTTGCCGCTTACTATGAAAGTCTCCGACTTTCACAGCATGGATAGAAGTTTATTATAAAGATGATCTGTGACATCCGCGGCTGCATCGGAATATTAATAAATAAGCAGTAAATTCGAGAAATGGACGGGATAGAAATTGAGTGCATCAATGTATGATTATATAAAAACGATCATTCCGGAAGAACGTATCTTGTTTCACGAACCGATGAGTAAGCACACCACTTTTCGAGTGGGAGGAGAGGCAGACTGTCTTATCATGATTCATGAGGAGCAGGAACTGGCGAAGCTGGTCCGTTACCTGAATCAGATAGAGGAAGCATATTTTATAGTAGGAAACGGCAGCAATCTTCTCGTAGGAGATAAAGGATACCGGGGCATTGTGATCAAACTTGACGGGCCTATGGGAGAAGTGGAGACGAAAGGAACGGTGATACGGGCCGGAGCCGGAGCGCTGCTCTCGAAAGTGGCGGCGCAGGCAAAGGAGCATGGTCTGTGCGGGATGGAGTTTGCGGCCGGTATTCCCGGCAGTATTGGTGGCGCCGTGGTGATGAATGCAGGCGCTTATGGCGGTGAGATGAAGCAGGTTGTCGTGTCTGTTCGGGGATTGGACAAAGAGGGAGAGATCCTGACGCTGGACAACGATACGATGGAATTCGGATATCGCAGCAGCGCCATACGCAACAGGCCGATCATTGTACTGGAAGTGACGCTGCAGCTTGCGGCGGGTGATGCAGAGGAGATCGGGGCCAGGATGGAAGAGCTGGCGGCACAGCGCAGAAGCAAACAGCCGCTGGAATATCCCAGTGCCGGCAGCACATTCAAACGGCCGGAAGGATACTTTGCGGGCAAGCTGATCATGGACGCGGGGCTGCGGGGCTATCGAATCGGCGGCGCGCAGGTGTCGGAGAAGCACTGCGGTTTTGTGGTGAACAGAGGCGGCGCTACCGCGGCGGATGTCAGAGAAGTGATCGAGGAAGTACAGGAGCGGGTCAGGGACCGGTTTCATGTCACGTTAGAACCGGAGATCGTTTTTTTGGGAGACTTTTGAAAAAACTGCGGGAATCCGAAATGCAGGGGATACGGGAGATAATGAAATGAGATTTGTGGTAGTGACCGGCATGAGCGGTTCCGGTAAGAGAACCGCTATGAAAATGCTGGAAGATGTGGGATTTTATTGTGTGGATAACCTGCCGGTGCCGCTGATTGAGAAATTTGTGGAACTGATCGCCATGCCGGGCAGTGAGATTACTAAGGTCGCATTGGGGCTGGATGTACGGGCGGATCAGCCTTTTGGTGATGCACAGCGCACATTGGACAGGCTGCGGGAGAACGGATATCTTTTTGAAATCCTGTTTATGGATGCGGGAGATCAGGTTCTGCTCAAAAGATATAAGGAGTCGAGGCGGATGCACCCTCTTTCGCCGAAAGGACGGGTAGAAGAAGGGGTACACAGGGAACGGGATATCCTGAAAAATATTAAGAAAAAGGCCGACTATGTGATTGATACTTCCAATCTTCTGACAAGGGAGCTAAAGGAAGAGATCGATCATATTTTTGTACGCAATGAAGAATATAATTCGCTGATGGTCAGCGTTTTGTCATTTGGATTTAAGAATGGGATTCCGGCGGACGCGGATCTGGTATTTGATGTCAGATTTCTGCCGAATCCGTTCTATATCGATGAGCTTAAGCATAAGACTGGTAATGATAAAGAAGTCCAGGACTATGTGATGAGTTTTCCGGAGGCGGCAGCATTTCTCGGGAAGCTGGTTGACATGTTGGATTTTTTAATTCCCAATTACATTAAAGAAGGCAAGCATCAATTGGTGATCGGGATCGGCTGTACGGGCGGCAGGCACAGAAGTGTGACATTGGCCAATGAACTTTATGCAGGGCTCAGAGAACGTGGGAATTACGGCGTTAAGCTGTATCACAGAGATATAAAACAGGGAGTATAGAGAATGTCTTTTTCCGGGAGGGTGAAGGAAGAACTTGCAGCGCATATAGATTCTTCGAGGCATTGCCAGCTGGCAGAGCTGGCGGCGATCCTGCACTTTGGCGGCGGTATATGCGGGCCGGCAGGCGAACCACATCTTTGCCTTGAGACAGAAAATGAAGCAGTTATCAGAAAATGCTTTACATTATTAGAAAAAACCTTTAATATAAATAAAGTTGCAGTACAGGGCAAAGGGAGGATACTGTCCGACGACAGGACAGAAGATAAAGTGATACAGGCCCTGCATCTTGGAAAGAGGGAGGATGGATTGATTCTGCTGCAGACACCGGTCAACTCTCTTTTGATCAAGAATTCATGCTGCGCCAGAGCATTTTTAAGGGGCGCATTTTTGAGTATCGGATCGATGAGCGATCCTGAGAAGAGCTACCACTTGGAGTTTGTCTGCAGTATCAGAGAGCAGGCAGGACAGCTTAAGGATATTATTCGGGAATTTCAGATCGATGCGAAGAGTGTCCGGCGCAAGAAATATGAGGTTGTCTATTTAAAAGAAGGTTCCGGTATTGTAGACCTTCTGAACGTTATGGGAGCGCATGTATCCCTGATGAATCTGGAGAATCTGCGGATTGTCAAGGAAATGCGCAATTCCGTGAACAGGCGGGTAAACTGCGAGACAGCCAATATTTCCAAGACCGTGACTGCAGCATCGAAGCAGATCGAAGACATACTCCTGATCAGAGACAAATACGGTTTTGACAACCTGCCGGACAATTTGCGGCAGATGGCGGAAGTGCGGCTGGAGTATCCGGATGCCGCGCTGAAAGAGCTGGGGGGCTATCTGGATCCGGCCGTAGGGAAATCGGGGGTAAATCACAGACTGCGTAAATTAAGTGAGATTGCCGATAGAATCAGGTTGTAAAGGAGGGAAAAAGTATGATTCAAAAAGCTATCCAGATTAAACTGGAGGAAGGGCTGGAGGCCAGACCGGTCGCCATGCTCGTGCAGGTGGCAAGTCAGTTTGAGAGCACTGTGTACATCAACTCAGAAGACAGAAAAGTGAACGCCAAGAGCATTATGGGGATGATGAGTCTTGGACTTGCCAGTGGGGAAGAGGTAACTGTTGTTGCGGATGGAAATGATGAGGACACTGCTGTTGTGGAGATTGAGAAATTCTTGAGCGGTAATTAGACCTCGACTGCGCACATGACATTTAGATAAGGCAGAATGTAAAAGAGATTTCTGTAGAAAGAAGTCTCTTTTTTTTACGCTTTTTTAACTTTGTCGTAATTGAAATTTACAGATCACTCTATTAAAATAATAATTACAGGATATATTTAAAGGAGGGAGGCAGCTATGAGGAAAAGAATGCTTTTTGTATACAATCCGAGAGCGGGCAAAGCGCAGATCCGCAGTAATCTGCTGGATATTATAGATATTTTCGTGAAGGCCGGATATGAGGTCACTGCCTATCCCACGCAGGCAACGGGCGATGCGGTCAAAGCGGTGAAAGAGCGGCAGGGCAGCTATGACATGGTGGCATGCTGCGGCGGGGACGGGACGCTGGATGAAGTGGTCAACGGGATGATGCAGTGCGAAGAGAAGCTTCCGGTGGGTTACATTCCGGCGGGCAGCACCAATGATTTTGCCAACAGCCTGAAAATCCCCAAGAATATGATCAAGGCGGCGGATGTGGTCGTGAACGGTGTAAACTATGCCTGCGATATCGGCCGGTTTAACAATGATAATTTTATTTACGTGGCGGCTTTCGGTATTTTTACCGACGTGTCTTACGAAACGAAGCAGGACGTGAAAAATGTGCTGGGACATGCCGCCTATCTGCTGGAAGGGGTGAAGCGGCTGCCTTCCGTGCGGGCCTGTCCGTTGAAGATCACCTGTAACGATCAGGTGATCGAAGGAGAATTTCTTTACGGGATGGTCACCAATTCCTATTCTGTGGGAGGCTTCCGGGGCATCACGGGGCAGGATATTCTGCTGGATGACGGGCTGTTTGAGGTGACGCTGATCCGCAGGCCCACCAATCCGCTGGATCTGAATAATATCATCATGGCGCTTGTGGACAAGCGTGTGAAGTCGGAGCATATTCATACGTATAAGACGTCGGAGCTGATCGTGGAGAGCGAGAAGCCGCTTGCCTGGTCACTGGACGGAGAGTTTGGCGGAGAGCACCTGAAAGCCATGATCAGCAATGAGCAGCAGGCACTCCAGATCAGGATACCGCAGGAATACCTTGCGTAACTGCAGGGCCGAAGACCGTGATACTACTATCTGACGGATAACCCGGAAGTTTTTTGGACATATTTTCCAGAGAATCTATTTGCGTATAAACAGGCTTTGGGTTATAATAAATGCAGTAGTTTTCACCCGGTCCCGTGCCGGTCAAAATATTAAAATATTAAGAAAGGTGGTAACAACAATGCCATTAGTAACAACAAAGGAAATGTTCGAGAAGGCATACAATGGCGGTTATGCGGTTGGTGCATTCAATGTTAACAACATGGAGATCGTTCAGGGTATCACAGAGGCAGCAGGTGAGCTGAACAGCCCGGTTATTCTTCAGGTTTCCAAGGGAGCACGTGCTTATGCGAACCATACTTATCTGGTTAAGCTGGTAGAGGCAGCAGCACAGGAGAATCCGCAGATTCCGATCGCTCTGCATCTGGATCACGGCGACAGCTTTGAGCTGTGCAAATCCTGTATCGACGGTGGCTTTACTTCCGTTATGATCGACGCGTCTTCCAAATCTTTTGAAGACAATATCGCATTGACCAAGCAGGTTGTAGAGTATGCTCATGACAAGGGCGTAGTAGTTGAGGCTGAGCTTGGCACACTGGCAGGTGTTGAGGACGAAGTAGTAGTAGAGGCTGGTAAAGAGTCCTACACACGTCCGGAGGAAGTGGAAGAGTTCGTTTCCAGAACAGGTTGTGACTCTCTTGCGATCGCGATCGGTACTTCCCATGGTGCTTACAAGTTTACGGCAGCTCAGTGTACAAGAAATGCTGACGGCATCCTTGTTCCGCCTCCGCTTCGTTTCGACGTATTAGAGGAGTGCATCAAGCGTCTGCCCGGCTTCCCGATCGTTCTGCACGGATCTTCTTCCGTTCCGCAGGAGTTCGTTAAGATGGTTAACCAGTACGGCGGCGATATGCCTGACGCAGTGGGTATTCCGGAAGAGCAGCTTCGTAAGGCAGCTGAGCTTGCAGTATGTAAGATCAATATCGACTCCGATATCCGTCTTGCTATGACAGGCCACATCCGCAAGTACTTCGCAGAGCATCCGGATCATTTCGATCCTCGTCAGTATCTGAAACCGGCTCGCCAGGCTGTTAAGGAGATGGTTGCTCATAAGATCGTTAACGTTCTTGGTTCTGACGGTAAGGCGTAAGACGTAAAGTAAAAAGTAAACAACAGAAATACAGCAATAGGAAAGCCCCACTCTGCATGAGAAAGAGTGGGGCTTACTTATATGATTTGTATGCCTTTATTCCCGCGAAGCAACGAGCCAGGCTGTCATGCCTGCATGGATATTTGACTTATAAGCTTTTATGCCGTTTCTATCTTTCGGTGTGTTCCTCATTGATATCCGGAAAGACGGAGAGGAGAGGTTTCACGTCCTGTCTGCGGATAACGCGGTCCACATAGTTCTTTGTAATGCGCATGACGAGCGGCGACAGGCAGAGCACGCCGATCAGGTTAGGCATGGCCATCAGCCCGTTAAAGGTGTCGGACAGATCCCAGGCCAGACTGAGGTTCATGGTGGCTCCCACATAGATGATGAGGATAAACACGATCTTGTAGGCGATGGTGGATTTCGTACCGAATAAATATTCCCATGCCTTAGAGCCGTAATGGCTCCAGCCAAGTACCGTGGAGAAGGCAAACAGCAGGATCGAGACGGCGATGAACATCGGGCCGAAGGAGCCAAATATCGTGGCAAAGGCTTCGCCTACCAGGGCGGAACCGGAAGCCTCGCTTAAGACCGCTCCCGTCTCCAGATCCACAAGTCCGGACGAAAGAACGGAAAAGGCAGTCAGCGTGCAGACGACCATGGTGTCGGCAAACACTTCGAAAATACCCCACATGCCCTGCCGGACAGGTTCTTTCACATTGGAGTTGGAATGCACCATCACGGAGGAACCAAGTCCCGCTTCGTTGGAGAACACACCCCGTTTCATGCCCCAGGTGAGAGCCAGCTTGACGCCGGAACCGACGATGCCGCCGCCCACGGCTTTTAAGCCGAAAGCGCCCTTGAAAATGGCGGAAAAGACAGCGCCGCACTGTCCGATATTGGCTATAAAGATGGTGAGCGCGCCCAGTATGTATGCAATGGCCATAAAGGGAACCAGCTTCTCGGTAACGGAAGCGATCCGTTTCAGGCCGCCGACAATGACCAATGCCGCCAGAACCATAAGACCGATACCCGTAGCGACGGTCGGAATGGAGAAGGCCGCTTCCATATTGGCGGCGATGGAATTCACCTGACTCATGTTGCCGATACCGAAGGAGGCCAGCAGACAGAATACGGAAAAGAGCACCGCCAGAACCGCACCGATCTGCTTACAACCCTTATAGGAGCCGAGACCGTCTTTCAGATAATACATGGCGCCGCCGCACCACTCGCCTTTCGTATTCCTGCGGCGGTAATAGATGCCCAGCACATTTTCGGAATAGTTGGTCATCATGCCGAAGAAAGCCACGATCCACATCCAGAAGATGGCGCCGGGGCCGCCGGCAATCAGCGCGCTGGCCACACCGACGATGTTGCCCGTTCCGATGGTGGCCGCCAGAGCCGTACACAGCGACTGAAACTGGGATATGGCCTTGTCTTCCTTATCGGTGTGTTTCGTAATGTGTCTGTCACGGAAGATACCGCCGATGGTGTTCTGGAACCAGTGCCCGATATGGGACAGCTGGAAAAATCTGGTCAGTACCGTCATCAGGATGCCCGTTCCCACCAACAGTACCAGCATGGGGATTCCCCAGACGAAATTGTTGACGGCGCTGTTGACACTGTTGACAGAATCAACAAGGCCCGCAAAATATTCTTTCAAAATAATCTCCTCCTTCTCTGTTTCCGGAAAATATTTGGTTCAATGCTTTAAAATACACTTTTACAGTATAGCACAGTAAAGTATCACGGGCAAGGAATAAATGTATACATGCATATTTGGATGTAATACCGGGTTGCTGTTTGCGGTCGGATCCGACAGATTTATATTTCACCGGAACTTTTTGTTATATTTTGTCCGTTCATGAATTGTTCATATTTAATTTAAAAAAACTTCATGCAGGTAACATTCTTTAGACATTTCTCATGCGTATACTAAGACCATAAGATAACAACAGGCCAATACAACAAGCCGACGACATCAAGGTTGCTGATTAACTAAAACTTTTTCATAATAATGCCAAGTAGAGTTCGCTCTGCTTGGCATCCTCCCTTTTTCGGGGCAGATTCCCTTCTGGCCAGATTTACATGTTTCCCTCCATTTCTGCGCTGCTTTTTGCGCATAAACGAGTTTGTGGCAAGCAACGCGCAGACACAAATCTCGAGATTGAAAATTTTAATTTTCAATCTTTTCCATAAAGTGATTTTCGATTGACTTCTATTTGCAGCCTCCCTATAATGAAAACGAAATAATTTGTACAATGTTATCAAGTTTCCGGAGATAAATGGATGGCGAGATTGTATTTTGAAGAAATAGACGATGATGAAACAGAAAATGCAGAAACAGCAGATATTGAAGAAGCAGAGAACATACAATACATGAATAGAAAAGTGATAGAAAACATCGAATATATAGAGATAGAAGATTTAGATGATATAGATGACGTAAAAGAAACGGAAGAATTCGGGGAAGAAGAGTACAGAGAATATTTTGCCCACTATGAGGAGAGGAAGCGCATACGGTCTGAACGACAGCAGCGCATGAGAAAACAGCGTGTATTAAAGCGCTTTTTGTGTCTGGGTGTGCTCTGTACCGTCATGAGTATTATCGTCATTGTGAGGGTATCCGGCAGAAAAAAGGACAGGGAAGAGGAGCATAACCAGCTGCAGACAGTGGAGAATGTGGAGCAGACGGAGCGCAATGATTTACCGCTGATAAATGGGGTACAGGGAGATATACCAGAGGGGGCGGACAGCGAACCTGATGCGGCAGGGACGAAACCGGATCAGGCGAAGCCGGTTTACAGTTTTACCTCTGCACCGAATATCACGGGTATTTACAGTGAGGAAGTGATCAGCACGCATGCGATCCTGGTTGATGAGAGCACGGATACGATCGTTGCCGCGAAGGGAGCAGACGAAAGAATCTATCCGGCATCCATGACGAAGGTGTTGACAGTGCTGGTGGCGGCGGAGCAGATCACGGAAGAGGATCTGGACGACACTTTCACTATGACGCTGGAGATCACGGATTATGCTTATGTGAACGACTGCAGTGCCGTAGGTTTTTTGGATGGGGAAAAGGTGACGGTGCGGGATCTTTTCTACGGAACCGTGCTGCCTTCCGGCGGGGATGCCGCATTGGGGCTTGCGATTTATACGGCGGGTTCGCAGGAGGCGTTTGTGGAGAAGATGAATGCGAAACTGGAGGAGCTGGGGCTGGGAGACAGTGCGCACTTTACGAATTGTATAGGCCTTTTTGATGAAAATCATTATTGTACCGTCTATGATATGGCCATTATCATGAAAGCGGCCATACAGAATGAGCTGTGCAGGGAGGTATTGTCCGCGCATACTTATACGACTAAAGCTACGGCCGAACATCCGGAGGGAATTACGATTTCCAACTGGTTTCTGCGAAAGATTGAAGATAAGGACACGGGAGGTGAGGTGCTGTGTGGAAAGACCGGCTATGTAGTCCAGTCTAAGAACTGTGCAGTGAGCTATGGCACCTCCGCGGCCGGAACACCTTATATCTGCGTGACCGCCGGTTCCACCAGTGGATGGCGGTGCATTTATGATCACGTGGAAATCTATAACAGATATGTGCCGGAATCTTCCTGAGGAACCGTTAAGCGCATATTCATTAGAGGCCTTATTCAATAGAAATAGACGGTATAAGGCAATAGAGGACGGCAGCAGCGAGACCCTGTGGACGGATTCGCTGCTGCGTGTGTTTACCGGAGTTTTTCCGGTTCCGGATAATCTATGCCGAAGGTATCGACCGTGACGGTCTTCATTACCTGGTCTTCCAACGGCCTGTCGGAATAATCAGTAGCCGTTTCGGCGATTCTGTCTACCACATCCATGCCTTCGGTTACTTTGCCGAAAGCGGCATATGCGCCGTCAAGATGCGGGCTTGTCTTGTGCATAAGGAAAAACTGACTTCCTGCCGAGTCGGGATGCATACTTCTGGCCATGGAGAGAACGCCGGGAGTGTGCTTTAAGTCGTTGGGGAATCCGTTCTGCGCGAATTCGCCGCGGATGGAGTAGCCCGGGCCGCCCATACCGCTGCCCTCGGGGTCGCCGCCCTGAATCATAAAGCCTTTGATGACTCTGTGGAAGATCAGGCCATCGTAAAAATGCTTCTGAACCAGGCTGATAAAATTGTTGACGGAAGTGGGGGCAATCTCCGGATAAAGCTCAGCTTTGATAACGTCACCGTTTTCCATCGTAAAGGTTACAATCGGGTTTTGTGCCATATTTCCAAGTCCTTTCTTAAAATGTATGATTTCGTTTGTATATTTTTCCTATCTATTATATTATTATATATAAGAAAATACAAATGAAAAATCGAAACTGTTACTATCGGACAGGAAATTATGCAAAGAGCATGATTCTCATGCGACCCGCTGACCTATGGTGCGCAGCAGGATGGAAATTGACTGTAAAGAACAAGACGTGGAAGAGCCATCGCGATGCGATTTTAAATGGCTGGATGGATATGACGGGAGAAGGAGTTGAACCGTCATGTAAGATGAGTGGGGTGGGGTTATGCTGAGGAAAGTGGTTTTTGCATTAAAAGACGGGACAGGAAATCGATTACAGTTATCGTTGTGCAGCCTGATCCAGGAGTTAAAGCAACACGAGATAGAGGTGGCGTATGCCATCTGTCTGGAGCACAGGGAGTATGGGGAGCAGAGCGGGGCTGTTGTGTGCAGGGAAGAATGTCTGTTAAAGAAGCATGGCAGTATCTGCGCGGCTGACCAGGAAGAGCCGGATACATTGTATATCACGGATTCTTCCGAACAGTACGGGATCTGGAAGCAGTATGGGAAATATGTCCTGCCCTACAGGCATCAGTGGAATCCGGAGGATGTCTTTACAGGTGCGGAATATATGATAGAACGTCTGGAGGAGGTAGACTACGAAGTGGTTGACATGGCCTACCGCCGTCTGGCTGGAATTCCATGGGAGATTTTCAGGACAGAGCGCTGTATCGTGCGGGAGACGATCGTGGAGGACGTGGACAGTCTGTATGGTATTTACGGAGAGCCGGCCATCACGGAGTACATGGAAGATCTGTATAAAGACAGAGATGAAGAAATCGCTTACATAAAGGACTATCGCAGAAGAATGTATGGCTTCTACGGCTATGGCATATGGAGCGTACTGTCCAGACGGGACGGGCAGGTAATCGGACGGGCGGGGATCAGCTGGCGGGAGGAATTCGATGTGCCGGAGCTGGGGTTTGTGATTGGAGTGCCGTGGCAGCGACAGGGATATGCCTATGAAGTATGCAGCGCGATCCTGCGTTATGCATGGAAGGACATCGGTTTTAAGCAGATTCAGGCACTTGTCATGGAACACAATGAGAAATCTTCCGCACTGTGCCGGAAGCTGGGGTTTGAGGACAACGGAATTACGGTATTGGAGAATGTGAGGTATATCTTATATAAAATGCAGTTTAACTCCTGACAGAGTTAAGCTGCATTATTTGGGATGCAATCCAAAATGCTTTAGTGTATAATAGGTCTGTAACGGCAGCTATAGTAAACTTACATCATGCTCAGCCTGCCGCCTGGCGGGCCGCATGGCCATCCATGCTGTGAAAGTTGAAGACTTTCATAGTAAAGCATTGATTCACTTTGAAGAATGAGGAGGACAGACAGCATTGAAAAGCAGATTTTTGATCGCGTTAGTAACAGTAAGTATGATTCTGCAGTCTTTTACTGTGCCGGTCCTTGCGGCGGAGTATGGACAGACGGATTTTGCGGTTGAGTCGCTGGGGGGTATAGCCGGGTCGGTGAGTTCGGAAGCACCGGCGGACCCGGAAGCACTGACTGGTTCTGTAGATTCATCGAATCCGGATCAGCCATCTGACGATGAGACTTCGACCGATGTAGAAAGCCCGTCAGATGTGGAGGAAACGATCGATCCGGAAGTACCGTCTGATGTGGAGAACCCATCCGATGCGGAAGAACCGTCTGACACGGAAAACCCATCCGATGCGGAAGAACCGTCCGACACGGAGAACCCATCCGATGCAGAGGAGCCGTCCGACACGGAGATTCCATCCGATGGGGAGGAGCCGTCCGACACGGAGATTCCATCTGATGAGGAGGATTTGTCGGATACAGAGGAGGTGACGGATCCGGAAGAATCAGCAGATTCTGATACGGCAGCTGATACGGAGAAGCTGCCGGCCCGCAAACAGCCGTTATCGGTTGACACGGAGCAGGAGCTTTTAACTGTCAGCGGTGGAGAGGGTGTATATCAGGAAGGCTCTTTTACGGTTCATGGGGAGAGCTTACAACCGACACCCTTCGGACGTACGGATGCCAGACTGAGTGAGAGTGACCGTGCGGAGGCTGAGCAGTATCTGTATCAACAGCTGGCGGCAAAGGCGGAGAGCATCGATCTGACAAAATACAGTATTGCGAAGGAAGAAATAGGCAGTTTCGTGCATGGTGTGATCAATGAATATCCGGATCTGTATTTTGTTACCGGAGGATTCAGGAGTTATTCTAATAATGCAGGAAACGTAACCAGTATTTTACCCCAATATACAAGCGGTTATGATGATGATGCTTTTCAGGCCATGCTGCAGGATGCCTTATCTGTCGTTGACAACAGTATGTCAGAGCTGGAAAAGGCTATCGCCCTGCATGACTATATCGTGGTGAACTGTGAGTACGATTATGAAAATTATCTTGCGAATAAGCTGCCAAGAGAGGTGTACAGTGCTTACGGTGTCCTTGTCGATCGCAAAGCCGTATGTCAGGGATATGCGCTGGCTTATAAACTGCTGTTGAACCGAGTGGGAATAGAGTGTTATATGGTAACCAGCAGCGCGATGAACCATGCCTGGAATCTGATCAAACTGGACGGGCAGTATTATCAGGTGGACACAACCTGGGATGATCCTGTATGGGATCGGCTGGGAATGGTCGGCCATAACTATATGTTCCTCAGCGATGGGGTGTTTCAGACTGAGTCCGATGTACGTAACGATCATCATGACTGGGTGATCACCAAAGGAAGCCTGACGGTGGATCTGACAGCGGACAGCACCAGATTTGACAATGAGTTCTGGATCAGCTGTAAATCGCCTATTATTCTGGATGACGGCAAGTGCTATTACATAGATTCCAGCGGAGATTACAGAGGTTATGGGAGTATTAAGGAGAGAGACCTGTCGGCAGGGGCGGAATCAGTGCTGTTAAATCCAATTGGCCGTTGGACGGCAAGTAATGGAGAGTATTGGTCGGGGGCCTATTCCGGCCTGTTTGACATGGGTGACAGGCTGTATTATAACACGCCGACGAACATATGCAGTATCCCGATTGGAGGCGGTGAAGCGCGGACGGAGACAGCTGTGCTTTCCTCCGGAGATAAGTATGTATATGGAGTTGCACTGCGTCAGGGAAAGATCGATTATCTTCTGAAAACTTCACCGAATGATAATAAGGGCGATATCCTTCCGGCGACTTTGGAGCAGGATGTGCAGGTGCCGGTGACAAAGATTGTTCTGGACCGTGAGGAAATCACGATGACTGTCGGGGAGACGACCCAGCTGAGTGCCAAACTCTACCCCACTTATGGGGAACAGGTGGAAGTCAGCTGGACTTCTGACAATGAGGCGGTGGCGACGGTAAAGGCCGGACTGGTCACAGCCGTGGCGGAAGGAAACTGTACCATCACGGCTTCCGCAGGAGGCAAAAGTGCGGCTTGTAAGGTGCAGGTATCCGATGAACCGGTCAGTCCGGAAAGACCTGATAAACCGGTTAAACCGATGTTTTCTGAGGCGGGGACGGTTGATAAGGGGAGTCAGGTGACGATAAGTTCTGCTTCAGGCACGACGATATATTATACGACCAACGGAAAAGATCCCGTTGTTTCCGATAAAACGACAACATCTCAGTATAAGGGACCCATCACGATCAACGAAGACGTAACCATTAAGGCGATCGCCGTTTCCGATCAGGATAAGACTGCAGTCAGCGATGTGGCTGAAGAATCGTTTATTGCATGCACCAATCTGTTAATTTTGGAAACCACTGAGGTGACTTTGGCAAAAGGAGCAGAACAGGTCATAGCCATCAAGGAACTTCCCACGACAAGAGTGGCGAAGGATGTCAGCTGGACGTCGGCGGATACCGCGATCGTCACGGTCAGCGGGGACGGTAAACTCAAGGCATTGCTGGGAGGGGAAACTGTTGTTACGGCAGAGGTGGAAGACCATAAGGGGAGAAAAGTCACGGCCGACTGTCAGGTGATTGTGGAGGAGGCCGTCTATCAGGTTGTTTTTAAAGGCTTTCGAGATAGAGTGATCAAGACTGAGCAGGTGAAAGCCGGACAGAACGCGACGCCGCCCAGATATAACAGTGAGAAGCCGGAAGAATCGGATTTCAGTTTCCCGGAAGGATACCGGTTTACCGGATGGGATGGGAACTATGAGAATATTACGCGCGATACGGAGATCAGGGCCAAATATGAACCGATTCCGTATGAGATCACTTATGAGCTGAATGGCGGGAAGAACGCGGCGGGAAATCCGACCACATACACGGTCGAGAGTGCGGATATCCGGCTTGCGCCGGCCGGGCAGAAAGAAGGTTTCCTGTTCACGGGCTGGTACGAAGATGAGGAATGTCAGGGCAATCCGGTTTCCGTGATCAGGCAGGGACGGCATGGAAATATTACGCTGTATGCAGGCTGGCGCGATGAGCGGGGGCTGTGGATGAAGGCTGAGGGAAGTGACGAGATGAACTGTATTCCGTCGCAGCCCTATACGGGGAAAGCAATCAAACCTGATATTGAGGTATGGTATGGGGATAAACCGCTCAATGCAGGGAAAGACTACACGATCAGTTATAAGAATAATACCAATGTCAATCTGTTAAGTACGGAGGCGGAGAAGCAGAAATCTCCCACCATTACCATCAAAGGAAAAGGTAATTTTGCGGGAACGCTGGTCTGCACCTTCGTGATCACGCCAAAATCACTGGGGATAGAAGAGGAAGACATACAGATCGATCCCATGGCGGCATCCTACAATAAAGGAAATTTGCTGAAACCTGTTCCGTCCGTGACCTGGAACGGCAGAAGACTGACAAACAAAAAAGATTTTACGGTGGAATATCCCGATCTGGCGACAGGGGGCGAGGAGGCTTACAGGGAGCCGAACGTTTACTCCGTGCGGGTTCAGGGATGCGGTAATTATACAGGCAGCAGAGAGATAGAGTTTACGATCACGGACCCTGCGCAGGGAGAGATTCTGCTCAGCAGGGTAAAAGTATCCAGGATACCGGACCAGCTCTATACAGGGAAGCCGGTGGAACTGACAGAGGATATGCCCCTTCTCAAAATGGGTTCGGAGACGTTGACCATGGGCGTGGATTATACGCTGGAATACGGAATCTGCAGGGAGATTGGCAGCTATCAGGTATTGATCGTTGGTCAGGGGAAATACAGAGGGGTACGGCGTGTCAGCTTCAAGATCACGGGTATTCCGATCAGGACAGTGAAGGTCAGTAAACTGAAGAATCTGACCTATTCAGGAGAAAATTTAGAGTATGATCCGTATGCGTATGCAGGGGCGGAAGATAAAGTGGTTATTACAGATGCGTCGGGAACCGCATTGCAGGAAGGGGAAGACTATGAGCTTACCTACAGCAATAATCGGAATGTGGGGAACGCGAAAATGACGATAGTCGGAAAAGGAGCCTATTTCGGAACACTGACGAAATCATTCAAGATTGTCCCGTATTCGTTGGAAACAGGAGGCCGGGAGATCACTGCCAGCCTGGTGGACGGCGACGAACAGGCGTGGCAAAAAGGCGGCGTTGTGCCGAAAGTCAGGGTGACCTTTCACGGTACCGAGCTTGTGGAAGGTACGGATTATGTCTTAAGCGGTATAAATCATACGGAGAATGCGGTGAAAAGGGGATTGGAACCGGCCGTCGTCATCAAGGGAAGAAAGAATTTCAGCGGAAGCAGGAAGCTTGCGTTTAAGATCGTACCGAAGGATATTGCCAGGGTCAATATAGCAGTACAGGATATGGAGGAGAACAGCCGGGCAGGCAAGTATATGAGCAAACCTGTTCTGACGGATATCAGTGGCAAACAGTTAAAGGCCGGGGTTGATTATGAGAAGACTTATGTTTATAAAGACGAAGTGGGCAGGATCCTGGAGAAAACAGACAGACCTGAAACCGGGACGGTATTGAGCGTTACGGTAACGGGGAAGGGAAACTATCGGGGCAGTATTACTGAATCATTCCGTATCGTGGCAAAGGGCAGCCATTTATCCAAGGCCAGGGTGAAGGTGGAAGGAAAGTTCTATTATACAGGTTTGCCGATTACGCCGTCAAAGAGCGATCTTACCATTACGCTGGGGAAGAGAACGCTTACCGCCGCAGATTATGATATTATCGATTATAGTAATAATGTAGAAAAAGGAACCGGAAAGATCATAATCAGGGGTAAGGGAAATTATGGCGGAACAAAACAGGTGAGCTTCAGGATTTTATCTCAGAACATGATGTGGTGGGAGAAATAACGAAAAGGCAGGATCATTTCCATGAGTATCACAGTCGTAGTGCAGCAGATGGTCATTATTTTTATTTTGATCAGCATCGGTATGTTTTTATATAAGAAGGAAATGCTGTCAGAGTTGACTTCAAGACAGCTGTCGGGACTGATCGTTAATCTGACCGCTCCGGCGCTGCTGATCTGCAGTGCGCTGCAGGACGGCCCCAGAATGTCACTGCGTGAGCTGGGAGCGGCGCTTATGGTGACGCTGGCCGTTTATGTGATTTTGCTGGTGGCGGGGTTTCTGATTCCGTTTATTCTGCGGGTGCCGGATCAGTATCATTATGCCTATCAGATGCTTACGGTTTTCGGCAATGTGGGGTTTATCGGGATTCCGCTTGCTTCTGCCGTGCTGGGGCCGGAATGTTTAATCTTTGTGTCGATTTATAACCTGTTTTTTAATCTGCTGATTTATACTTTCGGGATTGCGCTCCTGCAGCGGGCGGCGAAACGACAGGCGTCCGGGTGTGAGAGGGTTTCAAATAACAGCGCGTCCGGCGTTCGTGGCAATGTGCCAGGGGAACAGGGGCCGCGCGGAGGCAATCCGGCAGCCGGACAGACGCTGGTTCTGGAGACCACAGAGCCGGGCTGGAAGAAGATGATCAATGCGGGGACGATTTCGGCGGCAGTGACTATTATTATTTATCTGGGTGATTTTTCGGCTCCGGTTATCGTGTCCTCGACGCTGAACTATATCGGGCAGACGACCACACTCTTTTCCATGCTTGTGCTTGGTGTTTCCGTGGCGCAGATGAAGCTGCGGGATATTTTCTGCCATCCGAAGCTTTACTGGTTTGTGCTGCTGCGGCAGATTTTGCTGCCCGTTGGCTGCGTTCTGCTGTTACGGCCCTTTATACAGAACCGGATGCTGCTGCATACCATGGCGCTGATGGTGGCCGTACCGGCTGGAAATATGCCGTTGATGCTGTCGAAACAGCTGCAGATCGATACGGACACGATCTCTCAGGGAATCATACTGACAACGGTACTTGGCCTGGTGACGATCCCGATCGTGAGCCTGGCTCTGTGAATATACGAACAAAAATCTCGTAGACGGCATCCGCCGGTCTACGAGATTTTTGTTATGATACGGGATAGAGCGAGAATGCCGGGTGAAACACTGCGGCTGGTTACACGATCTGTACCTTCATCATATTGGTGGTGCCGGACACACCGATAGGTACGCCGGAGGTGATGACGGTCAGGTCGCCGGTCTGCAGAAGTTTCAGCTTCACGGCTGCCTGGATGGCCTTGTCAAAAAGGTTGAAGACTTCCTTTTCTTCCTTGATGACGATGGGGGTAACACCCCAGGTTAAGGACAGCTGGCGGCATACCTTCTCCGTGGTGGCGCAGCTGATGATGTCGCTCTCGGGGCGGTATTTGGCGAGCATTCTGGCCGAGGTGCCGGACTTGGTGACGGTCACGATGGCTTTGGCGTTCAGGTCCAGTGCGGTGGTGCAGGAGGCGTGGCAGATGGCATTGGTGATGTCGGTATCTGTCTCGCGGGAGCTCTGGTAGAAGCGTTTGCGGTAGTCTACGTCCTGTTCCGTGCGCTCGGCGATCCGCACCATGGTCTTCACGGCTTCCACCGGATAGGAGCCGGCTGCCGTTTCGCCTGAAAGCATGATGGCGCTGGTGCCGTCGTATACGGCGTTGGCAACGTCGGTGGTCTCTGCCCTGGTGGGCCGGGGATTCTTGATCATGGATTCCAGCATCTGGGTGGCGGTGATTACCTGCTTGCCTGTGCGGTAGACCTTTTTGATGATTTTCTTCTGGATTACGGGCACTTCCTCGTAGGGGATCTCCACACCCATATCGCCGCGGGCGACCATAATGCCGTCGGACACTTCGATGATGTCGTCGATGTTGGTGACACCCTGCGCATTTTCGATCTTGGCGATGATCTTGATATCGGAGCCGCCGTTTTTCTCAAGCAGCCTGCGCAGCTGCAGGATATCTTCCTTCTTCTGGACAAAAGAGGCGGCGATGAAGTCCACATCCTGGCTGATGCCGAAGAGGATATCTTCTCTGTCCTTATCGCTGATGTAGGGCATGGAAAGATCCACATCGGGCACGTTGACGCCCTTATGGTTGGAGACCGTTCCACCGTTAATCACACGGCAGACGATGTTGGTACGGTCCACCTGTTCCACCTGCATCTCGATCAGACCATCGTCGATCAGCACGCGCATACCGACTTCCAGATCTTCGTAGAGTCGGTTGTAGGTCACGCTGACTTTATCTTTGGTGCCTTCAACTTCGTCTGCGGTCAGGGTGAAAAGCTGACCGTCTTCCAGAGTCACACGTCCGTCCTTAAAATTTTTGACCCGGACTTCCGGTCCTTTGGTATCCAGCAGGATCGCTACCGGCTGCCCCACTTCTTTACGCAGCTTCTTTATCATATCCATTCTTTTCTTGTGTTCGTCGTAGGTTGCGTGGGAAAAGTTACATCGCGCGACATTCATTCCCGCCAGCATCATCTGTCTTAACACGTCTTCGTTGTCCGTTGCCGGCCCCAGTGTACATACAATTTTCGTTTTTCTCATCGGATCCTCCTGTCTGAATTCTGTTTGCATGAAATGAGCTTATTCCTGTCAGGAAACGTCATAAGGTAAATATTTATGAGGTCTCCTATAGTCTGAACGGAATTGCAGATTCTTAAACCTTTTGAACATACCGCGATGCGGTATGAACAACATTTATCATATCATATGCGGACCGCCGGGAACAAGCGAGGATTTTGATAACAGTTTAGGAAAAGCGCTTTACAGAAGGGAATATACAGAATACAATGAAAGTGTTTCAGGAAGAGTTGTGACGCTTCGGACTGAAGGAAAAGTGAAAGTTGAGAAGAGAGAGGGAGAAGTGTGATGTGGTTCAGGAAGAGAATGCTTGCAGGTATCCTGGCTGCGGTTGTGGCGGTTTCGTCTGTACAGCTTCCGGCCAGCGTAGTTTACGCCGAGGAGACAGTTGAGGGAAATATATCCGATGTTGTGTCAGAGACTGCGGATCAAACCGGCGGGAGGATTGAAGAAGAGGGACAGGATAAGGGAGAGACGGAAGAGACAGAGGAAACAGAAGAGGCAGGCAGCGGCGGCGAATCGGTAAAACCGGAAGACGACGGTGGGGGATTGTCGGAAGACGGCAGCAGTGAGTCAGAGACGACGGAAGATGGCGGCAGTGAGTCTGGAACAACGGACGAGGACACGGATGTGCCGGGAAAGGCGGAGGACGGAAGCGATCAATCTGCAGATCCGGAGGAAACTGACGATAAGGGCAGTGATTCTGAGGTGACGGAACCTTTAGGCGACGAAGAGGGAGGAACAGAGGATTCTGCCGGTGAGACAGAGGAGCCGGAGGAGGAACAGCAGATCTCGGGGAATGATATTCCGGAGTCCGGGACAGCGGAAGGCGCATCGGAAGAAGGCGGTGGACGCGGTATTTTAGCGACGACAGGGGAGGCGCTGGATCTGGCAAATCCATCGGCGGAGTATACGGCGCTGGACGGGTCAAAGATCAGTTCAGCGGCGCAGGGCCAGCCGAAGCTTTTAATATTTTACAGTAATACATGTTACAACAGTCAGACTACGATCAGAGGGATCAGCCAGAAGATCAGAGCGTTTGCCGGGGTGGATATATATGGCATAGAAACCAACAAAAATACAAAAGAAGAGGTGGAGGATTTCCAGGCACAGTATGGGTGCAAAGAGATCGTCTTCTCCTACGATACAGGCAGGCTGAACCAAAGCAGTATGTGGGAGTATGCACGGACAGGTGGGGTTGTGGAAGATAACACGGTCACATGGCCGGTGATCGCCTACATTGACGCGGATAATCGTCTGCAGTATGTGACCAAAGCGTTGAAGTCGGCAGATGAAGTGCTGTCCAATCTGGAACAATACTGTGGATTCAAAGCCGGGAATGAGGAGAGTTATACGATCACCTATGTCCTGGGCGGCGGCACAAACAGCACGGAGAATCCCTCTTACTATACTCCGGAGACAGAGACGATCATACTGCAGGATGCTGTCTGGGCGGGACATCAGTTTGAGGGCTGGTATAAGGATCCGTTCTATTCCGTCAGAGTGAGGGAGATCGCCAGGGGAAGTAAGGGAGATCTGACACTCTATGCGAAATGGAGTGCCGCATCGGGAACGGAAATACCGGAGATTGTCATAACACCGTCTGAGGGCAATGTAGTCATGGGATTTTCAGGTTCCTATTACACGGAAAGTGCGGATAAGATCCTGAAGCGATTGAATGAGATCAGATGGGAGGCCTGTGAGCAGGGGGTGCGCAATCCGTTGACGGACACTCCGCTGACAAAGGCGGATTATGTGCCGCTGCAGTGGTCGTCGGATCTGGAAGCGATCGCAAGACTGAGGGCGGCTGAGGCAACCGTCAATCAGGATCATGAAAGACCGAACGGGAAGTCATGCTTCAGCGTATCGACTTCCAATGGCGAAAGTTCTTATGGGGAGAATCTGGCGTGGAATTACAGTGGACTGATGGCGGGAATAGAACAGTGGTATGATGAGAAACAGGATTGGGTAAATCAGACAGCAGGAGCGGTAACGGGTCATTACACCAGCATGATCAGTCCTGATTTCCGCAGTGTCGGTGTCGGTGCGTTCCGGCTTTCCAGCGGCGGCTGGTATGCCGTTGCCCAGCAGTTCAGCTATAAGGATACACTGGATGCCAATAAGAACCCGAGTCAGGGTAACTGTGTACAGGATATAGAGATACAGGGAAGCAAGGTGGCGGCATTTCGATTTGGCAAGGATATTGCTACATTCCTCAGAGAAGGGGCCACTTATCAGATTCCGCTCGATGTCTCCGTGAAGTACGAGGACTATTATGGAGAGGACAAAACTTACAGCGGACCTTACCGGGCAGGCGGGACCTGGCATTCTTCCGATGTGGCGGTGGCTACAGTAGACGGTAAGGGAATGCTGTGTGCCGGAACGAAAGGAGCGGCAGACATTTCCATCAAAGCCGGGAACAGGGAGGCGACGGTTACATTTACGGTATATGGACAGGATGAAAATCTTTTTACCATTCAGAGTCCCGATACCACGACTTACAAAGTCGGTGAAAAGATCAAAGTGGCGGGCGGGAAGGTAAGCTATGAGCCGGTGCCGGGTAAAGGAACCGTGACAACGGACATGACAATGGATATGATCAGTGGATTTGATTCCTCGAAACCGGGCATTTGTACGGTAAGTGTCAGTTATGGCGGTTACAGGGCTGATTTTGATACATTGATCGTGGAGGAACCGGAAGTTCAGGCGGCCTGCGGGCAGAGGCTCAGGGAGGTTGCGCTGCCGGAATGCGATCACGGAACCTATTCATGGCAGGACGATACGCTGGTATTGGATCAGACAGGTGTCCGTACGTTCACAGCCGAGTTTACACCCAATGATCTGGATAAATTTCAGAAGCGAACAGACATACAGGTGAAAGTTACGACGCAGATGTCGCTGGGAAGCAGCACGCAGGTAGCTTTTAAAAACAATGTATTTACCTACAATGGGACAGAGCAGGAACCGAAAGTGGTGGTATCTGTCGCAGATACCGTATTGACAGAAGGAAAAGACTATGAGCTGACCTATGAAAATAACAAAAACGCCGGTACAGCCACGGTGATTGTACAGGGTATCGGTCTTTATCATGACAGTATCAGCAGGAATTTCGAGATCGAACCTGCGCCGATTGTGGTCAGGGCAAAGGATATGACGATTCTGACCGGTGCAGAGGTTCCTTCTGCTAATGCGTATGCCTATGAAGTGAATGGTCTGATGAAGGGGGATTCGCTGCTGAAAAAGCCGGTTCTTTCCTGCGATATCGTCAGCACTGAGAAAACCGGATGCTACGATATTATTCCGGAGGGAGCGGATGCCGGGCCGAATTACGTGGTATCCCATGAGAAGGGAAAACTGACGGTGGCCCGTGAATACGTTTCCTGTACCGTGCTGTTTGACGTACAGGGTCACGGCAGCGCGCCGGACAGTCAGGTTGGCATTAAAGTTGGCGGTACGGTGGAGAGACCTGAAGAACCGTCGGCGGCCGGCTATCGGTTTGCCGGCTGGTATTGCGACAGTGCGTGCGTGAAAGAATGGAATTTTGATACGGATATCGTGCAGAGCGATATGACGTTGTATGCGAAATGGCTTTGCGAGAGTGGAGCAGGCAGCTTTGCAATGCAGGAAATAGTCGATGTATATTATACAGGGAAAGCGTGTAAACCGGCGGTAAGTGTTTATGATGGCGACACGCTGCTCAGGGCTGGCAGAGATTATCAGATCAGGTATTACAATAATGTCAATGCCAATAAGGACAATATGCGCAGGAAGGGAAACGGAGCAGGCGCCTTTTTCCAGGAGAAGCTTCCCTACGTGGAAATCAGCGGAAAGGGAAATTATTCGGAGAAAGTCAAAGTAAACTTCAATATCCTTCCCGCATCCATCGGAGACGGCAACGGGAATCCGGCTGATGGTGTGACATTGAAAGTATCAGACCAGCTTGCGAAAGCGACGAGAGTACAGAGGCCCTTTTCTTCCATCAAATGCGGTAGAACGATGCGAAAAGGGACGGACTATAGCGTGTCCCTGTTGGTGGAGAACGGCCGTGATCAGACCGGCAGGAATCTGCCGACGGGAATGCTGCTGGAAGAGGCTGCTGTTCCTGCCGGATACGAGGGGGTATTCCGGCTGATGATTCAGGGTCTGGGGAATTATGAGGGAAATATCAGCAAGCAGGTTTATATTGCAGATAAAACCCATCTGATCAAGAATGCCCGGATAACGCTTGGCAAAAACGTAAAAAATATTTCCTTTAACGGTGAGGCAGTAGAATTGACCCCGGCGGAACGTGATTCATCGGATGTATTTACGGTAAAATGTGGCGGAGAGTTCCTTCGCTATAACAGAGATTATACCGTGAAATACCGCAATCATGACCGGGTTGGCAAGGCGGAATTGACCATTGTCGGGATGGGGGAATATGTCGGTGAGAAAACAGCAACGTTCAATATTAATGGGCGTACATTTAAATCAGGGACGGTGACGATAGACGATATAGAAGACAAGACGTATACCGGAATGGCTTTGACTCAGAATGATGCTTTTGTGCTTTACGGGAAAGGAACGAAGGACGAAAGAGCGCTGGTATACGGGACGGATTATACGATCAGCTACACGAAGAATGTTAATGCAGGTGTTGTGGTTATGACCTTTAAGGGAAGTGAGAAGGCCGGTTACAGCGGAAGCATTAAGAAATCTTTCCGTATTAATGCGGAGGATATCGCAGAGACTGAGCAGGCAGTGGGCATGAGGGATATAACTGTCAGTTACGCTAAAGCAGGAGCCATGCCGACGGAGGAAGTCGTGCTTACCAACAAAGCTGGTATGAGACTGGTCAACGGAAAGGATTATACGCTTCGATATAAGAACAATAAGGCAGTGGCGGACAGGACGGACGAGAATCCGCCGGTGATTCTTGTGAAGGGAAAGGGAAATTATGCGGGAGAGATTCCGGTATATTTCAATATCGTCAGGAAAGATCTGACGGTAGATGAGATCACGATCAAGACATCTGCGACAGCTTATAAGGAGAACAAGGACGCTGATTATGAGTATAAGCCGTCGGTAAAGTTGATGGACGGAAAGAAACAGCTGCGTGCAGGAGTGGATTACGAAATCATGTATGTGAACAATACGCAGGCTGACTATGAAGCTTATCTGCAGAGTCTTGAGGGACGCGGGCGAAATGCAGCGGCTTTTGGTTTGACGCCGGAGCGGGGGATCGGTATGTCTGGAGGCCCGCAGGCTGTTATCATGCAGAAAGAAGGCAGCAATTACACGCTGCAAGATCCCCTTATTGTGCCGCTTATCGTTTATCGAAATAAGCTGACGAAATCGAACCTGAAAGTGGAGATCAAGGAGGCTGTTTATACGGGGGCGACGGTCAAACCCGAGGTGACGGTATATTATCAGAGCCAGGGAGATGGCAACCGGATACAGCTTGTGGAAGGAGAGGATTATTCGCTCACTTATGGAAGCAATATCGCATCCGGCAGGAATAAGGGAAGTGTTAAGATCAGTGGTATTGGACCGTATTATGGCGGAGATGTGACTGTGCGGTTTGATATCGGGAAGAAAGTGATTGCCTATTAGGCGGGAGAAGGATAGGAGAGAGGCTATGAAACGGATGAGAAAAAAACTGGCGTTATTTCTTGCGATATGCCTATTGTTTAACACATACGGAGGCAGTGCTTTGGCAGCAGAAGCCGGATCTGATAAATTAAAGACCCCGGAAGAACAGACGGGGAACACGGTGACGCCCGGCCTGGAAGATCTGGCAGGCGACACCGTGAGTGCCGGTAAGGAAGAAGAGTCAGACGGTACCGGGGATGCCGGTACAGGTGAAGGAGCGGGTAGCACTGAGAACACCGGTAAGGAAGAAGAGTCAGATGGTGCCGGGGATGCCGGTACAGGAGAGGAAGCGGGCGGTACCGAGAACTCTGGTACAGGAGAAGAAGAGTCGGATGATACCGGGGATGTCGGTACAGAAGAGGAAGCGGGCGGCACTGAGAATTCTGATACAGGAGAAGAAGAGTTGGACGGTACCGGAGATGCCGACACGGAAGAAGAAACAGACGATACAGAGAGTGACGATTCGGAAGAGGATTCAGAAGAGGACGGTGAAGAGATTGATCCGGTAGAAGATTCTGAAAGCGCAGGCGACGAAGACGCTCTGGAGGAGCTCGTTACAGTCTCCGAGAATGATCTTCCAGGATATGATGCGGCCAGTGTAGAGACGGAAGGTAATTTCAGCTATACTTTTGACGAAAAGACAAATACGGTAACACTGAACGGATATGCAGAAGGTTATTCGGGTGGAGAGGTATTGAACATACCGGAGACATTGGGCGGGTATCCGGTGGTTGAGATCAAAAGCAGAGCGTTTGAGAAAAAGACAATCCTCACGACGGTAGTAATGCCGGACAGTGTTCAGGAAATAGGAGGCAGTGCATTCAGCGGCTGTCTCAATCTGGTGAGCGTAACATTGTCGAAAGGGCTGGTAAAAACAGGTAGTGACGTATTTAAAAACTGTACTGCTTTGACGGGGATTGAGATACCAAAAAGTCTGGAAGGCAGTACAGGTGGAATGTTTAACGGATGTACAGGACTGAGGAATGTAACTTTTGAAGAAGGCGTGACGAGAATAGCGGATCACCTGTTGCATAATTGTCCTGGAATAACAGAAATGATCATCCCCAATACAGTAACCGTCATCGAAAAGAATGCCTTTGACAGCTGTGCTAATCTGGCACAAGTGACGATACCTGGCAGCGTGGCAGTAATAGAAACAGGAGCATTTGCCGAGTGTGGCTCTTTGCGGAAAGTAGTGATTCCAGACAGTGTCACGGAAGTTGGTTCAAGTGCATTTTATAACTGCGTTAATCTGGCAGAAGTTATTTTGTCAAAGCATCTTGCAACATTGGGATTGAATGCTTTCAGTAAGTGCAGTGCATTGACAAGTATCGAGATTCCCAAAAGCCTGGAGCAGACGACATTGTCGTTAGACGGCCATGGTGGGGTGTTTAGGGAATGTGGCAATCTGAAGAGTATCAGTTTTGAGAATGGTACGACCCAAATAGTCAGGTGGATATTTGCATACTGCGACGGGTTGGAGGAAATTACTATCCCCGATACGGTAACGAAAATTGGAAACGCTGTTTTTTACAGTTGTAAAAATTTGAGGACAGTCAACATTTCCGGTAATGTGACGGAGATAGGAAGTTCTGTATTCAGAGAATGTCTGGCTCTGCAGGAGATCGTCATACCGGACAGCGTGACGTCTATCGGTACAAATGCCTTTTATGGTTGTGTCAACCTGTCGAAGGTTACTTTGTCGAAGAATCTGAAAAGTCTGGGGTATCATGCCTTTTACGATTGCAATGCTCTGACTGCGGTGGAAATACCGAAAAGTCTTGAGAGGGCTGAAACGACAATGGAAGGGTCCGGCGGTGTTTTCGTAAACTGTACGAGTCTTAAAAGTGTCAGCTTCGAAAGTGGAAGGACAAAAATACCACGTTATTTATTTGCATATTGCAGGGGATTGGAAGAAATTGTCATACCAGATACTGTGCAGACAATCGAAAGCAGCGCTTTCAGGGGCTGTGTGAATCTGACTAAAATTGATCTTCAGGATGGATTGACTCAGATAGGGAATTCTGTCTTTTTGGACTGTTCTGCTTTAAAGGATGTTGTAATTCCGGAAAGCTGTACGACAATCGGAAATTCCGCTTTTGAAAACTGCATCAATCTGGCTTCAGCGGTACTGCCATCCAAATTAGATAGAATTTCTGAAGGACTTTTCAGGAACAGCGGTGTTAACAAGATTGATCTGCCGGATACAGTCAGCGTGATAGAGGTAAATGCATTTCGGGAATGTGCCGCCCTTACGGAAATTAAAATGCCGGCGAACCTGCAGATAATTGAAAATTACGCCTTTCAGGGCTGTACTGCACTTGCTGCGGTAACGTTCCCTGAGAACCTGCAGTCGATCGGCAGAAATGCTTTTAGTAATTGTAATGCACTGACGGCAGTCACGATTCCTGACAGCGTCAGGAGTCTGGGGGATTATCTGTTTGCTGAGTGCGAACTGCTTCGGGATGTAACACTGGGCACGGGTATTACGATCATTCCTTCCTACGCTTTTAATCTTTGTCCGTCATTGACTAAAATCGTGATTCCGTACTATGTTACGACGGTCAAGGCAAATGCATTTACGAATTGTACTTCTCTTACGGAAGTTACGATTCCGCGGGCGGTAACGACGATCGCGGCAAATGCATTCAGCTATTTTGACAGATTGACGATCTATGGCGTTTCCGGAACCTATGCGGAGACCTATGCAAATACTCAGGGTGCAACCTTCGTAAATCAGGAGAAGAAAGCAACGGAAGTACGGCTCAACAAGACGGAATTGAAGCTGGCCAACGGCAGGAAAACGAAGCTGGTCTTGAGCGTAACGCCTTCGGACTTCACGGATGAAGTATCATGGAAGAGCAGTGATGAGAAAGTGGTGCAGGTTGCAGATACGGGAGAGATCACGGCATGGTCGCTGGGGATGGCAACGATAAAGGTGACGGTTGGCGATGTCAGTGCATCCTGCAAGGTTACCGTGACGCAGCCGGTCACTTCCATCAGCCTGAATATAACTTCACTTGTTCTGGAGGCAGGAGATACGCAGAAGTTGACGGCCACGGTATCGCCTTCCTCGGCGGAGAATAAAGAGATCACATGGAGTACGTCGAACGAAGAGATTGTTACCGTAGATGAACAGGGGCTGGTGACGGGACATCGGAAAGGAAGCGCGACAGTCACGGCGACAGCACAGGATGGAAGCGGTGTATCCAAAAGATGTGAGGTGGAGGTTAAGAACAGCGGTTATATCTGCAGTAGTGTGGAGGAGTTGGAAAGCCCGCACAATTATCCCAATAACTGCTCGGACTTCTGGCTGTATACAAAAGAAGGTGCAGAGAGTCTTTGGGTAACTTTTGACGGAAGAACGATGGTGGAGGAAGACTTTGACTTCATCTATATTTTTGACGGATCGAAGAAACAGATCGGCAGGTATACTGGAGCTGAGCTGGCGGGAGAGACTGTGGAAGTGCCCGGTGATACTGTCAGAATCAAACTGGAATCGGATGATAAGACCAGTGCGTGGGGATTTAAGGTGACCCGCGTGATGGGGACTGGAAATGTAGAGAATGATGAATATCAGGTGACTTTTGATACACAGGGCGGTACGATGATTTATCCGGTGGCCGTGGAGAAGAATACACCGGTATCGGAACCGGAGAAGCCTGTGAAACCGGGATTTGTATTTGTCGGATGGTATCTGAACGGTGAGCCATACGACTTTGCACAGCCGGTAGTCGGCAATATGATACTCAGAGCCAAATGGGTGATCGATAAGACGGGGCCGGGACCGATAGAGACACCGCCCGTGCCGGAGGAGGACAGACCGGCAGACGGCAGTATACCGGAAGGGCTCTGGATTGCGGGAGTTAAAGATCAGGTGTACACCGGGAAAGCGCATAAACCGGAAGTGCGTGTTTATGACGGAGCGCAAAGATTGCAGGAGAAGACGGATTATACGATCAGCCATAAGAATAATACCAAAGCCAATGATGCCACGGATGGAAGTAAGGCACCCATGGTCATGGTTAAGGGGAAAGGCAACTATGCCGGGTCTGCGACCGCAGTCTATAAGATCAATGCGGTAGACCTGAATGATGAGCAGGTATTTATTCCGGATATCACGCTGGCTTATAATGGAAACGTGCAGAAAAAGGCACCGACAGTAACTTTTAATGGTAAGAAACTGTCGGCGAAGCGGGATTACACGGTGGCCTATGTGAATACGGAAAGCGGGGCGTATCAGCAGACCGGGACCTATCAGGTGAAGCTTACAGGTACGGGCAATTTCACGGGTGAAAAGCTGATTGATCTGGAGATCACGGATAAGAAGCTGATAGAGAAAGCAAAATACGTTAAGATTCAGGAGAAAACTTATGAGGGCGGCGGAGAAATCCGCTTGTCATCTTCGGAATTGATATTGTATATGCAGTCGAGGAATGAACCGTTGGTCGAGGGTACGGATTATACGGTCAGCTATGAGAACAATCTGGAGATCGGAACGGCAACAGCGGTAATCAAGGGCGTAGGAAGCTATGCGGGAACAAAGAGAATACCTTTTAAGATTGTCGGTACAGCGATAAACAGCGCCAGAGTAGATGGAATCGTGGATAAGATCTACGACGGTACGGAGCAGAGTCAGGATATTACGGTGTGGGTAGAAGGGACCCGGCTGGAACCGGAACGGGATTATACGGTTACCTACAGCAACAGACAAAATGTGGGTAAGGCAAGTGTGGTAATACAGGGGATCAATGCCTACAGCGGTACCGTGAAGAAGACCTTTAAGATCACGGCTTATGATCTGGAGAAAGACGAGCGGAATCTGATCAGTGGTACGATGACGGGTCTTACGGTCAAGTATGTAAAGGGTGGCTGTAAACCGGAGCCGGTGATCAAATTTGGCGAGACGGAACTGAAAGCCGGTACGGATTATACGCTTTCTTATCAGAATAACAAGAATACGGCGGATGCTTCCGCAGAGAAAGCTCCTGTCATTAAGATTAAGGGAAAGGGCAATTTTAAGGGTACACGGACAGAGAAGTTTTCCATCACGGCGAAAAATCTCGCCGATGCGGAATGTCCTGTGAGCATCGCGGTGGAAGATAAAGCGTATGCCAGGGGCGTAGGGAAATATGTCAGCAAACCGGTTTTGACAGATACTGACGGCAAAGTCCTGAAAGCGGGTACGGATTATGAAGTTACCTATACATTGGCGGACGGCATTACGAAACTTGATAAAAGGAGTACGGTGAAAGAAGGGGCCTATATCTGTGTTACGGCCAGAGGAAAAGGAAAGTACGAGGGAACTCTGATGACTACATACCGCATAACCAGGTCGAGTTTCACGAAGGCTTCCATTAAAGTTACGCCGAAAGAATATACCGGCGGCTATGTTTATCTGACAGGCGAAGACGATTTGACCGTTACGGTGGGGGCAACGAGACTGACTTACGGAAAGGATTATGAGATTCTGGAAGACAGCTACGTGAACAATGTCAGGAAAGGAACTGCCAGTGTTAAGGTCAGAGGTCTGGGCGACTATGGCGGAACGAAGACGGTGAAGTTTAAGATTCAGGCGAAAAAGATGGAGTCCTTCAGTGATGTTGTCAGAAGACAGTTACTTCTATTTAGGTGATATGATGTTATAAAATAGAAATGTTTGGAAAACAACTCCTGTTCATGGGAGTTGTTTTCTGTTAGAAGAAAACGGAAAATAATATGCTTTCCTAAAGGGAGCATGGCTGATATAATAGGGCGTAAAGAACTGCCAGGGTGAGAAAGAACGGGCAATTCCGGTGAAAACGAGAGGAGAAAAGAGGATGCAGATTAATTACAACGAACAGAACAGGGTGTTTAAGATAGATACGGAACATACCAGTTATTGTATCGGTATCGTGGACGAGGAGAATTTTGTCGGACATATCTATTATGGAAGGAAACTGTCGGATGACAATCTGGTCTATCTGATGCGGACGGGGGAGCCGCCTTTTGTGCCGTCGAAGAATAACCGGGACAGGACTTCCTTTCTGGATACCTTTCCGATGGAGTATACGGGCCACGGGCTGGGAGATTTCCGGGAAGGCACTTTGATGGTGCGGACGGCGGGCGGTCATTCGGGCGTGTCGCTGTCTTATGTCTCACACAGGATTTACGACGGAAAAGAGGAACTTGCGGGGCTGCCGGCGACTTTCGGGATGGCGGATACGTGCAGGACGTTGGAACTTACCTGTGAAGATAAGGTGCTGGGGCTGCAGGTGATCTTATCCTACAGTATCTTTGCAGATAACGACGCTATAGCGCGGAGCGTGCGGGTGGTGAACGGCGGGAAAGAGGCGCTTTATCTGACGAAGGTTCTCTCGGCCTGCATCGACATGGACAATGAGGAGTATGAGATGATCACGCTGCCGGGTTCCTGGGCGAGAGAGCGGATCATACAGACGCGTCCTGTTTTAAAGGGCAAACAGGGGGTATCTTCGGTGCGGGGAGAGTCCAGCCATCAGGAGCACCCTTTTATGGCATGGAAAAGGAAGACGACTACGGAAGAGGCAGGGGATATCTATGCCATGAATTTTGTCTATTCGGGTAATTTCATGGCGCAGATCGAAGGGGATCAGTCCGGCAGTATGCGGGCGTTGATGGGCATCCATCCGCAGGATTTTTGCTGGAAGCTGGAGCCGGGCGATGCCTTTCAGGCGCCGGAGGTGATCTGTGTGTATTCCGCGGAAGGTATCGGCGGCATGAGCAGAACCTTCCATGACCTGTACCGCAGACACCTGATCCGGGGTGAATATAAGGATAAAAAGAGGCCGATTCTGATCAACAACTGGGAGGCAACCTATTTTGATTTCGATACGGACAAGCTGCTTGCCATCGCGCGGGAGGCGTCCGCGCTGGGCATCGAGATGCTTGTTATGGACGATGGCTGGTTTGGCTGCCGCAATGACGATAATTCCAGTCTGGGAGACTGGCAGGTCAATGAGGAGAAGTTAAAGGGCGGCCTGAAATATCTGGTAGACGAGGTCAATAAGCTGGGGATGAAGTTCGGCATCTGGCTGGAGCCGGAGATGGTATCGCCGGATTCCAACCTGTACAGAGAACATCCGGACTGGGCGTTTGCCATTCCGGGCAGGACGGGGAGCTTATCCAGAAACCAGTATGTGCTGGATCTGACCAGACAGGAAGTGCGGGACTGTGTGTATGATATGATCGCATCGGTGCTGCGCAGTGCGAATATTGAATATGTGAAATGGGATATGAACAGGCAGCTGTCTGATATGGGAAGCTGTGGCCTGCCGGCGGACAGACAGGGAGAGCTGTTCCACAGACAGGTGCTGGCGGTGTATGAGCTGCAGGACAGACTGACGAGGGAATTCCCGCACCTGCTTTTGGAGAACTGTTCCGGCGGCGGGGCGAGATTTGATCCGGGTATGCTCTATTACAGCCCGCAGATCTGGTGCTCCGACGATACGGATGCGGTGGAGCGGCTTTCCATCCAGGCGGGTACGGCGATGGTATATCCATTGTCCACCATGGGGGCGCATGTGTCCGACTGTCCCAATCATGCGCTGGGAAGGACGACACCCTTTGAGACGAGGGGATATGTGGCGCTGGCGGGCACCTTCGGTTACGAGCTGGATGTGACGAAAATTCCGGAGGCAGACCGGGCCATGATCCCGGAGCAGACGGCGATGTATCATAAGTACAATGACCTGGTGCGTGAGGGAGATTATTACAGGATTGCGCATTATGCCGAGAACCATTATTATGACTGCTATGAGGTGGTGGCGAAAGATAAGAGCGAGGCGCTTGTCACATACGTTCAGGTGCTGAACCGACCGAGTCACCACAGCAGACGGATCAGGATCCCGGGACTTGACCTGACGGCGGTCTATGTGATCGAGAATGCACAGGACTGGCCGGAGATCGGGCAGACGGAGTATCGCGGAGATGCGCTGCAGTTCGCGGGGATCAATGTGCCGCCGCTGTGGGGGGATTTCAAGGGGAGATTACTGCATCTTGTGAGAAAGCAGGCGATGTAAAGTCGGCATGACAGTCAGAATAGAGAACGAAATGAGGGAAAAACCTCACGAGTCGCATGAAGAGCGGGGTTTATGACAGTCAGAACAGAGAACGATATAAGGGTGAAAGGCAGGAGTGACAGAATATGGTGGTACAGAAGTATAAAGATATGTTACAGGGCAAATCGGTGATCCGGCAGTTGTCGGAGTTCGCGACGGCCAGGGGCGCCGAGATCGGGTATGAGAATGTATTCGACTACAGTCTGGGGAATCCGTCGGTGCCGGCTCCGCAGGCGTTTACGGAGACGATGATCCGTCTGCTGCAGGAAAAGGATCCCATGGAGCTGCATGGCTACAGCCAGAGTCTGGGAATCCCGGCGGTGCGGGAGAAGGTGGCGGCGTCGTTGAATAAAAGGTTCGGCATGCAGTATACGGGAAATCACATTTTCATGACCACGGGGGCGGCGGGAGCCATTGCCCATGCGGTGCGGTGTGTGAGCCAGCCGGGGGATGAGATCCTGACGTTTGCACCCTATTTTCCCGAGTATGGGCCTTATATTAACCTGACGGGAGCCACACTCAGAGTGGTGCCTGCGGATACGGAGCATTTTCAGGTGAATCTGGAAGCGTTTGAGGAGATGCTCACGGAGAAGGTGGCGGCGGTGCTCATCAATACGCCCAACAATCCTTCGGGGACGGCCTACTCCACCGAGACAATCAGGCAGATGACAGCGATTATGACGAAGAAGCAGGAGCAGTACGGACACGATATCTTCCTGATCTCGGATGAACCTTACAGGGAGATTGTTTTTGCAGGGGTGGATGCGCCGTATCCTTCGAAGTTCTATGACAATACGTTGTCCTGCTATTCTTTCTCCAAATCCCTGTCCCTGCCGGGAGAGCGGATCGGGTATGTGGCGGTGAATCCGGCCTGCACGGATGCGGAGCTGATCAGCGCGATGTGCAGCCAGATCTCCAGAGGAACGGGGCACAACTGCCCGCCTTCCATCATACAGCTGGCGGTGGCGGAGGTGCTGGACTTAACGTCGGATCTGTCGGTCTATGAGACGAATATGAACATTTTATATAAGGAACTTACCGACCTGGGCTTTACGTGTGAAAAGCCGGGCGGCACTTTTTACATGTTCCCGAAGGCACTGGAGGAGGATGCGGTGGCGTTCAGTGAGAAGGCGAAGAAGTATGACCTGATTCTGGTGCCCAGCGACAGCTTTGGAGTGCAGGGGTATTTCCGGATTGCCTACTGCATCGGCACGGAGAAGGTGGAGCGTTCACTGGATGCCTTCAGAAGATTTGTGAAAAGTGAATATTAAAACATGAACCGAAAGTACCACATCTAAATCTTTGCATTGCGGCATAAATAAATATAGTATGGAAGTATAGTAAACGACATAACAAATTTCTGTTTCCGTCTCTTGCAGGAGCCATATACGGTAGCTCCTGCAAAGCCGAAAACGAAATTTTTAATGTCGTTAACTATAATTGGCAAAAGATGATAAGGATACTGTTTGCGGCGGCAGCAGACAGAATTTGGTATAACAGGAGGTAGACAGGAATATGATAAGTATCATAGAGATTCTTAAGACGATCTTATTTGGTATTGTTGAGGGCATCACGGAGTGGCTGCCCATCAGCAGCACGGGGCACATGATCCTGCTGAATGAATTCGTGAAGCTGGATGTGTCGGAAGAGTTCTGGGAGATGTTTCTGGTGGTGATTCAGCTTGGGGCGATCCTAGCGGTAGTGCTGCTGTTCTGGAACAAGATCTTTCCGTTCCGGTTCAAGGAGAAACCGGTGATCAGGACCGATATTTTCGTGCTCTGGTTCAAGATCCTGGTGGCGTGTATCCCGGCGGCGGTGATCGGGCTGGCGTTCGACGATGTGTTTGACGCACTGTTCTACAATCCGACCTGTGTTGCGGTGGCGCTGATCGTGTTCGGTATTGCTTTTATCGTGATCGAGAACCGGAACAGGAATATGTCGCCGAAGATTACGGAGCTTCAGCAGATCACGTTCCAGACGGCTTTTATGATCGGGGTGTTTCAGCTTCTGGCGGCGGTATTCCCGGGCACGTCCAGATCCGGGGCGACCATCGTGGGTGCGCTGCTGATCGGGGTATCCAGAACGGTGGCGGCGGAATTCACCTTTTTCCTGGCGATCCCGGTGATGCTGGGAGCCAGCCTGCTTAAGATCGTGAAGTTTGGATTTGATTTTACCGGGGCGGAGCTTACGGTCCTGTTGGTGGGGATGGTGTCGGCGTTCGTGGTATCCGTGGTCGTGATCCGGTTCCTGATGGGGTATATCAAAAAGCATGATTTCAAGGTGTTTGGCTGGTATCGGATCATTCTCGGGGCGGCGGTGCTGTTGTACTTTACGCTGGCTGCATAATGATACGGAAGTAATGCATATTCGGAAGACGGCATTGCAAAAGTGGGTGTAAAGCCCGGTTTAAGCGGACTTTAACACCCACTGATATTCGTTTGACGGTAGTCGCATTTACAGTTCAAGTTCCGAAATATCGATGCCAAAATTTGAAAGGATGACTCTGGCTACCTTGATCTGGTAATCGAGTTCCTTGTTTGTGCCGGTTTCACAGGCTTTGATCCTCATTAGATTTACGTAATTCATGATGGCGGCCTGTCTTTGTTCTTCCAATGTCACATAATCACCTGCTTTCCTGATATGATCTTTGACGACTGGGACTGTGATGATACGTGTTCTTATGCCAGCCCTGATACGAATGTTGCGTTTAAACGGCAGATTGTTTTGCTCTTTGTCATAAGTATAACAAATTGTTTCAAGGGTGTAAAGCCTGTTCTTCCGGCGTTTCTGTGCGGTGCAGGCGCAAAAATGGACATTTTTACGTCTTACTTATGTCATTTCGTATAAAATACAAGAGGAAAGAGTAACTATTTGCTACAGATTGTAGATTGACAGTGCCTCGATATTGCGTTAGAATCCCCATAGAGTCCCGGACTGCAGGGGTTTAGGGATTATGAAAAAGTAAGTATTGTAACATGTTACGTCCGACAGTTCGGACACGAGGGAAGGAGATTTTTCATGGCAGCAGCAAAGAAAACAACGGCAGCGAAGGAAGAAGCGGCTAAAGTTGCAGATACAAAGACAGATGAAGTTAAGACAGCTAAGGAAGCGCCTGCAGCAAAGACGGAAACAGTAACAGAGACTACAACAGAAGTTAAGAAGCGGGGCAGAAAGCCTGCGGCGGAGAAAACGACTGCTAAGAAACCGGGCAGAAAGCCTGCGGCGGAAAAGACAACCGTTAAGAAAGAAACTGTGAAGAAGGAGCCTGCAGCTAAGAAGGCAGCGGTTAAGGAAGCCGTTCATATTCAATTTGGCGGAAAGTCCTATGCATCAGAGGATCTGGTTAAGATTGCGAAAGATGTATGGGTTTACGATCTGAATCAGGAAGAAAAAAATTTCAAGTCTGTTGAGCTGTATGTGAAGCCGGAAGAAAACATAGTGTATTATGTGATCAATGGCGAGGTGCAGGGGAACTTCAATATTTAAAACCCGAATTTACATATTTTGATCTTTCCCGGAGAAAATAGCTTTGGGATAGCTCTGAAGAAGAATGCAGCCAGGGCGCCGGAGGCCGGCCTGCTGCAGTAGAAGATGGCGAATGGACAGTCAGTTTGAGAAGAATCTCAGATTGGCTGTTTTCTTTACGATACAGGAAGTTTCTTTGTTCGTTTCATATTTTTTTAATAATTATTTTGCATGGAGATGTTGACAACAAAAATCTTAAGTGATAACTTACTACTAGAAGATGTTAGCACTCTTAAGGGTTGAGTGCTAACAATGGGAGAAATGGTATGCAGTTAGATGAAAGAAAATATACAATATTGCAGGCCATCATCCGCACTTACTTGGAGACGGGTGAGCCGGTAGGAAGCAGAACGATTTCTAAATATACCGACTTAAATCTGAGTTCAGCCACCATCCGCAATGAGATGGCGGATCTGGAGGAGCTGGGTTACATCTTACAGCCGCACACTTCCGCGGGACGTATTCCATCCGATCAGGGGTATCGCCTGTATGTGGATAAGATGATGGAAGAGAAGGAACGGGAAGTGGAGGAGATGAAGGAGATTCTTCTGGAGAAGGAAGACAAGATGGATCATCTCCTGAAACAGGCGGCGAAGCTGCTGGCCAACAACACGGAGTATGCTGTCATGGTCTCGGCTCCGCAGTACCATCGCAATAAGCTGAAATTCATCCAACTTTCCCGGGTGGACAGCAGGCATATCCTGGCGGTCATCGTGGTGGAGGGCAACGTAATCAAGAACACGATGCTGACAGTGGCGGAGGAATTGAGCGACGAGACGCTGCTTAAGCTGAATATCCTGCTGAACACACATCTGAACGGTTTATCCATGGAGCAGATCAACCTGGGGATGATCGCCGCGATGAAGCAGCAGGCAGGTATTCACAGCGATATCGTGGCGGGTGTCATCGATGCGGTAGCCGAGGCTATCAAAGCCGACGAGGATCTGGAGATCTACACAAGCGGTACGAAGAATTTCTTTAAATATCCGGAGCTGGCGGATCACGAGCGGGCCAGTGAACTGATCACCACCTTCGAGGAGAAGCAGCTTTTAAGCGAACTGGTGCAGGATAACCTGGCGGATGAGAACAATACCGGCATACAGGTCTATATCGGCAATGAGACACCGGTACAGGGGATGCGGGACTGCAGCATCGTGACGGCCACCTATGAGCTGGATGAAGGCATGAAGGGCACCATTGGCATCATTGGGCCGAAGAGAATGGATTATGAGAAAGTGGTCAAGAATCTGAAACTGCTGAAAAGTCAGCTGGATGACCTTTACAGGAAATAGTGAACAGATAGAAGAACAGACATGAAAGAAAGGAATGAGAATCATGGCAGAGGAGAAAGATATCCTGCAGGAAGAAGACAGGACCAGTGATAATACGCCGGAGACAGAGACGGATGCCGGGGAAGCCGTGACTGGAGAGGAGACGGCGGGAGCTGCAAAAGAGGAAAAGGAAAACACGGAGGAAGAGACTGCACAGGAGACTTCCAAAGAGAGCCGGAAAGAGAAGAAGAAAAGGGAGAAGGCCGACAAGAAGCAGGACGCCCTGAAAGAGAAGATCGAGGAGCTGGAAGATAGAGTGAAACGCCAGATGGCGGAATTTGACAATTTCCGCAAGCGGTCCGAGAAGGAGAAGACGATGATGTTCGAGACCGGCGCCAAGAGTGTGATCGAGAAGATCCTGCCGGTGGTGGATAATTTCGAGAGGGGATTGGCTTCGGTGCCGGAAGAACAGAAGGCGGACGGCTTCGCACAGGGCATGGAGATGATCTACAAGCAGTTGATGACGGAGCTGGAGAAGATGGAAGTGAAGCCGATTCCCGCTGTGGGAGAAGAGTTCAATCCGGATTTCCACAATGCGGTGATGCAGGTGGAGAGCGAGGAGTACGAATCAGGCGTGATCGCACAGGAACTGCAGAAAGGATATACCTACAGGGACGGCGTGGTGCGTCACAGCATGGTGGCGGTAGTCAGCTAGTACGCCGTACCGGAAGCAGTCTGCAGGGAAGAAGCGCGGAAGCGTGCGCTGACCGACAGGACATATTGGATAGTCTGTGAAAAGAAGCCGGGTGAAAGAAGCGGTTACTCTTTTCAGATGATCATAGATAATTAATGTAAAAGTAAGGAAAGGTATCTTTATCAGGAGGAAGAAATTATGAGTAAAATTATCGGAATTGACTTGGGAACAACCAACAGCTGTGTAGCGGTTATGGAAGGTGGTAAGCCGGCAGTCATCGCCAACACAGAAGGCGCAAGGACGACACCGTCCGTAGTGGCTTTCACAAAGACAGGTGAGAGACTTGTAGGTGAGCCGGCGAAGCGTCAGGCGGTTACCAACGCCGACAAGACCATCGCATCTATCAAGAGAGATATGGGTACGGACAGAGGCCGCACCATCGACGATAAGAAATATTCCCCGCAGCAGATTTCTGCCATGATCCTGCAGAAGCTGAAAGCGGATGCTGAGAACTATCTGGGCGAGAAGGTGACGGAAGCAGTCATCACCGTTCCGGCCTACTTCAACGATGCACAGAGACAGGCGACCAAGGACGCCGGCAAGATCGCGGGTCTGGAAGTAAAGCGTATCATCAACGAGCCTACGGCAGCAGCGCTTGCATACGGGCTTGACAATGAGAAAGAGCAGAAGATCATGGTATACGACCTGGGCGGCGGTACTTTTGACGTATCCATCATCGAGATCGGCGACGGCGTGATCGAAGTGCTCTCCACCAATGGCGATACCCGTCTGGGCGGCGATGATTTCGACCAGAAGGTGATCGACTGGATGCTGGCCGAGTTCAAGGCACAGGAAGGCGTGGATCTGTCAAATGACAAGATGGCGCTGCAGAGACTGAAAGAGGCGGCTGAGAAGGCGAAGAAGGAGCTTTCATCCGCGACAACGACCAATATCAACCTGCCGTTCATTACGGCTACGGCTGAGGGTCCGAAGCACTTTGACATGAACCTTACAAGGGCGAAATTTGACGAATTGACACATGATCTGGTAGAAAAGACGGCCATTCCGGTACAGAACGCGATGAAGGATGCGGGTCTGACCAACTCTGATATCGGCCAGGTACTGCTGGTAGGCGGTTCCACACGTATCCCGGCGGTACAGGAGAAGGTAAGAATGCTGACAGGCAAAGAGCCCAGCAAATCCCTGAACCCTGACGAGTGCGTGGCGCTGGGAGCTTCCATCCAGGGCGGTAAGCTGGCAGGCGACGCGGGTGCAGGTGAGATCCTGCTTCTGGACGTAACACCGTTGTCCCTGTCCATCGAGACCATGGGCGGCGTAGCTACCAGACTGATTGAGAGAAATACAACCATCCCGACCAAGAAGAGCCAGATCTTCTCCACGGCGGCAGACAACCAGACAGCGGTTGACATCAATGTGGTACAGGGTGAGAGACAGTTTGCGAAGGACAACAAGTCCCTCGGCCAGTTCAGACTGGACGGTATCCCGCCGGCAATGCGCGGTGTGCCGCAGATCGAGGTTACTTTCGATATTGATGCCAACGGTATTGTGAACGTATCCGCCAAGGATCTGGGAACAGGCAAAGAGCAGCATATCACCATCACGGCAGGTTCCAACATGTCCGACGATGAAATTGATAAGGCGGTCAAGGAAGCGGCTGAGTACGAGGCACAGGATAAGAAGCGGAAAGAAGCCATCGACACAAGGAACGAAGCAGATTCCTTCGTCTTCCAGACAGAGAAGGCTCTGGGTGAAGTAGGTGACAAGATTGATGCTTCCGATAAGGCAAACGTAGAGGCAGATCTGCAGGCAGTTAAGGATATCCTGGAGAAGACCAAAGATCAGGAGATGAACGACAGCCAGATCGATGAACTGAAAGCAGCAAAAGAGAAACTGACAAATTCCGCACAGGCGCTGTTCACGAAGATGTACGAGAACATGCAGCAGGCACAGGGCGGCCCGGATATGAGCAACATGGGTGGCGCAGCTGACGCAGGCGCACAGGGCGGTGCAGCAGATGATGTGGTAGACGGAGATTACAGAGAGGTCTAGTCTTATGGCAGAACAGAAACGAGATTACTATGAGGTGCTCGGCATAGAGAAGAATGCCGACGACGCAGCGATCAAAAAAGCATACAGAGTTCTGGCTAAGAAATATCATCCGGATATGAATCCCGGCGATGCGGAGGCGGAGAAGAAATTCAAAGAGGCTTCCGAAGCCTATGCGGTCTTGAGTGACCCTGAGAAGAGACGGCAGTATGACCAATATGGTCATGCTGCTTTCGATGGTGCAGGCGGGCCCGGCGGTTTCGGCGGTTTTGACTTCAACAGCGCAGACTTTTCGGATATTTTCGGTGATATTTTCGGCGATATCTTCGGCGGCGGACGCCGCGGCGGCAGGAGCAACGGTCCCATGAAGGGGGCGAATATCCGTTCCAGCGTGCGGATCACCTTTGAAGAAGCGGTATTCGGCGTGGAGAAGGAGATCGAGCTGACGCTGAAAGATGAGTGTACGGCCTGCCACGGAACCGGTGCCAGGCCGGGCACCAGCCCGGAGACATGTTCCAAGTGCGGCGGCAAAGGCCAGGTAGTATTTACCCAGCAGTCCTTCTTCGGCACGGTCAGGAACGTGCAGACCTGTCCCGATTGTCATGGAACCGGTAAAGTCATTAAGGATAAGTGCCCGGACTGCCGTGGCACGGGTTATATCGCCAACAGGAAGAAGATTCAGGTATCTATCCCTGCCGGAATCGACAACGGACAGTGCGTCCGCATCCGCGACAAGGGGGAGCCGGGAACCAACGGCGGCCCGCGGGGAGATCTGCTGGTAGAAGTAGTAGTGGGCAGACATCCCATCTTCCAGCGGCAGGATGAGAACATATACTCTACCGTGCCCATGTCCTTTGCCATCGCCGCACTTGGCGGTGAGATCGTTATCGATACGGTAGACGGCAAGGTGATCTATGATGTGAAGGCAGGAACGCAGACCGACACGAAGGTGCGCCTGAAAGGCAAGGGTGTTCCTTCTCTGCGCAACAGGGATATCCGGGGCGACCACTATGTAACGCTGGTGGTGCAGGTGCCCGATAAACTGTCCCATGAGGCGAAGGATCTGTTGAAGAAATTCGACGAAGAGACAGGGGATTCCCTCAATGCCGCGAAGAACGTTACCTCTAAGAAAGCCGAGGAGGCTCCGGCAGGTAAGGGCAGAGGGAAGAAGAAACTCTGGAAATAAATGTTTCAGATGGAAGATTGTTTCACTGTCTGAACCGGTAGAATACGATACAGGCTGAAAGCACACTTTCCTGCGGGGAAGTGTGCTTTTGCTAATGCCTGGCAGCGGTGTAATGCGTTGTAGTTTTCTGCACAGATTTGTGGTACAATGCTGATGTATACCCCCAGTGATGTGATGGAGGTTACAAAGGACAATTGCCTGACCGACAGAAGGAGGAGTGAATATCATTATGAAAATAAAGAAGCTGAGCAGGATAATGGCATCATTTGCGATTTCGGCATCAATGCTGGCTGAACCTGTTGCGGGTATGCCTGTGGTATATGCGCAGGAGGAGCGGCAGGAAATGTCTGGCAGCGATGAACGGGACGATGCGGAAAAGGAAGGGCCGGCCGGAGACGGAGAAACAAATATTGATGAAGAGGGGGCAGCCGGAGACGGAGAGGCAGATATTGGTGAAGAGGGGGCAGCCGGAGACGGAGAGACAGATATTGGTGAAGAAGGGGCAGCCGGAGATGAAGAGACAGATATTGGTGAAGAAGGGGCAGCCGGAGACGAAGAGGAAAATACTGATGAAGAAGGGCCGGCCGGAGACGGAGAGACAGATATTGGTGAAGAAGGGGCAGCCGGAGACGAAGAAGTAAATAATGGTGAAGAATCGCCGGATAGTGACGAACAGGATAATGAGGAGCCGCCAAAGGCGGAGGAAAACAGTGATGCGGAAGCAGAACAGCCGTCAGACACTGATTTGGATGAGCAGCCTGGCGGGAACGGCGACGAGGAGCAGCCGGATTCCGCGACAGGAGATACAGAAGAGGAGTTGTTCTCTGATATGCCTGCCGAGTATCACCTGACCTCTTTTCAGCGGGAATTGAAAGCGGATATGACAGATATGCTGAACCGGCTGCAGGAAAATGAGGAAGGCGGGAATTTTGCCCGCGGACGAGTGGTGACTTTTGCGGACAGCCCTGAAGAAGCTGAGATGATTGCCGAGGCATATCACGCGGAAATAGAAACCTTTGATATGGGAGTCCTGACTTTAAGGCTTGGTGATGGCAGGACGGTAAAAGAGGCGATGCGGGCAGCAGCCTCTCAGGGTAATGAGCTGCCGGCAGTATGGCCTGATTATCGTCGTGAACTGTACGGCGAGATGAGCTTTGAGGTGGAGGATGATATTCCTTCCGTGGATACTTATGCGGAAGTTTACGATGAACTGTACGGGGAGCGCGATCCTTATCTGAATCCGGCAAGTGAGCGTTACCAGTGGTTTCATACGGCAATAGGTTCACCCTATGCGTGGGATGCCGGTTATACGGGAAGCACGGTGACAGTGGGTGTTATCGACAGTGGCGTGAGTCCGAACCCGGATCTGGCCGCCAATGTTGTTGGCAATTATGACTTTTGCGACGAAACACCTGATGCACTGGACTGTCTGGAACACGGGACGCATGTGGCCGGGATCATTGCAGCTCTGGCAAACGGTGTTGACGGGACGGGTGTTGCACCGGATGCAAAGATCTACAATGCCAGAGTGTTCGGAGATGACGTGGAAAAAAGCGGTTATGATTCTACCATTATGCGCGCGATCCTTTATCTGATCAGCGAAGAGGATAACTCGACCAGAGAGGTGAACACAGAGGCACCCAAAGTAGATATCATCAATTTGAGTCTCGGTGGGTCAGGTGATACTGCCAGTTTTCAGGCTGTGATTGACAAGGCGCATGAAAAGGGCGTTGCCGTATTTGCTGCCACCGGAAATGACGGTGATCAGGCAATGATGTATCCGGCATCGTATGAGCATGTTGTTGCGGTATCGGCCACCGATAAGAATAATGAACGGGCTTATTTTGCCAATTATGGATCGATAACCGATCTGTCGGCTCCCGGAGTAAATATCTGGGCAACTTATGCAGACGAAAAAGGAAATTCCGGCTATGCGTCTTTGCAGGGGACATCCATGTCGTGTCCGGTTGCGGCCGGCCAGGCGGCGGTCATCCTGTCCGGACAGGCAGATCTTCCGGCATTACAGGGAAAGACCGGTGCACAGAGAGTGGACGCACTGGAAGCCATTATGAAAGAGAATGCAGTTTCGGTGGGAAACGGCATGGGTAAGGGTATTACAAGCCTGACGAAAGTATTTAAGTTGGCAACAGCTGCGGCAAAACCCAATGCTCCGAGTATCAGCATTGTGGATAATTCCGGCGATACGGGCCAGGCGGTACAGGTGACGATTACGGCGCAGGCCGGTATGAAACTGTGCTATACCACTAATGGAAAAAACCCCGTCTATAAGAATGGAACGGCAGGGACGGATACCGTATTTGTGGATGATGATACGGTAACCTTTACGATAGACGGCACACAGGCGGCGCAGGGAACCGTGAAGGCAGTTGCCGTAAATGAAGCGGGGGTGGTCAGTCAGACGAAATCCGGGAAGTATAAGTTGTCTCCTTATATCAGGTCGATTACGGTCACGGGACCGACAAGGATTGAAAAGGGGAAGAGTATTCGCCTTACAGCGTCAGTCGCGCCTTCCTATGCGGAAGATAAGACACTGATATGGAATCTGACAGACGCGAAAGGAGAAAAAGTTGACACCGCTAAGATCAAGATCGACGCGAAAGGCAAGATCACGACAACAGTGAATGCGGATCCGGGAATTTATCAGGTGACTGTACGGGCACGGGATAACGGCGGAGCGGAGGCAGTCTGCGAGATTGAAGTGATAGAGACGGGGCGTGCACTTTATAGCCTCGCATTTGAAAAGACAGCGGGCAGCACAAAGCAGGAGCTGTGGATTACGAATGACGTCCCGATTCCGACACTGGATTTGGCAGCACAGCTGATCGCGAAGGAAAAGGATGCAGAAGGCAATTTCATACAGATTACGGCAGATAAACTGGACAGATATGTGACCTGGGCAAGCAGCAGGCCGGCGGTGGCCAGTGTGGATGATCAGGGTGTGGTGACGGCAAAAAGTGCCGGAAGCGCTACGATCACGGTTAAGGCGAAGGACAACGGCAATAAGAAAGCGACGATCAAAGTTACCGTGAAGCAGGGTGTTACGGGCATTACGATCACAACGGCCGGCGGTAAGACGGATGAGAGGCTCTTCACGGTGGCGGCGGGCAAAAGTATGACCCTGAAGACTTTAGTGAATCCAACGAAGCCGACCAATAAGAAAGTGAAATGGAGTATCAGCCCCCAGACAGAGAGCGTGAAGATCAGTTCCACTACCGGCAGGATAACTGTTGCCAGGGGTACGCCTTCCGGTACTTACACAGTGACGGCAGAAGCGGCGGACGGCAAGGGTGCAGTCGCAGTACAGGACGTGAAAGTGTTTAGCGGAGCCATTGGCAGGGTTACTTTGAGCGAGACGAAAGCAACCCTCTATGCAAAGAGGGTGAGTGAAACCATAACAGATACAAAGACGATAACCGCGACGTTTACAGGAGCAGATGGTGCGACGGATTTTGATCCGGATGCCTATACCGTTACGAGCAGTAACGAATCTGTCGTACGGGCAGAGGTGGAATCAGCTGCCGACGGCAGAGTGCAGATTACACTGACTGCGACGGGTAATAAATATGGTAAGGTAAAAGTGACCGTAGCTACCGCGGATGGAAGTAATAAGAAGGCAGTCTGTAACGTCACGGTGAGTGGTGGGATCAAGAGCGTATCGCTGCAGGACAATGTTGGCAGAAAAGCTGGAAGCCAGACATTGTTCAGAACGGCCGGGACGGCCGGGAAAGCACCTGTGAGCGTGGCCTTGAAGGCTGTCATCACGGGTGCTGATGGAGTTAATACGGAAGCATACGATGTGGAAAGCAGTAATCCCGCACTGGTAAGTGTGTCGGTAGACAAAACAACTGATGAGGTAACGCTGCGTGCAGTTGGAAAATCCACTGGTAAGGCGAAGATTACATTGAAGGCAACCGATGGAAGTGGCAGGAAAGCATCTGTCAATGTAACGGTCATCAATCCTCCCTCAGGGATCAGCATCGCGCCTAAAGCAGGTAAGACCCGCTATGTCGTGCCGGGTAAAAGTGTGCAGTTGAGCGCGAAATTGGAGACGGAGTATGGCCAGATTGCCAATAACAAAGTGCAGTGGAGCGTTGACAATGAGGCAGCCGGCTTGGGGATTACCGTTAATTCTTCCGGTAAGATATTGATTCCCGGCTGGATGGACATTTTTCTGGAGAACTGGCAGGAAAACCGGCTGAAGGGACCGGCATTTAATTTTGAGGTATATGCCACAGCCGGCGACGGAAGTGGCCTGCAGGCCTCTTACGCGATCTGCCTTCGGCAGCCTGTGACGCATCTTACGCTGAATGTATCCGAGAAGGAAAGAGAGAAAGAGGTCTATATACTTCATACGGTGCGTTTTACTTCCGACTGTACATCGCCTGTGTCGTGTACCTCCTCATCACTGGAGACAGCGTCACCCTCTATTGTATATACACCGTATGATCCGGTTAAGAAGACAGGCGGCAGCGGATTTATCATGTTTATGGCGACAAAACCAGGGAACGCAACATTCACGGTCAAGGCGTTGGATTCGTCGGAGCAGGTGTTTATGTCGGAGTGGAAATTTGTGGAAAGGAAGTGATTTTTAAAGCCATTTTTTGCAGTAGGACTTTAACTTGAGGAAAGGATATGCTATCATTATTAATGATGTGTAAAACACAGATTATGTTTAGAGGAGGTGAGAAATTGAAAATCAAAAGAGTTGCTGTTGTGATCGGTCTTATTTTGCTTACTGTGGCCGGACTCATTGGCTGCGGTAGAAAACGTGAACTTGTTGAGCCTGTTGATTTAGCAGCGAAAAGTACAGAACGAGAATTGATAGCGATTCCGATGCCGATATCTGAGAGAGAGCACGCTGTTTCATCTGAAGAGCAATCTGCAGACAGTGAATCAGAAGAAACAACGCGATTGACAGCTTTGGCGGAGGACATGCAGGAAGCGGAAAGAATTGCCGATTTATATGACATTGAACTCGATAGTTTTTCGTATGGAGTGGCTACTTATGTGACTGATAAAGATGTACAGGAACTTATGAATTTAGGGGAGGAAAATGATTACCCTACATTGGCTCCTAATTATAAGAATAAACTCCATACAGCACAGTAAACACATGGTTACAAAAGTTAGAAAAAATAAAAAAGAGGGGAAGAAAGATGAAAAAAGCAAAAATTTTATCATTTCTGTTGGCCTTTTCCTTGTTGTTCCATTCAACGGGGATTGAAGCATTGGCAACGGCGGTATCGGAACCGATTCCTGAAGAGCAATCTGTTGAAGTTCCGGACAATGTGCCCGTTGAAGAGGAAGAGGGAACAGAAGCGTCTGAGCAGCCCATAGAGGAAGAAGAGACAGGCAAAGAAACTTCGGAAGAAGAGCAGAATCCGGAACAGCCTTCTGATTCAGAGGAAGGGGAAGAAAATCAGCCTTCTGAGGAAACAGAAGATTCTGAGCAGCCATCGACGGATGAGGAAACCAAAGATCCTTCCGAAGAAGCAGAGGTTCCGGAAGTGCCTTCAGATGAGGGCGAAGAGGATACTCAGGAACCTTCGGAAGGAGAGGAAGCGGAAGATCCCGATGAAGACGATGTTTCTGTAGAAGAACCTGATGCGGATGACAGTTCTGCAGAGGAGGAATCCGGTTCAGAAGAGAACGTATCAGAGAACTCGGTATCCGAGAACACAATTCCGGAAGAAGAACCCGAAGCGGAGGAAACAGAAGAAGATGATTTTGACATTTTCCCCGGATTAGGCGATAATTACACGTTGTCTTCGGCGCAGATGGAAGATAAAAGAGTGTTGTCTTCTCATTTGGGAGATATCGTAAGCACAAGGGATATGGATGCAGGTGATTATCCGGATGCAGAGGGACTTTACAAGCTTGGTGAAGTGGTATATTTGGCGGAGACAGAAGAGGAAGCTGTACAGGTAGCGGAAGCTTTTGGCGGCGAGTTGAAGAGCTATTCCTATGGAGTGGCCGTAATTGGTCTTCCCGGAAAAGTTACGGTATCCAGAGCAATTGCGGCAGCGGCAGATCCTGCTGTCAAGCTGCCTGCTGTATGGCCAAATTATTATAACTATCTTCACGGTGATGTGAATGAGGTGAATACAGCTGCCGGGCCAAGCGATCCTGAGTTTGCTACTCAGTGGCAGCATGATTACATTGGTACGAATTATGCCTGGGCGGCAGGATATAAAGGACAGGGTGTGAAGGTGGCTGTAATCGATACCGGATTACAGAAAGACCACGAGGATTTATCGGCAAATGCAGCTGCCGGGAAAAATTTTGTCGGTGGTGCAGCTGGTACAGAGTATAATGTTGATAACCAAACCCACGGAACGCATGTGGCAGGTATTATTGCGGCTGATGATAATGGCGTAGGTGGTGTGGGAATTGCGCCGGATGCTGAGGTGAGGGGGTATTGTGTATTCCCGGCAGCAGGTGGTGCAGATAGCGCAGATATTATGAGGGCCATCAGGGCAGCAGTCGCGGACGGCAATGATATCATTAACATGAGTCTTGGCGGTCCTATGTACCAAGCAGATTATGAAAAGGTAACTAAAGAGGCATATGACAAGGGTGTCGCAATTTTTGCTTCTTCCGGTAACGATGATACAGACGGATACAACTTTCCGGCAGCTTACAGCAGTACGATTTCCGTAGGAGCTGTGGACCAGAACAGTGCAAGGGCATCCTTTTCCAATTATGGCAGCACCGTTAAGCTGGCTTTCCCGGGAGTACATATTTACTCTACCCTTCCCGGCGGCTACGGGTATATGAGTGGTACCAGCCAGGCTTCTCCGGCAGCGGCAGGTACGGCGGCGGTAATTCTTTCCGCCAATGATTCTATACGTAGTAAGAGTGGTAAAGCCAGAGTGGACGCACTTCTTTCCGCTATGAAATCTTCTACCGTGAAATGCAGCAGCGCCGGCATGGGGGCGGGTACAACGTGGCTGCCAAGTGTTTTGAAGATTGCTACGGATATGACGGCACCGGATGCACCGACGATTACGATCAGTGAGACACCGAAAAGCGGAAGCATTTATGCTGCGGAAAGTGTAACTGCGACATTGACTACGAATACTGCCGTAGGTGTGGAAATCTGGTATTCAACGAATGGTAAGAACCCAACTTATAAAAATGGTGAGGTCACAAACGGCGAAAAGTACACGGAAGGTGTACCGGTAACACTGACCGGTGCGAAAAAAGTTACCATCAAGGCGATCGCTGTGAATCCGATTACGGGTAAAGCGAGTAAAGCAGCATCTAAGGTATGCACCCTGGCGCCAATACCTTCTGGAGTGGAATTGGTCTCCAAGACAGGTATTTCCAAAGTTGCTCCGGGTAAGAGCCTTGCTTTAACGGCGGTTATTACACCGGATTATGCAGTTTCCAAGAAGGTTCAGTGGACTGTGGACGACAAGGCGAAGGCAGCAGGGATAACCGTTTCAAATGGTACTGTAAAAACGAAAACAGGTACTGCAGCAGGGAGCTATACCGTTACTGCCACGGCGGTGGGACCGGATGGAACATCCTACAATGGTGTTTCAGATGTTTATACGTTTGCGGTAATTGAGAAATCCTTCATTAAAAAGATTGCATTTATGAATGCAGGAGTAAAATTAAAACCGCAGACGTTGGATACGGATGGGATACTGAATCTGATGCAGCATCTTGAAGTAACCGGAGCTGATGGAAATAAGATCGAGGCTGCCAGTGCTGATGTGGTTTGGACAAGTAGTAATAATAAGGTAGCGCAGGTTGAGAATGGTATTGTTACCGCGGTTGGACCCGGTAAAGCGGTTATTAAAGCGGTATCCAATGACGGTTTCAATAAGAGCGCATCCTGCAACGTAACGGTAACGCAGCCCATTACAGAAATTATATTGAACGGTCCGGAAAAGGTAGCTGCCGGGAAAGCCATTACACTGAAAGCGACAGTTGTACCGGCAAATGCTACAAATAAAAAACTTACATGGAAAGTAGACGGAAATACCAATGTAACCGTAAAAAATGGTAAGGTTACTGCAAAGGCAGGCGCGTCAGGAACTTGCAGCGTGACTGCATCTGATGGCAAAGTTACTTCTGAGCCCTATATTGTTACGATCGTATCGGGAAAGATTACAAAGATTGAACTTTCCGAGAAGACGATGCTGCTCTTTAGTAAAAAAGCAACTGATGTAACGCCCATAACAGGAACTCTGACGGCTGTTGTAGACGGGGAATCTGGCTATGACAATACTCTGATCACGTGGACGAGCAGTGCGCCTTCCGTAGCCGACGTGGATGAAAATGGTAATGTTACGGCAAAGACAGCAGGAAAAGCGGTTATAACCTGCGCATCAACTGATGGCAGTAATAAGAAAGCAAGCTGTACGATTAACGTTACTGTGCCAATGTCTAAATTAGCTATAGGTACTACAGACAGCTATGGAGATTACTTTGACGATCTTGGAAATGGTACCGGTGGATATGCCGGATATATCGCGCAGGGTAAGAGCATTAAAATGTCCGCTAAGTACAGCAGTAAGTATGGTGAGCCTTTGAACAAAAAGGTAACCTGGTCATCCAGTGATGAAACTGTTTTGACAGTTGATAAAAACGGAAAGGTAACGGCGAACGAAAATGCTGAGATAGGTAGAACGGCTATAATTACAGCAACTGCGGCGGATGGCAGTGGGGTAACTTCCAATCAGTATCTGTTCCAGGTTAGGCAGTTATTCAAAAAGCTTTCTGTTGATGATCTGATTGTAATTGCAACAGCAGACGATGGGAATCCGTATGTGCCTCATTATTTCACGGCCACTGTGTCAGGAGGTAAAAATCCCGGACTTTCCAAGGAATATTATGAAGAAATAGGGGCATATGTTCTTACGCCGATTCCTGGTAAAGTAACCACGAATAAGCCGTCAAGCAGTACGTCATTGTATACGAATGAATTACAGAAAATGACCGTTACGGTGAAGCTTCGCGATGGTTCGGGCTTAACGGCGAAGAAGACTCTCCTTGTTGCACGATTTAAGGACGGAACCATTAAGTTTTTTGAATAATAAATATAATAGTTGATCCTTAAGGTGGAATGGGAAAACATAGTATTATAAGTGTATTATTTGAGAAGTAGACGACTTAAGTGCTTGGAGAACAGCACAGAAGCTGGGCGATGTTCGTAAGACATCGCCCGGTTTCGTATATTCATATTGAAATTGATTATTCCAGGAAAATAAACTTGTGTTGTGCCCTGTTTTGTTTCTTCAACGTAGGAAATTTTACATGGCCATATATTGTCAATTTAATTTAGGAGATTATAAAAAATAATGAGAGTATTATGAACGGGATAACGGGATTGAAATATTTAACATTAAGTCTATCTTGCAATGAAATAAAGATTGTGATACTATAATTTCAAGCAAAGAACATATCTGAGATTCTTACAATATCTTATTGGATTTCATATTTTTCACGGCGAAATCCGAATCCAAGCAGAGTAATCTCTGCCAGAACTCCTTGCTTATAACTAAATAACTGCGGGGAGGGATATTAAAGCGCAGGATTCGAAGTGTTTTTCCTCTCTGCTGCATTTGAGAAAGAGAGGGTGAATGATGAAAGAGAAAGTAACGAAAGAAGTATCTGGGCAGAAGCAGGATGAAACAGGTGCGATTCTGCCACGGGAAACGGAATTGGCATTTGAAGTGCAGACAACATTGAAGGCCGAAAAGGAGACTGCCGGAGATTTTCAGCCGGTACTGCCGGAAGATTACCAGCTTAATCTGAGTGATTTCGCACTTTTTCTTTCGGTGATGAAAGTCAAAGAAGCTTACGAAGATGTGCTCAGCATCATACTGGATGAACCGGACCTGCAGCTGAAGGAAGTCAAGGTTGAGCAGGTTGTTTTAAATAAGTTGGGTAAGCGTGCCATACGGCTGGATGCGTGGGCACAGGACGTGAACAACAGGCAGTTTGATATGGAAATGCAGAATGATACGAGTAGTGATAATGTCCGCAAGCGATCCAGATTTTATCAGGGCTTACTTGATACCCCGATCTTGAAATCAGGAAAGGAGACCCGTTACAGGTATCTGCCGTCTACTGTGATCATCTTTATCACACAGGAAGATATTTTTGGTTGTGACCGTGCTATGTATACATTTCGGGAAAGATGTGAAGAAGAACCAAAGGTTCTGCTTGAAGATGGGACGAGTAAGATTTTCCTGAATATGACAAGTCATAAAGGGCGTCCGGAGCTGGTAAGCCTGTTGCAGTATATGAAAGATACGACATTGGAAAACCAGAATGTTACAATAAAGGACAGGCGTATTCTGGATTTGGACAGAATTGTAAACGAAGTGGTACAGACGGAGGAATGGGAGGCTGTAAAGATGAATATTCTGGAGATTGGTTTGGCTCAGGGGATGGAGAAAGGCCTGGCTCAGGGAATGGAGAAAGGCTTGGCTCAGGGAATGGAAGAAGGCCTGGCTCAGGGGATAGAGACTGGCCTGAAAAAGGGAATTCGAGAAGGTGAAGACCGTCTGGCGCAGCTTTTGAGGCTGTTAAAGAGCGCCGGAAGAAATGAAGAGGCGGATCGTGTTATTTTTGATGAAGAGTATCGGAAGCAGCTGTATCAGGAATTCAAAATTGGGATTTCCAAGCCGGATGTTTTGTAATTTGATATTGATACCGGGGAAATATATCTTATAAGGAATTATGCATGAAGAAGAAAATACGTATATCAGTAATTTTATTTATATCGGTATTTTTGCTGATAATGTCAGGAGGGCATATCATGTACACGGATTTGGCGAGCAGACTGATGCTTCCGTTTATGAAGGTTACAAGAGTAGAAATCAATCCGGTTAGTGAGTTTGCGGCAGAGGATGCACCGTTGATGGCAGTTGTGGAGTCGATAGAGGATGCGCGGGAGACAGCAGGACAATATGGGATTGAGCTGATATCTTTTGAGGATGGCATAGCCTTATTTCAAACGAAAGAGAATCCATTAGTGGTGATCAGCAGGGGAGAACAGTATAATTACCCGCCATTATCGGTCAATTATGTCAGAACAGTAGATGAAGTGACAGAACAACAGTTAAATGAATGAAAGTCCGCTGTAAGATGAGATATGGGAAACAGGCGGCGTGAGCAGGCGACCAAAGCAGCGGTGAAGGACGCTCACGCCCGGGTGAAGATGATTTGCCGGATTCCCCACATTGTGTAGGTTTCTTTCAGAAAGATCAGCAAGGGAATTATAGGCGCCAATATCATATATATTTCCAATATGCTTTGCTGGTGAAACAAGAATAAAAGGCAGGAAGATATTTTTGGCTGTGACCGTGCTGTGTATACGTTTCGGGAAAGATGTGAAGAAGAACCAAAGGTTCTGCTTGAAGATGGGACGAGTAAGATTTTCCTGAATATGACAAGTCATAAAGGGCGTCCGGAGCTGGTAAGCCTGTTGCAGTATATGAAAGATACGACATTGGAAAACCAGAATGTTACAATAAAGGACAGGCGTATTCTGGATTTGGACAGAATTGTAAACGAAGTGGTACAGACGGAGGAATGGGAGGCTGTAAAGATGAATATTCTGGAGATTGGTTTGGCTCAGGGGATGGAGAAAGGCCTGGCTCAGGGAATGGAGAAAGGCTTGGCTCAGGGAATGGAAGAAGGCCTGGCTCAGGGGATAGAGACTGGCCTGAAAAAGGGAATTCGAGAAGGTGAAGACCGTCTGGCGCAGCTTTTGAGGCTGTTAAAGAGCGCCGGAAGAAATGAAGAGGCGGATCGTGTTATTTTTGATGAAGAGTATCGGAAGCAGCTGTATCAGGAATTCAAAATTGGGATTTCCAGGCCGGATGTTTTGTGATTTGATATTGATACCGGAAAATATATCTTATAAGAAATTTTCTATATTATAATGGTATGATGATACGGGAGATGGATGTTCGGGAACAATGGATTGGCACAGTCAGTCAGGAGTTGTTTGGTAAAACTGTCAGATTTGGAGGATGGAGGCAGGGGATAAGGTACAATGCTGGGGAGAAAGAACAGTAATGTAAGCAGAACAGGTATGGCACTACTACTTGCGGTGCTGCTGTCTATGGAACCTTTTGGAGCGGTGAGAACAGTTTATGCGGAGAATTTCGGGGAATTTCAAGATAGTGATCCACATCTGGAAGACAGGGTATCTACAGGGACTGTGGGAGCAGGAAAGATCGGAGAGGACAATGCCGGAAATGAGAGCATGAAAGAAGGAAGCACAGAGGAAACAGACTCCAGTGAAGGGAACAGCGATGTGGAAGATGCCGGGGACTGCGTAGAAGAAAGAGCGGAGAGTGAAAATACTGAGGAGGACAGTGTAGAGGAAGAAAATATTGAAGAAGACAGCAGAGAGGAAGACGGTACAGAAGAGAACAACACAGAAGAAGCCGACGCTGTCGAAGGGAACACGGACACAGAAGAAATTGGCGAAGATGTCGAAGAAGATCCGGAAGGCGAAAATGCTGAGGAAGGAAGAGTAGAAGAAGCCGACGCTGGCGAAGGGAACACAGATAAAGAAGAAATCGGCGAAGATGTCGAAGAAGATCCGGAAGGAAAAAATACCGGGGAAGAGAGCATTGAGGACACGTATTGCCTTACCAGGGAACAACAGGAAGAGAAAGCGCTTTTATCAAAAATGATAAGTGATATAGCAGAGACGGACGAGGGTGTCAGGTATGTTGCGAGACAGATCATGACTACGGCGGCTTCATTGGAAGAGGCTGAAATGATTTCGGAAGCATACCACGCGTCAATTGTCAGTTTTGAGAATGGGCTGCTTGTGATGGCCCTGGAGGACGAAGAGACAACGGTATATGATGCGTTGCAGGCCGCCGCGTCTTCCAGAACGACTTTGCCTGCGGTGTGGCCAAACTATTATCGCTACGCTTATTGGGAGAATACGGAGGAACTGACGGGAGAGAATATCTTTACACAGGAAGACACTGCGACAGAAGCGGATTTGGAAAGCGATACGGAGGCGTCAGAAGTTTTTGTCGAGGTTCTTGGGGCATACAATGATCCAGACCTTGCGTCAGACAGCAGCCAATACCAATGGCAGCATGTGGCAGTGGGGTCGCCGTATGTGTGGCAGCAGAGATATACCGGAGCCGGGGTTAAGGTAGCCGTTATAGACAGCGGAGTATCGCCGCACGAAGATCTGGCAGTCAGGGAAAGTTCTGATCAGTCAGGGGCGGGATCCGCGGTGGACGGCCTGGGACACGGAACACATGTGGCCGGTATCATAGGTGCATCGGCCGGCAATGGAATTGGGGGAGCCGGTATTGCACCGGACTGTGAACTGTACAATATCAGAGTTCTGCTGAGTAACGGATCCGGAACAGATGCTATGATCTGGCAGGGGATGAACGAGGCTGTTGAATGGGATGTAGATATCATAAATATGAGCCTGGGTGGTCCTGGGTATAACGGGCTGCTTCAGGATAAGGCTACCGAGGCGTACGAGAAGGGGATAGCCATATTCGTGGCGGCGGGGAATGACGGAGTATCCAGTATTAATTATCCTGCCTGCCTGGACAATGTGATCTGTGTGGCGGCAACGGATACTAACAGCGCAAGAGCAGAGTTTTCTACCTATGGAGACTGGGTGGATCTTAGCGCTCCCGGAGTCAATATCTGGTCTACCTATAAGAACGGTGGGTATAAAGCCGAAAGTGGTACTTCTATGGCCTGCCCGGTTGCCGCAGGAGAAGCGGCACTGCTTCTGGGTTCTCATGCTTCCTTAAAGTCGGCGGAGAAAGGAGCAGAGCGGGTTGACCGGCTGGAGGCGTTGATGAAAAGTAACAGTGTCAAGGTATCGGGATCCGGAATGGGAACGGGGATCACGAATTTGACCAGGGCATTCAATCTGACGACTGTGTCGGCCAAGCCGCAGGAGCCTGTGGTGACCATTCTTCCGGATGAGAACAGGCAGAGTGCGCAGGTGACGATCACTGCGCAGATCGGTATGAAGATTTATTACACGACAAACGGCAAGACTCCGTCTTTTAAGAATGGAGAACCTGCTGTGTCTGCCGGAACGATGCTCTATGATTTTGATGAGAACAGGCGGCTTACAGTGGGAGACAGTGCCAGGGTAACGGTCAAGGCGATTGCGGTAAATGAAAGCGGCATTTCCAGTGCCGTGAGGACTGAAAGCTGTGCGCTGGAGCCTTATGTGACGGATATTACGGTTTTCGGAGCCGGGAGGATCCGCCAGGGAAAAAGTATTCAGCTTTCGGCAGAGCTTCTGCCGGCTTACGCCGCTGACAAGAAGGTGAGCTGGGCATTATGGAAGAAGGATGGCACGCCGGTCGATACCGATCTGAGCAGAGTATTGGGTGTTAAAATTTCAGGAAACGGTAAGGTGACGGCGACAGAGGACGCTGAGACGGGAAGTTATGTAGTAACGGTAACTGCGCAGGATAACGGCAGGAAACAGGGTGCCTGTGAGATCGAGATTATTGATAAGTACAGGGTGAAGTCTGTCGGTTTCAGCAGGAAAAATCTGTCGCTTGTGCGGCCGCAGGAGTCCTCCTGTGATCTGGCAGAGGTTCTGGTGGCGGAGGCGGCAGGTGAAGACATTGCACTGTCGGCGGCCGATTTTAAGTGGACAAGCAGCAATAATAAGATCGCATCGGTGGATCAGGCGGGTGTGGTGACAGCTCATAAGGCCGGAAAAGTAACGATCAGGGCAGTGGCAGATGATTCCAGCGGCAGGAAAGCGTCCTGCACGGTGACAGTCAAACAGCTTGTAGAGACGATCAGCATATCCTGTCCGGCCATAGCGGGAGATGATCAGGAAATGTCGGCTTTAGCGGCAGGCAGGAGTGCGATGTTTAAGGCCAGGATCATGCCAGCTGATTCCACCAATAAGAAGGTGGTATGGGAGCTTTATAAAGACGGCAGGAGGGTAGATTCGGGAACAGACGCGGAGTTTGCGCGTAAAGTAGGGGTGAGTATAAGCGCCGGCGGCAAAATGACAGCGTCGAAAAATGCACAGTCGGGCATTTATACGGTCAGGGCAGTTGCCAGGGACCAGAGCGGAACAGTTTCTGAGCAGAAGTCGGTTGTAATAACGGATGGCAGGATCAATAAACTGTCTTTTGTTAATGGAGAAGATTCCGGCATTACCATTTTCCGCAAAAAAGCTGTCAGTACGACAGCAACGGAAAAAAAGATCAGGATCAAGATCGGCACGGAAGGGGTAGCGGATCTGAATGCGGTAAAGGTGACAAACAGCAATCCCGGCATTGCTGCGGTGGATTATGTAAGAGAGGATAACTACATTACGCTGACTGTTACGGCTACCGGCAGGGCAGCGGGAAAGACCAGGATCGTTGTCAGTTCGACTGATGGTTCCGGAAAGAAGCTGGCCTGCAATGTGACTGTCAAAAATCCGGTTTCCAGAATTCACATTGCGTCGAATACCATTACTTCACGGGCTTACAAGGTAAACATGTGTATTGTGCGTGGCAGGAGTATCCGGCTTAAGGCTACTCTGGAAAGCGAATATGGCACGCCTTCCGACAGGCGAGTGGCGTGGAGTATTGACGCACCTGCAGGAAGCGGTGTGAAGATCAGCAGTTCCGGTAAGGTGACTGCTTCATCGAAAGCGGAAAGCGGACGTACATATGTGGTTACGGCTAAGGCGAAAGACGGGAGCGGCGTGACGGCCAGCTATATCGTGAAGGTGGTAGAGCGGGCAACTTATATCAGCGTGAGGGGACTGGACAGTGGCAGTCGTACCATTAATGTACTTCCCCAGTATCCGGATGTGGATGGGGTGCAGCAGTTTTCACAGCACAGGATTTATTCGGATATTGCGGGTGGATATGTACAGGCATCCACATCCAACAGTAAGATTGTAGAGGTGACGACGGCACAGGGTTATTTATTGCTGACGCCGCGTAAAGCGGGAAATGCGACGATCACCCTGAAAGCCACGGACGGAAGCGGTGTAAAAGCCAGATACCGAATTCGTGTGACAGATGAGATATACGACCCTCTTTTCTTATAATTTCCTTAGTTTTACAAAATGTGAGTGTACAGCCTTCCATTTTTCGGCTATAATAAGAATGTTTTTTGACCGCATACTAATAGAGGCTGTTTTGGTATGAGCAGATAATTTCAAAAGCATAACCGAAAAGGGGAATGTGGAAAAGAGGTAGAGATGTTACGGAGGAGAATTGCATTAGCAGGAATTACAGTTTTTTGCATGGCGGCGGGGCTGACAGGGTGCGGTAAAGATAAAGAACCGGCTCCTGTGCCGGAGGTAGACGCTGTGGAGGAAGAGCCGGAACCGGAGGTTGAGGAGGAGCCGGCAGAGGAAATACCGGAGATTACGACGGCATATCCCGTGATTGGAGAGCGGATAAGTGAAAATGGTAAGATTCAGAGTTATTTGACAGGAGAATGGACGGACGAGAAGAAGGCCAACCGCAGGCCAATTGCAGTCATGATCCCTAACAACGCGCCGGCGATGCCACAATATGGCCTTTCGAGAGCGGGCATTATCTATGAGGCGCCTGTAGAAGGACGTATCACCAGACTGATGGCAGTGGTTGAGGATTTTGACGACTTGGACAGGATCGGGCCTGTGAGAAGCAGCCGTGATTACTATGTCTATGTTGCTATGGGATATGAAGCCATCTATTGTAACTGGGGATTGGCAAGGCCTTATGTGGAAGAATTGATCAACAGGCCGGAATATTATAATGTCAGTGCAGCAGTCGAGGGTATCCATAACCCTGCCGATGAGGCTTTTGGCAGAGTGAGCCGGCCAGGATACGCCAGGGAATTTACAGGCTATGTAATGGTGGACGGCGTGTTCGATGCAGTGGAGAGACTTGGATATGACTGGAATTATGATGATAAATATGTACCGCCGTTTTTGTTTGCTGCAGATGATGTGACAGCAGATTATGCAGACAAGGAAGACGCTCTTTTGGTATATCCCGGCGGTAAGTCAGGCAATAATGCCAGTGGCTACGGATCCTATCATCCGTATTTTGAGTATCATGAGGACGATCATCTGTACTATCGGTATCAGGATGGTAAGAAGCAGATCGACGAGTATAATAATGAGCAGCTTACGTTCAGCAATGTCGTGTTCCAGTATTGCCATGGCGAGGTGCGGGATTCGCATGACTATCTTGCTTTCGGCGTGCACGGGGAAGGTGATGCCATAGTCTTTACCAACGGCAAAGCCATTAAAGGGACATGGAAGCGCTATGACGGTGATTTTACTCCGGCAAAGTTCTATGACGAGAATGGAGAGGAGATCATCTTTAATCAGGGTAAGACCTGGATCTGCAATATCTGGCAGGAATATGGTGAGTATGTGGAGTATGGCAAGGATGATACAAGCCTGATTACGCCGGATATGCCGTCTGTGAAAGCAGCAGAATAACGGGATTGATGAAGAGCAAGATGAGGCAGCATCCGGCTGAGACAATATCGGTCTGGATGCTGTTTTTAGTGTCCTGCATTTATTTTCGAGTATACACCCTTTAGAGTTTCGGGTATAATATGGTTGAATAAATTCTCTGGTGAGCAATTTCTTCAGCGTAAAGCGCTTTGGAATGGAGGTAAAAATGTTGATCTGTAAGGCACAGTATTGGAGAAGGAGGCAGGTGCATCAATATGAAATGGATGAAATTCAGAATTAAAACAGTTACGGAGGCGGAAGATATCATTATCAGCACTCTCTACGATATTGGTCTGGAAGGTGCGCAGATCGAGGACAGGATTCCGCTGACGGCGCTGGAGAAGGAGCAGATGTTTGTAGATATTCTGCCGGAAGAACCGGAGGATGACGGCATAGCGTATCTCAGCTTTTTTGTAGAGGAGAAGGAAGACGGGAGTCTGGAAATAAACGGTACGCCTGCGGATAAGGATACCATCGTGGAGCAGATCAGGGAGGAACTGGACGGGCTGCGTCTTTTTATGGAGATCGGAGAGGGATCGATCTCGGTATCAGAGACGGAGGATCTTGACTGGATCAACAACTGGAAGCAGTATTTCCATCAGTTCTACATAGACGACCTGTTGGTGATCCCTTCCTGGGAGACGGTGAAGCCGGAGGACACCGGCAGGAAAATACTGCATATCGATCCCGGCACGGCTTTTGGAACAGGGATGCATGAGACGACACAGCTTTGCATTCGACAGATCAGGAAGTATCTGACCTCCGGGACAGAGATTCTCGATGTGGGTACGGGAAGTGGTATTCTGGCAATTCTGGCGTTGATGTACGGTGCAAAGCATGCCGTGGGCACGGACCTGGATCCCTGCGCTGTGGAGGCAGTAGCGCAGAATATGAAGTCCAACGGTATTGCGGAGGAATCTTTCAGAATGATGATCGGTAATATTATTACGGACAGGACTGTGCAGGATCAGGTGGGTTATGAGTGTTATGATATTGTAGTGGCCAACATTCTGGCTGACGTTTTGGTGCCGCTGACGCCAGTTATCGTCCGGCAGATGAAGAAGGGTGGTATCTATATTACATCGGGGATCATAGATGAAAAGGAACAGACGGTCAGAGAGGCCGTGGAAGCGGCAGGACTGGAGATCGTAGAAGTCACTTATCAGGGAGAGTGGGTTTCGGTGACTGCCCGTAAGGCGGCTGATCCTGTTTAGGGAACGGTGTTGTATTAAGAGGCATGGAATGAACGGGAAAGAGATGTGGAAGCTGCGGATGATAAGTAACGTGGCGGGTATTCTGGCGGTATTGTGGATGGCTGTTATTTTTGGCTTTTCTGCACAGCCGAAGGAAGAATCCGGTATGGTAAGCGAGGAAGTCAGCGAGAGCCTGCTTAACGTGACCGGATGGTTCTTTCGTTTGAATATTGACGAGGAGAGAGTGCATGAGGTAATCAGAGCACTGGAGCGTTTCGTCCGCAAGGGAGCGCATATGACAGAATTCGCGGTTTTGGCTGTTCTTTTGTATCTTTGGATCGGCAGATGGCAGATGCAACGGCTGCGGCGATATGGGATTGCGGTTTTGCTGGCTGTTCTGTATGCCGGCAGTGACGAATTCCACCAGCTTTTTGTGGAAGGCCGGGCAGGATTGGTGAGTGATGTGCTGGTGGATGGGACGGGTGCGGCACTGGGGCTGGCCCTTTTTATCCTGATGTCGTTTTGCGTGATGAAAATAATGCGGGCAGGACGGCGTTTATGAAATAATGAAGGTCAGTGCGCGGATCATGGAGGGAATATGTATCAGTTTTTTGTTGAACCACAGCAGATACAGGACAGGAAAATAATCATCACGGGCAGTGATGTCAACCATATACGGAATGTGCTGCGCATGAAGCCGGGAGAGGAGATTGCGGTCAGCAATGGGATTGACGGCAGAGAGTATCGCTGTGGTATAGAAGCTTTTACGCAGGACGAGGTGATCTGCACGCTGCGGTTTGTCAAAGAGGACGGCGTGGAACTGCCTTCCCGGATTTTTCTTTTTCAGGGGCTGCCGAAGGCGGATAAGATGGAGCTGGTCGTACAGAAGGCGGTGGAGCTGGGGGTATATGAGATCATCCCGGTGGCGGCCAGGCGCTGTGTGGTGAAACTGGACGAGAAGAAAGCGGCAGGGAAGGTGGCCAGATGGCAGGGGATCGCCGAGGCGGCGGCCAAGCAGAGCAAAAGAGCCGTCATTCCGCAGGTACACTCGGTGATGCGGATGCAGGAGGCGGTTGAGTGTGCCCGCAGCATGGATATCAGATTGATCCCGTATGAGCTTGCCGAAGATATGCAGCATACGAGGGCTGTAATTGAGGCGGCGGAACCGGGGAAAGATATTGCGGTGTTCATCGGACCGGAGGGCGGATTTGAAGAGAGTGAGGTGCGTATGGCGAAGGAAGCAGGCATAGAGCCAGTGACGCTGGGGAAACGCATCCTGCGGACGGAGACGGCGGGATTGACCGTACTGTCCTGGTTGATGTATCACCTGGAATCCTGCTGACATATGATAAGGTATAGGGAAACAAGCAAAAGAAAGGAAATATAAGAATGCAAGTGTATTTGGATAATTCCGCGACCACCAAATGCTATGATGAGGTTGCGGAATTAGTATGCAGGATTATGTGTAAGGACTATGGAAATCCTTCCAGCATGCATCATAAAGGTGTAGAGGCGGAACAATACTTAAGGTATGCCAGAGAAACGCTGGCCAGATTGATGAAAGTGAATGAGAAAGAGATTCTGTTTACTTCCGGCGGTACGGAGTCTGATAATATTGCGTTGATCGGTACGGCGATGGCTCATCACAGAAGAGGACGGCATCTGATCACGACAAGGATGGAGCATCCGGCTGTTCTGCAGACCATGGCGTATCTGGAGAGACAGGGATTTGAGGTGACTTATCTCCCGGTGGACCGTGAGGGGAGGATCTCCCTGCAGGAACTGGAGCGGGCGGTGAGGAAGGACACGATCCTGGTATCGATCATGCATGTAAATAACGAGATCGGAAGTGTACAGCCTGTGGCGGAAGCCGGTGCGCTGATCAAGCGCTGTAACCCGCAGACATTGTTCCATGTGGACGCCGTGCAGGGATTCGGCAAGTTCAGGATCTATCCTTCCAGAATGGATGTGGATCTGCTGTCGGTCAGCGCTCATAAGATACATGGCCCGAAAGGTGTCGGATTTCTGTATATAAAAGACGGCGTCAGAGTGAATCCTGTCATATATGGAGGCGGGCAGCAGAAGGGAATGCGTTCTGGTACTGAAAATGTGCCGGGAATTGCAGGGCTTGCCAGGGCGGCAGAGCTGGTGTATGCTGAGCTTGACCGGGATGTGGAAAGAATGTATGAGCTGCGCCGGATGCTGATCGAAGGGGTCAGCCGCATTGAGGATGTGAAAGTCAACGGATGTCCGGGGCGGGATGGTGCACCGCATATTGTCAGTCTTTCCGTGCGGGGCGTGCGCAGCGAGGTTCTTCTGCACGCACTGGAAGAGAAGGAGATATACGTGTCGGCAGGAAGTGCCTGCGCTTCCAATAAACCGCAGATATCGGATACTTTAAAGGCCATCGGCGTGGAACGGGATCTGCTGAGTTCCACCATACGTTTCAGTCTTTCTGTCTTTACAACGGCGGAGGAAATCGAGTATACTATACAGGCACTGGAGGAAATGGTTCCGATGCTTAGAAAATATTCGCGTCACTGATACTTCGTACGGAAATTTTTCGTATGGAGTACCGAATCAGGAGGAAATATGTTTACAGCTTTTTTGATAAAATATGCCGAGATCGGTGTGAAAGGAAAGAACAGGTATCTGTTTGAGAATGCACTGGTACAGCAGATTAAATACGCTTTGAAGAGATGTGAAGGGGAATTTGCCGTTCGCAGGACGGATGGACGCATCTATGTGGATGCGGTTTCGGATTTCGATTATGAAGAAACCGTAGTACATTTGCAGAAGGTTTTTGGGATATCCGGCATCTGCCCGATGGTTTACGTGGAGGATGAAGGGTTCGAGAAGCTGAAGGAAACAATCGTGGACTATATTGGCACGGTTTATCCGGATAGGCATAAGAGCTTTAAGGTTGCGGCCAGACGTGCCAGGAAGAATTATCCTCTCAATTCCATGGAGATCAATATGGAATTGGGAGGAGCCATTCTGGATGCATTTCCGGAGATGTCTGTTGATGTACATAAGCCGGACATCCTGTTGAATGTGGAGATCAGGGACAAAGTCTATATTTATTCCAGGATCATTCCCGGTCCGGGCGGTATGCCGGTAGGCACAGGCGGCAAGGCCATGCTGCTTTTGTCCGGCGGAATCGATTCCCCCGTGGCTGGCTGGATGATCGCGAAGCGCGGAGTTAAGATCGATGCGGTATATTTTCATGCGCCGCCTTATACCAGTGAACGGGCGAAACAGAAGGTGGTGGATCTGGCGGCCAGGGTGGCGGCTTATACGGGACCGATCTATTTACATGTTATCAACTTTACGGACATACAGTTGTATATCTATGACAAGTGTCCGCATGATGAGCTGACGATCATTATGCGCCGTTATATGATGCGCATTGCGGAGCGGATCGCCAAAGATACGGAGTGCTTGGGACTGATTACGGGTGAAAGTATCGGTCAGGTGGCTTCCCAGACGATGCACAGTCTGATGGCGACCAATGAAGTGTGTGAACTGCCGGTGTACAGGCCGTTGATCGGTTTTGATAAAATGGAGATCGTGGATATATCGGAGAAGATTGATACTTATGAGACTTCGATCCAGCCCTATGAAGACTGCTGTACAATTTTCGTAGCCAAACATCCGGTGACGAAGCCGAATCTGAACATAATCCGCAGACATGAACATAATTTGGATGAGAAGATTGATGAGCTGGTGCAGACAGCACTGGATACGAAAGAAGTGATTATAGTAAAATAAAAAAACGAGCAAAGCTCGTTTACGAGATCTGCTTCGCAGCCTCGAATATCCGGAATAATTTGCTATAGAATAAAAGAGCGAGCAAAGCCCGCATAAGAATAGTGGTTAAAAGTATCCGGCCCATCACAAAGCGTTCAAGATGGCCGGATACACGTAACAGCAAGAATGTTACGATCACCTGCGAAGGTGATTCCGGAATTTAAAGATAAGTGTTATTAAATGATGTATGGTTTTAAAGCTGCCAGGACTTCGTCGATCGCGTCTTCGGCGTGGATGTTCAAGTCGATGGGCTTGGACAGATCCAGACTGAAGATACCCATGATGGACTTTGCATCAATGACGTACCTGCCGGATACCAAATCGAAGTCGTAATCAAATTTTGTAATGTCATTTACAAAAGACTTAACCTTATCAATCGAATTTAAAGAAATCTGTACGGTTTTCATGTGAAATCTACCTCCTTTGATTGTTCATACCTTCTGCTCTAATACTAAATGTTGGAAGTGTAAAAGTCAATGATAAAACAATACAAAAAACGTGGAGAATATAATGAAAAGTGTAGCACTACATAATTTGGGATGCAAGGTGAACAGCTATGAAATAGATGTAATGCAACAAAGGCTGCAGGAAAGCGGATATGTCATTGTGCCTTTTGATGAAGCGGCGGATGTTTATATCATAAATACGTGCACTGTGACCAATATTGCGGACAGGAAGAGCAGGCAGATGATCCATCGCGCAAGGAAAAGGAATCCTGATGCCGTAGTGGTGGCGGCAGGATGTTATGTGCAGACCGCGGGGGAGACGGCTTTGCAGGACGGTACGATCGATATTGCCGTGGGAAATAACCGGAAGAAGGATATCGTCACCATATTGGAAGAATACTGGAAGGGTAAAGAAGAGACGGCGGTAAATGTGATCAATATCGGTGATACGAGAGAATATGAAGAAATGCAGTTGTCACGCACGGCCGAGCATACCAGGGCTTATATTAAGATTCAGGACGGCTGTAACCAGTTTTGTTCCTACTGCATTATCCCCTATGCCCGAGGCCGGGTCAGAAGCCGCAGAGAGGAGGATATTCTGCGGGAGGTGCGGGGGATCGTGGATGCCGGATATAAGGAGATCGTGCTGACCGGGATTCATATCAGTTCTTACGGCATTGACAGGGGAGCATCGGAATTGCTGCAGCTTTTGGGGAAGCTCCACATGATAGACGGACTGGAGCGTATCCGTCTGGGATCACTGGAGCCGCGCATCGTGACGGAAGATTTTGCCGCGCAGATCAGCGCCATGCCCAGGATATGTCCGCATTTTCATCTGTCTTTGCAGAGCGGCTGTGATTCGGTCCTGCGCAGAATGAATAGACATTATACAGCCGGGGAATACTTTCAGACAACAGAAGCGCTTCGGAGATATTATCGGGATCCGGCGATCACCACGGACGTGATCGTAGGGTTTCCGGGAGAGACGGAAGAAGAATTTCATACGACGGAGGAATTCGTGCGCAGGATCCGGTTCTATGAAATGCACATTTTCAAATATTCCAGGAGACAGGGGACCAGGGCGGCACAGATGAATTTCCAGCTTACGGAAGCGGATAAGAGCAGGAGAAGCGAGATCCTTATGCGTGCGGAAGCGCAGATGTCGCATGATTACAGGGCCGGTTATCTGAACTGTGAGACGGAAGTTCTTATGGAAGAGAAGAAGGCGATAAACGGGCAAACGTACTGGATCGGACATACGCCGCAGTATATAAAAGCGGCCAGAGCAGATGGAGAATCACAGAATCTGGGGAATCAGATCGTAACGGGAAGGCTTACGGAGTTTCTCGATGACGACATTATGCTGTTAAAGTGATTGAATTTTAAGTGACTATAGAGTATTATGGTAGTATATATTGTACGGGCAATTTCAAAAATGACAATGGATAAGGGCGTAAGAACATGCGGGATTTAGAGAACACACAATTTTTTAAAGTAGAAACAGAGCCGGAAACGGGAGTAAAGATTGTACTTTCCACGGTGTATGAGGCACTGACAGAGAAGGGATATAATCCAGTGAATCAGATCGTAGGATATATTATGTCCGGGGATCCTACTTATATTACCAGCCATAAGAGTGCGCGCAGTTTGATCATGAAAGTGGAGCGCGATGAACTGGTGGAGGAGATGCTGGTGGAATACATCAAAAATTCACTGGGGAAATAGACAGATCCGTCGAGGCAGGAATGTCTGCCGGGCGTGCGGTGTGTAAGGATGTGCCGGTGGCGGCGGAGAAAAGTACTTAAAGGAAATGCGGCAATAGCGGAAGGGAGAATGCGTTACTATAAACGGCCCGGCCGTGAATAGAGACAGGGATACAGGATGAGAATCATGGGGTTGGATCTGGGTTCCAGGACGGTGGGAGTGGCGGTAAGCGATCCGCTTCTGATCACGGCACAGGGACTGGAGATCATCAGAAGGAAAGATGAGAATAAGCTGCGGCAGACATTGGCGCGGATAGAGCAGCTGATCACGGAGTATGAGGTGTCGGAGATTGTGCTGGGACTGCCGAAGAATATGAATGATACGATGGGTGACAGAGCAGAACTGTCACTGGCGTTTCAGGATAAGCTGGAGAGAAGGACAGGCCTTCCCGTGACGATGTGGGATGAACGGCTCACTACCGTAGCAGCGGACAGGGCGATGATGGAAGCAGGGATACGCAGAGAGCACCGTAAGGAATATGTGGACAAGATCGCGGCAGTTTTTATCCTGCAGGGATATCTGGATTATCGTGCTAACAAGGAGAATGCGTAAGTGGAGAAGATTGTTTTTACACCGGAAGGTGAGGAACCGGTACAGTTCTGTATTTTGGAGCAGACCAGACTGGGCGGTATCGACTATATTCTGGTGACGGATTCCGAGGAGGGAGACGGTGAGGCTCTTATTCTTCGGGATGTGTCCGGGGCGGACGAGAAAGAAGCCGTCTATGAGATTGTGACAGAGGATGAGGAATTAAACGCAGTGGCGGCTGTGTTTGAAAATATGCTGGAAGACATTGAGTTAACGTAGTGTTTTCGGCAAATGCGCAGGAATTCCGAATATACAGTGTGTGTCCGATTGATCGACGCCTGCTCTATATGCGGAGGATGTGCATAATTGCAGTACAGAGGTTTCTGCGGATGTATGCAGAAAGAGGTAACAGGGAAGCGGCAGGCCGAAGAGAGCAACGGCAGATTCCGTAACAGGGAAGCCGAAGACTGAACTGTTACCGGAAAGTATCGGTGCGGTGCAGAGAATGTCATAAGGGAAAACTATTCGCAGACTGCCGGCTTAGAGGAAAGCGAGAAGAACGTGCAGACAGGTTTTGCCTGTTTTGTTATTGTGCGGAATATATGCGCTGAAGCCGATACGGATACATATATGAGAGAATGGAGGAAATATATTTGAAGAAAATTGAACAGGGAAGAGGTGCTTCCAGGCTGAAAGTGATTCCGCTTGGAGGCTTAGAGCAGATTGGACTTAATATGACTGCTTTCGAGTATGAGGACAGTATTATTGTGGTAGACTGCGGTTTGTCATTTCCGGAGGACGAGATGCTGGGGATCGATCTGGTGATCCCGGATATCAGCTACCTGAAAGAACATGCCGATAAGGTAAAGGGTTTTGTGATCACACATGGACATGAGGATCATATCGGTGCGCTGCCGTATGTCCTTAAGGAGTTGAACATCCCCATCTATGCCACCAGGCTTACCATGGGGATCATAGAGAACAAGCTGACGGAACATGATCTGACGAATAAGACGAGGCGCAAAGTAGTAAAATTCGGACAGTCTATTAATCTGGGCCAGTTCAGAGTGGAATTTATCAGGACGAATCACAGTATTGTGGATGCAGCGGCCCTGGCGATCTATTCGCCGGCAGGTGTGGTGGTGCATACGGGAGATTTCAAGGTAGACTATACGCCTGTGTTTGGTGACGCCATTGATCTGCAGCGTTTTGCAGAGATCGGAAAGAAAGGCGTGCTTGCGCTGATGTGTGATTCTACGAATGCGGAGCGGCTGGGATTTACGGCTTCTGAGAGAACAGTGGGCAGAACGTTTGATACGTTGTTTGCAGACCATAAAGATACGCGGATTATTATTGCAACTTTTGCATCCAATGTGGACAGGGTACAGCAGATCATTAATTCAGCGTATAAGCATGGAAGAAAAGTCGTGGTGGAAGGCAGAAGCATGGTCAACATCATAGAGACCGCTTCCGCGCTGGAATGTCTGCACATTCCGGAGAACACTTTGATTGACATAGAGCAGCTGAAGAATTATCCTAATGATAAGACGGTGATCATCACCACCGGCAGTCAGGGGGAGAGCATGGCGGCTTTGAGCCGGATGGCCAGTAATAATCACCGGAAGATATCGATCCTTCCCGGAGATACGGTTATTTTCTCGTCCCATCCGATACCGGGTAATGAGAAAGCAGTTACCAATGTGATCAATGAGCTGCAGATGAAAGGGGCGGATGTTATCTTTCAGGATGTGCATGTTTCCGGACATGCCTGCCAGGAAGAGATCAAGCTGATCTACAGCCTTGTAAAGCCGCGGTATGCGGTGCCCATCCATGGAGAGTACAAACACAGGAAGGCACAGGCAAAGGTAGCGGCGGATCTGGGCATTCCGAAAGAGAATATCTTCATGATCCAGTCCGGCGACGTGCTGGAGATGAACAATGAGAAGGCGGAAGTGACCGGAAAGGTGCCTGTGGGTGCAATTCTGGTAGACGGTCTGGGCGTAGGAGATGTGGGCAATGTCGTTCTGCGTGACAGGCAGCATCTGGCTGAGGACGGTATTCTGATCGTGGTGCTGGCGTTGGATTCCTACAGTGACCGACTGGTGTCGGGGCCTGACATCGTGTCCAGAGGTTTCGTGTATGTCCGTGAGTCGGACGAGCTTTTGGATGAGGCGAGACTGTTGGTGGATGAGGCTGTGCATGGGTGCCTGAGCAAAGGTCAGACTGACTGGGGAAAGATCAAGTCGTCCATCAAAGACGTGCTCAGTGAATTCGTGTGGAAGAAGACGAAGAGACGGCCGATGATCCTGCCGATCATTATGGAAGTTTAGTTCGTGCCGTTGATGACGGCGTGGAGGAGATAAAGTACCCGGCTTTTTATGGAGCATATGTGACGAAGAAGAGATGGGGGCGCAGGTATGACGGAAAATGATGTTATGGAAAGTGCGAAGCAGCTTGCAGGGATCATCCGTGAGACTGATGTATACAAAGAGTATCTGCATCAGCGGGAAAGCCTGAAAGCGCAGCCCGAGCTGTATGCCCAGGTCAATGAGTACAGACAGAAGAATTTTGCCATACAGAATGAGTCGGACGGCATGGAGCTGTTTGACAGAATGGAAATATTTGAGCGGGAATACAGAGAGTTTCGGGAGAATCCGGCTGTGGATGAATTTCTGAGGGCCGAGCTGGCGTTCTGCCGTATGATGCAGGAAATGAATGTGCTGCTCACGGCGGAGATTGATTTCGAATAAGAGATTATGCGGCTTTCGGCAGGAATTTGTGATTCCGCTTATGCGTAAGAACAGCCTGCAGGTAACTTGAATGGGACTATTGCAAGAGTGAGATGAACTTGCGGAGGATAGCGGAGATGAATATTAAGTACATCATAGGTTCAATAGTTGAGATGGTCATTAAGATCGTGGTATTTATTTTTATTGCCATGTTTGTTATCAGAACGGCGACGGCGGCCTATGATTATGGGTTCCGTGTGTTTGCGGAGAAGCCGATGGATGTTGGAGAGGGCAGGACTATCAGTGTTTCTATTGGAAATGCGGATTCCGCTAAGGAAGTAGGCGAAATGCTGCAGGAAAGAGGACTGATCCGGGATGCGACGCTTTTCAGGATCCAGGAGCTGCTTTCGGAGAATCATGGCAAGATCCGGCCGGGTATCTATGATCTGACTACAGCGATGACTGCACAGGAAATGCTGGAAGTGATTGCGGCGAAACCGGATGAGGAAGAAGAAAACAAAGAGTAGAGAAGAGAGGGTATAATACGATGACAGGCGACGAGCGCCTCAATGCGTTTATTGATTCGTTGGATACCGGAAACACTCCTTTTTTAAATGAAATAGAGAAAGAGGCCAGAGAAACCAATGTACCTGTTATACGCACGCCGGTGCAGAGTCTGTTAAAGCTGCTGCTCGCGATGCGAAAGCCAGCATCGATTCTGGAGGTTGGCTGTGCTGTTGGTTTCTCTGCGCTTTTGATGAGTGAGTACGGGCCGGAGGACTGCCATATAACGACCATTGAGAAATATGAGAAAAGGATTCCTGTCGCCAGAGAGAATTTCAGGCGGGCGGGAAAGGAAGGGCAGATTACCCTTCTGGAAGGAGACGCAGCCGATATTTTACGTAAAATGCAGGGATCCTATGAGATGATATTTATGGACGCGGCGAAGGGGCAGTATATTCATTTTCTGCCGGATGTCCTGCGGCTGCTGGCTCCGGGCGGCATCCTGCTGTCTGATAATGTGCTGCAGGACGGGGATATTCTGGAATCACGCTTTGCAGTGACCAGAAGGAACCGGACAATACACAGCCGAATGCGGGAATATCTGTATGAGTTGAAACACCATCCGGACCTGGAAACAGTGATCCTGCCGGTGGGGGATGGCATAACGGTCAGTGTGAGGAAAGACGGAGCAAAGACAAATTTACCGGTATGAAACGGTCGCCTGCGAAAGCAGGCCAATGAGAACCGGCGTGAGGAGAAGTTATGAAGGACAATATCAGAAAGCCTGAGTTACTGGTGCCGGCGAGCAGTCTGGAAGTGCTGAAAACAGCGGTCATATTCGGGGCGGATGCTGTTTATATCGGCGGTGAGGCGTTCGGGCTGCGGGCGAAGGCGAAGAATTTCACGCCGGCGGAGATGGCGGAAGGGATTGCTTTTGCCCATGCCCATGGGGTACGGGTGCACGTGACAGCCAATATTCTGGCACATAATTATGATCTGGAAGGAGCGAAAGCTTATTTCAAGGAACTTAAGGAGATGAAGCCGGACGCGTTGATCATCGCCGATCCGGGAATGTTTATGCTGGCGCGGCAGATCTGTCCGGAAATAGATATTCACGTATCGACGCAGGCCAACAATACCAATTATATGACGTATCGGTTCTGGTATGAACAGGGTGCCAGACGCGTGGTGTCGGCAAGAGAGCTGTCCTTAACGGAAATTCGGGAGATACGGGAGAAGATACCCGACGATCTGGAGATCGAAAGCTTTATTCATGGAGCCATGTGTATTTCCTATTCGGGACGGTGCCTGCTGAGCAGTTATTTCACGGGGCGGGATGCCAATCATGGAGCGTGCACCCATCCCTGCCGCTGGAAATATGCGGTGATGGAGGAAACAAGACCGGGAGAGTATCTGCCCGTCTACGAGAATGAAAGAGGAACCTATATTTTCAATTCCAAAGATCTGTGTATGATCGGTCATATTCCGGAGATGATCGAGGCCGGTATAGACAGTTTCAAGATCGAGGGGCGGATGAAGACGGCGCTGTATGTGGCGGCGGTGGCGCGCACTTACCGCCGTGCCATTGACGACTGTCTGGAATCTGAGGAGAAGTATCGGGCGAATATGAACTGGTATCTGGAAGAGATTGCCAAATGTACTTACCGCCAGTTTACGACGGGATTCTATTTCGGCAAACCGGACGAGACGACCCAGATCTATGATAACAATACGTACGTGAATGAATATATTTATCTGGGAATTGCAGGGGAGCTTGTGAAGACTGCGGGAAAAACCTGTGTACGTATCGAACAGCGGAATAAATTCTGTACGGGGGATTTGATCGAGATCATGAAACCGGACGGTACCAACACGGCGGCAAAGGTACTTGCCATGTACAATGAGGCGGGGGAGAGTGTGGAATCCTGTCCCCATTCGAAGCAGGTGATTGATGTGGAATTGTCGGTGCTGCCGGAGCGTTATGATATTCTGCGGGTTAGCAATGGGTGAAGATTGACTGCAGGTTTTGTGGGAAACTGACAGGATGGTGTTTTTTGTGATTGCAAAATCCGTCAGATATTACAAAATTTGCATTGCAGTATTGCATTTTTAAAAAAAGTAAGTTATTTTATAAAAGGGTTGCAGGTCATATAGAGGTATCGTGAGCGAAGGTGTTCCAAAAAGGTTTTTTTTTGGAACATTTTTTTATTCCGAAGGAAAGGAATGGGTAGGAAAATGAGTGAAGTGTTTAATGTGGAAGAGATTTTTGCTAAAAACGTGTTTACGCTGGGGAAGATGAAGGCACGCCTGCCGAAGAATGTGTATGAGGAAGTTCTGAAGGTGATGAATGAAGGCGGCGAGCTGTCCAAGGCGGCGGCGAACGTAGTCGCCAAGGAAATGAAGGACTGGGCGGTGGAAAATGGGGCGACACACTATACGCATTGGTTCCAGCCGCTTACGGGTATCACGGCGGAGAAACATGACGCCTTTGTTGCACATCCCGATGGAGAAGGCAGAATGCTGACGGATTTCTCGGGTAAAGAGCTGATCAAAGGAGAGCCGGACGCGTCTTCTTTCCCGTCCGGTGGTCTGCGGGCGACTTTCGAGGCAAGAGGATATACGGCATGGGATATCACGTCCCCCGCTTTTTTAAAGGAATCCGGCTGCGGCATGATACTGTGTATTCCTACGGCATTCTGTTCCTATACGGGGGAAGCGCTGGACAAGAAGACACCGCTGCTGCGTTCCATGCAGGCGCTGAGCGAACAGGCTCTCAGGATCGTGCGTCTGTTTGGTAATACGGGGGCCACGAAAGTTACCGCATCCGTTGGACCGGAACAGGAATACTTCTTAGTGGATAAAGACTTATATATGCAGAGGACTGATCTGATGTTTGCGGGCCGCACGCTGTTCGGTGCACCGGCTCCCAAGGGTCAGGAAATGGAAGATCATTATTTTGGTGTAATCAGGGAGCGCGTCGGCGCCTATATGAAGGACCTGAACGAGGAGCTTTGGAAGCTTGGCGTTACGGCCAAGACACAGCACAATGAGGTGGCACCGGCGCAGCATGAGCTGGCGCCGATCTATGAGACGGCAAACATTGCGGTGGACCATAACCAGCTTGTCATGGAGGCCATGAAAAGAGTTGCGATCCGCCACGGCATGAGATGTCTGCTTCACGAGAAGCCTTATGCGGGCGTTAATGGTTCCGGCAAACACGACAACTGGTCTATCACCACCGACAATGGGGTCAATCTGCTTGATCCGGGCGACACGCCCAATGAAAATATCCAGTTCCTGCTGGTGCTTGCCTGCATTATGAAGGCGGTGGATACCCATGCAGATCTGCTGCGCCAGTCGGCATCCGATGTGGGCAATGACCACAGACTGGGCGCCAACGAGGCGCCTCCGGCGATTATTTCCATCTTCCTGGGCGAACAGCTGGAGGATGTGGTGAAACAGCTGATCGAGACCGGCGAGGCTACCAGTGTAAAGGAGGGAGGCAGGCTGCGGACCGGAGTCAAGACGCTGCCTGATTTTAAAAAGGATGCGACAGACAGAAACAGAACGTCACCGTTTGCGTTCACAGGGAATAAATTCGAATTCCGCATGGTCGGATCCGCGGATTCCATCGCCAGCCCGAATACGACGCTGAATGCCATTGTAGCGGAGGCTTTCTGCGAGGCGGCAGACAGGCTGGAGAAGGCGGACGATCTGGAGCTGGCCATTCATGATCTGATTAAAGAATATATGTCGGAGCATCAGAGGATCATCTTTAACGGTAACGGGTATGCGCCGGAATGGGTAGAGGAAGCCAGAGAGAGAGGATTGCCCAATATTAAGTCGATGATTGAGGCGGCAAGCACTCTGACGACGGATAAGGCTGTTAGATTGTTTGAAAAATTTCGCATCTTTACGCGGGTGGAACTGGAATCCCGCGAGGAGATCATCTATGAGACGTATGCGAAGACGATCAACATTGAGGCGCTGGCGATGATCGATATGGCCGGCAAGCAGATCATCCCTGCGGTGGTGAAATATTCGAGGACACTTGCGGATACGGTGAATGCGGTGAAAGAGGCAGGAGCGGACGCTTCCGTGCAGATGGATCTGTTAAAGAGAGTGACTGTCAGACTGTCAGCCATGCAGGCTGCTCTGACCAGTCTGAAAAAGGTGGAAGAAGAGGCTTCCGCCATGACGGATGCGAAAGAGCAGGCATTTTTCTATAAGGATGTCGTCAAGACTGTTATGGAAGAGCTGCGTACGCCGGCAGATGAGCTGGAGATGATTGTTGACAGAAAGATGTGGCCGATTCCTACATACGGTGAGTTGATGTTTGAAATCTGATCGGGGAGCGAAAGCCGCTGCAGGATTAATATCCTGCAGCGTGCTGCGAGGAAGACTGTCCGTGCGGGGACGATAATTACAAAAAACAAAAAAATTGAAAAAAATTAATAAAAAGGCTTGCAAAAAGAAACAATATGTCTTATAATCATTAATTGTTGATGGGCTATCGCCAAACGGTAAGGCAACGGACTCTGACTCCGTCATTTCAAGGTTCGAATCCTTGTAGCCCAGCTTGCAAACGTCAGTTGAGAGATTAACTGGCGTTTTTCCTTGTTTTACAGAAAAGTGCGTTCTCAGTCTTTCGGGCGGTGGGAACAGTTTGGCGTGTTGAGAAGGAGGCATGGTTATTATGTATACATTTGACAGCAGAGTGCGTTACAGTGAGGTGGGCACGGACGGCAATATGACATTGATCGCGCTTCTGGATTATTTTCAGGATTCTTCTACGTTCCATTCAGAAGATCTCGGTCTGGGTACGGATTATCTTAAAAGCCTGAATCAGGTATGGATGCTGTCTGCGTGGCAGATCTGCGTCAACAGGTATCCGCACCTGTGTGAAAGGATCGTGATCGGCACGGCTCCCTATGGATTTAAGGGTTTTGTCGGTTATCGTAATTTTGAGATGAAGACACAGGCGGGGGAGGTACTTGCCTACGCCAACTCTGTCTGGAGTCTGATGGATCTGGGAAAGATGACGCCGGCAAAGCCCAGTGAGCAGATGCTGGCGGGATACGTGCTGGAAGAAAAGTATCCTATGGAATATGCGCCGCGCAGGATTGATGTGCCGGCGGAAGGCCGGAATGTGGAGCCTTTTGCGGTGAAAGCGCATCATCTGGACACAAACAATCATGTAAATAACGGACAGTATGTGCGGATGGCGGCGGAATATATCCCGAAAGATTTCCCCGTAAAACAGCTGCGGGTGGAGTATAAGAGTCAGGCAGTTCTCGGGGACAGGATCTGTCCCGTTGTGGCCGGAGACGAGGAAACCGGATCGTATATTGTTTCTCTGAACAGGGAAGATGGCAGGCCTTACAGCATTGTAGAACTGAGGTGACGGCCTGACCGGGAACTGGAATCAGAGAACAGACCGCTGCAACAGCGGGACGAAAGAAAATGGGAAAGCCTGCGTGACAGGAATGGAGGAGCTTATGATTCGGCTGGGAGAGATCCAGACTTTACGGATAATAAAGAAAGTAGATTTTGGTGTATACCTTTATGATGGGGAGGATGAGGCGGAGCGGGTTCTGCTTCCCATAAAGCAGGTGCCAATGCAGGCACAGGTGGGAGATGAAGTGGAAGTGTTCCTTTATCGTGATTCCAAGGACCGCCTGATCACGACGACCGCCAGACCGAAGCTGACACTTCACCATGTGGCAAGGCTGAAAGTGGCGCAGGTGGGGAAGGTGGGTGCTTTTCTGGACTGGGGACTGGAGAAGGAACTGCTTTTGCCTTACAGGGAACAGACGAGAAAAGTATCGGCAGGAGAAGAATGCCTGGCGGCATTGTATATCGATAAGAGCAACCGGCTGTGCGCTACCATGAACGTATATCCCTATCTTTCGACGGAGAGTCCCTATCGGAAAGAGGACAGAGTAAAAGGAACCGTCTACGAGATCAGCAGGAATTTCGGTGCTTTTGTTGCGGTGGATGACCAGTATTCCGGGCTTATTCCACAGCGGGAACTGTATGGGCCGATACAGATCGGAGATACGGTCACGGCGCGCGTTACAGAGGTCAAGGAGGATGGTAAGCTTGATCTGAGTATACGGGAGAAGGCATATCTGCAGATTGAGAAGGATGCGCAGCGGGTGCTGGAGATTATAGACAGTTTTGACGGGGCGCTTCCTTTCACGGACAAGGCGTCGCCGGAAGTGATCAAACGGGAGACGCAGATGAGTAAGAACGAATTCAAGCGGGCGGTAGGTCATCTGCTGAAAGCAGGGCGGATACAGATCACGGAGCGGGCGATCCGTTTAAACAGAACGGAATGAAGAAAACAGAAAATCCCATTCGCGGCCGGTATCAGTCACGAATGGGATTTGTCTTTGCGGTGATTCCTTATATTCTGATATCGATATTGGCACCGACATCGGGGTTTACGGATAATTCCATGCCTGCCGTATCCATCATGCCGGTAATCTGTTCGCCCATGGAAGAAACCTGGTCCAGTGATTTACTCAACATGGCAACACCATATGCGTTCTGCACATTGATGGCGGACATGGCCATCGATAATCCTGCGATATCCATAATGATCCTCCGTTCTTGCCCGGTATGCGGGTTTGCACCTGCTCCTGCAGGGATCGATTCCGGGCAGACAATATTTATAATTCAGTATAGCACACCGGCAGCAAAATAGCGAGAAATTTTCCGGGTTTCTTTTTGGAAAAAAATACACAAAAAATTCATGAATGGAGCTGGATTTTTTTGTAGATATAGATTAAAATGGAAACTGGATGTTGTATTTTGGTGAATTTAGCAGGTTCAATTTTGTGTAATTTGCTATAGGAATGACAAGGGGTGGGGTATGATCTCAAATCAGATTTTACAGAGTACGATCGAAGGGCTGAAATCGATTGCGAGGGTAGATTTATGCGTTGTGGATATCGATGGGAAGGCGGTTGCCATGACGACGGAAGAGATGGAGAAGTGCGGCAGATCGGCGGCAGATTTTGCCAGATCTCCCGCTGATTCGCAGGAGATACAGGGATATCAGTATTTTAAGATATTTGATGAGCAGCAGTTGGAATACGTCCTGATCGCCGGGGGGATCGGTGAGGATGTCTATATGGTGGGCAAGATGGTTGCCTTCCAGATTCAGAATCTGCTGGTGGCATATAAGGAGCGGTTTGATAAGGATAATTTTATCAAGAATCTGCTTCTGGATAATCTGCTTCTGGTGGATATTTACAGCCGTGCAAAGAAGTTACATATTCAGACGGAGGCAAAGCGCGTAGCGCTGATCATAGAGACGGATAACGCCAGAGACAGTAACGTGCTGGAGACGATGAGGGCTTTTTCCGGCAGTAACAGCAGAGATTTCGTTACGGCAGTGGATGAGAGCAATGTGATCGTGGTCAAGGATCTGTCGGAGGGAGACAGCGCGAAGGAGATCGACAGGACGGCAACGGCGATCGCCACTTTTTTGGAGAAAGAGAACTACCAGAATGTCAGAATCGCATACGGGACAACCGTGGGAGAGATCAAGGATGTGAGCCGCTCCTTCAAGGAAGCGAAGATGGCGCTTGATGTGGGCAAGATCTTCTTTGGGGAGAGAGATGTAATCGCGTACAGTGAGCTGGGAATCGGACGATTGATCTATCAGCTTCCCATTCCGCTGTGCAGGATGTTCATCAAGGAAATATTTGACGGCAAGAGTCCGGATGATTTCGATGAGGAGACATTGACTACGATCAATAAGTTCTTTGAGAACTCACTGAATGTCTCCGAGACGTCCAGACAGCTGTTTATTCACAGGAATACACTTGTATACCGCCTTGATAAGCTGCAAAAGAGTACGGGGCTTGATCTGCGGGTGTTCGAGGATGCGATCACTTTCAAGATCGCGCTTATGGTCGTTAAATATATGAAGTATATGGAGAGCTTCGAGTACTAAAACAGCAGCCTGCAAGGGATGAGGATCATCTAAATAAACTGATCGCGTGGCGATTGATAAATATTATTTTAAAGAAAACGGAAGTGGTGAACAGAGTGGCAGAGAGACGGAGAAAGAAAAGTGCGGCGCCAGCGAACGAGATCATTACCCTGATGAATGTGTGTAAGGCATATTCTACGGGGGCACCGGCGCTTAAGGATGTGAACCTGCGTATCAACAGAGGAGAGTTTGTATTTATTGTCGGTGACAGTGGGTCCGGGAAATCTACCCTGATCAAACTGCTCCTGCGTGAATTGACGATAACCAGCGGGTATATCAATGTCATGGGATATGATCTGGCCAAAATCAGGCACAGGAAGATACCGAAATTCAGGAGGAATCTGGGAGTCGTATTCCAGGATTTCAGACTTCTGAAAGACAGAAATGTATATGATAACGTGGCTTTTGCACAGCGGATCATTCAGAAATCCAACAAGGAGATCAAGAAGAATGTGCCCAGTATTCTGGCGATTGTGGGGTTGGCGGGTAAGTACAAGGCGAAGCCCAGGCAGCTGTCAGGCGGCGAACAGCAGAGAGTTGCGCTGGCGAGAGCGTTGGTCAATAAGCCGACTGTCCTGCTGGCTGACGAGCCGACAGGAAATCTGGACCCGAAGAATTCCTGGGAAATCATGAAGCTGCTGGAACAGATTAATGAGGGAGGAACTACTGTCATTGTAGTAACCCATAACAGGGAGATTGTCAATGCGATGCAGAAGCGGGTGGTTACTTTAAAGAAAGGTGTTATTGTAAGCGACGAGGAAAAGGGAGGATACATTGATGAGGATTAGCAGCTTTTTCTATACACTCAGACAGGGCGTCCGTAATCTTTTCCGTAATAAGTGGTTTACACTGGCATCCATTGCTACGATCAGCGCCTGCCTGTTTCTGTTCGGATTATTCTATGCGATCGTTGTGAACTTTCAGCATATTGTGCGGTCGGCAGAGGAGGGCGTCTCGGTGACGGTATTCTTTGACGAGGGACTTGACGATATCCGAATTCAGGAGATCGGGGAATCGATTCGCAAACGGCCGGAAGTGACTAACGTAATCTTTATCTCTGCAGAGGAGGCGTGGGAGTCTTTCAAGAAGGAATATCTGGGTGAATATGCGGACGGTTTTACAGAGAATCCGTTGGCTGATTCCGCTAACTATGAGATTTATCTGAACGACGTATCGATGCAGTCGGCCCTGGTTACCTATCTGGAGGCTACGGATGGTGTGAGACTGGTCAATCGCTCGGAGCTGGCGGCTACGACACTGACGGGGGTCAATGCCCTGATCGCTTATGTGTCGGTGGGAATCATTGCCATCCTGTTTGCTGTTTCCGTATTCCTGATCAGTAATACGGTTACGATCGGTATTTCCGTGCGTAAGGAAGAAATCAACATTATGAAATACATAGGGGCGACGGATTTCTTCGTCAGGTCGCCTTTTGTGATCGAAGGTATGATGATCGGTGCGATCGGTGCTTCGATTCCGTTAGGGGTTATCTATACACTGTATAATATTGTACTGGAATATGTGCTGATCAGGTTCCCCATGCTGGCTGATCTGCTCAGTTTTTTAACTGTGGAGGAAATCTTTAATGTGCTGATTCCGGTATCTTTGGGTATCGGTGTCGGGATTGGTTTTCTTGGCAGTATCGTTACGGTAAGAAAGCACCTGAGAGTCTGATCTGTTAGTGGGTTTCCTATATGAGGCATAAGACAATATGAAGAATTGGAAGAAGGCAGTATGCCTGTTGCTCTGTGGAATTATGATAGCTGCGTATTCGAGACCGGCGCAGGCTGCGCTGACCAATGCCAGTATTCGTGAGAAAGAGGCGGAGATCGAGGCGGCGAAGAAAGAGGTCTCCGGACTGAAATCCAGTAAGACGGATATCGAGCGTCTCAAGAAGGAACTCGAGCAGTCCAAAAATGATCTGACGACTTATGTGGCGCAGCTTGACGGACAATTAAGCGGCATACAGGAGAAGATACGGCAATATAATACAATGATCACGGAAAAAGAAGAAGAGATCGAGATAACATCCGCGGAATTGGAAGAAGCCGTAAGAATACAGGAAGCGCAGTATGAGGCCATGAAGAAACGGATTAAGTTCATGTATGAGAAGGGAGATACCTTCTATCTTGAACTTCTTCTGACATCCGGCGGCTTTGCCGATATGACGAATAAAGCAGATTATATAGAAGCGCTGTCGCGGTATGACAGGAATAAACTGGAAGAGTATATTAATACCATAGAATTGGTTAAACTGTGCAAGGAGGAACTGGAAACCGAGAAGGAAGTGCTGGACGAGGCCAGGCTGGCAGTTGAGGAAGAGGAAGCCAATATCAATGCGCTGATCAAACAGAAGGAGGATCAGATTCTGTCTGTAACCTCTGATATCTCGACAAAAGAAGCGGCCATCAAAGAGTATGAAGAAATGATCGCCCAGGAGAATGCGGAGATAGCGGCTTTGGAGAAAGCGGTGGCTGAGGAGAAAGCCAGGCTGGAGGCCGAGAATGCAAAGGCCAGGGTATATAATGGCGGCATGTTTGCATGGCCCTGTCCGGGATATCAGAGAATATCGGATGAATACGGCAATCGGATGCATCCGATTCTGGGAATAGAGAAGTTTCATAACGGGCTGGATATGGCGGCGCCGGGAGGAACGGCAATCCTGGCTGCTTATGATGGGGATGTAGTCGGTGCGGCATACAATAATTCCATGGGGAATTATATTATGATCGATCATGGAAGTGGGCTGTACACGATCTATATGCATTGCTCGGCTTTGTATGTGTCAAAGGGACAGTCGGTTACCAAAGGCCAGAAGATCGCTGCGGTGGGGAGCACGGGGCGTTCCACAGGGAACCATCTCCATTTCAGTGTGCGCCAGAACGGAAGCTACGTAAATCCCTGGAATTATTTGAAATAGTATGACGGGCGGGAAATTTGACCTGTCGTTTGTTACAGAGATAGATCAGGAACGGAGATGAAGTATTTTGAATCAAAACGGAGACAATAATTATTACGATCATGATCAGGGAAAAGATTCCTGTCAGCAGCCGTATCCACCGGTCCCGCCGCGGTATACACCGCCCGCAGGATCGGACAACAGGGGCAGTGGAAATTTTCTGCTGGGCCTGCTGGCGGGGGTTCTGATTACGGCAATGGTGGGCGGCTGTACGTATGTGGGCGTCAGAGTCTACCTGCTGACGACCGGTAAAGCGGCCAGGATCACGGCAGGTTCTGGCAGTACGGCGGACAGTCTGGTCAACGACGAGACGATCAAGAAGCTGGGGACGCTTGAGGAGGTAATTGAGGAATACTACTACAAAGAGGAGGATATCAATACCGACAGCATGATCGAGGGATTGTACTCCGGCCTTGTGGATTCTTTGGGGGATCCTTATTCCGTATATTATAATGAGGAAGAATGGCAGGATCTGATGGAGTCAACAGAAGGGATATATTATGGAATAGGGGCTTATTTAAGTCTGGATCTGGCGACGGGACTTGCACGGATTGCCGGCGTTATTCCGGGTACACCTGCGGAGGAGGCAGGGCTGCGGGAGAACGACATTATCTATATGGTGGATGAAGAGCAGATACAGGGGCTGGAGCTTACGGAGATTGTGGCGAAAGTTAAGGGAGAAGAAGGTACGAAGGTACATCTGACTATTTACAGAGACGGTGAGTCAGATTATCTGGAAATTGATGTTACCAGGAAAAAGATAGAGTCACCGACAGTCAATTATGAGATATATGAAAACGGTATAGGCTATATTCAGATCAGAGAGTTTGATGAGGTGACGACAGATCAGTTTACAGAGGCATTGGCAGTGATCAAGGGCTCGAAAGCCAGGGGTTTGATCCTGGATCTGCGCGGGAATCCGGGCGGCAGTCTTCCGGTGGTGGTGGATATCGCCAGAGCGATCCTTCCGAAAGGTCTGATCGTGTACACGGAAGATAAATATGGAGAGCGCGAAGAGTACAGCTGTGACGGAAAGAAAGAGTTGAAGATACCGCTTGTTGTGCTGGTAAACGGTAATTCGGCCAGTGCGTCGGAGATTCTTGCGGGAGCGATCAAGGATTACGGTATCGGAACGTTGATCGGCACGACAACGTTTGGAAAGGGAATTGTACAGAGAGTGCTTCCGCTGACGGACGGCACGGCTCTGAAACTGACGGTCAGTTCCTATTTCACGCCGAAAGGAAATAATATTCATGGTACAGGTATCGCGCCGGATATAGAATGTGAACTTGACGGTGACAGGTATTATGAAGACGGCGTGGATAATCAGCTGGAGCGTGCGAAGGAAGAGATTGAGAAGATGATCAGGTAACTGATTGGTTAGACCGTACGGGTTATGATGTGACCGCGTGGACTGTGCTTTTGCCGGCACCCAAATGCGGCGGTATTTGGTTTATGAGTTGAATGAAAGAAGAATACCCTGCAGAATTACTGTATGGCAGATAGATGCGCAGACAGTTTACTGCAGGGTATTTTTGGTATACCAGGGATTTTGATAAGACAAAACAAGAGGAGGAAGAGTGTATGAATATCGTATTATTGTCAGGAGGTTCCGGGAAGCGTTTATGGCCGCTTTCCAATGATACCAGATCTAAGCAGTTTATTAAAATATTTAAGACGGAAGAGGATGAATATGAATCCATGGTGCAGCGGGTCTACCGTCAGATCCTGTCTGTGGACAAGCAGGCGGAAGTGACGATCGCCACGTCTAAGTCTCAGGTTTCTGCGATCCATAACCAGTTGGGAGAACATGTGGGGATCAGTGTGGAGCCCTGCCGCAGAGATACATTTCCGGCCATTGCGCTGGCGGCGGCCTATCTGCATGATGTGAGGGGTGTGCAGGAGGAAGAAGCAGTAGTGGTATGTCCGGTGGATCCCTATGTGGAAAAGGATTATTTCGAGGCCCTGCAGCAGCTTGGCGAACGTGCTCTGGTGAGCGGGGCCAATCTGGTCCTGATGGGAATAGAGCCTACCTATCCCAGTGCAAAATATGGTTATATCATCCCGGAGGACAAGAATATTGTCAGCAGGGTTTCAGTGTTTAAAGAAAAACCGACGGAAGAGGTGGCGAAGGAATATATTGCCAAAGGAGCACTCTGGAATGGAGGCGTATTTGCCTTTCGGCTGGGCTATGTGATGCAGCGTGCACATGAACTGATCGCATTTAACGGCTATCAGGATCTGTTCGATAAATATGATGCCTTGACGAAGATCAGCTTCGACTATGCGGTTGTGGAGCATGAAAAGCAGATTGAGGTGATGCGATTTGCGGGTATGTGGAAGGATATGGGGACGTGGAATACCCTGACGGAAGCGATGGAGAGCAACAGTATCGGCAAGGCAATTCTGAACGGGCAGTGCGAGAACGTGCATGTAGTGAATGAGCTGAACGTACCGGTACTCTGTATGGGAGTCCGGGATGTTGTGGTGGCGGCCAGTCCGGAAGGGATTCTTGTATCGGATAAAAACCAGTCCAGTTATATCAAGCCCTTTGTGGATAAGATCGATCAGCAGATCATGTTTGCGGAGAAATCCTGGGGCAGCTTTCAGGTGATCGATATCGAGGAAGAGAGTATGACCATCAAGGTAACGCTGAATCCCGGGCACGGCATGAACTATCACAGCCATGAACTGCGGGATGAAGTGTGGACTGTGACTGAGGGGAAAGGGAAGACGATCGTGGACGGTGAGGAGCGCCAGGTGGGTCCGGGTGATGTGATCAGAATGCCCGCAGGTGTGGCGCATACGATCCTGGCGGAGACGAAGCTGCATGTGATTGAAGTACAGGTGGGGACGGAGATCAGCGTGCATGATAAGAGGAAGCTTAAGATGCCGTGAGCAGACTTAAAACACCAATACCAGAGAAAGGAATCAGACAGACATACTGTTGCGGAACGACTCATGAAATTATTGCGAACTATTTTTATTCCCGACAACAAATTCTATAAAAGGGTGCTTTTGCTGGCGCTGCCGATCTCTCTCCAGAGCCTGATCACGATTGGCGTCAACATGTTGGACACGATCATGGTGGGGACGCTGGGAGAGCAGGAATTGTCGGCAACGTCGCTGGCCAATCAGTTTATCAATATCTATCATATTTTCTGCATGGGGCTGGGGATGGGGGCATCGGTGCTGGTGTCGCGTTATTGGGGTATGAAGGAGAGCGAACCGGAGAAATCCGCCCTTGCGCTGAAAAAGACGATCTGTCTTATGGTGCGGTTGACCGTAGGGCTTGCACTGTTGTTTGCAGTGGCGACCCTGACGATTCCCTCCGTGATCATGCGGATGTATACGACGGATACGACGATCATCGCCATGGGAGCGGTCTATTTCCGATATTCGGTCATTACTTATTTCTTTCTGGGTCTTTCTCTGGTCTGTACGATCGCGCTGCGCAGTGTGGGACAGGTGAAGATGCCGCTGTATGTATCGATGGGAGCCTTTTTCGTGAACCTGGGAGCCAACTATGCTTTTATATTTGGTAAATTCGGGATGCCGAGAATGGAGATTGCCGGTGCGGCTATTGGAACGCTGATTGCCCGGCTGTTTGAGGCGGGGATGATCTGCGGTTATCTCTTTTTCAGAGATCAGAAGATACACTTCCGGCTGGGAGACCTTTTCATACAGACTAAAGACCTGTTGGGAGAGTACATACGCATCAGTATTCCGGTGTTGATCAGTGACGGTATTCTGGCCATTGGCAATAACACGGTGGCTATGGTCATCGGGCGTCTGGGAGTAGCCTTCGTGGCAGCCAACGCGATCACCAGCGTTACCCAGCAGATGAGTAATGTGCTGACGCAGGGGGTATCGCAGTCGGGAGCCATCGTGACGGGCCAGACTTTAGGAGAAGGCAACCGCGGGAAAGCGCAGCAGCAGGGCTATGCATTTCTCGGGCTGGGTATCTGTCTCGGATTGTTTGCGGGCAGTGTGATTCTGTTGATCAGCCGGCCGATCATCGGCGCCTACAATGTATCAGCAGAGACGGCTGTGATCGCGCAGCAGCTGATGAATGCCATCAGCTTTATCATGATCTTCCAGTCTGCCAACAGTATTATGACCAAAGGGGTGCTGCGGGGCGGCGGCGACACGAAGATGCTTATGCTGGCCGACAATATTTTTCTCTGGGTGCTATCAATCCCCCTGGGGCTGCTGGCGGGCTTTGTGTTTCATGTACCGGCCTTCTGGATCTATACGGCGTTAAAATTTGACCAGATCGCGAAGGCGGTATGGTGTGTGTTCCGGCTTCGCGGCGGCAAGTGGATTAAGAAGATTACGACCGGTGCGGTGTCGATTGGTAAATGACGGCAGAGCAGGCGATGACGGCTATAAAATTTTCAGAAGAGCAGGACAACAATAAATCCCCCGTAACCGGGGGATTTATTGTGCTTTAATCCACATAAAAATACATAGAAAGCGACACAAAACAGAACATAAAACTGTAAGATTCTACCAAATTGTACTAAGCAAAAGTCTGAATCGTGCAAGATAATTCGTAAGTTTGCCTATATAATGAGGTAACAATCTGCTGAAAATACAGGAAGTGTCAGTATGAACAGGTGCGGTCAGGGTCTGCGGCACTTCGGAATGGAGGGAAAGAAAATGAAGAAAGCGATGAAAGTTTTAGCGGCGCTTGGTATCTGTGCGTCTCTGTTGACAGCATGTGGAGGCGGCGGTCAGGAGAGTGTTGAGAGTACATCCGGGACGTCCGGCAGTGAGAATGTCAGCACTGAAAAGGAAACCGATGTGAGTGAAATGTATACGGTGACTATGGCGTACATCGGTAACGAACAGGCCGATATGGCCAAGGTGGAAGCGGCGATGAACGAGATGCTGGCAAAAGAGGTGGGAGCGCAGATTCACATCATACCATTGGGATGGGGAAGTTATCAGCAGCAGCTTCAGCTCATGCTTTCCGGCGGTGAGAAGCTGGATATTGTTCCGGTACTTTTGAATAATGCCAACAGTTACGTATCCAGCGGACAGGTTATTGATATGAGTGAATTGATCGATCAGTATGGAACCAATATCAAGGCAAGCCTGGGAGAAGATATGGCGAAGATCTCCAATGTGGGCGGCTATGTTTTCGGTGTTCCGGTGGAAAAGGAATGGTATACGGACAGCTGCATTTTAATGAGAAAAGATATCGTTGACAAATACGGTCTGGATGTGTCAAAAGTCAGCACCCTGGCGGACTGCGAGGAGATCTTCGAGACAGTAAAGCAGAATGAACCCAATATGAAGATCATTGTAGGCAGTAAGGGAAGCGGCCTTTTGGGAAGGATCGGTCACAGTGACGTTCTGCTGGACGGATTCGGGGTTCTTGAAAACGGCGGCCAGTCCACGACAGTAAAGAACATGTTTGAAACGGAAACGTATCTGGATCTGGCACGCACAACTCATGATTTTTATGAGAAAGGATATATTGACAAGGATATGCCGACGACAACGGACTCGGCACAGGTGATCATGAAAGCCGGAAATGCATTCTGTTACGCATCACCTTATAAACCGGGCGTTGTGGAGCAGGATTCCCTTGCCAGCGGGTATGAACTTGTAGCGGCTATGATCCAGCCCTGCGAACCTTACTGCACGAACAACGGTGTCAGCTTTGTATCGTGGGGAATCGCCCAGAACTGTACGGATCCTGAGATTACCATGCAGGTTTTGGACTTTATGTACGGCAGTGCTGAATTTATGAATTTGTATAACTGGGGTATCGAAGGAGAGCATTATGTGGTGAAGGATGCGGAGAAGGATATCATCGGCTTTCCGGATGGCGTCGATGCATCCAATACAGCCTACAATCTGAATTTGGGATGGGAGCTGCCGAATCAGTTTAACCTGCATATCTGGGAGGGCAATACGCCGGAGAATATGAAAGCGCAGGCGGAGATGAACAAAACCTCCATGAAATCCAATGGACTGGGCTTTATGTATGATTACAGCAGTCTCAGCAATGAACTGACCGCTTTGAGCAATGTGCAGGAAGAATATTTGAATTCCATCGTCTGCGGTGTTACGGATCCGGATGAGATCATTCCGGAATTGAATGAGAAGTTATATAAAGCAGGCCTGCAGAAGGTCATTGATGAAAAACAACGGCAGTTTGATGAATGGCTGGCTGCCCAGGAATAGGGAGTGATGCAATGAAAGCGGCTAAAAGAAAAAGACAGATCAAGCGGTGGCTTCCGTTGTTTCTGATGATGGCCCCGGGATTGATCTATGTATTTATCAATAACTATATCCCCATGTTTGGCATTGTCATTGCATTTAAAAAGGTAAACTTTCAGAAAGGTATTTTTGCAAGTGACTGGGTAGGGCTGGAAAATTTTAAGTTCCTGTTTACCACAGACGATGCGTGGATCATTACAAGAAATACGATTTTGTACAATCTGGTATTTATTGTATTGAATACCGTGATCGGTATTGTCATGGCGATCTTTATCTGCGACATAACCTGTAAATGGGCCAAAAAGCTTTACCAGAGTGCGGTACTGCTTCCCTATCTGATGTCCATTGTTATCATCAGCTACATTGTGTATGCCTTTTTGGCAACGGAAAACGGGATGCTTAACAACAGTATTCTGCCCATGCTTGGAAAAGAACCGGTTTCCTGGTACTCCGAGCCGAAATATTGGCCGTTTATCCTGATTCTGGTTCACATATGGAAAGGGATAGGGTATGGCTGCCTGATCTATATTTCTTCGATCAATGGCATTGACAGATCGTTTTTTGAGGCGGCCGGGCTGGATGGGGCCAGCAAATGGCAGCAGATTCGGTATATTACACTGCCCTCGCTGGTACCATCGATTATTACTCTGACATTATTGTCCGTGGGGCGTATTTTCTATTCGGATTTTGGATTGTTTTACCAGGTACCGCTGGACTCAGGCGCATTATATTCGACGACGAACGTGATTGATACCTATGTGTATCGGGGATTATTGAAGCTGGGAAATACGGGGATGTCTTCGGCAGCAGGCGTCTATCAGTCCATCGTCGGTTTCATTCTTGTACTGACAGCCAATATGGCCGTGCGGAAGATCAGCAAAGAAAATGCATTGTTTTAGGAGGAGAAAAGTATGGTTCATTCAAGATCAAACAGGCGTTTTCAGATTTTGGCACATTCTGTACTGCTTATTTTCTCACTGTTTGTGCTCCTGCCGTTTCTTCTGTTGTTCATCTCTTCTTTTACGGAAGAAGCGACACTGATGGTAAATGGATACTCCTATTTTCCTGAGAAACTGAGTCTGGAATCCTACAGTTACATATTTAAGAATGCCCCTAAGATTTTCCGGGCATATGCTGTTACCATTCTGGTGACGGCTGTCGGAACCTTTATCAATATTCTGATGTCGTCGATGATAGCCTATCCGCTGTCACTGAAAAACTTTCCGTGCCGGAGGATCATTACATTCTATTTGTTTTTTACGATGTTATTTAACGGCGGGCTGGTACCAACCTATTTGATGTATGCGAATTTTTTTCATATCAAAAATACGCTGTTTGCATTGATCATTCCGGCATTCCTGCTCTCGGCGATGAACGTGCTCCTGATCCGCACTTATATATCGACCAGCGTGCCGGACGCCCTGTTCGAGGCGGCGCAGGTGGACGGAGCCAGTGAATTTACGATCTTCTTTAAGATCGTGATACCGCTTTCGAAGCCGATTCTGGTCACGATGGGATTGTTTGCGGGCCTGGCTTACTGGAATGACTGGACCAACGGATTGTACTATATCACGGATTCCAAACTGTACAGCATTCAGAATCTGCTGAATAAGATGATCACGGATATTCAGGTGCTGACTTCGGACAGTAATATATCATCTCAGGCAGCCGCAGAAGTTTCCAAACTGCCGGCGGTTGGCATCAGGATGGCCATCGCAGTGGTGGCGATGCTCCCGATCCTTATCCTGTTCCCCTTTGTACAGAAGTATTTCCAGAAGGGAATTGCTCTGGGAGCAGTAAAAGGATAAAATGAAAGAAAAAATAAAGGGGCTTTGACAATGAAGGTGAGGCAGAAAAAATTTTTGAGAAGAAATATTATTTTTGTTTTCTCTTTGCTGGTCGGAGCCCTCTTTACAGTATTTGTTTATGGCTGGATCGTACTGGACAATTATCATCGGCAGGTAGATCAGAATGTCATAAGAATGTTGGAATTTTATACGAACAGTATCAATTCGGATTTTGAAAAGATCAATACGCAGATCTTAAACCTTCTGCTGCGGAATGGGATCATACAGAAGGAACTGCCCGCGATCCAGGACGTTACATCGGGGCATGGGACTCTGGAACTGATCAATGCGCAGAATAAACTGAATCAGAATCTGTATGAACTGGCGATGAATTACGGAGACGGTTACAATCTATGGTATTACAATAAACAATATGATATTTACTGCGAATCCGGAAACGGAGACTATGCTTGGAAAAGAGATTTCAGGAATTATATTACCGACATGTGTCAGACGGAGCAGGAGGCCCTTACCAGACAGCAGCACTGGTTTTTGGTAGATACCGGCAGCAGTGTTTATGCAGTCAGCGCGTATCGGATGGGGCTGGATTATGTAGGGTGCTGGATCAAGCTCTGGGATCTGGTGGAGCCGCTTATGAGATTGGATATGATTGACAGCGGCGGTATTTATGTCTATGATGCCGGGCAGGAGCTTTTCCAGTTGTACCACAAGGACAGGACGATGAAAGATGATGTGGAGATGGATGCATTAGCAGGCATAGAGCTGAGTGCTTTAAAGCTGCAGTATGCGGATTTTGAGATTGGCGTCATCGGCACGGATGTTCTTCAGAAACAGGTTTTTCTTTACCAGAGCGTTATGGTATCCCTGGGTGTTATTTCCGTACTTTTCATGTTGTGGATGATTCATTTCATCAAACGGGCCGTGTTACAGCCTCTGCTGTTTTTTTCAAAGAGTATTGAGCGATTTAAGAATACTGGCAGTTTTGATTCGGACAACCTGTATGAGGAGTTTGAGGATGCGGGCCGGCTGTTGAAGGAACTGGAAGATAAGATCCGGAAGCTGGAAGTCAGTATTTATGAAGAAAGAATCGAGAAACAGAAGGTAGAATTGGATTATGCGCAGTTGCAGATCAGGCCGCATTTCTACATCAATTGTATGAACAATATCTATAGTCTGGCACAGATGAAGCGTTATTATGAGATCGAGGATCTGTCAATCTATGTATCCAACTATTTAAGAGGGATATTTCGTAAAGGAATGGTGCCGGTTCCCCTGCAGGAAGAAATAGAAAGTATCCAAAATTATCTGGAAATTCATAAAATACTGTATCGCAATGGATTTGCGTACAGCCTGTCTGTCGAAGAGACTGTCCGAGGGTGCAGGATACCGCCCCTTTTGATCCAGGTGTTTGTAGAAAACAGTATAAAGCATACGATGGCTTCTGATGAGGAGATCGATCTTTGCATCCGCGCCGTACAGGCGGGGGATAAACTGCACATTGGAATCTATGATAACGGTCCGGGATTCCCTGAAGAACTGCTGGGGAGGATGGAAGAGTGCCTGGCTGACAGAAAGGACAGCCGCTTTCAGATTGGCCTGCACAACGCGGTGGTCCGTCTGCGCATGCTTTATGCACAGGAGGCCAAAGTGCTGTTCTCCAATGGAGAGGACGGCGGAGCGCACGTAGATATTTACATGCCCGCAGAGCCAAATTTGAAATTTGGTTCGCAGACTTCGCAAAAACTGCTTCGGAATGGAGGAAAGGTTGAAAAATCACACTGATGTGCTGATTTTTCAACTGCGAGTTTGTGCCGG
>OFFE01000027.1_pt1 | contig 115040 bp, 97 predicted proteins | sample 1521371 | NCBI WGS metagenome assembly OFFE01 (sample SAMEA3504131, study PRJEB24116) | mouse gut metagenome | biome: mouse gut; feature: mouse-associated habitat; material: faeces | place: Denmark | collected 2011 | reverse complement strand
GGTGAACAGTATAGTTTCCATCTATATAGTCCTTAATGATGTTTTCTGATTTCCTGTACAGTCTTTCCCTGCGATACAAAAACAGCATTGTACCCAAAAACAGAAGCAGCGTCCATAGAAATAACAGCACAAACAGAGATGTCCGCATTGTATTTTTAACAGCAGTTACATATGGTAAATTTTCTATATCCGTGCTGTTTGAAAGACCGATTTCAACTAAAAACTTATTTCCCGTAGTGCCTGTTTCCGTATTCGTTAAAGCTGATGCTATTACTTCCTTTGAAACTCCTTCGTTCAGTAAAGAAGTTGCAATCGCATTATTGTGTGTTATAAACATTTCTTTTGTAGCCGCCGTTTGCGTGTCTATCGCTGTTATGCCTATCAGAACAAGCAGAAGAACAAGAACAAGAATGAAAATGCAATACCAACGGTTATGCTTATCCTGTAATAGACTCACTCGTCCACCTCTTTCCACTGATAACCAAAACCTCGGACTGTCAATAAATGCTCTGGGTGTGATGGGTCTGCTTCTACTTTTTCACGCAGCCGCCGCACATAGACAGAAAGGGTGTTGTTGTCTACATAATCTTTCGTGCTGTCCCATAGTTCGTCTAAAATAATATCTCTTGTTATGATACGGTTTGCATTCTTTACCAACAGGCATATTAAACGGTATTCTGCGGCTGTAAGCTCTAATGTCTTTCCTTTTAACAAGACACGGCTGCCTAAAAGGTCTATCTTAATATCGCCACATTCCATAACTGTTCCTGTTCCTTGATTTGACAATCCTGCCCGCCGCAGCAACGCTCGGATGCGTGAACATAGCTCGCCCAGCTTAAACGGCTTTGTTATGTAGTCATCACCGCCGCAATCCAGACCACGGATAATGCTGACTTCTTCATTGGAAGCTGTCAGGAAAATAATCGGTATCTGACTTTCTTTCTTTCGTACCTTTTCACATACCTCATAACCTGTTCCATCTGGCAATGTGACATCAAGAATGAGAATATCGTAATTTTCTATCTCTGGTAAATAAGTCAAGGTTTCCTGCACAGAACGGACAAAATCGACATCAAAGACACTTTTCTTTAAGGAATATTTCAGTCCGTCTATCAAACTTATATCATCTTCTAATACTAAAATTTTATTCTTCATAATTCGTTACCTTTCTCCGTTTATCAACGGGCTTTTTTGCCACTTTGGGAATAAGCCATACACGATTGAAATTCATCGCACCATCAATACGGTTTTCCTTACATAACCGTTGTACCCACCTAAGTGACACATTCCATTTTTCTGCGGCTTCCTGTGCAGTCATATATTCAAACATTTTTGACCTCCTGCTTTGTACTGTATATAAGTATAGCCGCTTGAGCGAACTATATCAAGTGTGTAATTTGAATTTTAATTTCCTATCATAGACACATCCAATCTATCGAAAATGAGGGGCAGTATCTGAGCATCGAGCTGTTTATCCAACTTATCTAGACGCAAAGCTCATCCGTTTAGACGATAAAGAGTGATAGAAGTTATTACCTCGTTTAACAGTCGGTCAAGCATTTTCTCTGGTGTATCCAGAGCCACTGCGCCAGCATCACCTTGGGTAATTAGCCAAAATCCAAACGTAGTCGATATTTTTTGAGTAAAGTATTGTAGATATTTGTTGTTGAATGTGGTATAGAGTGTGAAAAGGAATGCCGGGTAATCGTGAAACGGGGTCGCCCGGTTGATGAGGACACTTTCTGGTATATAGATTTCGTTGAAGAGGCCATGTGCTTTGGTTGGATAGACAGCACAACAAAAAAGATGGATAACGGCGTGACTGCCCAAAGACTGGCTCCCCGGAGAAAAGGAAGTTTATGGTCTGAATTCAATAAAGACCGCTGCCGGAGGATGGAGCGCTTGGGGATAAAGACCGCTGCCGGGAGAGCTGTACTGCCCGATATATTTACACATATCTATTTTTGATTCAGTTTTTACCGTTTTAATTATATACAATCACGGAAACCCTTATACGAACACGAGAACTTACAGGCAGTTTGATTTTTGGGATTACTACACTTATTTTTCCAAAATTAGGAGCATTTTCTACAACAGTGATGATTGCGTTAATCGTTATCATCAGTCTTGCACTTTTTTCAATATCTGCTATCCTGTCAATTAGGTTTTAAAAAAAGCGACTTATCATAGGAGGTTTCACATGGAGCGTGATGTAATAGTTCTATATATTATAGCAGGCGTATCATTTTCCTCTACCTTATTCAACGGTATTTTTTTGCAAGAAAATCCTTTAGCGTCTGAGACAGGGACAACACTTGTCATTCGCTATGACCGAAATCACGGAGAATAAAAGAAAGAGAGAAAGGGGATAGCAAATGAAACGACTGTTTTTACTGGAAGATGATTTGAGCCTGATAAACGGGCTTTCTTTTGCCTTAAAAAAGCAGGGATATGAAATAATAGTTGCCCGCACCACATTGGAAGCGGATGCATTATGGGAAAAGGGAGAATATGATCTGGCTGTTTTGGATGTATCGCTTCCCGATGGTTCCGGCTTTGACTTTTGCAGAAAGATACGTTTGACTTCAAAAGTGCCTGTCATATTTCTTACTGCTGCTGATGAAGAAACAGATATTATTATGGGGCTTGATATTGGGGGCGACGATTATATAACAAAGCCTTTCAAACTGGCAATATTTATGTCAAGGATTCACGCATTACTCCGCAGGAGTGAAAATTTCAATACTGCTGTTACAGAATTGAACTCCAATGATATAAGCATAAAACTTCTAAAAGGCGAGGTTTATAAACGAGGGAAACTGCTTGACTTGACTGCGAGTGAGTATAAATTATTATGCCTGTTTATGGAAAACCCCGACCAGATACTTTCCCCAGAACAGATTTTAGGAAAGTTATGGGATTGCAGCGAAAATTATATAGACAATAATTCTCTTACCGTTTATATCCGTAGACTTCGCACAAAAATTGAGGACAATCCGGGAGAGCCCAAAAGGATTGTTACCGTTCGCGGCATGGGCTACAAATGGAATACGGTAGATTGAGGTGTAGGATGAAACTATTGGCGAACCGAAAAATCAAATTTCTTTTTGTTGGTATTTTGTTTTGTGTTGTGGGTTTTGTACTGATTTCAGAGGCATTCGTAAGCCTTACTGTTAAGAATGTGGAGGATTATATCATAGTATGCGGCATGTGTATGGGGGCTGTAATATTGCTGCTTTGTTATGGATATTTTAGGGAGCAGCATAAAATCATGGAAACTGCCATATCGCAGATTACAGAATATATAGCCGGCAACAAAAAAGTTTCTATTGAGTGCAACGACGAGGGCGAACTATACAGGCTGTTCCATGAAGTCAATTCTTTGGTTGCAATCTTAAATGCCCACGCAGAAAATGAAAAAAATTCAAAGAAATTTTTACGCGAAACTATATCCGATATTTCGCACCAGTTAAAAACGCCGCTTGCCGCCCTTAATATTTATAATGGGCTGATACAGGACGAAGCAAAAGAAAAAGATCTTTCAACAATACAGGAATTTAGTCTGCTGTCCGAACAGGAGCTTGACCGTATAGAAACTCTGGTACAAAACCTTTTGAAAATCACAAAACTGAACGCGGGTACAATTATATTGGAAAAGACTTTAGAAAATGTGTCTGAACTTGCGGAGGAGATAAAAAAACATTTCCTGTTCCGCGCCGGATGGGAGGAAAAAGAAATCTGTTTGTCGGGCAATGGAGAAATTACACTTTTATGCGACCGTAACTGGATGATCGAAGCAATCGGCAACCTTGTAAAGAATGCCCTGGACCACACAGAAAAAGGCGGACGTATCCGTATTGAGTGGCGGGCGTTCACTTCTATTGTCCAGATAACCGTAAAGGATAACGGAAGCGGCATACATCCAGAGGATTTGCACCATATATTTAAGCGGTTTTATCGGAGCCGTTTTTCTAAAGATACACAGGGTATTGGGCTTGGCTTATCACTCACAAAGGGGATTGTAGAAGCTCATAACGGAACGATTGAAGTTGACAGCACATTGGGCGCGGGGACCTCTTTCACAATAAATTTTCTTAACCCTACAAAATTGTAGGCTGATTGTAATATTGATGTAGGATTTCTCTGTTATATTGGGACTATCAAAACAGAAAGAGGTGTTTACACATGAATTTATTGGAAGTCAGCAATATTTGTAAAACTTACGGAAGCGGCGAAACCGCCGTACACGCTTTGAAAAAAGTCAGCTTTTCCATTCCAAAGGGCGAGTATGTGGCTATCGTCGGAGAATCCGGCTCCGGCAAAAGTACGCTGCTCAACATGATAGGCGCACTTGATATGCCTACGTCCGGTAAAGTTGCGATTGGCGGCAAAGATATTTTTTCCATGAACGACAGCAAACTTACCGTTTTCCGACGTAGGAATATCGGATTTATTTTTCAGGCGTTTAATCTTGTGCCAGAGCTTACCGTTGAGCAGAATATTATTTTTCCGGTACTGCTTGATTATCAGAAGCCGGACAAAAAATATCTGGAAGAACTGCTTACGGTTCTTAATCTGAAAGAACGCCGTAACCATTTGCCGAGCCAGTTATCCGGCGGGCAGCAGCAGCGCGTGGCAATCGGGCGCGCCCTTATCACGCGCCCGTCGCTGATCCTTGCAGATGAGCCGACGGGCAACCTGGACACGCAGAACAGCAGCGAAGTCATTACTCTGTTAAAAGAAGCATCAAGAAAGTATGAGCAAACCATTATTATGATTACGCATAACAGGAGCATTGCACAGAGTGCGGACCGGATCTTACAGGTATCGGACGGTGTGCTGACCGATTTGGGGAGGTGCCGCGAATGAAAAGCTTTTTAAGCCTTATCCCGATTTCTGCAAAGGTGCGGAGGCGGCAAAATCGTATGACAATTTTGTGTATCATCATTTCTGTGCTGCTTGTGACAGCGATTTTCAGCGTGGCAGATATGTTCATTCGGACAAAAAGTGATGAATTACAGAATAAACATGGCAATTATCATATACAGTTAGAAAATATCTCCCAGAGCATCGGAGATGAAATCAGCCGCCGTTCCGATGTTACAGCCGTCGGTTGGTCGGAATCGTTTAATTTAGACGCAGATCAGCCGTACTATATTGGAGAGAAAAGAGCTGCTTTATACGGCGCTGACAGTATCTATCTGAACCGGCTTTCCAACGCTCTCGAAGAAGGGGATTTTCCGCAACGCGATAACGAAGTTATGCTTAGCTCCAACGCAAAGCTCGCTTTGGATGTGCAGATTGGCGATAGCGTAACAATCAAGACCCCTGCGGGAACTGCAGGCTTTACCGTAGCAGGTTTTGGCTCGGATGATCGGGAATATTATCAGGGACAGACTTATCTGGTTGCTGTATATATGACGCGGACAGAGTTCACATCGCTTATGGAACAAAACGGTATTTCGCTTAAACCAGCCTATTATGTTCAGTTTCAAAATGCTTCAAAGGCTTCCGGTGCAATTACGGAAATAAAAGAACAATATGATTTGTCAGAAGAAAGCATTTCCGAAAATACCGCGATTATGGGTATTGCGGGGCAAAGCAAGAATGATTCTGTAAAAAATATTTATGGTCTGGCAGCAATTTTGTTTGTTTTGGTGCTGTTGGCCGGTGTGTTGATGATTTCCGGCAGCATGAACAGCAATGTGGCCCAGCGGACGAAATTTTTTGGTATGATGCGCTGTATTGGTGCAAGCCGCAGGCAGATCATCAGTTATGTGCGTTTGGAGGCATTAAACTGGTGTAAAACGGCTGTACCGATTGGATTGCTTTTAGGTATAGCAGTCAGTTGGAGCATTTGTGCAATACTGCATTTTGGGATTGGCGGTGAATTTCAGACAATACCTGTGCTTGCCCTTAGTCCGGTGGGCTTGATTAGCGGCGCACTGGTTGGAATTGTTACGGTTCTTCTGGCGGCACAATCCCCGGCGAAACGTGCGGCCAAAGTTTCTCCGATGGCAGCAGTTTTCGGCAACTTAAATACGGCGTCCTCTGTACGGTATACTATGCGGCTGAATGTGGGCAGGGTTGAAAAGACTTTAGGCGTTCACCATGCAATAGCATCTAAGAAAAACTGGTTTTTGATGACAGCCAGCTTTTCTCTTAGTATGATCCTGTTCCTTTGCTTCACGGTAGGGCTGGATTTTGCACATGAGTTAGTACCGTCCCTGCGGTCATGGCAGCCAGATATTACCCTCACAGGCTATGCAAATGAACCTGTGATAAGCCAGAGTTTCAGCGATACGATCAGTTCTATTTCTGGTGTAGATCACGTCTTTGGCAGCGCATATATAGAGAATATTTCTGCTGCTTCTTCACAGCAGGGGATTGATCATGTGAACATAACATCGTACAGTGACTATTTGTTGGATCGTGCAAAGGATAGTCTTGTGCAGGGGGATTTATCAGAAATTTACGGAGACAGCAATAAGGTTATGACTGTTTCAAATAAGGATAATCCGCTAAAGGTTGGAGATACCATTCAAATAGCGGGACAAGAGGTTGTAATTGCCTGTGCCGTATCTGACGGACTGTATTCCAACGAATACAGCGTAATTTGTTCGCAGGAAACGTTTACCCGGCTTACAGGAGAGCAGAATTACAGCATCATTGGAGTGCAGTTAGGCAAAGATGCTGCGGATGATACGGTAAAACAAATTAGTGACCTTGCAGAAAGCAATGTTATTTTTGCAGATCAGCGTGAGAGCAACAGACAAGACCGTGCAACCTATTTGGCGTCCGTTTTTATTGTATATAGTTTTCTGGCGATTGTTGCCATGATTACCCTGTTTAACATTGTAAACAGCATTTCTATGAGCGTAATGGCCCGGATCAAACAGTACGGCGCTATGCGGGCGGTTGGTATGGACAGAAATCAGCTTACCCGGATGATTGCTGCAGAAGCCTTTACTTATTCCATTTCCGGTCTTGTAATTGGCGGCGGCATGGGAATTGCCCTTAGCCGTTTCCTGCATATCAGGCTGCTTACGCGGTATTTTGGAACTCCGTGGAACTTGCCAATCGAACTGCTTGCCATTATGATTGTGTTTTCCATCGTTGCCGCTATTGCTGCGGTTTATGCCCCGGCAAAGCGCATCCACAACATGGAAATTACTGCAATAATCAACGAATTATAGAATCAGCGGATTTGCCGCTATGGAAAAATTTCGGTGAGATTATCCTAAGCAGCACATAATTTACTTGACTTTTAAATCTTACTATTGTAATATATAAAACAAATCTTACTGATGTAAGAATTATAACCAATAGAGAAAAGAAAGGGGTCACCTCAGGTACAAAACTGTGGTGGCCTGCCATTTTTACGACAGAAAAACAGAAGGAAATTCGATTTGGATTATAAGCATGGCAGAAGATGTAAAGGGGCGGGGAGGAAGCGGTTATGTTGTTGGAAAAGATAAATGGGTTTTGGAGAGCCGGATTAATCGAAACCATAAAGGATACCTGGATGCCATTCGGCAATAAAGAAGAAAAGAATAAAAAAGCTCCCTTATTTGCAATGATAATGCTGATATTGCCGATATTGGCTGGGTGCAGCGATGGAACGCCGGAGGCATCAGATATTGAGATCACTCAGCAGGACAGTGAAATGTGTTCTTTCGATAAAAATGATTCTGCCGATGCAGAGCGCATAGCTGAGATTCTCAGTGATATTTATGAGGAAGCAGTAAGTACACCCTCCGGGCATTCCTCTATGCCATATGGCAATCAAGAGGAAACAAATACATTGGGCAGTCTGGATAGGATGCGGCGCATGGTTGCCAGGCTTGGTGAAAACGGTTATGTGGCTGTTGACAGTGAAAATCAGATTGACATGACACAGGCAGAGCAGGCGCTGGCATTTTGTAAAGCCGTAGATGAAAAAGAGACTGCTGAATTGACAATAATAGTGGTTATGGAGATGGGGATTCGCAAATTTGATTTGAAAACAGAAGACGGGAATGTAAATGTTGTCAGAGGATATTATGAATATGACCAGAACGGCAGTTTGCAGAACAGAAGTACAGTAAGCTACCCGGCGGACTTCTGGCAGTATACAGAGGAAGGTTATTTAATCTTTGAAGGAAGCAGCTTTTCAGAGGAAAGTTATATATTGACATTAAGTGATACACCGGAACATACGATGCTTCGGATTTTGCCTTTGGATGAAAAGTGCAGGGAATATAACAGAACATATATCCTGCCGGTTGGTTATGGACAAAACAACTTGTTTCTCAGTAATTGGAGCGAGGACGATTTTGGAGATTTGGACTTTTACGATTTGTTTGACAGGTTCTATCCAATGATACACAAACAGCCGGTACCTTATATGGCAGATGAAAATTCAGGAGCTGGAGCTGTTTATCAAATACAGGAAGAAGTGTTTGAAAATGTGATCGGGGCATATTTCAATATGGATCATAAAACGCTCCGTTCAAAAACAACATATAGTTCTGAACTTGCTGCCTATGAGTGCAGACCACGGGGATTTTACGAGGCGGAATATCCGGATATTGCGTATCCGGAAGTAGTGAGTTATACGGAGAACGAGGATGGGACAGTGACGCTTCATATCAATGCAGTATATCCGGGTGGAAATATGTCTAAGGAGTTTTCACATACAACCGTAATCCGTCCACTCGGTGAGGACAGTTTTCAGTATGTATCGAATGAGATCATCTTACCGGAAGGAGACCATGATATTTGGTGGCATTCCACTCGGTTGACGGAGGAAGAATGGAAGAAGGTTTATGGAGGAAAATAAATATATCCTGATGGAAGATTTTTGTGCAATAGAGTGGTGATGCGCCGGGTATATATGGGGACACAGATTTGAGGTGCGATTATGAAGAAAAAGAGTATATTGTTAATGATCACGCTGGTATGCAGTATTTTGTCATGTGCCTGTAACAAGAACTGGAAAAGTATGAAACACGAATATGCAGAACGTACAGACAGGCAGAAAGAAATACCCTCCGGGCATCCCTTTATGCCATTCGGCATTAAGAAAGAAACACCCTCCGGCAATAAAGATGCGAAGGGCTATAATCTTCCAATAGATGCAAGGCAAAGAGCAGAAGCGGAAGAAGATTGCAAAGAAATGATGGGGCTTATATTTGAGATATATGAAAATGCAGAGAAAGGCTGTGCGTCCGATGTTGTCATTGCAGATGAAGTCATAGATCAGATGGTGGAACAGTTGAAAGCCACCGGATGCCCGGTCACAATAACGGAAATATATTCTAACATGGAAAACTACACGAAACTGGAAGATTTTTTAAATGCTGCCGCAGCAGGCAGTGGAGGTTCGGCAGTTGTTTATGAGATACATTCAGACGGCGGCATCGGGAGATATCAATACTCTTATGATGGAAAGGATATGTACGTTTTATCTGCAAAAGCTGCATGGAGTGATGATGATAAGCCTGTGATAACCTATATTTCCTATACCCGTATCAAAGAATGGAGATTTACGGATAAAGGATATTTCTGCTATGAGTTATGTGTACCGGAATACCCGGAAGTTACTGAAATAGTGGATGGGTGCTGTATGGTCAGGGTAAAGCCTATTACAGAAGAAAACAGGGAAATGTCGGAAAGATGTGTGCTTGGATTAGCCTATCAGGGAAATAATCTTTTATATTCTGACTGGGACGCAGACCATATGGAACATTTAGATTATAATGGAATATATGAATATTTGTATGCAATGAAATATCAGGAGCAGTTTCCTTACGAGGATTATTCGGACGGAATACCCAAAGATGAGTTTGAGCGCCTGATTATGGAATATCTTCCGGTAACAGCGGAAGAAATACAGGATTATGCGTCATTTGACAAAGAAAAACAGAAGTATACATGGGTAAGGCTTGGCTGTTTCAATTATGCCCCGACCTATTTTGGAACTTCATTTCCAGAGGTTACGGATATTAGGGAAAACGAAGACGGGACAGTTACGTTAACTGTGGATGCGGTATGCAGCATGATTTTATGTGATGATGCGGTGATAACACATGAGCTTACAGTGCGTTTTTCAGAAGATGGCGGCTTTCAGTATTTGGGAAATAAAATTCTGGATGATGGGATTTCAAATATACCGGAATATCAATACCGGATTGCCAGAGAGTAATTATGGGTACGTTTACGTTGAAAGAAGAGGGGGTATGGGCGGTGAACATGATAATGAAATTTGTATTAGGCTTTGTGGCTGCCATTTTTATTATAATTGCCGCATTTTGGGGGAGTTTTGTCTATGTGTCGGATTACAAAATAACAAAGGCAGACACGTCTGTTTCACCGGACGGAACTTATGAGCCGGCGGAAGCGGAGGATGTCCCATTTCTATTGTTCCCATATACCCATATCGGACAGGATGGAGAGAGAGATTTCCGATGCTTTACTGCCTGTGGCATTTTCTGAGGCTTGGATGTTGGTGGCAAAAAAGTATGTGTTGCCAGTGGTTTCCATATAGCCTACAAACCAGCCGTTCACATCTTGACCGTCTATACGCCCGGTTCCGGTTTTTCCGTAAAAGTTTTTGCCTTCCGATGAAAAAAGGCAGATAGAATTTTTTACGGCATTTATATTTTCCGGGGCAAAGTCGAATCGGTTGTTGTGCAGGGCGGTTAAAAGTTCTACCTGTTCTACCGGGGAGATTTTCAGTGCGCCCTGCATCCAGTATGCGGAAACACCCTCCGGGCATCCTTCTATGCCATTCGGCAAAAATAGGGAGACATTTGCATTTACAATCTCATTCCCATATCCGATGTTTCGGATATAATCCTGAATGGCAGATGAACCGATCTGCTTATCTATTTCCTCAAAATACCAGTTGACAGAGGAGTGCATGGCAGAAAGTAAATCCTGATTTCCGTTCCATGCTTCAAAGGGATGATTTGTTCCGTCCCATGCCATGAAAGAATCATCTGGCGCAATCACACCTTCTTCCAGCCCAAACAGCGCATCATAGATTTTGTAAGTAGAATTTGGGGCTGTCCTTAAAGTGGCTTGTTCCATGTCATAGACCTTCCATGTATCGCCGTTTAAATCGTATAGTACAAAGCTGCCCTCATATCCATGGAACCAGGCAGACAGGTCAATCGCCGAAACCTTGTCAGAGGAAATATTCCACGAATACCGGCTCTGCTCTGCGGCATAGGTGGAGAGCATGGGGGCAAGCCCGAAAAGAATAACGCCAATCGTGGCAAAAGCAGTAAATCCCTTTAATTTTCTGGAAACAGAAGGTTTTTTATAAGAGGAGATATTCGCAATTCTTTGCTGCAGCTGCTTCATGTTCCCGCTGATTGCGGCAGTAAAGGGGAAAGGCGTAAGTGAAACTTTCTCCGCAAAATGGATGAGGGTATTTCCGTAATCTTCATAATCGCTTTCATCGAGAAGGTTCAGGACGGATGTATCGCAGGCAACCTCCCGTTCATTCCGCATTTCTTTCAATGTATACCAGACACATGGGTTACACCAGTAGAGTACGCCGAAAAAGTTCATAAAGAAACCAGCCAGCGCGTCTTTGTGTCTGTAATGCTGTAGTTCGTGCAGCAGTATATACCGCATATCCGCAGCATGAAAATACCCTTTGGGCATCCCTTTATGCCCTTCGGCATGAACATGGAAATCCGATATAAGATGGATGGGAAGATAAATGCGGGGGTTGAATAATCCCACGATAACGGGGGATTTCAGGAAGGCGGTGCTGTAAACGGGAATCTTTCTTTTTATGTTCAGTTCCTTTAAACAGTTATGATATAACATACGGATGGTCTCGTTCTGCAGGGGAAGCGCAGACTTTTTTATGGCGTTTAACCGGGATGCTGATTTTATCACTACTAAAGCCATAGCCAGGACGCCAACCAGCCATATACCACACAAAATCAGTCCAATCATGGAGGGCATTTCGCTGCTGACGGATAGTGCAAAATCATGCATCTGATTTGCAGCGCCGGATGTGTTCGGATTTAGGACGCTTTCCGTAATCGCCTCCCTGTTTGATGACGCCCCGGTTTTCCATGCGCCGAGTAATGCGAGAATCTGCGTAAAAGAAGCCGGACGAAAGGGAGCAAACGGAACTGCAAGAATCCCAAGCAGCAAAAACCATAAATTAAACTGCATCCGGCTGGTTAAATAATTTTTCAATGTCCGTTTTACGAGAATAAGAAAACCTATGATGATACAAATCATAATATTACATAGGAAAAAGCGTATTCCAAAATCTGCCATGTTAATATCCCCTGTCTTTTGAACCCTTTACGAGAAGAGAACGGAGCGTGTCAATTTCTGATTCGGAAAGTCTGTCATTTTCGATATAGGCAGAAAGCATTGCTGTAATATCTCCGTCATAATACCGTTTCAGAAAAGAGCGGCTTTCCTGTCCGATGTATTCTTTTTCTTCTATCAAGGGCGTGTAAACGAATACCCGGCTCTGCTTTTCATAGGAAAGAGCTCCCTTGGTTACAAGCCGCTTTATCAAAGTCTGTATGGTTTTTGGACTCCATTTTGTAGTTTGTGTTAGTTTTTCAGTGATTTCATTGGTACTGATCGGTGCGTATTTCCATATGATTTTCATTACTTCAAATTCAGCTTCTGAAATTTGCGGCAATGGTTTCATCTGTAATTTCCTCCTAAATCTTACGAATGTAATATACATTATAGTGTCAAAATAAGGAAATGTCAATTTTTCAATACATTTCTCTTGACCTTAGATCTCAAATGATTTAGGATTTATTGCAAATAATAAGCTGTTGATACTTGTAACCGTTATTGTCCTTTGATGAACTGAGAAAACTTGAAGCCGAATTTATGCAATTGGCGTAATCGTAATTCAATTTAATATTAGTAAAACAGCGTAATGGCGCATGGAACAGCAAATTGTAAACCATGCGTCCTTTTTTGAGAAAAACCATTGCAACTGAAAAGTTATGGAAAGTGATTAGCGCTGCGCTTATGGAAAGGAAATGACCATGTATAAGATTGGAATTTGTGATGACGATAAGATTTTATGCTCTGTTTTGGAAGAACAGATCTACGAACTTTCAAAAGAAATAGAAATAAAAGCGGATGTTGAGGTATGGTATTCCGGAGAAAGCATACAAAAGGATTTGAAAAAGGGAATAGAATTAGACCTGCTTTTCCTTGACATAGAATTAGTCCATAAGAATGGCATTGCAGTAGGTAATTTTATTCGCAGCGAAATGGAGAATATGCAGACGCATATCGTATATATTTCTGCCAGGGAAAGTTATGCCATGCAGTTATTTAAGGTTCAGCCGTTAGATTTTTTGATTAAACCCATTTCTAAAGAAAATATAAGAGAAGTGCTGATAAGAAGCGTAAAACAAAAAAGCAGTGCGGACGCCTGTTTTGAATACCAAAAAGGAAGTTCTGTTTTCAGAGTTCCGTTAAGAAACATCGCTTATTTTATGAGTATGGATAAGAAAATAATCATTGTAAAAAAAGATGAAAAGGAAGAATTTTATGGAAAGTTAAAAAATATAGCGAAGACGCTTCCTGCCGATTTTTTGATGATTCATCAATCCTATATAATTAACCAGGCATATGTAAGTGAGTATTCTTATGAAATGGTAAAAATGGCAGATGGAGAACATTTAAATATCAGCAAGCCATACAGAAAAGAAACCAGAAGTAAAATCATGCAGCATCAGAAAGCGAAGATGAGTGATGGTATACTATAGTCCAATCATTGTATTAATTGTAAATATTCTTAGAGTTTTGCTGTTAAAGAAAGTTATGGATGTATTTTTGTCAGCAGATGATATAGAGGAAAAATCATTCAAAATTGGTTTGGGAATATATTGCCTGCTGACTACAACAGTATATAGTATAGTTGGGGTATCTGCCCCGTATGAGATTTGTAATTGTCTGGGGATCATAGGACTTACTTGTTTTTATCAGGAACTGTGGAAAAAAAGATTATGGGTATCATTGGTATTATTCAGTCTGGATCTGGCAAATTCCCTGATCGTCCTTTTTGTTTTTGGGGATATTGCAAAATTTCAGCAGCCGGCAGTTCAGGCTCTGTTGCTGTTGATTTGTACAACGATCATAAGCCATATTTCTTATCCGCCCGAGGCAAAAGAGATTGCTTTTGACAGAAAACAGACAGTATTGCTGTTGGTGATCCCTGCAATGAGCGTGCTTGTCTTAAGTGTGCTGATGCTGGAAGAATCCCCGAAACTATCTGCAATATTGATTAGCGGCTGTATGTTGATGATCAATATCAGCGTATTTTATCTGTATAATATCCTGATAGAAAATTATATAAATTTAAGGGATAATGATCTATATAAACAACAGACCTATGCATATCAAAACCAATTAGAAGTCATTATGGAGTCCGGGAATCGAGTGCGTGCTTTAAGACATGATATGAAAAACCACATTTTAGCGCTGCAAGCCTTAGTGCAAAGGAAAGAGGCAGAGGAAATGAATCGATATTTAGAGTCTATGAAGGATTTTATGACCAATCCGGAGGAGTATGTGAAGACAGGCAGCGATTCGGTTGACAGTCTGCTGAACTATAAGATACAAAAGGCGCATGAGGTTTTAAACGTGGTAGAAACAAAAATCAGCATACCGCAACAGCTGCGCCTGCGTTCGTTTGACTTAAACGTACTTTTGGGAAACCTGTTGGATAATGCAATAGATGCTTCTATGCAGACAGAAGAAAAGAAACTGAACATAACGATAAAACTGGATAAGAGAGTTTTATTTTTATATATCTGTAATAGCTGCCAGAGGATTGCAGACGGAAGAAGTGGTTTTTTGGAAACGACAAAAGAAGATAAAACCAATCATGGAATAGGACTGAAAAATGTCCGTCAAATTGTGGAAAAGTATCATGGAGATTTGGCGTTTCAGTATGAAAACAATTTTATGGAAACAGATGTTATGATGTATGTAAAAGAGATGTAGCAGAGAGCTGTTGTGAAATCATGCGGATGCTGAAAGATGCAATATGATTTTGTAACAGCTTTTTTGGACTGATTTCGGCAGCAATGTGGTCTAATTTCGCAAAACAGAAGTAAATAAAAAAATTGCATGTATAATAGGCTCATAAGAAATTTGTGCGGTCAAGCGCACAGAATGGAGGAAATTATGAGAACTAAAGTTTTGGGATTCGTAGTTGCAGCGATGTGTCTGGCAGTCGGTATCTGCGGCTGCCAGAAAGCGCCGGAACGTTCGGCTGATGAGGATATTCTTCACGCAAAAGATTCCGTACAGGATGAAGTGGCTGCAATCGTGAATGAGCCTGAACGCGCAGCGGAAACGGATATGCAAAAAATTAACAGCATTATCGGTAAGGGAGATCATGTGATCAGAATCCGGGCACAGATGCCGGACGTCCCACAGGATGTTAAAACAATCGCGCTTGGCGAAAATGAGACGCTTACAAAAGATGTTTTGAAAGAGTTTTTGGGAAGTGAAACAGGGAAGATTAAGGATTTATCCGAGGAAGCGCAAAAGGAAATAGAACAATCCAGGGCAGAAAACGAGCAGGGAGAAGAACGGGCAGTATTTTCGGTCTTTGGCGATGCACCTGTTTATAAATTATCGGATGGACAAAAGACAGCAAGCTTTTCAGATGGAACAGGCGCATATTATCAGGATGAACGCTTATATGAAAAGTGTGCATCTATTTATAAATCATCAGATGAAATTGTGTTAGAGAAAGCGGATCATGAGAATGTTTATAGGGAAACAGAAAAAATATTATTAGCCAAACTTTCAAAAATTGGTATGACAGAAATTGATATATACAAAATTACGCAATATCAGAAAGAAAATGTCACATTTTATGAAATTGAGTTTACGCCGTCTTACGAGGGCATGGGGGTTGTACATGAAATTGGTTCTATATCGTCAGGAGAAGTGTTTCCGTCTGGAAAAGCATGGATATGTGAAGAAAGCATTGTAACCTTAAGTTTGGATGCCTGTCTTGGCAAAGCAGAAATGCAGGAAACATGCGGGACAGTATTGTCATGGCGTCAGATGGAACAGATTTTGGAAACGTATTTGAACAGTGGAACAATACATGGAAGCAATCAGGCGGTTCTGACGGAAGTCGAACTTTTATATTATCCAATTTTTAAAGAAGATGAAAATAAGTTAGAATTGGTTCCCGTATGGCATATTTATACGCCCATGTCTGTATGGATGGAGAATGAAGAATTAGCAGAAGATGAATCTATCTGGAGTATTTGCGTGAATGCGGTATCGGGAGAAATCGTCAGGAGTGAATCATTATGAAAGGGTTCTTTTTACAGGATTTGAAAAGAAGCTTCTTAAACAAAGGTTTTTTTGCAGGTCTTTTCGCAGTGACATGGATTTTAGTGTCAGCAGCCTTCCATGTGCCACTGAATGGGAGCAGAAGCAGTTATTTTATTATGATAGAAGTATTTGCTGCATCAGGATTTACACCGTTTGCGGCTATATTTCCGGGACTTGCCTATGCCTCTGCCTTTTGTGAAGAGTATAACAGCGGATATATAAAAATGATGTATTCCAGAATGCTGCCGGGAAAATTTGCTCTTACCCGTATTGTTACAGTCGCGCTTTCTGGCGGAACGATGCTGGCGATTCCATTTATCATTGTGTTGAGTATTGTTTACTGCTTCGGTATTCCCGGAATACCAACGGGAAGTGATAAGGGACTTATGGCGGGAACGGCATTGGTTTTTTACATAGAAAACTATGGAGAGTGGTATATTTTTCTCTGGAAAGTAATATTAGGTTTTCTGTTTGGATGTATATGGGCATTGGCAGGTCTTGCATTTGCAGTGTGGCTTCCCAATAGATATGTAGCGTTAATTGCCCCATTTGTATTGTATGAAGCTATGTGGCTGGTGTTAGGAGAACTTTCGGCGCTGAATCCGATGTATCTTATGCGGGGAGATGATCTGAACAATTATCCATTGTCCGGGTTTATAGAATGCATTTACATTTTGCTGGCATCCTTTGCAGTCATCTGGGGATTGAAAAGGAGGTATCAGAATGGGTAGGATCAAGCCGGTCTTTTACATGACGAAAACTACGTTTCTGGAAGAATGGCATAATAAGCGGGTAATCATGGGTTTTCTTTTGGGAATCGCATTGTTTGGATACTGGCTGAGTCTGTTTTTGCAGTATGCACTGGATATCGGGGAACCGGTCAATGTATTGGAAGCATTCGTTGTAGTGGAACATCATTATAAAAGTATATTATTTCTTGTTGTCGGCTGGTTATTGATGATATCCGACGCTCCTTTTGTTAAAAAGAATACATATCTGTCATTATACAGGAGCAGCCGGAAAAAATGGAATGCAGCTATGCTGCAATATATTATGATTCAGGCGTTTCTATATGTTGCCGGCATAGCTGCTGTATCGGTATCTGTCAGTACATTGCTTGGATTTTGGGGAAATATGTGGAGCAGTCCGGTTTATCATCTGGCGATGGATACCGGGAATCATTTAGGAGTGAAATATAATATTACATTTCCGTGGGTAAATGTTATGCAGGCAATGACAGTACCCCAGGCATTTCTGATTACTTTTGTTTTTCTATTCTTGTATTTGGCATTGATTGGATTTTTGCTTTATGTGTGTAATCTTCTGTTAAAAGAAATCTATGGAATCTTGCTCGTATTTGGTATACAGATTTCAGGATACTTATTCCAACAAGAGGGAGTTTCCTATTTATCTCTCATGGCAAAAGCAATTCCCGGATATGCCATAGATGGAACTGGCGGACAATGGAAAGTCGTAGTTTTGTTTTGTGCGATTCTATTGATTTTAGCATTGTTTTCTTTGTGGTTGATTGGACGGGTAGATTTTAAGGATGAGGTGGAGGAGGAATAAGCGGGAATGTCTTTGGTTTTTCAGTTATTTGCAGGTGTTCCTATGGATGAAACGGGTACGTTTCCGTTAGTTCCGTTGGGATACTGGCTGTTTCCTACAGGGATTTATTTACTGGTAATTGGATTCTTGCTTGGCATGGATAAGCAGAATAGAAGCTTTGTGATTGTCCGATGCAGGTGGATACAGAAGTGGTGGAAACATGTTTTCCTGAGAAATTTGTTCCATGGGGCAGTTGCAGCGGTTTGTTTATTGACATTATTTGAGATGATTGATTTGTTTGCATTACATATGATGCCAGGAAATCAAAAGGAAATAACAGTGATTTTTGTTTTATGGACAGTGCATGCCATGACTTTGTCGGCATTATTTCTTTTTCTTACAAATTTCAAGGATGAAAAACTGATACCGGCAGGTCTATTGTTATTTGAAGGCTTAACTTTTCTGAGTGGTTTCCGTTTTAGAAAGGCTGCAAGATTTATGTTTGGAGTCTGGGGAATGTATGTACAAAGTAATTTATATGAAGATACGTATGGCTTCTCTGTTATAAGTGTAATAATTGTGCAGGCTGCAATCATTGCTGTTTGTTACTGGCTTGGCAGTTATTTGCTGAAAGGCAGAGAAATGGAAGGGGTTTAAGATGATGGAAAGCATTATAAAAGTGGATAACGTAATAAAAAAATTTGGTTCAGAAATTGCTCTTAACAATGTCTCTATAGAATTTGAGAGAGGAAAAATTTATGGGATCGTTGGAAGAAACGGTTCCGGAAAAACTGTTTTATTTAAGACAATCATAGGATTTTTGAAACCTACCGGCGGCAGAATCATAGTGGACGGTAAAGAAATCGGCAAGGATACAGATTTTGCCGATCATATAGGAATTATCATTGAAACTCCCGGTTTTCTCAGCGCTTACAGCGGATATAAAAATCTCGAGTATCTTGCAAGTATTAAAAATAGGATTGGAAAAAATGAAATAAAGAAAAGCATGGAACGAGTCGGACTGGATCCGAACAGCAAAAAGAAAGTTGGAAAATATTCTTTGGGGATGCGTCAAAGGCTTGGGATTGCACAGGCTATTATGGAAAATCCGGATATTCTGATTTTGGATGAGCCAATGAACGGTTTGGACAATCAGGGCGTGGAAGATGTTAGAGAAATCCTTCTAAATTTAAAGGATGAAGGGAAATCTATTATTTTGGCAAGCCATAACAAAGAGGATATAGAAGTGCTGTGTGATGAAGTGTACGAGATGGATCATGGAAAGTTGACAGTTTCCGGGTAATTAGTCTCATGATGTAGTTCTGATATGAGTGGAATGCAGGCTTATTACATGGTATAATGGAGAGCGGAAAATTGAATTTTCACTTGAAATGTAAGAACAGTAAGGAAAGAAAAGAAACATGCTGGATATATTAATTGTAGAAGATAACAAAGAAATAGGTATTTTGCTGTGTGATTTTTTGCGTAAGGAGAATTACACGGTTAGTGTAGCCCAAACCGGTGAAAAAGCGTTGGAATTGTATGAAAAATATGGAGCCAAAGTGATTGTGCTGGATATTATGCTTCCCGGAATGGATGGATTTGCGGTTTGCTCCAAGATTAGGGAGACTTCCAATACCCATATTTTAATAGCCAGTGCCAGGGTGGAAAAGAATGATAAATTAAAAGGCTTAAATCTTGGTGCAGATGATTACATTGAGAAACCTTATGATATAGAGATTTTAATTGCCAAAATAAAAGGCATCTTTAAAAGAAAATATGGTCAGGCAGAGATTGTAGAAGGGAATATCCGTTTGAATACTGTGCAGCAGTCGGTCTATGTAGATGGGCAGAAAAAAGAAGTTACCGAAAAGGAGTTTGAACTGTTAAAGCTGCTCATCGAGAATAAGAGTGTAACTATGAAGAAGGAATATTTGTTCAATACCGTTTGGGGAAGTGACAGCGATTCGGAGATTCAGACACTGACGGTACATATTAAGTGGCTTAGGGAAAAAATAGAAGAAGAACCCAAAAAGCCCAGGCATATTATTACAGAGTGGGGAGTAGGGTATCGGTTTGAGTAAATTTAAATTTTTTATACTTTTGATTGTCATTGTTGAGATATTGCTTATACTGTCAACGAATATATTATATTTTCGACAAAACAATGGAAGTGAAGGGAAATTATATTTAGTAGAAGCGAGGCGTGTGATTAAGGAAATAGAAGAACAAAAACCGGAGGCTTCCGAAATAGAAGCAATGAGCTTCAATCAGTATGAGACGATTGCAGGAATCAGAGAGTTTGTTGCCGGAGAAGCCTGTGATAACGATTATCTGGTGGAAGAAATAGCTGGTAAACTGTATCGGATAGAATATGCAGAGGAAAGAAGTCAACGATTACCCTTGTACATCAACATCTCGTTGTTTGGGATGATGATTGTGACAAATATTGTGCTCGTGTATGTGTATCATAAGGTTTTAAAGCCTTTTTGGGATATGAGTAATTTATCTTATGAGTTGGCGAAAGGGAATTTGTCCATGCCTGTAAAAGAAGAAAAAAGTAAGCTGTTTGGGCGTTTCCTGTGGGGAATGGACATGCTTCGCGAAAAGTTGGAGGATAACAAGGAGAAAGAGCTTGCATTTCAAAAAGAGCGGAAGACATTGATTCTTTCTTTGTCTCATGATATTAAAACGCCGCTTTCTTCCATTGAATTGTATTCGAAAGCGTTGTCGGAGGATTTGTATGACACACAGGAGAGAAAAGATGAAGCTTTGCAGGGCATTGTAAGGAATGTGAAAGAAATAAAGGGGTATGTGAATGAAATCGTAACTGCATCCAGAGAAGATTTTCTGAATTTGGAAGTGCGTATGGAAGAGTATTACCTCTCAGAGGTTATGAAAGTCATGGTAAGTTATTACAAAGATAAGTTGTCTGTCATTCACACCGAATTTCAAGTGGATGAAATATCGGAATGCCTTGTCAAAGGGGATAAGAACCGTATGGTTGAGGTTCTGCAAAATGTTATGGAAAATGCCATAAAATATGGTGACGGTAAGAGTATCTGTATTTCGTTTGGGGAGGAAGAGGACTGCAAATTAATACAGATCGAGAACTCGGGGTGCAATCTGAAAAAAGAGGAACTTCCAAATCTTTTTGATTCCTTTTATCGTGGAAGCAATAGTACCGGTATGAAAGGGAACGGTCTGGGGCTTTATATTTGCAAAACATTGATGCGTAAAATGGGTGGGGAAATCTTTGCGCAAATAAATGAAGATGTTTTTAGGGTGACGATAGTAGTTAGAAAAACATAATGGGTATGAAGACTTCAGAGTTATATTCATGACTCTGAAGTTTTGCATTTAAGGATTATTTAATAATTTCTCTTGTAGAATCAATTCAGAAACAAGAGAAAGGAGTAACAGGATGTATCTAAACATACTAAAAAAAGATTTAAAACGAAAAAGGGCAATGAATCTTATTCTTCTATTATTTATTATTCTTGCCACAATGTTTGTAGCGTCAAGTGTAAACAACGTTATAAATGTTACCACAGCACTGGACCGTTATTTTGAAATGGCGAATGTGCCTGATTATTTTGTGGTTGCTATGAATAAAAATCTTGCCGTTGACATTGACGAAACGGTAAGATCGGCATGTGCGGTAGATCATTATGAAACGGAAGATATATTGTATTTATCGACTGAAAATTTTATCTATGAGGACGGGGATATCGTTCTCGAGCAAGGTACACATCTGGTTCAGAGCGATATTTATATGAATTATTTTCTTCCTGATGGCAATATCCTTGAAACGGTAGGGCAGGGCGAATTATATATGGCGGAAAGTAAGGCGGACGCTTTTGGTATTGATGTGGGCGATAAGCTTACCATAGAGGTAAATGGTGTGAGCCGTGAATTTGTTCTTGCAGATAAAATAAAGGACGCACTTTTCGGCTCAGGTCAGTCCACGATCACCCGTTATATCATAAGCGAGGAAGATTTCGCGTGTTTCCTTTCTGCAGAAAATGCGGAGGAATATTACGGTGGTACGCTTGTCTACCTATATTCTTCCAATATGGAAACGGCTCTGCCGCAAATAAAACCGCTTGTAGATAACAGCCTCCTCACAATGGATAAAGCCTTGGTGAAATTCTTCTATATTTTTGATATGATAGTGGTAGGTATTCTGCTTGTGGTAAGCATTCTGCTTATTATAATAGCATTTGTGGTTTTGCGTTTTACCATTTCTTTTACACTTTCCGAGGAATTCCGTGAAATTGGTGTAATGAAGGCTATTGGTATCGGCAATTTTAAAATCCGGGGTTTATACCTTGTGAAATATATGGGACTTTCTGTGATCGGTGCGGCCATCGGTCTTGCATTTAGCTTCCTTTTCGGTAAAATGCTTATGAGCATTTCCTCGCAGGCAATTATTGTCGGAAATCAGAGCCCGATTTTGGTAAACATTCTTTGTGCCGTTCTTGTTATCGCAGTCATTTTATTGTTCTGTTATGGCTGTACAGGCAAGGTTAAGAAATTGACGCCCATTGACGCAATCAGAAACGGTCAAACAGGTGAACGCTTTCGTAAAAAGAGTCTTATGAGTTTAAGTAAATCCAAGTTTCCGATGGCGCCTTTCCTTGCACTGAATGATATTGTAAGCAGTCCCAGACGATATAGTATTATCACACTCACATTCTTCCTCTGTCTTGCCCTTTTGCTGGTGCTTTCGGCAACTGTTTCTACTATGAACAGCAACAGTCTTGCGACAGCATTTGGATGGGCAGGTTGCGATATCTGTTTGGATAATAAAATAATTATGGAATGTATGCAGGAAGACGGACGCGAAAGGCTTGAAAAGCACCTTGAGGAAATGGAACAAACTCTTGCAGAAAGTGGCATTCCTGCAAAATGCTATCAGGAAATGATGTTTATGATGCCTGTATCTTTCGGAGAAAACGAGAGCAATATTGCTATTTATCAGGGCACAGGATCAACAATGGATATGTACGAATACACAGCAGGAATATCGCCGCAGAATACCGATGAAATTGCAATAACACGAATTGCTGCGGAAAATCTGGACGCAAATATCGGTGATACCGTTACGGTGAAAAACATTGACGGAGATAAGGAATATATTATTTCGGCGTTTTTTCAGTCTATGAATATGCAGGGCAGCGGGATCAGACTTCACAGTGATGCGTATATAAATTACGTTCAGGCAGCAGGCAGCCCCTATACGCAGATTGCTTTTACGGATCATCCTGACAGCAAGGAAATAGAACGAAGAATGGAGGAGATTCGGAGGATTTTTCCCGAATATGAAAATATAAGAACCTGTGCCGAAGCAGTAGCAGATATGCTCGGTATTACGGAAACTCTTGACGCAGTAAAATCCTTTGTAGTTGTTCTGTCAATCCTATTAGCCGCACTCATAACCGTACTTATGGAGCGTTCTTTTATCGCAAAGGAGCAAGGTGAAATCGCACTTATGAAAGCCGTAGGCATACGAAACGGAAAAATCTATGCATATCACACTTTAAGGTTTTTATTCGTGGGAATCATTGTAGTGATGATCGGTGAAATTTTCGCAATGCCTCTTACGCACCTCTGCATGGACCCGATCTTTGAAATGATGGGTATGGAGCTTGCACCCTCCTACGTTATCGATCCTGTTGAAATGTATCTGGTATTCCCTGTTGTGATTCTTGTTACAACAGCCGTAAGTGCATTCCTGACCTCAATTTACACAAGAAAAATCAAGCCCTCCGACACTGCTAACATTGAATAACATTGAGTAAAAATGGAATAAGAAAGGAAACTATTATGAATATCTTAGAAGTAAAAGACCTCTGCAAAACATATATCGTAAACAAACGCCAGAACAATGTTTTGAAAAATGTAAACTTTACTGTTTCTGAAGGCGAAATGGTAGCCATTATGGGTCCGTCTGGCTCGGGTAAATCAACTCTCCTGTATGCCGTTTCGGGCATGGATTCCATTAGCGCAGGCGAAGCAAAATTCTGTGGAAAGAACATTGCAAAAATGGGTGAAAAGGAGCTTGCAGACTTGCGTCTTGATGAAATGGGCTTTATCTTTCAGCAGATGTATATGCTTAAAAATCTGACCGTGCTCGACAATATTATTCTTCCTGCAGTACAATCTGATAAGAATACCGAAACACGTAAGGAAACGGCCCGACGTGGACAAGACCTGATGCGTAAGCTGGGTATTATTGACATTGCCGATAACGATATCAATGAAGTTTCGGGAGGGCAGCTTCAGAGAGCCTGTATCTGCAGGAGTATGATTAATATGCCCAGGGTTTTATTTGCGGATGAACCGACGGGAGCTTTGAACAGAACTGCGTCAAATGAGGTAATGGAGGAATTGGTAAAGTTAAACGAAGAAGGGACAACGATTATGATGGTAACCCATGATGCAAAGGTAGCCGCAAGGTGTTCCAGAGTGTTGTATATTGTAGATGGTAACATTAAGGGCGAGTATATAAGTCCTAAAGACTTAGAGATAGAAGAGAAGGATCGGGAGAGGCTACTAAATAGCTGGCTATTGGAACTGGGATGGTAAGTATATTTTTCCTTCCTTGCAGTCAATCCAACAATTAAGAGATCGGAAATCAGAAGAAGCAGTATGAAAGGCGAATCTGTGCACGAAATGCAGATTCGCCTTTGTTCTTTTACAGCAGCAGTATTTTGGCAGAACCGGTCTGCCATGCACAGGACAGCATTCCGATTATAGGCCAAGAAGCCTTCCGGCCTCCCTGCGGTATAGTTCCGGCAGATAGAATCTGGAATGAAGGTAAAGGGGAATGAAAGCTGGGGGAAGCAATTCCGCCAATATTTCTTCCATTGCTGGTTTTATGCGATCCAGCGCGTCATAGTTTTGGTGATAGTTTTCTTTTAAAAATGTAATGATTTCCTCATTTTCCGGGCACATATCCGCCCGAAAGAGCATATCCTGCACAGGCAGCCCGGTTACAAGAACTTCATCATATTGCTGCATGATATCCAGGAGCCGGGCGGTTATATCATTTTTGCGGCACAGGGGCAGATACAAATGGGGAATCAGATAATAGTCCTCCAATGTGAAATGCTCCGTGAGGAAATCCGCATCCCCAATGCCGTGGTAAAGAGCGAAAAAACGCCGGGGATAGCTATTCTGCGCGGCGTTGGGATTCCAGGCCTGTTCACAGCCGTAAAAGGTCAGATAGCGGGTGGTTTCCAGAAGGCCGTAAGGATTTCCCAGGGCAAAGGAAGCGGACCAGTTGGTGAAAATCAACCCGCCCAGCCGGTACTCTTTATTTACCTCTTTCCAGTTTGCCAGATTGAAAAGGCGTCTTGGCGCCACGGGATGATTTTGAGCGGCGCTGTCGTCCCAACAGCGCACAGACGGGGCCCCCAGCACCGCCAGGCCGGCGCGGCGGAATTTCTCCACAAGAGAAACCGCCCGCTTTTTCAGATTTCTTCCGCTGTAAAGCCATACGGCGACAATAATTCTTTTGTCTAATAAAGCAAGTTCCTCTTCCGTGGCCTCCTTTAACATATCATGCCAGATAATGGGTTGTTTCCCCAACGCAACGGCATATGCGGCAACCTGATTCATGAAGCTGATAAACAAAGCGCTTCCGCTTTTGCCGGAGGATCTGCACCGGGCGCAGGTACCGATATTCCGCACCTCATCTCCTCCAAGATGCAGATACCGGCTGTGAGGGTGCAGGTCTGAGATCTCCTTTAACAGTCGGCGGATCAGAGAAAGGGACTGCTCCTTCAGGGGACATAGTTCCGCCACATGGTTTGGCTGCTCCCGCAGACCGATAAATTCCGGATGCTTTAAAACATATTCCAGATGGCCATAGGTCTGCTGCAGAGGAATCACATCAATAAAATTTTCATGGGCGGCTTCCAACAGCTCTTGCAGCTCTGCGCCTGTGAGTCCGTGGGGATGGCGCAGCATTTTTAAATCCGTGAAGGGCAGTTTGTCCTCATATTCTATTAAAAGCCCATTTATTTTAAAGGAGGCCATGACCCGGATATACTCGATCAGATGCTGACAGGTAGGATGTATGGTTCTCAGATCATAATGGTCGATTCGCAGGGGGGTAAAAGCCCAGTCCCGGATCTGAAGCAGGGGAATTTCCCTGCCGTAAGATTCCAGAAGCTGCTTCATGGTTTGAATGCCGTAGAAAAGCCCGGCAGCAGTAGGGCTGTGCACCAGACAATATTGTTCGGTGACAGAAATCTCGTAATAATCATATTGCTCCCCGGAGGGGACTTCATGAAACCAATCGGAGGAAAGGGATTCCGGACGGCAAAAGGGGCCGCATCCGCAGAACAGGGCATAGGTTCCTTCCGAAGCGGCTTGGGAGGTGAGCCCGGCAAACAAAGCAGCCCCTCCTTTGACCAGACGGCTGTCATGCCCCGGCATACACAGAGTTGCCTCCTGCGGCAGAGTATAATGTTTATCCGGCTGAACTGTCAATTCTTGAGGTTCGGGAATCAGATTCATATATTCATCTCCTTTAAAACTTTTGCTTTTATTGTATCTGATTCTCTTTACTTCGTCTTATTCTATTTCACTTTTTCCTTGACCTATTCTCGTGGATTGCCATGAAAGGATTTGCGGTACTGCAGCGGGGTAAGACCTGTAAAGGCTTTAAAGGTGCGGTTGAAATGATTTACATTCTTAAACCCGGCGTCAAGGCAGATTTCCAACACAAAATTGTCTGTATTTTTTAAAAGTTCCATGGCCTTATGAAGACGTATCAGCGTCAAATGTTCAATGAAGGTTTTTCCGGTCATGGTTTTAAAGAGATAGCTGAAATAAGAAGGGGAAAGCAGCGCCACACGGGCCACCTGCTCTATGGTAAGGGCTTCCGTATAATGCTCGGCAATATATTTCAGAGATTCATCCAGCGCATCTTGATGTCTGGCGAAAACCTGCTGTTCCACTTCCTCAATGGATTGGTTGAACTTGCGGCCTAACAGCACCAGAAGAAGTAAAAGAAGCGCCTTGATGGACAGAATGAAGCTGTCCTCCCTCTGGTTGTATTCGGCTTCGATCTCCGAGAGAAGCGTTTCCGCGTTCACCTGGGATTTACCCGTGAGGTTCAGGCGGGGCCTTACTTCCCCTTCACTGACCAGGAAGGGTTCTATATATGCAAAATTGAAAAGAGATTTGTAATCCTCCATACTCATATTGTTGTCATGGGAATCCCCAAATAGAAATTCCGGTTCAAACTCCAGTTCAATAATTTCAAAAGCATTTTCCCCGTCCTTTATGAGTCTATGAGGAATATATGGGGGAATAATAAAAACATCCCCTTTTACAATGGGAAAAGTACTGGAGTTAATCTGATGGAATAGCTGTCCTTTCTTTACATAATTAATCTGGATCATTTCATGACGGTGCAGTTCGGTGGGATTATCCCTGTCACTGTAATGGCGTATGTACACAGGAAGCTGGCTTTTATTATCCTCCATGGTATACAGACGAATGTTCTTGTATTCTTCTCTGTCTGAGATAAACATATTCTGCCCTCCTTTTACAAAGCGGTGCTGTAATGGGATAGGACTTATACAATAACACAGATAAAAGGGAAAAACAAGAGGATAGTTTTGTAAAAGATAGCTAACGAAATCGTAAATAATATCAATTTTTTGAGAAAATATGTGGAGAAATGGAAAGATAAAAGATATTATAATAAATTCATAAAGGGAGAACTGCCGATGAAAAAACAAGAGGAAACGGAGTCCATAACTCTGATAAAAAATATTCCATATTGTGAAAGTATCCGGGGGGAGAACCCCGCATTGGATGCATGGCTTCCGGTAAAGCCGGGGAAAATATTGCCGGCCTGTCTGCTGCTGCACGGAGGAGGATGGACCACGGGGGACAAAGGGGACGAGCGGGAAAGGAACATGGCAAAAAAGCTGTGCAAAATGGGGTATGCGGCCTTTTCGGCCAATTACCATATGGCATTGTATGAGGAGGGGCCTTATCGGGGCAGAAGGCTGCAAAGTGCCTGGCCAAAATGCATTGAAGACTGTATGGAAGCCGTGTCTTTTATCAGAAGGAACGCAAATCAATTCTCCATAGATCCGGAAAAAATTGCCGTAATCGGAAGCTCCGCCGGAGGACATCTGGCACTCTGGCTTGCCACGGAAAAATCCTGCGGGATTTCCTGTGCCATTGCGCTTTACCCGGTGCCGGATATTCTGAAATGGGGAGGAGAGCTGTTGATGCCGGCACCTTTTGAAGAATCCCGGGAGGAATGGAGGAAAGCATCTCCGGCGCAGCGGCTGGAGCGCCGCCCCAGTCCGATTCTGTTGATCCACGGCGACCGGGATGAGACGGTGGATTTCAGGCTTTCTGTTGATTTTTATAATAAACTGCTGGAAAAGGAGTATGAGGCGGAAATGATCATTGTGGAGGGGGGACGGCATTCTTTCGATTTTTCGGCGCTGTCGGAGAAACAATTTCAAAGCACGGCCCGTTTTTTGGAGACACATTTTGGGAAGGAGTAAAGGAGCATGAAGAAAAAAGCTAAAATGAGTTTTGAGAGCAGGTTTCGACAGACCTGGAAGGACATAAAACGGGACAGGCTGCTGCTTCTGATGTTTTTACCGGGTTTGATTTATTTTTTTGTATTCCGCTATCTGCCAATGGGCGGGCTGATAATGGCCTTTCAGGATTTTGATATTTTCAGCGGCTTTTTGGATAGTCCTTTTGTGGGGCTGAAGCATTTCAGGACTTTGTTCAGCACCCCCCAATTTGCCCGGATTTTTATGAATACAATTCTGATCAGCCTGTATTCCATCCTCTTCAGTTTTCCGTTTCCCATTCTGTTTGCGCTGCTGCTGAATGAGATGAAATGGACAAAAATGAAGAAACTGACGCAGACCATCAGTTATCTGCCTCATTTCATATCCGTGGTGGTAGTGGCGGGAATGGTGGTGGATCTGCTGTCTCCGGGACATGGTGCGATTGCCCGGCTGATCAGTGTCATAACAGGGAAGGAAGCGCCTTACCTGTTGGCGAATCCTGCCTATTTCAGGACGGTATATATTGTAACGACTATCTGGCAGACAATGGGATGGAATGCCATCATCTTTATAGCGGCCTTGACGGGGGTGGACTATGAGCAGTACGAGGCGGCAACGATGGACGGGGCTTCAAGGCTTCAAAAGATGTGGTATATTACGCTGCCGGCGATCAAGCCCACCATTGTAATCATGCTGATTTTAAGCCTTGGCAAAATCATGGAAACGGGATTTGACTTGATCTTCCTTCTGCAAAACAGCCTGAATTTAAGCTCTTCGGAAGTGATTTCTACCTTTGTCTACAAGCGGGGTATTCTGGGAGAACATACGCTGCCGAATTACAGCTTTGCCACAGCGGCCAATCTGTTCCAATCCGTTATCAGTATGGTGCTGGTAGTGACATCCAATAAGCTGAGCAAAAAGCTGAGCGAAGTCAGTCTATGGTAAGGAGGAGTGGGGATGAGAAAGAAGAAAAAAACGGACGCCCTGGATCTTTTGATCCTGCTGATTATGCTGCTGGTAATTGCTGTGATGCTGTATCCTTTTCTGCTGATTGTAGCTTCTTCCCTGAGCGACCCGGTGCTGGTGATGCAGAATAAGGTGCATATTATACCCAAGGGCATTACCCTGCAGAATTACAAGATGATTTTCCAGAAGAGTGATATCTGGACCTCATATTTTAACACCATATTGTATACCGTAGTGGGGACTTTGATCGGGCTGGTTCTCACGGTGCTGACAGCATATCCTCTCTCCCGGAGCAAATTCACGGGAAAGAACAAATTTTCTATGCTCATCGCGTTTACCATGATATTTACGGGAGGAATTGTACCTAATTTTATGGTGGTGCGCACCCTGAACTGGATTGACACCATCTGGGCCGTGACGGTTCCCGGCTGCATGAGCGCATATTATCTCATCGTGACAAGAACATTTTTTGAGTCCATACCGTCCAGCTTGGAAGAATCTGCCAAAATAGACGGAGCAAATGATTTTCAGATACTGGGAAAGATTATCCTACCGCTGTCCGGGCCGATTGTGGCAACGCTGACATTGTTTTATGCAGTCACATATTGGAACAGCTTTTTCGGACCGCTGATTTACTTAAACAGTAAGTCCAAATACCCTTTGCAGATTATGCTGCGTTCCATGCTGATTGAGGGTAATATGGCAGATTTTGCAGGACAGGTGGACACCGGAAATCTGATGGTGGCTACCAGCATTAAGTACACTTGTATTGTAGTGACGTCTCTGCCGATTATCTGCGTATACCCTTTCCTGCAAAAGTATTTTGTAAAAGGCGTTATGGTGGGGGCAGTAAAAGGATGATAACAATAAAAAAGGAGGAGAGATTCATGAAAAAGAACAAAATCACGGCTGCGGTTATGGCGGTGGCAATGGCGGCGGTAATGCTGTCCGGATGCGGCGCGGAAACAGGGGATGTGAAACCGGAAAGCACTGCGCAGACGGCGGAAAATCCGTCAACGGAAACAGAAAACGATAATGCCGGTAATTCCACCATTGTGGACGGGCATACCAGAATGAACCAGGAGGTTACATTATCTTATCTCATTTACGAGCATACGGACTGGCCCGTGAAAGATGACACCCCGGTGAGAGACAAGATGTTTGAGGCCACAAATGTAAGGATTGAAAGCATTGTGGCTCCCGCCACTAATTTTGACGAGAAATTTAACGCCAACATCATGGCCAAAAAACTGCCGGATCTGATGATGGGAAATAACATCAACACCTTAAATGAATACGGCCAGAAAGGAGTGTTTCTTCCGCTGGAGGATTTGATTGCGGAGTATGCTCCCAACATCAATGCGAGACTGGATGAAAGAGCCAGAAAGATGGTTACTGCAAGCGACGGACATATTTATGCGCTGCCGCGCTTCGGCCAGGACCGTCTGAGGACGGCATGGCTGATCCGCAAAGACTGGCTGGATGATCTGGGACTGGAAGTGCCTGCCACCACAGAGGAGTGGATTGAAGTACTGCGGGCGTTTAAAGAGAAAGACCCGGGAAATGCGGGAGACCGTCTTGTGCCGTTGATGAACCGCTCCGGAAGCAGTGTATTTTTACTCTACAGCGCGCCTACCTTTGGTCTGCATCCTGAAAGTTATACCAAAATGGGCGACAGTTATGTGCTGAACGCGTATACGGAAGAATACAGAAACATGGTGGAATGGTATAGAACGCTGTATGAAGAAGGATTGTTCGACAAAGAATTTGTAACCACCAGCAGCAAACAGTGGGAAGAGGCCATTTCTGCAGGATATGTGGGTGCTTTTGTGGATTTTGCCAATCGTGCCGATACCTTTACCGCTGTTTTGAGGGAGCAGGATGAAGACGCGGAGTTTGTGGTGGCGCCGCCCCCGGTTGGCCCTACGGGCGTTCAGGGTGTTCCTTCCTACTCGGATATTTTGACTACCACCTGTGTTTCCATTTCCAAGGACTGTAAAGATGTGGAAGCGGCTCTGGCATGGCTTGACTATCTGTATTCCGAGGACGGGTCATGGCTGACTTCCGTAGGCATTGAAGGAGTTACTTATACAGGCGTGGATGAAAACGGCGCCCCCGTATGGACGGAGGAGATCGCGAACAATCCCAACAATATGTCCATCACATCCAAGTATGGCATTCAGCAGCAGATGTGTCCCAGAGTTTTGACAGAATATGAATTCCAGCTGATCCAGGGACCTCTTACGCTGGCGGGAAAGGAGCTGTGTGAGCCTTATTATGTGGATCCCTATTTCCCCGTTAAGTATACGGAGGAGGAAGCAGAACAGATGACCAATTACAATTCTGCGGTGACGCCTGTCATCAATCAGTATACGGACCAGTTTATCTCGGGAGCGCTGCCCATGAGCGAATGGGAGACCTTTCAAAAGGAGTTAAAGACCCTGGGAGCAGAGCAGATGGGCGAAATCTTTACTGCGGCCCAGAGCAGGATGGGGGAGTAAAAGGAGGAATCATCCATGCAGACCTATTATGACAGCTTATGTGTAAAGACTTATGACAGCAGAGAAGAAATGGGGGCTGCCGCGGCTAAGGACGCGGCGGCCTGCCTGAAAAAACTTCTGGAGGAAAAGGAGGAGGTGAGCTGCATGTTTGCGGCAGCTCCTTCCCAGAATGAGTTTCTGGAGGCGCTTCTGAAAGAACCGGGTATAAACTGGCAGAGAGTGCATGCCTTTCACATGGACGAATATTGCGGACTTACACAGGAAAGTGAAGGAACTTTCAGCCATTTTCTGTGCAGCGCCATATTTCACAAAAAGCCTTTCTGCTCCGTAAATCTGATCAACGGAGAAAAGGATTTTGAACAGGAATGTGTACGTTATGAGGCTCTTCTGCAAAAATATCCCGTGGACATCGTCTTTATGGGAATCGGAGAAAACGGACATATAGCGTTTAACGATCCTTCGGTGGCGGACTTTCAGGACAAGGCAGTGATTAAGAAAGTAGAACTCGATGAAAAATGCCGCAGGCAGCAGGTGAATGACGGATGCTTTCCCTCTCTGGAGCAGGTGCCTGCATACGCATTGACGGTAACGGTTCCCGGTCTGATGAAAGCAAAATATCATTTCTGCATTGTGCCGGGAAGCCGTAAGGCGGAGGCGGTGAGAGACACGCTTACAGGGCCTGTGGCAGAAAGCTGCCCCGCAAGTATTCTGCGCCTGCAGCCCAGGGCCTGTCTGTACTTGGACAGAGAATCCGCTTCCCTGCTTTAAGGCCGGCCGGTAAAGGAGGATGCTATGCTGTTTGGTACTTCAAAAAAGATAATAACGCCGTCTGCACCGTTACGGCTGGCGGGCTATGCCTCCCGGAAGGAATGTTTTCAGAAAGTGGAGGAGGATATCTATGTAAGAGTCCATGTACAGCGCACGGCGGAGGCACAGCTTGTCTTCATATATGGGGATTTGCTCTGGTGGAATACGCAGTTTACGGATATTGCCCGGGTGAGACTGAAAAAGGAACTTGGACTTGACTGGGACAGCCTGTTCTTTGTGGCTTCCCACAATCATTCCGGGCCGGGAACCGGAAACAGCTTTATTCCCCAGCTGGAGCAGGCAGAAGAGGGTTATAGGGATTCTTTGCTTGAAAAGATTGTGGAGGCGGTAAAGGAAGCCCTGGAGGATCTGGACGAGGTGACGGTATGGCGTTTTGACGGGAACTCGGAGCTAAATGTTTTTCGTAGGATGAAGTTGGGGAACCGGATTGAGATGCGTCCCAATTTTCAGACGCCCAGCGATACACATCTGACGATTCTGGGATTCTTAAACGCGGACGGAGATATGAAAGGGCTTGTGGTCCATTATCCCTGCCATGCCAATCTTTCCGGACAGAATGTCCTGCATCCGGACTATCCCGGGATTGCTCTCGGTTTTTTGGATCAGGCATATCCGGGATCTGTGTCCATGTTCTGGCAGGGCTGCACGGGGGATCTGAGACCCAGAAATGTATTGGGTAATCATTTCGCGGAAGGGGATTATGAAAAGGCAAAACTTTTTGCCGCGGATTTTGCCGAGGACTGCAAAAGGACGCTTTCCCAATCCGGAAGAAAGATTTCCGAAAAATTGTCCGTACATTCCCGGGAACTTCTGCTTCCGCTGGAGAACCGTAAAACCGATGAGGAACTGAGAGAATGCCTGACTTCCCATGATGAAATTCAGAGAAACTGGGCCGGGAAGGTATTGGAGAAGGGGAATCCGGCATTTGAAAAGCTGAGAATGAAACATGTGAAATACGGAGAGGAACTGGAGGTTTATTTCTTCGGGGCGGAAATGTCACAGGAATATGCCCTCTGGGCAAGGCAGCAGAATCCCGCGGCAGTCTGCACGGCCTATACGGACGGCATGACAGGCTATATCTGTACCGCCCGGCAGATTTCCGAAGGAGGTTATGAACCGAAAGATTCCGCAAGATACTTTGCTCTGGGAGGCACTTTCCCCCCGGAGGTTGAGGAGCTGATTAAGGACAAGATGAAGGCTTAAAAGGTAAGGTGATTGAAATGACAGAAGGAAATGTGATGGATATGTATTACCAGGAGGTTCTGGGAATCATCCGGGAAATCCATGAGGAGGAAAAGGATCATATTCTTGCGGCGGCAAGAGCCATTGCCGAACAGGTTAAAAAGGACAGGCTTGTCTATATCTGGGGGCCAGGAGGACATTCCAATCTGGCTGCAATGGAAATCTTTTTCCGCGCCGGCGGCCTGATGCATGTCAGCGCCATATTGAATCAGGACACCATGCTGTCTAACGGCGCATTGAAATCCATGCAGGTGGAGCGTCTGCCCGGATATGGCAGAATTGTGGTGAACGATTATGGCATCGGGAAGGAGGATTTGCTGATCGTGGTCAACGCATACGGGATCAATTCGGCCACCATAGACGCAGCTTTGCAGGCAAAGGAAAACGGTGCTTCCGTAATCGGCGTCAGTTCGTTTACACATGCGCAGAATTGCCCCTTAGATCATCCGGCAAGACATCCGTCGAAAATGAATCTGCATGAAATTGTGGATTATCCGGTAGACTGCAAGGTGAAGGTGGGAGACGCCACCATTACCCTGCCCGGATTCGAACAGAAAATCGGAGCCCTGAGCACTTACGCAAACGCATATGTTTTAAATTGCATTGTGGTAGAAGCCATAAACAGACTGGTGGAAGAAGGGGTGAATCCTCCTGTATGGCGAAGCGGCAATGCACCGGGAGGAGACGACTGGAATAACAGGTTTTTAGGACGTTTCCGAGACAATGTGAGATGTCTGTAAAAAAGGGAGAGGAAGAAATGGAGAGGTATTTATTCCAAAATGCTGAAATTATTTTTCCCACAGGAATCAGGCCGGGGCAGGTATTGACGGAAAACGGAAAAATCAAGCAGATTTTCGAGAAAAACCAACCGGTGGCCCCGGCCCCTGGTGTCAGAGTGGTGGACGCGCGGGGAATGTATCTCTCGCCGGGCTTTATCGACATTCATACCCATGGAGGAGGCGGAGCGGATTTTATGGACGGGGATCCGGAAAGCATCCGCACCGCCTGCAAAATGCATATGGCCCATGGAACCACGGCCATAGTTCCCACCACCATGACAAGTACAAAAGAGTCATTGCTGAATTGCCTGGAGTTGTTTGAAAAGGTGGAAGCACGGGAAGAGGAACTGCCGGAAATTCTGGGGCTGCATTTGGAAGGGCCTTATTTTTCCTATGGACAGCGGGGGGCACAGAGCCCGGAAAACTTACGAAACCCGGAGCCTGAAGAATATGTAGAGGCATGTAAAAAATCTTCAAAAATCTGCCGTTGGTCCTTTGCGGTAGAACTTGAAGGGGCGGAGGATTTTCTGCAGTTTCTCCGGGAAAAGGGGATTGTGGCATCCCTGGCCCATTCCGATGCCGACTGTGAGCAGGTAAAGCGGGCATGTGACCAGGGATTGAAAGCGATGACACATTTCTATTCCGGTATGAGCGGCGTTACCAGAAAGAATGCTTACCGGGCTGCGGGAGCCATTGAGGCCGGATATCTTCTGGATCAACTGTTTGTGGAGGTAATCGCCGACGGATGTCACCTGCCGGGAGATTTGCTGCAGTTGATTTATAAGATAAAAGGGGCTCACAGAATCTGTCTGGTCACTGACTCCATGCGCGGCGCGGGAATGCCGGAGGGCGAATATATTTTGGGGGGAAGAGAAGGAGGAATTGCGACCATTGTGGAAGAAGGAGTGGCCAAGCTGCCGGACCGCAGCGCCTTTGCGGGAAGTGTCGCTACCATGGACCGCCTTGTACGTACCATGCATGAACTGACAACGGCCCCTCTTCATGAAGTCATCCATATGGCCTCCCTGACGCCGGCCATGCTCATGGGGATCGACGGGAAAAAAGGTTCCGTAAGTCCCGGAAAAGACGCGGATTTGCTGCTGCTGAACGAAAAACTGGAAGTGAATCTTGTGATGGTGAGGGGAAGGATTATGTCTTTTCCTGAGTGAATATTTTTGTATAACCGCAGACATTCCTGCCTTTCTTTATGAAGGGCAGGATTTTTGTCTGCTGCCGTGCAAAAAGGGCATTGTGTGAGAAGCCAGGGGAGAGAGGGGATGGTATGATGGGTACATCAAATATAAGGAGGTGCGGCTATGCACGCATGGGAAGCAGTCGATCAGTCATTAAATTTTATTGAGGAACATCTGAAGGAGGATATCGCTACGGAATATCTGGCAGATTCGGTGGGCTTGTCTCCGTTTTATTTTCAGCGTCTATTCAGGAGACTGGTGAAAAAACCGATACAGGAATATGTAAAACTCCGCCGTCTGGCAAGGGCCGTCGAAGCATTGAAGGATTCCGAACAGCGAATCCTGGATATTGCCCTGGAGTATGGATTTTCCGGCCATGGAAATTTTACGCGGGCTTTTAAGGAAACCTATGGGATTACACCCGAAGAATACAGAAAAGAACTGCAGATGCTCAATACATTTGAGAGACCGAAAATTTCCATGAATTACATTTTAATAGAAGAAGGAGTTCCTCTGATCGTGGGGGGCATGGTTTTGGAGATCTGCAGAAAGACCCTGGAGCGGCCGGAGCACTATCTGGGATTTGAAACGGAAGTAAAGATTGCCCGGCAGGCGCCGGTGGGTGAAAGTATCGGTGTGGATGTCCCCGGCCAGCTTTGGTGTAGATACCACCGGGAGAAACATTTCGCCGCCCCATATCTTAAAGGGGGCATGGAAATGGGAATGTCACATTCCGCAGATCCCGGACAGGGGACATTCTTATATTTTGCCGGAGGACTTGCCAAAAACGTTCCGGATATCAAAACGGCTTTGGATAAGTCGGCAGCAGGTTTTATCGAGAGGGAGCTTCCTGCAGGAGAATATATTGTCTGCAGAATTGAGGCGGAAAACTTTGAAGATTTGGTGACAACCGCGCTGGACCAGGCTCATAAGTATCTTTTTGAGACCTGGCTCCCCCATCATGACCTGGCCACAGAACCCTTTTCGGCAGAAAAGTATGATCGGGATATGAAAGATATGGACTGTATGGAAATCTGGGTCAGGAGGATTTAAAAAAATTATTTTTCCTGTCACAGGGAGGAAGAAATACTGTCTAATTCAATATACGGAGAAAATTCTGCCAGGGAGTGCCGCAGAATTGGTTGCCGGGGCAGGAGCGTTCTCCATGGGCTCTCTGTATAAAACCATTCGCGCTTCAGAAAAGAGGAACCATGAATTCATTCACAAAGGAAGAACTGTTGGATCTGATTACAAAGGCCACCGCAGGAGACAAGCCGTCTCTGGAGGCGGTGCTGCTCAGTGTGCAGGATCTGGTATTTAACCTGTCCCTTCGCATGTTGGGAACCTTCCCGGATGCGGAAGATGCGTCCCAGGACATTCTTCTGAAGGTTATGACGCATCTGTCATCTTTTAGGGGGGAGAGTTCCTTTTCCACCTGGGTATTCCGCATCGCAGTGAACCATCTGAAGGACTACAAAAAGCATATGTTTGCCCAGTTCCCCTTAAATTTTGAGTTCTATGGGGAAGATATCAAAAATGCCAGGACAGAGGACGTACCGGATCTGACGCAGAATGTGGAGAAGGCGGTTCTTGCGGAAGAATTGAAGCTGTCCTGTACCAATGTGATGCTGCAGTGCCTGGACCCCGACAGCAGATGCATTTTCATTCTGGGGACCATGTTTCGGCTGGACAGCCGGATGGCCGGGGAGATCCTGGGAATCACGCCGGAGGCCTACCGCCAGCGTCTGTCAAGAGTGCGTAATAAGATGGCTGCTTTTCTGACGGAATACTGCGGCGAATACGGGAAAGGAAAATGTCACTGCGCGGACAGAGTGAACTATGCGATCCAGAGTCATCGGATCCAGCCCGCACAACTCTACTTTCAGACCGCAGTGCCGGCCCGGGTGATGCTTGATGTGAAAGAGGCCATGGAGGAGATTGACGCTCTGTCTCAGGAGTTTTCTTTCTGCAAGACGTATCAGTCCCCGGAAAATCTGAAAAAATTTATAGAAGATTTTTTACACGGAACTTCTTTTTCTGTTGTTGGGAATAGTTAATGCACGCATCGGAAACCGATGAACATACCAGAAAGGAACAGATATGAATACCCGGATTATTTTGGACTATCTGAAAAATTTAAGTGAAAATAACAATCGGGAATGGTATCATGCCCACAAGGCAGAATACAAAGAGGCAAATGCCCGGTTTGAGGCATTGGTGCAGGAGTTGATTCTGCAGATCGGAAAATTTGACAGCAGCATCCTGCCCAGGGAAGCAAAAGAATTAACCTTTAAGCTGGTGAGGGATACCCGCTTCAGCAATGACAAGTCTCCCTATAATCCGGCCTTCCGGGCGCATATCGGCCCCCGGGGGAAGCTGCCGGTGCCCGTCGGATATTATCTGGTGATCAAACCCGGGGGACAGTCTTTTCTTGGAGGAGGGCTGTTTGCGGATATGTTTAAAGAGGCCACCTCCATGGTTCGGGACTATATTGCGTCAAACGGCGGGGAATGGGAGAAGATCCTTCATGACCCGGATTTTCAGAAGGCGTTTACCCTGCGGGGAACGGCTTTGAAAAATGTGCCTGCCGGTTATGACAGAGAGCATCCCCAGGCAGAGTATTTGAAGTATAAAAGCTGGTATCTGGAATATCCGCTCGGGGATGATATGGTTGCCGATGAAGAAAGGTTTCTGGAAGAGGCGGTAAGGCTGTTCCGGCTTATGAAGCCCTTCCATGATTTCCTGAACCGGGCACTGGAAGGCTTTCAGATGCCCGCAAGATAAGGGCAATCTATCGCTGCAGTGCCGCAGTATAAATCTCGCATACGGGAAACGTGATTTTCACCAGTCCGATGGCGACGAATTCGCCGCTGATTTTTTGGAATTCCTTCAATATTAAGTCGCTTGCCCGGTAAAATACGCTGTCCTCATCCTCCCTGGTGAGCGCCAGCGTGCAGTGCGGCGCCCAGTGATCCGGGCAGTACCATTCCCAGCCCCTGGCGTCAAAATCTTCCAGGGATTTATGTAGTTCTTCCTGCATCCGGTACATACTTTTATTCATAACCGGGGATGCAAAAATGGTTTTTGTGTCGTTGAACATGCCGACGGAACCAATATAGGCGGGCGCCACCTTATGGCTTTTGGCAAAATCCTTTAAACGCTGGATACATTTTTCCTCATCCACGTCATTAAAGCAGGCCAGGGTAAGGTGGGGCCTTGTTTTCCATTCCAGGAATTTTGTGCTTAATTTTTCATCGGCCACTCTTTGGGCCAGAGCGGAGAGTTTCTGCTCCGTAGCCGGGTCAAAATATAATTCTATTGCATATTGCATGTTATTTCTCCTTCCTTATTTAAGCTATATTGGTTTTGTTCAATTACTTTTTTGCCCAGCAATGTGATTGACTGTTTCGGACATTTGTTGATACAGCGGTAACACATTGTGCATTTATCGCCTGAAACCGCAATTCCGTTTCTGACGGCAATATTACGCATGGGACATAGCTTTTCGCATAAACCACAGCCAATACATTTTTGGGAATCTATTTTCAGTTTATCCGTATATTTTTTTGTTTTTTCCCAAAAGTACAGCCTTTGTCCGAATAGACCTGCTAAATGAGATACAATTCCCAATCCCTCCTGGGGGGCTTTTCCCTTTTTTAGTTTGCTCACGGATTTATATATTTTTTCCTCTGCTTAACAAACGAGCCAATATTCCTGCACCGTCCCCACTGAAAAGTGCCATTGTTGCAATAATAAAGATGGTTTTGTTTTTCCATATATACGAATGATCAACGATGAAATCCTGCAGTATTTTCGGAATATTGCTGAATTGTACAGGATAGCCCAGGACAATTTCGTTGTGCATAGATATTTTCTGCACTGCATCCGCCGATTCAATAGAAAATGTCTCTCCCGCCGGATAATATGCCTGCATAAATGTTTCAACGCAATATCTGGTATTACCGGTTCCGCTAAAATAAATCCCGATCATTTGGCTTTCACCTCATTTTTCTCTTCCAGGTTCTTTATGCGCTTTTTCAGGGCGCACAGTTCGGCATCCTCCGGATGGACATTACCGTGAAAACCATATGGAAAAATAATATATTCTATATCCTCACACAGAAGATAATTCTTGAATAATGAATAAATGTTTTGGGATACAGCGTATTTTGCAGCATCCGTAAAAGGGAAAGGGTTAATTGCACGACACCAATCGGCATCTACATAAGCACATTTTTCATATTATCCAAATCTCCATATCATTTATCTAAAAGGAATTGATATTTGTAAGGTTTTCAGCATATTATATTATTTAGCAGGCTGTCCAGTTCATGAAAATTATTTACAATATTACCAGTATAATTCTCATTATCCCGGTTGAACAAAACCGTTTTGATTCCTGCTTCCTGTGCCGCGTTTAGGTTCTGTACGCTGTTATCAACAAAGACACAATCCTGCGGATCGCATTGCAGATGCTTGATTGTATAGGCGAAAATCCGGTTTTCAGGCTTACGCATATGAATTTCTCCGCTGATAATACTTTCTTTAAAGTATTTTTTTAGTCCATGTAATTCAAATAAATATTTACTCCATTCCTTCACATCATTTGAAAGCAGGACAAAATTGTACTGCCTGTAATTGCGTTCGGCAAACCACAAAAACTCCTGATCTAATGTCAAAAAATTAGTCAGATAATCTCGCATTGTTTCCGCTGGATTCGGATATCCCAATAGGGAAAGAAATTCATCAGAACATAATTCTCCGTTTCCCGCTTTTGTAAATAAAAATTCCTCACGGAATGCTTTTGTAAGTCTCTCATGTTCATTTCTGTTAAAATGCTCAAATGTGTATGGGATAAAATATCCTTTACTTTCCTTTATGATTACACCATACATATCAAGCAGAAGTGTTCGCTTTTTTTCCATAAGAAATCATTTTTCCTTTCACAAACCTGTATCCGGCAGTGAGGTTTGCTTCTCACATTTTTTCCCTGATCAGGCTTTGCACTGTTCAGAGGGAAGGTATAGCACAAGGGAAACTTACTTAAAAATCATCAAATTACAATCGGAATTTACCGCTTGCTTCAGAAATTCATTATATAGCACATCACTCAGATTATCAAGGGAAACAAGGGAAGCAGCAATGAGCAAACAGGGGGAAGCCGGAATGGGCACAAATGGCGAAATGCGAAAAGGGGTTTACACCGGGCGGGCAGAGAAGTATACTGATGAAAAAACAGGGCCGCCTGTGGAATTCGGGGCGGATTGAAATTGACAAAGGAGGAAGAGATTCCGTGAAAAAGCATTTGATATATTCAGGAAAGTTGTTGTGGGTGGCTCTGGCTTTGCTGGGCCTGTCCACAGTGGGAGGCTGTGGGAACAGGAATCAGATCCCTTCAGAGACGGATATTTTATGGGGGGAAGGAGCCGCCGGGGCGGAGAATGCGGCGGGGGAAAGTCCTGCTGGGGCAGAGAATGTGGCGTGGGAAAGTCTTGCCGGGGCGGAGAATGGGACAGGGGAAGGCTTTAACGGGGCAGATTTCCCGGCGGAAGAGGCTGCCGCTGAGGCGGAGGATGGGTACGCGGAAGCGGAGTATATAGCGGCGCTATACCGCGACCTTTATGACCGGGTGATGGAGGCTGACACTCTGGGAAGCCTGGAAAGCCTGCAGGCCATTGTGGGCAGGCTGGGAGAAAATGGATATGCGGCGGTGGACAGTGAAAATCAGGTGGATATGACGGGGGCGGAACGGGCTGAGGCTTTCTGCAAAGCAGTGGAGGCCGGGGAGAGCGGGGAACTGACCGTTGTTGTGGTGGCCTCCGGGGGAGGATTTCGGAAGTACGATTTCCGAACAGAGGACGGCAAAGTAGATATTGTCAGAGGCTACTACCAGTATGGCCCGGAGGGACGTCTGGAAGAGAGAAGCATTGTGGGCTATACCGCCAGCTTCTGGGAATATACGGAGGATGGGTATCTGCTGTTTTCCGGGAGTTATTATTCGGAGGAGGGCTATATTCTTACACTGAACGACACGCCGGAATCCGCAGCGCTGCGGGTGCGTCCCCTGGACGCGAAATGCAGGGCGTTAAACCGGCAGTATATTATGCCGGTGGGATATGGCAGAAACAATTTGTTCCTCACGGATTGGAGCGGGGAAGATTTGGGAAGCCTGGATTTTTACGATCTGTTTGACAGACTTTACCCGGTCTGTTATGGCAGGGCCGTTCCCTACGGCGGACCGGGCGGCTCGGACCGGGAGGCATCCCGGCGTGTTCCGGAGCAGGAGTTCGAGGAAGTAATCATGGGCTTTATTCCTGTGAGGACAGAGACATTGCGGGCAAGAACGGTGTATTTCCCGGAGGAGCACAGCTACGGATACCGGCCCAGAGGGTTTGAGGAGGCGGAGTACCCGGAAATCCCTTACCCGGAAGTGGTGGACTATACGGAGCGGGAAGACGGTACCATCCTGCTGACAGTGCAGGCGGTGTACCCGTATGAGAATACCTCCAGGGCATTTTCCCATGAAGTGGTGGTCCGTCCGGGGGAGGGAGGCAGCTTTACCTATGTGTCCAATAAAATGCTTACGCCGGCGGAGGACTGTGACCTGTGGTGGCATACCGATCGCCTGACCCGGGAGGAGTGGGAGGAGAAGGAGCGAGAGGAGAATGACGCAGAGGGCGGCTCAGGCATGGATGCGGATAGAGAATCCACGATAGGGGGTGGCCCATCAGGCAGTGAAAAGGCCCGGGAGGAAATGCAGGGCGGTTCGTTCACGGAGAAGGAAAAGCGGGAATTGGAACGCCAGGCACTGGAGGCAATGGAGACGGTGGAGGACGCGTACCGGATTGGGGAGGAGGGGGACTCTTCCAAAGACATTACGGAAAAGGAAGGGTTTTCCCGGGAGCGGTGCAGGGAAATTACTATATTGCTGGGCCGGGCGGGATATGTGAGCGTCTCCCACGAGGCGGATATGGAAAATTACGAAAAAGTGGAGGATTTTTACGCTGCCTACCTGGAAGACAGGGCGGCGGCGGTGACGGTGTATAATGTCAATCCGGACGGCGGTCTGGGAGCCACCACCTTTATGTACCGGTCAGGAATGCTGCAGGCTTATTATGTGGAAACCGGATGGAGCCGGGAAGGGAGAGCAGAGATCAGGACCGCCTATGCCAACCTGGTGAAAGAGATCCGGCTGACAGAAAAAGGATATTTTATCTATGCCTGTGAAAATGTGCCCGCTCATGCCAATCCCTGCCAGTACTGGCGCATAAAGCCCCTCTCGGAAAAATGCAGGGAGCTGACTGGGAAGTATGTGTTCGGACTGCGCTATGAGGACTATCCCCTCCTTACTACCGATTGGGACGAAAGCAATGTGGAGGAGATTCTGGAACCCTGTATGTTCGGGGATATATACCACATTGTTACAGGGGAACCTCTGGAATTGACAGACGGCAGAATACCGGCGGATCTGTTCGAAGAAGTGATGACGACCTGCTTGCCTGTCACAATAGAGCAGCTGCGGATAAAATGCGGATACGACCCGGACACCCGCAGTTATCCCTATGAGATGATCTATCCCAGTCTGTGCGCACCCTTTGGGGAGGTGGTGGACTATCAGGACAATGAGGATGGGACCATCCGTCTTTTTGTGGACGGGGTTTGGCCCGACTATTTTACAGACAGCGCTTTCCGTACCTGCATTGTGGTACAAGCCTTTTCGGACGGTACATTTCGGTATCTTTCCAATCGGCAGAGTTGAAGAGTATTTTGCTGTTTCTGCTTTGTATGATGCGTAAATCGGCACATTCTTCTAAAAATGTAAGGGAATATTTGTGGAATTAATGAAAAATAGCAGAAAGAAATTGACAAACGACCTCACAGCGGATAGAATCTAATTTAGAAGAATAAAGATAGCAGAAAAGAAAATTCAGGTTTTCACCGGCTGCTCAAAGGAGGCATGGAATGGATACGGTTAGTAAGCGGTTAAAGGATACCATAAGGAACGCGATGCAGGAGGACAGGACATACAGCAATGAGTCAATTCGTCAGCTGATCTATGGCAAGACGGGAATGAAGTACGGGACGGATTATAAAGAGACACATTTTGCCGGCTGCCTGAACGCGCTTAAGAAAAGCGGGGAGATTATTCAGGTACAGAGAGGGGAATATAAAAAGGGAAGAGCCAGGGCGCAGGAGGGACCGCAGCAACAGGACTTTTCCGAATCTGCATCCAGGGATGTATCGATGGACCAGGTAAAAGAAGATATTCTGCTGTCTGTCCAACAGGAACTGACATACCTGAGATCTGTCGCGCAGAATATCGTCCTTTCTTTCGATGCTCCCAGGGAGGATATTCAATATATGCTGAAGCTGAAAGAACTGGTCAGGGCTCTGGAAGATTTCCAGCAGCAGATAGACGCATAGGGAGGGAATAAGGTATGCGGCAGCCCTACTATTATTTTTTGAATCGTAACAAAAATGGCGACGGTTTTCTGGAATTGCTCAACGGCGAGATTTTTGTGGACAAAACAGGTCTGATCGAGATAATCAACAGCAAGATTTCAACCAAGGAAAAGTGGATCTGTGTGAGCAGACCCCGGCGCTTTGGCAAAACCATGGCTCTGGAAATGCTGGCGGCCTATTATACCAGGGGCATTCACACCGAAAATCTGTTTCAGGGATTGAAAGCCATGGAGGGAAGGACTTTCTACAAGCATTTAAATGCCCACAATGTGATATATGTCAACTTTAACGATTATTTTGGAAAGGATCAGTCCGCAAGCCAGGGGATCGCCGCTTTTTCCGCTCACATGATTAAAGATTTGAACCATGCATTTCCCGATATACTGGGAGATGCGGAGGATCTGGCCTTATGTTTGGACATGATCTGCCAGGTGACAGGGGAAAAATTTATATTTCTGGCAGATGAATGGGATTGCATTTTCAGAATAAGAAGAGGAAAAAAGGAAGAACAAGAAGAATATCTGGAATTTCTCAGAACTCTTTTTAAAGATAAAACATATCTGGAACTGGTTTATATGACAGGAATCCTGCCAGTGAAGAAATATAACACCGGCTCTGCGCTGAATATGTTCCGAGAATTTACCATGTTGGAACCCAAGCGGCTCTCCCCCTATTTTGGATTTACAGAGAGCGAAGTTGAGGAATTGTGCAGAAAGCAGAATAAACTCACTATGGGAGAACTGAAAGAATGGTATGATGGATATGCCATGGGGGAGTGGGAGCATATCTATAACCCAAGATCTGTGGTGGAGGCATTGAACGAAGGGAAATGCTGTGATTATTGGAACAAGACAGGGGGCTATTCGGAACTGGAGGAGTATATCACTCGGGATTTTGACGGGTTGGGAGAGGCAGTTACCCGGATGCTTGCGGGGGAGGAAGCCGAGGTCAATGTACTTGGTTTTTCCAATGACCTGGACAGCTTTCAAAATAAGGACGAGGTGATAACGGCTCTGGTTCATCTGGGATATCTGGCTTATTCGGCGGGCAGGGTCCGAATTCCCAACAGGGAGATAGCAGAGGAATTTGCCAATTCCGTTAAAAAGGTATTTACACGCAAAGTTTGTTGCAGAAATGTTATTTGTCAAGTATAATGTACATTACAAATGATAAGAAGCTATAGATGGGGACTTTAAATTATGAAAAAACCGTTATATATTCTCTTCAGGCATCTTGCGCCGCTGATTGAGCAGGCAGGAGAAAGTATTTTTGTGAGCCTTTTATTGATCAGACAGTTGGCGCAGAAACGCGGATCATCTGTACATGGAGCCCCATCATCTGATTCCCATGGCAAAGACAGAGCATTTCGGCGTGAGCCTGGACCGGGAGCAGAATATATTTCCCTCTGCAGCAACTGCCATAATCAGATCCACTATGGCACCAGGGAGGATGTGCGGCGTATTATCTCCCTGCTGTTCAAAAAAAGGCAGCGGGAAATTGGTTCCATATTGGGGAGAGATATCACCTTGGAGGAGATTTATCAAATTTATCATGTATTGTGAGAGACATAGAGGGGACTCGCTATGAAGCGTTTATTCCATATCCTTCCGGCAGATTTTTTCAAGCCTCTGACAAGTAAATACAGGCAGGAATACGCAGACTGTATACTGCGGCTTTTTAATGCTTTTAAGCCGGAGATCTCCTACGGTGTGAACCGGGAGATTGTGGTAAAAGAATTGGCGGATTATTTCGAGGCCGACGATGTGGAGATGAGCTTTGACGGCGAGACCTTTGTGTCCGATGCCAGGGAGAAGGCCAACGGGGTTATCGCCATGCTGAAAAAATGCGGCTGGATCGAGTATGAGCAGGAGACGAATCATCAGATCAACGTGGTGCTGCGGGAGTACGCGATTCCCATGATCGAGGGCATGAACCGGGTCATCCGGGAGGAGGAGGCGGAGTATCAGGGGATTATCTCCCAGATCCATGCCAGCCTGCAGAACGAGGAATTGTACGGCAAACCCTATGAACTGATCATCCGGGGCGTGCAGGAGAACACGGAGCGGCTGCTGTCGGAACTGAAGAAATTGAATGCCAGTATCAAGCGGCATATGGACGCACAGACCAATGATATGGATGCCGCAGAAATTCTGAATCATTTCTTTGATTATCATAAAAATATCGGTTCCAAGGCGTATCTGCGCATGAAAACCAGCGAAAATATCTCCTATTTTCGAACGGCCATCATAGAGCGGATTCAGTGGATCATGGAGTCTGCCGATATCATGGACCGGGCGGTGGCCGGTTATATGGAAGTGGAAGAGACGGAGGATGCCGATCTGGCCTATGATCAGGTGATAGCCATGCTTATGGATATCAAATCTTCTTTTTACCGTCTGGACGATATTATCGAGGAGATTGACCGCAAACATGCCAGATATATGCGGGGAGCGGTGATGCGGGCCAGATTCCTGCTGGCCACAGGCAGTAATCTGGAGGGAAAGCTTTCCCGGATTCTGGATCTGTATGTAAAGCGAATCAATGGGGAGGAGGAGCGCGCGGAGGAGGATTACCGGGAATTGTTTTCTCTGTATCCCCAGAATTACCTGTCCCCGGAGTCCCTGCAGACCATACCCGTCACCAAAAAGCTGGGAACCATCAACGGTTTTTCCCAAGGCCCGGGTATGAGCGAGGAGGAGCGTCTGCTGTACAAGGAGGCGCTCAGGGCCAGGAACCGCAGCCGTTTTTCCCGGAAAAACATCAACGATTATGTGGCCGGTCTTCTGGGAGAACGGGACCTGCTGCCGGTAACGGAGGTGCCTGTGGAATGCGCCAGAGATCTGATCCGCATTATCTATATAAGCATTTATGCGGGAAACCGTTCCAATAATTACACCATCCAGAGGAGCGGGGAACGGGTGGAGATAAAGGGGTATTCCCTGCCTTATTTTGATATCGTAAAGGTATGAGAGAGGAAAAGGCAAATGTTTGAGGAAATCATGGAGTCTACGGCTCAGAAAGAAAAGTTCCGCACAGCCGCCAACAAGCTGCTGAACCAATGCTTTCTGCTGCGCAGGCGGGAGGACACCAAAAAGGAGTATGTTTATGTCCGGCAGAACCGGGAACTGTTTGTCCCCTTTTTTGACCTGCTGGGATATGAGCTTCGGATCAACGAGGACCAGGGAGTGATCGGCATTGTGAACCAGTTCGGCACGGGGCGTCTGGCCCTGGGCAAATACGAGAGTATCTTCCTGTTGATCCTGCGCATCCTGTATGTGGAAAAGCGCAAGGAACTGGGCGCTTTTTCCGAGGAAGCAACCGTGCTGATGGAGGAGATTCGGGAGAAATACGCCATGCTCAGGATCAAGGCCAAGCCCATGCTGGACAAGGGGATGGAGCGGCAGATGATCAGCCTGCTGCGCAGATACAATCTGATCCAGAGCCTGGACGGCGATGTGAGCCGGCCGGAAGCCCGGATCGTTGTCTACCCCTCCATCCTTATGGCGGTGGCAGTGGAGGATATCAACGATTACTATGCCATGACGGAACAGAAACTGCAGGAGTATGCCGGAGGAAACGGGAATGGAGAACCAGAAGAAGATTCTGACCAGAGTACAGTTGATTAACTGGCACTATTTTGAAAATGAGCGGGTATCCTTTCACGGCTCTACCTTAGTCAGCGGAGAAAACACCGCAGGAAAATCTACTATATTAGATGCCATACAGCTGGTGCTCACCACCAACACCCGGCGGTTCAACGTGGCCGCCAATGAGAGGGGCAACAGGAGCCTGAAAGGCTATGTCCGCTGTAAGGTGGGGAATGTGGGGGAGACATATCTGCGGAAAAACGCGGTACCGGCCAATGTGGCTCTGGAATTCTATGAAGAGAAGGGAGACCGCTATTTTGTCCTGGGTGTACATATGCTTTCCCCGGATGAGGAGAGCCAGGTGACCACACGCTGGTATGTGGAGGAGTGCAGGCTGGAGGATCTGTCTTTCCGGGTGGAGGGCCGGGCGGCGCTGGCGGAGGAGTTCCGGGTAAAGGGCAGAAAGTTGTCTTATATCGAGCAGAAAAATGCTGCCAGAGACCGTTTCAAACGCCGCCTGGGGAACCTGGACGACAAATTCTTTGATATAATTCCCAAATCCCTGGCATTTAAGCCCATGGATAATGTAAAAGAATTCATCAACAAATTCGTGCTGTCGGAACAGCGGGTGGATGTGGTTTCCCTGCGGGAGAATATAGAGACGCTCAGCGAACTGGAGGGGATTCTGGAGCGCTCCAGGAGGCAGCAGGGCGCTTTGGAGGAAATTCTGGGCAAATACGGGGAGATCGAGGAAAAGGAAAGGGGCATCCTGGTCAACGATTTGCTGCTTAAAATTGCGGGCCGGGACGCCGCCGGGCTGGAGGTGGAGAATCTGGAGAAGGACATCCGGGTAAAACGCCAGTCCGTGGAATCCAACCGGGAACTCACGGAGGAACTGGGCAAACGGCTGCGGGCTCTGGAGGAGCAGATTCTGGCGATTCATGTGGACAGGCAGTCTAATCAGTCCAGCCGTCTGTTGGAAAAGGCCCAGAGCCGGATCGGGGAATTGGAAAACGATATACGGGAAAAGCAGGAAGAAGAGAAGAGGCTGAAAGAACAACTGAGACATCTGCTGACCTATCTGCGGGATCTGGCAAAGCTGGATTACAGGCCGGTGAGCCGCCCGGAGGCGGAACTGCTGGGAAAGGCGGCAGAACAGCCGGAAGGGGCGCCCCCGCAGGAAGAGAAAGCCCGCATCGTAGAGAAGCTGGAGGCTTTCGCGGGGAAAGAGCAGAAAGAGATTGAGGAAAACTGGGCGGTGCTGACCGCGGAGATGAAACAGATTTCCCAGGAGATTACGGATTGCCAGGAACTTCTTAAAAAACTGGAGAAGCGCCTGCTTCCCTACCCGGAGTATGCCGTCAGGCTGAAAGGGCTGGTGGAAAAGGAATTTTCCCGCAGGGGCATTCGCTCCAATGTATATTTTCTCTCCGAACTGCTGGAGATCACGGACCCTGTCTGGAGCAATGCAGTGGAGGGTTATCTGCATACCCAGAAATTCTACCTGGTGGTGGAACCGGAGCACTATGAGGCGGCGCTGGAAGTCTATGCCCGACACCTTAAAAATATCCATACCGCAGGTATTATCAACAGCCGCAGGCTTCCCGGGGAACAGGAGGTGAACCGGGATTCCCTGGCCTATGTGGTAAAGAGCGAGAACCGCTATGCGAAAGCCTATGCCAATTATATTCTGAGCCGTGTGACCCGGTGCACGGACATCCATGACCTGGAAAAGCATTCCATTGCCATCACGCCGGACTGCATGCTTTACCAGGGGTATGTGGTGCGGCATTTAAACCCCAGAGACTATGAGAATCCCTTTATAGGTCAGTATGCCTACCGGGTACAGATTCAGAACGTAAAAAAGGACATTGAGGAAAAGACTTTGCGGCGAAGTGTTCTGCGGGAGAAGAGCAATCTGTACGGCGATGTGCGGGAGAGCGCCCGTAAGGTGAATCTGGAACTGCTGCATTTATATATGTACGCGCCGGACCGGTTGGAGGAATACAGGAGACAGATGGCCCAGGCCAGGGCGGAACTCAAAGAGGCGGAGCGCGATCCCACTTTGATAGAACTGAACATGAAACTGGAGGAGAAGGAGAAGCAGCGGGATACTTTGGCAGAGGAAAGGGAGCGGCTGATCAAAGAGTCCATACGGTTGGACAATCTGATAGAGATGAGCCAGGAGAAGATGGCTGAGAAGCGGAAACTTCATGAGTCCCTGCGGGAAGAATTGGAGAGGCTGGCGGATGCGGAGGGCATGGCTTACGGGGACGCCTGGGAGAAATATCTTCAGAACCGAAAATCCAAGAGTGCCCGGGAAATATCCCAAAACTTTGTGGCTTCCGGCGCCAAACTGATGAAAGATAAGGAGGAACTGGTGAACGGCAAGGGCGGCCTGCTGGCGCTGCAGACCCGGTTCAACCAGGCCTTTGCGCTGGACTTTTTAACGGGCCAGGGAGCCGTCTCGGAATACAGGGAGGCTTTGCAGAAGCTCCGGGGTGTGGAGATCGTGCGCTATGAGGAAAAGCTGAAGTCTGCCAGAGAGGATTGCGAGCAGATTTTCCGAAGCGACTTTCTGTCCAAGATGAAGGAGAATATAGAGAGCGCTAAAAATGAGTTCCGCAGCCTGAACAGGGCGCTGGACAGCATTTACTACGGGGATGACAGTTACCGCTTTAAGATCAGCTTTGACAAGCGCAAGGAAGGACTCTACCATATGATCACCTCAGAGAACAACCAGGAGGGTATGAATCTGTGGAGCAACGAATTTGAGGCGGAATACCGGGAGGAGATGGCGGACCTGTTCGCCAAGCTGATGACCAGGGACGACAATGGTGAGAAGATCGTGGAGGAATATACGGATTACCGTTCCTACCTGGACTATGATATTGAAATTCACAAAAAGGACGGTTCCGTGCAGCGGTTCTCCGATATCTATGGAGAAAAGAGCGGCAGCGAGACCCAGGTGCCCTATTATGTGGCCATCGCCGCCTCTTTTTACCAGCTTTACCGCTATGGCAACAGCGTGAGGCTCATGCTGCTGGACGAGGCTTTTGACAAAATGGATGACGAGAGGATACAGTCTATGATGGACTTTTTCAATGGACTGGATCTGCAGGTGATTCTGGCAACCCCTCCGGCCAAGATTGAAGTCATCGGCGAGAAAGTGGGAACCATCCTCACGGCCATCCGGGTGGGGCAGAACAGCATTGTGGAGGAATATGACCTGTGACGGACAAAATGCAGAGCAAGGTGCTGGAGCATCTGCTGGACTCCTATGAAAAGAGCAAGACCTTCCAGGGGGAAAACCTGGTCAACCAGAACTTCTCGGTGAACATCGGGAAACTTTTTCCCAGATATCAGGACGATGCGGAGTATGACTATTTCTGCCAGGTCAATCAGTCCATGGAAGAACTGGGAAGCGCATCATTGGTGACGCTGGAGTACCAGGGTCGGGGGATTTTGAAAAAAGTCCGGCTGAACCTGGAGAAGCTGGAGGACTGCTACAGGCTCCTGGGGAGAATGCCCCGCCGACAGGAGCAGCAGGAACTGACGGCATTGTGGGAGGATTTGCTGTATTGGGAGGAGGGGGCCGGGCCGGAACGGATTTTGCCTTTGCTTCGGTATATAGAAGCACAGCGTGTCAGGGTCAGGAAAAATCAGAATGTGGAGTATTATGGCCATGATCTGGTGGAGTACCGGGATCTGCTTACGGCGGCCAGGGCAGTTCTGGAGAACCGGGAGGAAGTATTTGTCCGCAATTTTTCCATACAACTGTTCCACGATTCCAAAAGGCTGGAGCTGTTGGCGCCCAGGCTGGAAGCCCTGCTGTACCAGTATGGGGAGTTCCAGGAGAGAGGAAATGTGTTGGAGGAATGCGGTGTGGTCCATACCCCCACCTATGTGATGATGAAGGGCAATGGGGTGCTGAGGCTGGGAGATTGCGGCCAGGGCAGACGCCCGGGAGGGCGGGAGCCGGAACCTGCCCAGAAGATTGATCTGTCCAGGCTGAAGGGAGATCTGGCATTGTCAACAGAGTCTCTTCGAAGTATCACGGAACTGACGGTATGGGGCGGGCGCGTGGTCACGGTGGAGAATCTTACCAGCTTCCACGACTATCCTGCCGGGGAAGACTTCGTGGTCTATCTGGGGGGCTTTCACAATAAGGTGAAGCGGGATTTTCTGGCGGAGCTGTATCGGCAGAATCCCACGAAAGAATACCGGCATTTCGGAGACCTGGACGCCGGGGGTTTTTATATACTGGAGCATTTGAAGCGGAAGACGGGGATTGGCTTCCGCTCCCTGTATATGGACGTGGCCACACTGCGCCGGTATGAAAAGGACCAGAGGCCCCTCACCGAGAATGACAGGAAGCGCCTGCAGCAGCTTTGGCAGATGCTGCAGGACCAGAAAGAACGGGGAGAGTGCCTGGAGGACTATGGGGAAGTGATAGCCTATATGCTGGACAGGGGATGTAAGCTGGAGCAGGAGGCGGTGAGACTGGGCGGCTTGGAACGGGAGGAAGATTTGTGAATCGGAGGAGTTGTGGGCTGGAAGCGCTGTGAATTGGAAGTGCTGTGAAGGAAGGCGCTGAGAATTGAGGAGCTGTGGGTTGAAAGCACCGTGACAAGGGCAGAACCAGAAAACCGGTCTGAAACGCTCTCCATGAACCGCAAGTGCCGCAGGAGGAGATATGCTCCATCCTGCGGCATTTTTTTCGTTTTATATTACTTTATCCAGTCTTTTGTATACTCCACAATTTGTTCCAGATATTCAAAGTGCAGATAATGGCTGCCATCCAGTCGGATGAGTTCTCCCCTGCCGTTTGCAGGAAGCACATCCCAGTGCAGTTGTTCCCAGGAGGACATGAGTTCGCAGTTGCTGCTGGCCACGAACAGCAGGACATCGGCCTGGTCGGGGAATCTCATGCCCCTTGTGTTTTCCACATTGGCATCCAGATGTTTTAACTCGTTCATGACGGTGCCGTTGTAGGCATTGTCCACGGACAGAATCCGATAAGTCTCCAATTCCTTTTCCGTATAGGGATAGGAGGGATCCGCATAGATGGCGCTGCGGTGATCACCTATGGAGGTAAGCCTGGCAAGCCCCACTCCGTTCATGGCTTTCGTCAGGTAAGCGGATAGCCCGTTGAGGGCCGTCATGCTTATGGGAAGAGGCTGCTCATCATTCATGCCGGGTACAGAGGGGTCTATGCCCACAAAGCCCCTGACCTCTTCCGGGTACTGGTTGGCCCAATAGAGAGAATACAGTCCCCCGATGGAATGCCCCATCAGGTAATACTCCTCATATCCCAGCGTCTCCACACAGGTATGTAGTTCCTGTACAATATTGTCAATGGTGCGGTCCTGGTCCGTCTGATCAGACAGCCCATAGCCGAAGGGCTCTATTGTTACCACGCAGTAGTCCTGAGAAAGGGCAACGGCCAGGGGCTCCAACTCCAGCACGGGGGAGGCACAGCCGTATCCCGACAGCAGTATAATCACCGGATTGGCCTGATCTCCCTTTATGTCCACCCGCATGCTCTTACCGTCCACCGTTACCGCCTGGCCGTAGGCGTCCTGCAGTTTGGGCCTGGCCAAAAGCCTGCACACGGCATTGACGATTATTCCGAGAAGGATGACCGCTGCCAGCAGGATCAATAGCCACTTTAGTACTTTTCTGATCTTTCGCCACATGTTAAATTCCTCCTTTAAGTATTTGATGGTATATGTCTAACTTGTGCCGCTATGTTATTGCGGCCTGCCGCAATGGGTATATTATAGAGCGTGGGGATTGGACTTGCAAGGGCATTTTATGTAGTCCATATTCTGAAATGGAATGGGTGGGGGATTTGAGATAGGTACAAGGTTTGGATTTGGGGTTAATAGGTTTAGCAGGAGGCGGAACAGTGGAGATTAAAGTAAGCTATATATTCTTTTGTAAATTAGGGTACATTATAGATTGTAAAAGCAATAATAAAGGTATTTTTTTTACCCGCTGAATTGCTTATGGTGGACTAAAAAAGGCGTTGCAAAAATGTAATGTGTACAGTATAATTGTGTAAAATATATGCATTGTCATAATGGGAAGGATATTTAACAATATACTTTTTGCTCAAAGAGGAAAAGGAATGTGATTGAAAAAATAATGGAAGCATACGAAGTCACGCTACCTACCAGGAGGAAAAATAGTTGGAATTAACTGGTGAACAGAAGGAATTTATAACATGTGCACTTGCAGGAAATAATATTCTAGTAGATGCCTGTGTGGGCAGTGGAAAAACTACTGCAATACAAAATCTGTGTATGGAATTTCCGAGAGATAAAAAGATATTGTACCTTACTTATAATAAGCTATTGAAGATAGATGCAAAAGAGAAAATAAAAGGGAAAAATGTGAATGTTACCAACTATCATGGGTTTGCGTTTGTATGCTTAAAACGAGCAGGTATTAATGCCGGAATATCTGACCTAATTCAGAAATTTAATAATCTGACACCACCAATAGGCAGATATGATTTGCTGGTGCTTGATGAGTACCAGGATATAGATCAGGAAATTGCTGATATGCTTATGTATATAAAACAGAAAAACGTAAATATGCAAATAGTGGCTGTTGGAGATATGAGGCAAAAAATATATGATAAGACAACATTGGATATAGAGGAGTTTATTGAGAGTTTTATCGGAAAACATACGGATTTAGAGTTTACGAAATGCTTTAGACTATGTAATTCGTTGGCTGAAAAACTGGGACGTATCTGGGAAAAGAAAATAGTTGGTGTGAATGAAGCGTGCACAGTTATAGAGATGCCTAAAAAGGATATTATCAGATATTTGGCTGAGCAAAATCCAGCAGATATACTTTGTCTGGGATCAAGAAATGGCTTAATGTCATCTACACTAAATGTATTAGAGGAAAAATACACAGAGAAATATAATAAAACCACCGTTTACGCCAGTATTTCTGATAATGACAGATCTGGCGTGACAGAGCCAACAAAGGAAACGGCAATTTTTACAACCTATGATAGCAGCAAGGGATTGGAGCGCAGAATATGTGTAGTGTTTGATTTTACGGAGAGTTATTGGGCCATACGAAGGGATATGCCGCAACAAAAATACGAAATATTACGAAATATTTTTTGCGTTGCTGCCAGTCGGGGTAAAGAAAAAATTATTTTTGTCCGCAGTGACGAGGAAATGTTATCAGAACAAACTTTATCCTCAAAAAATGAAGCGAGCACAAAGTTAGAAAATGTACAAATATCTGCCATGTTTGATTTCAAATATAAAGAGGATGTGGAGGAGTGCTATAGGCTTCTGGAAGTGAAAAGAATTCATAGAGAAGACAAGAAAATAATTCAGATAGAAAATCACGAAGCACTAATTGATTTAGCGCCTTGTATCGGAATTTATCAGGAAGCGGTATTTTTTGACAAATACGACATTGATAAGGATATTGAGTTGTATAAGCAGATTAATGCGGACAGAAATATTGATGCTGCAAAATATCATACATTGGACAAAAAAATATTATACCTAATATCCTTGGAAACAAATCAAAAAAGGTATATTATGCAGGTTAACAGACCGTTGGTAGAAGAGGACCAAAAAGAGCAGTTAAAAAAACGGTTAAACCAAGTACTTTCCCCGCATGATGAATCTCAGCAAATATGCGAAATACCATTTGCGGAGAAAAAGGATGGTAATTTTGCCTTTGCGGCAGTAGGATATGCAGATGTGATAAAGGGCAGGACTGTATATGAATTGAAATTTGTGTCAGAATTGACACATGAACATTTTTTGCAGTGTGCTTGTTACGTTGTAGCTAAAAAGTTAAAAAAGGGAATCTTGTGGAATACCAGAACTAATGATATGTATGAGATATCAATACCAAATACCAATGCCTTTTTGGATGCAATTACAAAAACAATTACAAAGCATCAATTAGTAAAGTACTTTAAGCCGAAAGGGGATATAACGTGGCAGAAAAATTTGCGGTTATAGACACAGAAACAAATTGGCATAACGAAGTAATGTCTATCGGTGTCGCTATTGCGGAAAACGGAGTGTTTGAGTCGATAGATGAAAAGTATCTCATTATTGACGAGGCTGCAAAAGTCGGAGGAATGTTTTCATATGCTCTTTTAATCAAAGGACAGAATCCGATGATATGTAGAAAATCCAAAGCAATTGAGGCACTAATTGATTATTTGAAGTTAAATAATGTGAAGTCTATTTTTGCGTATAATGCATCCTTTGATTTAAGATGCCTTCCTGAACTGCGTGAATTTGATTGGCATGATATCCTGAGAGTGGCGGCTTATAGGCAATATAATCCTGCAATTCCTTTGGATGCAAAATGTTGCAATACAGGACGATTGAAGAGTGGATATAAGGTTGTGGATATGCTAGTCATGTTTGGGGAGAAGGAGTATTGTGAATTACATAATGCATTGACAGATGCGGTTGATGAATTGCGGATCATGAAATATTTGCAGCATTCGATATATAAATATCCGAAGCTGTAGAAAGGAAGAATATTTTGACTGTGCAAAAGATTTTGTGGGGACATTGGGATATAAACCGTTTAAAGTAACAAATTTAAGTTGAATATTTCGGGCGGAGAGACATTTATAAAATGGAAAGCACATTCCTCAAATGGGCGGGGGGGAAAAATTGGTTTGTAAGAGACCAAATTAACCGGGTCCCGCAACACTATAACAGATATATTGATCCGTTTCTTGGAGGTGGTTCTCTATATTTCTATTTGGAACCTCAACAAGCAATTATCAATGATATTAATGAAGAACTAATAACAACATTTCGAGCAATTAGGGATAACTGGCAGGATGTTGAGAGAAATTTGAAAATACATGCACGTAAACACAGTCAAGAATACTATTATTTGGTGCGCAAGAGAAAGACACAAAAAGATACAACAACTGCTGCCCGTATGATTTATTTAAATAGGACATGCTTTAACGGCATTTATAGAGTAAATACACAAGGAAATTTTAATGTTCCGATTGGAACACATACAAATGTTCTTTTGCCGACAGATGAATTTCAAAAGCGTTCAAATATATTACAAAATGCGCATGTCGTGTGTGAAGATTTTGAGCCAATCATAAACATGGCCAGACATCATGACTTTTTATTTTGTGACCCTCCCTATGCGGTAATTAATGAAGATCACAGATTCGTGGGCTACACTCAACAAACGTTTGATTGGAACGATCAAATTCGGTTAGCGCATGCTCTTGAAAGAGCCAGATTGAGAGGAGTAAAAATCATCATGACTAATGTAAACCATCCTGCAGTTAAGGACTTATATCAAGACACTAATTTTATATTAGAAGAGGTTACACGTTTTAGCAGCATCGCAGGTGGAAAAAAGGGACGGCAACAGTATTCCGAGTTAATAGTGAGTGCTAATATTTAGGGAGGAAAATTATGACAAATTTACAAAAGTTAGTGGAACAGTCAAATTTGCAAAACAATCCTATCATCAAAATTAAAGAATTTATTGATCAACAGAATGAGTTTAAAAGAACGCATTCTGTTGAGAAATGGCGATTTGTCGGATACGTATTGGACATAAGCTATAGTGGAGCAGTGATTATAACAAATGATACATATAAAATTGCGGTGGGGGGAATCCCAAGAGGATCATTTTTAATATTAGTTCCTGCTGACTTTGCAAAAACTCAGCCTCATTTTTCCCTTTTAAGGGTAAAAGGGGTATCTGCAACTCCGCTAACGCAACAGGTACAACAGACCTATTTTGAAATGCATAAACGTTCAATGCCGGAACTGGATCTGTGGACACAGGCCGATTTGCAGTGGGGAGCTTTGCAGTGTGATGTTTTGGGAATGTTTTATGGAAATCCACAGAGTGTTGATAAACTCGTATTTTCAGGGGATGTAAATAATATTGTAAGTGCACATAGATATGAAGTTTATGCGCCTAATGAAAGTTTATTAAACTTAATCGTTAATGGTACTGTTCAGTCAGAATTTCAACAAAACATCGGAACTTTGAGAACGATGGAGTGCATGTTCGGCTTGGAAAAGCAGGATTCTGATAATATTCCAGTAAATATCTCTATGAAGGATTTTATGGGATGTAGAACTGCCATGTTTGGTAAAACGCGTCTTGGAAAATCTAATGTGGTAAAGTTAATTGCGCAGGGAATGATAGACGCGACAAAAGAGCAAAGAAATGTTGGACAGCTTATATTTGATATAAATGGCGAATACGCTAATGACAGTGATCAGGATAAAGTATCTCTTAGATCAGCTAATTCGGTAATATGTGAAGTATATGCTCTGACTCAGAGAGGGGGAACCCCGTCCAAACAACTCAAGTTAAACTTTTATGAAAATCCAAGTTCGTGTAAAGATATTATAGGTACATTTCTTAATAAGGATAAAAGAGAGTCAGTTTATATAACAGATTTTGCAAGTGTAACGCTTCCGACAGAAGAAGAAATAGAAGAAATGGAAATGGGAGATAAAATCCGTGCAATTAGAAGAATACAAATGTACTGGTCAGTATTATATGAAGCAAATTTTTCGGTTGATGAAAAAAAACTTAAAAATTTGAAATGGATGCGTGCAGGAAAGACCAGTGCGCTAGCCCCCCATTATGGTGACAAAATACGAGAAAAGGTATATGGAGAAAATGTCCCGGCACAACCGTCGTCATTGGCAGAAATATCAAGGGAGTTTGAAGCCTTTATTCTATATTATAGAAGAAATGGGAAGAAATTGACGGATGACAAGGGGAAGGATGTTTTTTCCAAGGATGATATATCCATATTAAATTTTTTGTATCCCGAGTCTGGCAAGGGGCCGATCATGTTGTCCAAATATAAAATATACCATTCCTCGGTCGCAGGTGACTTTGTTACAGAAATAATTGACTATCTCTATCAGGGAAAAACGGTTATTTTAGATTTAGGAAATGCGAGTGATGAGATTAGAAAATATTTTTCAGATTTATTATCCCGAGCTGTGTTTAACAAACAAGAGTTAGAATTTGTGAATAATAATTTGGGTGATAGATACATTCAATTATACTTCGAGGAAGCACATAATTTGTTTCCACCTCAGACCAAAGATAATCAGGATGTGTATTCCAGATTTGCCAAAGAAGGTGCTAAGTTTCATATAGGTATGGTTTATTCAACACAGTCGCCATCAACAATCAGTAAAGAATTACTGGTACAGACAGAAAATTTCTTTGTAGGGCACTTATCATCTTCTGATGAGACTAAGGCTCTCACTAGAATGCAAGTTGCGTTTGAGGGAGTGGAGGAGGATATACTGCGAACAAGAACTCCGGGATTTATGAGAATGTTGACATTATCAAATAGATTTGTTATTCCAATTCAGGCAAATTTGTATAGTCCACAGAAAGGATGATAATATGGCATATGCATCTGATGGGAGATTACCTTTTGAGAAAGCGTCAAAGTTGGGGCATCTGAAAGTGATTGAGAGTGAATGGGTCAAGGCTCTTATTAAGGATTTTGAAACTTTTGACGTTGCAGAGAAAGAAAACTATAACAATCAAATTTGGAAGGGATTTGATTGTCACAGTGCAGAGCCGCTAAAGCACATTTGGGTTTCTGATGGGTCGTATGTTAGTGTGGTGGAGAATAGAAAGGAATTAGCATTTGTAAAAACAGCGCTTATGACCATTGAACAAAGCAAAATAGAGGCAATAAATAAAGACTACCCTCATCCCATTCTTATGCGAAATATTATGACAGAAAGTGCTTTGTTCCATGCCACAGTTTTTCCACTTAAGAATTTGAAAAGTTCAAAGGGAAATATATATAATACCGTCAGACATATTATATTTGACTCGATTAAGGAGGATGAGGATGGATTATACTTTGAAACTCTAAAATGGATAACATATAAAAAGTGGAATGGGCAGAATGAAAACTCGCCTAGTTTTGAATGTCCTCATTGTGGCAAAAAAATAGAAGGGGGATTGGAACATAATCTTGACAACTCAATATGTCCACATTGTAGAAACGAAGTTCTCCTCACTGATATGATAGGGTTTCATTTGGATATGAATGATGATAGCGCACCGATTGCCGTTGCCTCCTCCTATATGCTTATTATGGAACTTCTGATGCTATTTACTGTCATTAGGCTACATTGGACTAATAAAGATAAAAAGATTGTTTCGGAAACATTATATATTAAAGACGGTCCGATGGCACTGGGACGACAGTATTCTAAATTAGTGCCATTGATTAGAGAGTTTTTGCAGTTTGCAAAAGATAATAACAGGTTAATACACATTATAGGATGTGAAAAATCGGGGGCTTATTTTGATTATTTAAGCATTGTGTCTAATTTCGTAAAGTTAAAAAGTAATGGATTAATGTACGCAGTGCTTAATCATGGATATATAAGGAAAGAAATACAGCGTGCTCCAGATCATGTCAATCCGTATGGCTTAAGAACTAATTGGGGAGAAAAAGTGTTTGTTGTTATAGATGAAAACACTCATATGGTGTTAAATATGACAACCGGAGAATATAGGCCAGATGATTCGTTTCCAGCAGATAACGATATTATAGGATTAAAGCGAATTTTGTCTACACTGCCATCTTTAGTTAGTCGAAAATATGAAGGAGCACTTTATCCGATAGAATTAGCAAATGGTATAGCGTCCATGTCTAATTATCCATCTGCTAAAATATTACAAGATTTTGTTAGGGACTCTTTAGTATAAGGCTTGAATAGTGTTTATATCATATCTCTACAAGTGTATTTGACGATGACAGTTGATACATTTGTATAATTATTGTGGAGGTACTTTGTGCGCAATCTGCCATTAACCCTTGAGTATTACAACCAAAACGCCCACTCCTTCGCCGCCTCAACCGTCTCTGTGGACTTCACCGCCACCCAGGTCCGCTTCATGGCCCATCTCCCCCAAGGCGGTTCCATCCTGGATTTCGGCTGCGGCTCCGGGCGTGACACAAAACACTTCCTGGCCCAGGGCTTTCAAGTGACGGCAACGGACGGTTCAAAAGAACTCTGCAAATTTGCCAGCCAATATACAGGCATTGCCGTAAAGCAGATGCTATTCCAGGAACTGGACGCAGTGGAGCAATATGATGGAATCTGGGCCTGCTCCTCTATACTGCATCTGCCTTTGGATGAATTAGTCCTTGTGCTGGGAAAAATGGCAAAGGCCCTAACTCCCCGAGGTATAATCTACACATCTTTCAAATACGGCAATTTTGCAGGAGAGAGGAACGGTCGATATTTCACAGACATGACAGAAGATTCTTTTGCGGCTTTGATGCAAAACATCACATTACTTGAGATAGAGGAACAATGGATTACATCAGATATACGGCCCGGGCGAGGTGAAGAAAAATGGCTCAATATAATTCTGCGGAAAAAATAAAAGTTTCGGACAGACAAATGGATCGCGTAAAAGCCGATGGCCTGATCATAGAATTGACCGATGTAATGACCGGGGGCAGAGATCAGCAGCGCTATTTGTTATATCAGCTGCGAGAAAGCCTCAAAAAGGCAGACAGGGTAGATATAATTGTTTCTTTTCTGATGGAGTCCGGAGTTCGGATGATCCTTAAAGACCTCAAAACTGCTTTAGATCGAGGTGTACAAATAAGGATCCTCACAGGAAACTATCTTGGAATCACTCAGCCATCGGCGCTTTACCTGATTAAGAAGGAATTGGGAAACCGGGTAGATTTGCGGTTTTACAGCGACAAACAGCGTTCTTTCCATCCTAAGTCATATATATTTCACGGTAAAGACTTGAGCGAAATATATATTGGTTCCTCCAATGTTTCTCGAAGTGCCTTGACTTCGGGAATTGAGTGGAATTATCGTTTTACCAGTGAGGCAGACCCAAAGAATTTCCAACTGTTTTACGACACCTTTGAGGATTTGTTTTTCAATCATTCCATTATCATAGACGATGGGGAACTTCGCCGATATTCCAAGAATTGGCACAAGCCTGCGGTATACAGGGATATGAGCCGATACGACAGCCATGAGGAGGAAATAGAAACCAGAATTGAACCCCTGTTCCAGCCCAGAGGCGCACAGATTGAGGCATTGTATGCTCTGGAGGACAGCAGGGCGGAGGGAGCCACAAAGGGGTTGGTTCAGGCGGCAACAGGCATTGGCAAAACCTATCTTGCGGCGTTTGACTCCGCAAAATATCAGAGGGTATTGTTTGTTGCCCATCGGGAGGAAATCTTAAAGCAGGCGGCGGCTTCCTTTCAAAACGTGCGACATTCCATGGACTACGGTTTTTTTGACGGCAAGCATAAGGACAGAGACAAGTCGGTTATCTTTGCCTCTGTAGCGACTTTGGGCAGATCGGAATATTTGGGAGAGGAATTCTTTTCCAGAGATTATTTTGATTATGTGGTTATTGATGAGTTCCACCATGCTGTCAATGATCAATACAAAAGAATCGTGGAGTATTTTAGGCCCAAGTTCCTGCTGGGATTGACAGCAACACCGGAGCGGATGGATGGCAAAAATATTTATGAAATCTGTGACTATAATGTGCCCTATGAGATTTCGCTGAAAGACGCAATTAATAGAGGTATGCTGGTACCGTTCCGTTACTACGGTATCTACGATGAGACAGATTACTCCGGCTTGCATTTGGTAAAGGGACGCTATGACCAGAAACAGCTGACAGATGTTTACAAAGACAATGCCCGGCGATATGACTTGATATATAAACATTACAGAAAGTATCGTTCCCGGCGTGCCTTGGGTTTTTGCTGTTCGAGACAGCATGCGGAGAAGATGGCAGAGGAATTTTGCAGACGAGGTATTCCATCTGTTGCGGTGTACAGTAATGCAGAGGGGGAATTTTCCGAAGACCGGGAAAAAGCTGTCCGGCAACTGCAAAACCAGAAAATACGGGTTATTTTTTCCGTGGACATGTTTAATGAGGGAGTGGATATTGCTTCTCTTGATATGGTGATGTTCCTGCGGCCCACAGAATCTCCCACAGTTTTCTTGCAGCAGCTGGGCCGTGGACTTCGAACATGCAAGGGCAAAGAATACCTAAATGTGCTGGATTTTATTGGAAATTATGAGAAAGCAGGCAGAGTGGTAACTCTGCTGGGAGGAGCAAATAATTCTGTCTCGCAGGAAAAAGGTGGTCGTGATGAGATAGAATACCCGGACGATTGCATCGTGGATTTTGATATGCGCCTGATTGAATTGTTTCAGGAACTTGAAAAGAAATCTTTGACCATGAAGCAGCGAATTTGTCAGGAATATAGACGGATAAAGGAGTTGCTGGAGGGAAAGGTGCCCACCCGGATGGAATTGTTCACACATATGGAGGATGAGATTTACCAGTACTGCATGAAGCATACCAAAGATAACCCTTTCCGCAGATATCTGGAATTTCTTCATGAAATGCAAGATCTTTCACCGGAGGAAGAGTTGCTTTGGACTGGTATTGGGAAGGAATTCATCTCCTTAATAGAGACTATGGAGATGCAGAAGGTCTATAAGATACCCATTCTCTACAGTTTTTATAACAAAGGAAGGGTCAGACTGGCAGTAACGGATCAGGAAGTACTTGACAGTTGGAAAGAATTTTTTAATACAGGGACTAATTGGAAAGATTTTGACTCTGATATAACCTATGAAGCCTATAGGAACATGACCGACCGACGGCATCTAAGCAAGGCTAAATCCATGCCCATCCGATTTCTGAAAGCCTCTGGCAAGGGTTTCTTCGTAGAAAAGGAGGGTTTTGCTCTGGCCCTGCGTGAAGAGTTACAAAGCTGTATCCAAAACGAAGCATTAAAACTACATATGAAAGATATTCTGGAGTATAGAACAATGGAATATTATCGGAAGAGATATACAAAAAATAATTTTGGAGATATTGTACCGTGAAAATAATAAAAGCCGCCGCCGTAATCTGTGACTCATTTTCCAACATTCACAAAATATTTGCCACAGCCAGGGGATACGGAGCATTTCAGGGACAAGGGGAATTCCCGGGTGGCAAGATGGAAGAGGGTGGGACATCTCAGCAGGCTCTTGAAAGGATTCATCGACACCATAGAATATGACTACCCGGATTTTCATCTCTCCATGGACTGTTTCTGGTGTGAAATTATTTCGGGACAGTTGACGTTGAAGGAGGCAAAGGAAGCCAGGTGGCTGACCTGGGACATGCTGGACAGTGTGCCAAGGCTGCCTGCGGATATCGTCCTGATCGAAAAAATCATGGCAGCATCTGCACCGGCGAACAGGTGGCAGGCTTTACGAACCTCCGCATCGGTAAATTTGAGGAGGCCATGTTGGTAAGGGATGACCGGGAACTGCGGGAGTTTATGGAAAGGTATGGCATCAGTGAGATACACAGGGAATATTAGGGATTGGATAAAATACCGCCAATATAAAGAAAGGAAATAGTTGTATTTGCTTCAAAATACATCATACAAGAAAGAATAAATGAAAAGGAAACTAAAAATATTTATATACAAGTACATTAATTACGAAGTAATTAATGCAGTCATAGCAGCTTTAACTATTTTGACCGTATGTATTAAAAGCAATATGAACAAAAATCAACAAATCCAAATCATTGATTGGACAATATTTTCTTCTATTGTTTTTGCGTTGCTGATGACAGCTATATCCAAATTAATCCACAATATTTTGATGAATAGACTGGAGGATTCCATCAAACTCACAAATGACTATGACGAACTGACACGAATGTACAAGAATCAAATGGTTTCTTATGATAATTCGTCTGCTTCAAAAAAGAATTTGCGCAAAGTGGAAGAGAGATGTAAAGCAAAAATATACATTCCTATGGTATGCGAACACAAATTGCAACAATGTGTAATTGATATTCAGGATTCAAATGATAGATATGAACTTCCGAACATAATTCGGGAGCATTTTGACGAGTTGTTTCAGATCCATTCGACATCTAAAGTTTATAATAAGCTAAATGTCAGAGTGGATGATTGGACGCTTAATAACAAAAAATTTGTAATGAAAACATCCAGAACAACGTTTTTTGATTCGCTGGTAACGAACCGCGCAATGGACTATCGCTGGAATAATGGGCTTACAGTTCGCGAACAATATGAATTTGGACCGATTTTGCATACTTTAAAGGATTCCCACTTATCTAATCATTTGGGATTTAACGGATTTGTGATATCTTCGGATGGATATATTTTTTTTGTAAAAAGAGGAAACAAGCTATCCATAGGGAAAAGAACCTATTGCAATAGCGTCAGTGCAAGTCTAAATACAAGCTATGCATTAAATGAGTCGGGGCATTTTACAGAAGACGGACTAATAAACAGCATTATATCAGAAATAGATAATGAGTTAAAAATTCCGAGAGAAGGACTGGAAAAGTTTTGCTTTCGGGAACATATAATTGCGGCTTACCGCGATATTGTGGAAGGAGGAAAACCGCAGCTTTTATTTTATGTACATTCAAAATGGAAAAAGGAAGAAATAATAAGTAATTTTAAGATCCAGACAAAGAGAGAAGATAAGAAAAAGGATACAGAATGCCGAGAAGATGGTAGAAAATTTTTATGGATACATAAATCAAAACTGGATCAGATATGCATTTTGCCGGAAAAGATTGTCCATGAAGGAAAATCCTATCGTATGATGCCGGCCGTTGCCGCATCCATAGTTATTTTCATAGAGCATTTAAGGTGGCTTAACCAGAAAGAAAAAAAGGAATCTAAAGGACATTAGTGAGTTGGCCCAATAAGATTAGTGATATCGATTTCATATTTCCATGGAGTAAAAATGAAATACTTAAAACAATTCCTGATCATACTGACAATTTCCTTCGCGGGAGAAATCCTGCACCAGCTGCTGCCCCTGCCGGTTCCTGCCGGCATCTATGGCATTCTGCTCTTGTTCGCCCTGTTAAAAACGGGTATTCTCCCCCTGGCCTCCGTGCGGGAGACGGCATGTTTTCTGGTGGAGATCATGCCCGTCATGTTCATTCCGGCGGCGGTGGGCATCATGGACTCCTGGGGGATTATAGCCCCGTCATGGCTGGAGTATCTGACCATGACGGTGGTTTCTACTGTTATTGTCATGGCGGTGTCCGGCCTGGTGACACAGACGGTTCTGCGGGTACGTTCCCGGGAAGTCCTGCAGGAACCTTTGCAGACACATTCCCAGGAACCCTTGCAGACCAGCATGTACCAGGCGGGGGCGGAACGGAAAGCGCTGCCGGAAGAGGCCAACGCAGATACAGATGCACCTGTCCCGAAAAAGGAGGAGCAGAGCCATGAATGAACTGATCAGGACGTCCGCTTACTGCGGCGTGGTACTTTCCCTGGGTACTTACTTCCTGGGAAGCTGGCTGAAGAAAAAGCTGAAATGGAGATTTCTGAATCCCCTGCTGCTTTCCATCCTGTTTACCGTAGTAGTCCTGTTGGCCGGCGGCGTGGACTATGACAGTTATAATCAGGGGGCTAAATACCTCAGTTACCTGTTGACTCCGGCCACGGTCTGTCTGGCGGTTCCGCTGTATGAGCAGTTCGAAGTGCTGAAAAAGAACTGGCAGGCAGTGCTGGCGGGCATCCTGGCGGGAGTGGGAGCATCCCTGCTGTCCATCCTGGCCATGGCGGTGCTGTTCTCCCTGGGGCACGAGGAATATGTGACATTCCTGCCCAAGTCCATCACTACGGCCATCGGCATGGGCGTTTCGGAGGAACTGGGCGGTTATGTGCCGGTAACAGTGGCGGTCATAATCATCACCGGCGTGCTGGGCAATGTGCTGGCGGAGCCGGTACTGCGGCTGTTTCGCATTCAGGCACCCGTGGCAAAGGGGATTGCGCTGGGCACCGCTTCCCACGCCATCGGGACCACCAAGGCTATGGAGATGGGAGAGGTGGAGGGAGCCATGGGCAGCCTGTCTATCGTGGTCTCCGGGGTGCTGACGGTAGCGGGAGCCTCTTTGTTCGCACTGTTTTGGTAGAGTTCTAACAACCCAGCAGCCGATTCATTTCCCGTACCTCCCGCCTCTGGGAGACAATGATCTCTTCCAGCATGGGCTGCAGCCTGGGGCAGACGCAGTATCGCAGGGCATTTTCCGCCATATAGATGGCGCCCTGATGATGGGGAATCATCTCCCGCATGAAGTTGGCGCTGATATTGTTGTCGGAGCAGGCATTGTTCATTTCAATGTGCATGTTGCGGGTAATCTGCCGGAAGCGGTGCTGGTACAGGCACAGGTCCTGGCTGGAATTGATCAGTTTACAGCAGGGTTCCAGCGCCTCTTTCATTTCATCTATGCCCCTGGCCTGCATGGAGACGATATTTTCCGCCATGATGCGCAGGGGGGCACAGGGATTGTATTTCAAAAGGTTTTTGGACATTTCGATAGCCGCCATATGATGGGGGATCATCTGTACGATGAAATTGTGGGAGAGGCTGTTGTTCAACTCCGCTCCCTCCATTCCTTGGATCATTTCCTCCAGAATTTCGTAGAATCTGGCCAGATAGTTCTTGGTGTCTTCTTCAAATTTGCAGATATTGGTCATATGGTTTCGATTTCCTTTCCAAAAAACAATCTTAAATATATTTCCTGTCAGCCCAAAGGCTGTATCCGGAGGCGGGCCGCCCCATAAAGCCTCTGCTTTAAGATATGCGCGCCGGGAAGATGGGTGCGCATTTATAAAAAAGCGTTATAATTCCATCTGATGCATTTACAAACATAATATTCTGATATATAATACTTGGAGAATCGGTGACAACTACATATAATAAAGTATGAAACGCCAGCAGCCCTGGGGCGAAAGAGCTGAAAACGCCCGTGGACATACAGGGAGCGGCATTGACATTCCGGTTCTCATCGGGAAGCAGATTTCGGAAGATCATTTCCAAAACCGCCGCAAGATGATACGGAAAGGGGGACAAAGATGCAGCTGCCGGAGAAGATTCGCACACTGATCCCGGAGGAGACATACAGGCTGGACGAGACAGGCATGTCCGGTTCCTCGGTGCTGCTTTTCAGGGACAGGGTGCTGAAAATACAAAAGCGAAGCAGGGAATCGGAAAATGAACGCCGTATGATGGCATGGCTGCAGGACAGGCTCCCGGTTCCCCGGATGCTGGCTTGGGAAGAGAAGGGGGATACTATTTATCTGTTGATGAGCAGGCTCCCCGGAGACATGGTGTGCGGGGAGGCATACAGGGAGGATCCCGCCGGGCAGGCCCGGCTGATGGCGGAGGGGTTAAAAAGGCTATGGAATGTGGATCTATCCGGCTGCCCGGGGGACTGGCGCCTTGAACATAAGCTGGCCCAGGCCGGGGAGGCAGTGCGAAACGGCCGGGTAAATCTGGACAATGTACAGCCGGACACCTTTGGCGAGGGCGGTTTCAAAGACCCTGCTGCCCTGCTGCAATGGCTCTGGGACAACAGGCCCCGGGAGGAACTGGTTCTGTCCCACGGGGATTACTGCTGTCCCAATGTGTTCCAGCACGAAGGCAGACTCTGCGGCTATATCGACCTGGGCAGAACGGGTATCGCCGATAAATGGTGTGACATAGCCCTGTGCTACCGTGACCTGTCCAACGATTTCGGCGGTCTGTATTATGGCGGCAGGGCCCATGAGGGCTACGATGATATGCTCCTGTTTCGGGAACTTTGCCTGGAACCCGACTGGGAGAAGATACGCTACTATATTTTACTGGACGAGTTGTTTTAGCAGGGGAAGCGCCAAAGCGGTGTACAGCGGCGGTGAAGCGGCCGGGGAAACGCATCGAGTACCTGGCGGATGGCAACAGACCGGTAAAAAGCGGTAAAAGGGATAGGTGGAATGGAGGAACGGAATATGGACAAAATACGAGTGGCAATGCTGCAGATCATGCCCACGGGCACCATGGAAGGGAATCTGGAAAAAGGGCTGGAATATTGCCGGAAGGCCAGTGAACTGGAGGCGGATATTGCCCTGTTTCCGGAGATGTGGAACTGCGGCTATCGGATTCCGGAGGACAGGGAGACGCTGAGTGCCCTGGCTCTCACCCGGAAAAGCCCTTTTTTGGAAAGCTATCGGCAGTTGGCCCGGGAATTGAACATGGCCATAGGCATTACTTACCTGGAGGCCGGCGAGGGCAGAAAGCTGCCCAAAAATTCCATTACTTTGTTTGACCGGCGGGGCCGGGAGGCATATACTTATTCCAAGGTACACACCTGTGATTTCGGGGAGGAATGCCGGATCGGGCAGGGGGAGGATTTCTATGTGGCGGATCTGGATACGGCGAAGGGCAAGGTCAAGGTGGGCAGCATGATCTGCTATGACAGGGAATTTCCGGAGAGCGGCAGGATCCTGATGCTGAAAGGGGCGGAGATCGTGCTGGTGCCCAACGCCTGTCCCCTGGAGCAGAACCGTCTGGCCCAGCTGCGGGCCAGGGCTTATGAGAACATGATGGGCATAGCCACCGTGAACTATCCCCAGGGGCAGCCGGACTGCAACGGCCATTCCAATGCCTTTGACGGCATAGCCTACAATTCGGACGGCAGCGGTTCCAGAGATACTTTGCTTCTGGAGGCGGACGGGACGGAGGGGATTTTCCTGGCAGATTTCCCCATCAGGGAGATGCGGGAGTACCGCCGCCGGGAGGTGCACGGCAATGCCTACAGGAGGCCCAAGAAATACAAGATTCTGCTGGCGGAGGATGTACTGTTTCCTTTTTACAGGCCGGAAGCCAGACGTTAGACAGGAGAAGTAGCGAAGGAACTTCGGCTTTTGGTGCTGTTGCGCAGCGACTGGTTCAGTTAAGAAATGTCAAGAGGAAATTAAAACAGTCTCGGAACGGAGGTGCCCGGAAGAAAATGTCAGCTGGGAATTGTGCAGATGATATTTTCTTCCCCTGTAGGGGCACTGAAGTGCAGAGACGGAACTGGAATGAGAGGAGAAAATTATGAAAAAGAAATTATGTGGTATTCTGGCGGTCTGTCTGGCTGCCGTGACAGTGTTGGCGGGCTGCGGAAAGCAGGGGCAGGGTTCGGAGCCTGTTCCCGGCGGACAAACCCAGGGCGGGGAGAGCACTCCCGGGCAGCAGGAATCCAGCCAGCCCGCTGTTTCGGAGGAATTGCTGTCCGGCAAGCACCATATTAAGATCAACATGAAAGACTATGGCGTCATCGAGGTGGAACTGGATGCGGACCAGGCCCCCATCACCGTGACCAATTTTGTAAACCTGGCGAAGGCCGGCTTCTATGACGGTCTGACTTTCCACCGCATCATCGAAGGTTTCATGATGCAGGGGGGTGATCCTAATGGCAATGGCACCGGGGGATCGGATCAGGAGATCAAGGGGGAATTCAGCGAAAACGGCGTGGACAATTCCCTGTCCCACACCCGGGGAGCCATTTCCATGGCCAGAACCAATATCCCCGACTCCGCCAGTTCCCAGTTCTTTATCATGCATCAGGACGGCACTGCCCTGGACGGCAAGTATGCCTGCTTCGGCTATGTGACCAGCGGCATGGAGATTGTGGATGAAATCTGTGAGAACGCGGTGGAGACGGACGGCATGGTTCCCGCCGAGTACCAGCCGGTGATCGAGAGCATTGAGGTGGTGGATTAGAATACGGACGCTCTGGCGGTACGCATGAAAACGGGGGAGCAGGCTTCTCCCCCGATATGCGGGAAAGAGGAGAGATGAACGCAGTCTACAGGGACATTTTCAAGGCGATTCATGAGGGAAAATGGCTTAGCATCGAATATCGGAACCAGGAAGAGCGGCTGACCAAGTACTGGATCGGCATCCGGGATCTGGATGTCCACAGGGGAATTCTGTTCGTGGACGGCCTGCATCTGGGAAAATATACGGTGGCCGATCTCCGGATCAAGATTGACTCCATCCAGTGTTCCCAGGTGGTGGAGGGTTCTTACTGCCCTGTGAACCAGATGCTGGTGGAGGATATTTATCTAAATCCCCACAAATATAAGACATTGTTTGACAACACGGCCAACTTGAAGATCTTAAGCTATCTGGAGATGTGCAACCGTCTGGATACCACTCCCTATATAGCGGATTTTGAGTTGGTCCGCTATTTGGACCGGGAAAGGCTGGTGGGGGAGGTCTATGAACTCAGCGAGGAGCAGTTTCGGGAGATCGTGAAAAAGTTTCAGTACAAGACCCGCCAGCCGGAGCGCCGGGACGGCTCCCTTCGGCTGCAGCAGCTTGCCATGAACGTGCTGAGCGTCCATTTGCCCAGGGGATTGCATGTGCTGGCCTACCGCAGCCTGAATCTGGACATCAAGAGGCGGGTGCTGCGCCCGGACGAGGAGATCACCGTGTGCACGGAGTTTACGGTGGACGGTTCCACGCAGAGCATCCGCAGATATCTGGACGCGGAGGATTATGAACTGGTACGGGACTTTGCCGGAAACCAGGAGCGGATCAAGGACTGCGTCAATCGGCACACCCGCAGACAGAATGCCCTGGTGGACGATATGCCTTATATCATCGGCCTGGGCATGGACATTGCCCTGGACCTGCACAAGGAATACAAGGCCATTCTGAAACTGTACCGGGAGAACCGGGTTCCCGTGCCCATCAAGGCGTTTTTCGGGGATTTGCTGGAACGCCCCAGGGCCCGGCAGGCCAGCCCCATCGCCCTGATCAACCAGCGGGTCAACATGGACCAGCTGCTGGCCATCAACAATGCCATGAAATACCCGGTGGCCTATATCCAGGGCCCTCCCGGCACGGGTAAAACCAACACCATTCTCAACACCATCATGACGGCCTTCTTCAATGAAAAGACCGTGCTTTTTGCTTCCAACAACAATCATCCCATAGACGGCGTATGTGAGAAACTCACCGGTCTGGAATACCGGGGGAAGCCCATTGCTTTTCCCATCCTGCGGCTGGGCAACCGGGAGGTGGTGCGGGAAGCCATTCTGTATATCCGGGAACTGTACCGGCGCACCCGCTCCGTCTCCGTATTTGAGAGCACGCTGGACCGCAATCGGGACGAACGGAAACAGCGGGCCAGGAAACTCTCGGATCTGTTGAAAAAATATGATGAGGCGCTGGACCTCCAGGAGCGGGGAGAGACCATCCGGCGTCTTTTGGAATACCAGGATGGACAGCAGATGACAGCCCAGATGCTTCCCTTTCAGGCAGACCTGGGAGGCAGGCAGCTTAAACGGATCAAACAGCGTCTGGATACCCTGGGCAAGGTGTCGGAGGAGCAGGCCCTGGCGCTGGTGGACGATGATGTGGAGGAATTGAAAAAATATCTCTATTATACCGGGGCCGGCTATATGAAACGGCTGGACGACAAAGAATTTGAGGAATTACGGAAGATTCTGCAGGAGGAGGATCTGGACAAGGCCACGGAGGCTTTTGCCAAATATCTGGGGGAAAAGAAAAATCTGCTGCGCCTGCAGAAAATTTTTCCCATTATCGCCACCACCTGTATCTCCGCACATCGTCTGGGGGAGCCGGAGCCTTTGTTTGACATGGTGATAATGGATGAGGCCAGCCAGTGCAATATGGCGGTATCCCTGGTGCCCATCCTGCGGGGCAACAATCTGATGCTGGTGGGGGATCCCCAGCAGCTGAGCCCGGTGATCCTGCTGGACGAACTGACGGGGGAAAGGCTGAAAAAGCGCTACTGTGTTACCGAGGAGTATGATTACCGCAGGAATTCCATCTACAAGGTCTATTTGGCCTGCGATGCGGTGAGCGATGAGATCCTGCTGCACAACCACTACCGATGCCATCCCGAAATCATCGGTTTCAACAATAAAAAGTACTACAATTCCCGTCTGCAGATCAAGACCGTCAGCCAGGAACCGGTACCCCTGGAGTATCTGGACATGCAGGACGCCCAGGCGGGCCTGAAGAATACGGCTCCGGCGGAGGCAGAGGCCATCGCCGCCTATGCCGCTGCCCACAGGGAGCGTTCCATCGGTATTATCACCCCTTTTGTGAACCAGAAGCTGCTGATTGAGCAGGCCTTGAAGGAGGCGGGGGTCACGGGTGTGACCTGCGGCACGGTCCACGCCTTCCAGGGGGATGAGAAAGAGGTGATTCTGTTTTCCACGGCTGTCACCGACCAGACCCAGGCGGGTACATATGAATGGCTGAAAAACAACAAGGAATTGATCAATGTGGCCACTTCCCGGGCCAGGGACAAGCTGGTGGTGCTGGGCAGCCAGAAGAATCTGAGCCGCCTGCACCAGGAGGAGGGGCAGGACGATCTGTACGAATTGGTGCAGTATGTGCGCAGCAGCGGAAAGACCGCTGTAACCCCTAAAAAGGCCAATTCCCGGGCTCTGGGGGTCAAGCCTTTCAGCACCGCCACCGAGGAGGCTTTTCTGCGGAATTTAAGCCATGCGCTGAGCAATATCTGGCTGAGCCAGAGCCGGTACGCGGTACATAAGGAAGTGCCCATTTCCCAGGTGTTCCAGAGTAATGATACCTTTGACGATCTGTTTTATACAGGCCGGTTTGACTTTGTGGTCTACGAAAAGCAGGGGGAGCAGGAACTGCCCATGCTGGCCATCGAACTGGACGGCAAGGAGCACTATGAGGACGAGGTGGTGCGCCGCAGGGACGAGAAGAAGAACCGGATCTGCCGGGAGCATCATTTACAGATCATCCGGGTCGAAAACTCTTACGCCCGGCGGTATAACCATATCAAGGACATTCTGCTGGAGTACTTTTCCAAGATGCATTAGTGTGAGAAGAACGGCATTTCTCCGCACAGAATCATGGGGGTTAGAACGGAAAAAGAAAGGAAGCAAAGCATTGCAAAAACAGGAAATACTGAAGAAATATTTTGGCTACAAAGATTTCCGGCCGGGCCAGGAACTGCTCATCGACAGTCTCCTGGCGGGGCGGGACGTGCTGGGCATCATGCCCACCGGGGCGGGCAAATCCATCTGCTATCAGGTACCGGCCCTGCTGCTGCCGGGGATCACGGTGGTAGTCTCTCCCCTGATCTCTCTGATGAAAGATCAGGTTCAGGCCCTGAACCAGGCGGGGGTCCACGCCGCCTATATCAACAGTTCCCTGACGGAAGGCCAGATTCGGAAAGCCATGGAATACGCCGCGACAGGCAGATACAAGATTATCTATGTGGCCCCGGAACGCCTGGAGACCTGGGAATTTACCTGCTTTGCCCGGCAGGCCCGGATCAGTATGGTGGCGGTGGACGAGGCTCACTGTATCTCCCAGTGGGGGCAGGATTTCCGGCCCAGCTATCTGAAAATCGTTTCTTTTGTGAAAAAGCTGGCTCCCCGGCCTGTGATCGGCGCCTTCACCGCCACGGCCACCAGTCAGGTAAAAGACGACATCATCGCCGTGCTGGGACTGGGGAATCCCCAACTCCTGATCAGCGGCTTCGACCGCCGGAACCTCTTTTTCGGCGTGGAAACTCCCAAAAGCAAATTGAGTTATGTACAGCAGTATATAGAGAGTCATCCCGGAGACAGCGGCATCATTTACTGCGCCACCCGCAAGAATGTGGAGAAGGTGCATGAGGCTCTGCTGGCCAGGGGCATTGCCGCAGCCAGGTACCATGCGGGACTGACGGCCCAGGAGCGCAGTGAGAACCAGGAGGATTTTATCTACGACAGAAAACCGGTTATCGTGGCCACCAACGCTTTCGGCATGGGCATCGACAAATCCAATGTGCGCTATGTACTCCATTTCAACATGCCCCAGAGTATGGAAAACTATTACCAGGAGGCGGGCCGGGCAGGCCGTGACGGTGCGGCATCGGAGTGTATTATGCTCTACTCCGGTCAGGACGTGATGGTAAACCAGTATTTGCTGGACAACAAGGCTCCCAACGAGGAATTGGGCCCGGAGGAGAACGCGCTGGTGCGGGAGCGGGACAGCCAGCGGCTGCAGAGCATGGTGGGATATGCCCGCTCCACCAACTGTCTGCGAAAATATATTCTGGAATATTTCGGGGAATACGGTCTGCAGCGCTGTGAGAACTGTTCTGTCTGCCGGGGGGAATATGAGGAGCAGGACTGCACGGAGCAGGCCCGGCAGGTCGTCACCTGCATTCTGGAACTGCGCCAGCGCTACGGCGTTAATGTGGTGGCCGGAACGCTGCACGGGGACAAGCGCTCCAAACTGCTGGCTCTGGGGGCGGACCGCTGCTCCACCTACGGCGTCTTACAGGCCCTGTCCGAGGACCGGATCAAACGGATCATTCGGGAACTGGAGGAACGGGAATATCTGGAGTCCACGCCGGACAAATATGCCGTCCTCAAAGTCTGCGCCAGGGCCCAGGACCTGCTGGAGGGCAGCGATTCCCTGATCCTGCGTTTTGCCAGAGAAGAGGAAGGTGCTGCTGCCAGAACCCGGAAAGCCCGTAAGTCGGATGTGCTGAACAGCAGGGGGCTGGAGCTTTTCGATGTGCTTAAGAAACTGCGGATGGAACTGGCCCGGGAGGGCGGCGTACCTCCTTATATGGTGTTCAGCGACAAGACCCTCACCGATATGTGTATCCGCCTGCCCTTTGACAAGGGAGAGATGCTGCAGGTGGCGGGTGTGGGAGAGAAAAAGTATGAGCGTTATGGCCAGCCGTTTCTGGAGGCGGTGCGGGAATTTACCCGGGGCCGGAAAGAGAAAACCTCTTTCGGAGAACAGGGTATGGACCGTTTTTGTTAAACTGCGGCCTCTATACGCTTATATTCCATCAGCGTGATCTGCCCCGTGTGTGAGGCGGCAAAAGTCACTTCATCCACCCCCACCGGGTTGTGGGCATCCACATAGGGCATGAGGGTGAATGTAATATGTACCGTGGGATTGAGGGCTTGAGGGTCGGACTGCAGCTCTTTCAGGGTTACATAGTACCAGGACACGGTGGGAACTTCTTCTCCCTGCCCGGAGTAATAGGCCCGGCAGGCTTCCTGGATATGGGACAGATAGCTGTTGACCAGGGCCATATCCGACAGGGGCAGCGAAGTCCAGTCCGAAGTATACGGAAAGGCCAGGGCATTGTCCTCCGCCGCCTGGGATTTCCCGATGTTTTTAGTGGTGGGCAGAACGCAGATCACCAGACATGCGATGCCCAATATGGTCCGCAGTTTGATATGTAAGATTCGGTTCATGGGGGCTCCCCCTATGTGGAATTGCTTTTGTGTTATTCTATGCGGCAGCAGGCAGGAGGGTGCATGGCTTATGGGGGTGGAAAGGGCATTGCTGCTTTGTATAAAGATAAAATACCATGATAAGCGGTTAGGCAGGAAAAGAGAGACTTGTAAGAAAAGATTTTAGATGAAATGTGGTCAGGATATGCTATAATTAAGTTGTTAGTCCCTCCAGTGTAAAAGAAGTTCCTTCAGGAGTGGCGCCGGTTAGAATGCAAAGCCATGGAAAGAGACATGTCATGCCATATAAAAAACAGATTATTTTCGGCATCTGCCATGCCATTGTACTAATAATGATATTTTTATCAGGCTGCGGGAAAGAAAAAGAAGAGGACGTGGACGAAAAGGCTTTCGGCGTGGACTTTACGCAGACGCAGGCGATTTCCCGCCCTGAGCAGGTAGTCTGCGGTCGTGAGTGTGTCTGGGCTGTCACGGCTGTAAAGGGCGACTGCATTTACCGATTGGAGTATGCCTCCGGCGAAGCCGCCGCCGTTGAGATTCCGTGGCAGCAGGAGAAAGAGGAAAGCCTGATCAATATCGCACAGAGGGACGGAACACTCTATGCGCAGGTTTATCTGCCGGAGGAAACTGTTTTTGAGATTCGAAAGTATGTGGGAGGGACCTGGCTTAAGGTCACTGCCTTTGAGGCTGTTGATGAGGAGTGGCAAAACCTGGGGAGCGGCCTTTATGTGGACTCCGAAGAAAAAGTTTATCTGGCTGGCCGGGGCAAAGTTACCCGTTTCGGAGAGGAAGGAAAACCGGAGCAGGAGTATCGGCTGGGCGGAGATGCCCGCTTTTTCCTGGAGAATGAAGAAGGCGTCGTGGAATGCGTGGCTGTAACGAAAAAAGGAATTGCCTTATATTGTCTGCAGGAAGATCAGGCGGAGAAACAATGGGACCTGGAGGCCTATACGCTGCGCCCCGTTGGCCTGACTGGTTCAGATGAGGGGCCGTTGTGCCTGGCCACGGAGGAGGAACTGCTGTTTGTCGATGAAGGCAGCGGCAGGTTGTTGGCCCGTTCCGATCTGACAGCCTGTGGGGTTTCCTCTGTTTTGGCGGGGATCTATGACCCGCAGGAGGAAAGCCTGCGGCTCTATGGGAAGGAAAGCGGCGGGAATCTGTGCTATAGTCTGTTGAGTCATCGGGACAACTTCGGGGAACAGCGTGCCGAACTGGTCTATGGAACCATGCGATACATGGGGGTCACGGAGGAAGTACAGGCGGCGATCATGGAATTCAACCGAACCAATGAGGATTATTATATCAAGATTAGGAATTATAATACCATGCGGGGGCCGGAGGATCAGGAGTGGAACTGGTGGGATGATTTGCTCCGGCTTCAGGCGGACATGGCTGGCGGGAATGCGCCGGATCTCATTGAAATGGCGGGACTGGGACGTTATAAGTCCTACGCCGGGAACGGTTATCTGGAGGATCTGACCCCATATCTGGAGCAGTCCCCCTATGGAGATGACCTGATCTGGAACGTGCTGAACGGTTTTAAAGTGAACGGGGGTCTGTATCTTGTGACACCGCATTTTGCGGTGAGCGGTGTTGTAATAAACCCGGAATATGCCGGGATGGCCGAACAATGGAATACCGGGGCGTTGTATGAGATGATTGAGATAAATCAGTGGGAAAAATCTCTTTATATCGGCTCCCGTAATCCGTCGTATTTGTTGGAGTATCTTATGCGCGGCATGTTAAACGACTTTGTGGACTGGGAGAAACGGGAAGCCTCGTTTGAGACGGAGGAATTCTTAAAGATACTGGCGCTGTGCAGGGAGAGCGGGAAATGGGCAGGCACGGACTTGCCTTCAGGGGAATACCGGGAACTGCAGGAAGGCTTGCTGGTGGGCGAGGCTTATCTGTACAGCTATAGCGCCTATTTGAACTATGTAGATGTATTTGGCAGACAATGCAGGGTCTATGGTTTTCCCAACGCTGCCGGGCAAGTATACGGAGTGCATATGCAGAGCGACAGCTGCGCCATCTATGCGGGGAGCCGACACAAAGAAGGAGCCTGGGCCTATATTGAAAGCCTTCTTGGGAAAACGCATCAGATGGGGGGTGGATATGAGTTTCCCATTTGCGGTTCCTGGCTGAAGGCGTTGGAAAAGACGGAGAGAAACGATGTCATAATCGTAAACCATTTGGAAGAGCAACTGACAGAGGCCCAGATCCAGATGATAAATGATGTGATCTACCAAGGCGAGTTTGCGTATATGGAGGTGGATTCCTATATCCGCAGTATTCTGCAGGAAGAGGCGGCGGCTTATTTCGCAGGGGACAAGACCGCAGAGGAGACGGCCCGCGTTATCCAGAGTAAGGTGCAGCTTATTTTAGAGGAATAGGACGGAAGGGCGGACATATGCATGGCGCCCAGGGGCTTGCGTCCCGGGAGGAGAGAGATATGATAAGGGAAAAAGAAGGGATATTCCTGCTGGAAACCAGGCACAGTTCGTACCTGTTTGAGGTCATGGAGACGGGGCATCTGGAGCATCTGTACTATGGAAGAAGGATCCACCCGGGGGACGGGGCGGCGCTGCGGGAAAAGCATGCCTTCGCGCCGGGCAATGGGATCTATTATGACGACAGGCACAGGCATTTCAGCCTGGAGGATGTCAGCTTGGAGATGTCCTCTTATGGAAAGGGGGATATCCGGGAGCCCTTTATAGAAATAGTACATGAGGACGGCAGCTTTACTTCGGATTTTCTCTACGATTCCTTTTCCATTACGGATACAAAGCCGGCGTTTGCCACCCTGCCCGGCTCCTACAGCGAGGACGGAAAGGTGGAGCATCTGCTGGTGACGCTGAAAGACCGGGGATATGACCAGACCCTGGAACTGCATTACTATGTATATCCGGAATGCGATGTGATCACCAGAAGCGCCAGGCTTGTGAACCAAGGGAAACACCCGGTGACGTTGAAGCGCCTTATGAGCCTGCAGTTGGATTTTGCCTCCCGGGATCTGGTGTTTACCACCTTTACCGGCGAGTGGGCCAGAGAGATGAAGCGCACGGACATTCCCATGGGGGCGGGCAGGCATGTGAACGCCTCCTATGCCGGGGTGTCTTCCAGCAGGGCCAATCCCTTTGTGATGCTCTCCGGGGAACACACCACGGAGGACGCGGGGGACTGCTACGGATTCAATCTGGTCTACAGCGGCAATCACTACGAGGCGGTGGAAGTCAGCGGTTTCGGAAAAACCCGTTTGGTGGCGGGGATCAATCCCCAGTCTTTTTCCTGGGAACTGAGCCCGGAAGAAGCCTTTGAGACGCCGGAGGCGGTGATGACCTTTTCCCACCAGGGATTCAATGGCATGAGCGGACATATGCACCGTTTTGTCAGGGAACATATCGTGCGGGGAACCTGGAAGAAAAAGCTGCGGCCCGTACTGCTGAACAGTTGGGAGGCGGCCTACTTTGACATCAACGAGAGGAAGCTGCTGCGCCTGGCCCGGGCAGGAAAAGAGGCGGGGGTGGAACTCTTCGTTATGGACGACGGCTGGTTTGGGGAGCGCAGGGATGATACCCGTTCCCTGGGAGACTGGTATGTGAACGAAAAGAAACTTCCCGGCGGGCTGCGGGGGATCTGTGAGAAGGTGAGAGCCCTGGGGCTGGAGTTCGGCATCTGGGTGGAGCCGGAGATGGTGAATGTGGAGAGCGGGCTGTATCGGGCACATCCGCAGTGGACCCTGGACATCCCCGGCAGGCCCCATTCCGAGGGGCGCAATCAGCGCATTCTGGATCTGGGCAATCCGGAGGTGCAGGCATACATCATCCAGGAGATGAGCAAGGTGTTCTCCTCGGCGGAAATCGGCTATGTGAAATGGGATATGAACCGCATATTTTCGGATGTCTATGCCAAAGATCTGGAACCCCGGGAGCAGGGAAAGGTGTTTCATCGCTATGTGTGCGGCCTGTACCGCTGCATGAAGGAATTGACGGAGCGCTTTCCGGCAATCCTGTTTGAGGGATGCAGTTCGGGAGGCAATCGATTTGACTTGGGGATCCTGGCGTATTTTCCCCAGATCTGGGCCAGCGACAATACCGATGCCCTGTGCCGGGCGGAGATTCAGAACGGCTACAGCTACGGCTATCCCATGTCCACGGTCAGCGCCCATGTGTCCGCCTGCCCCAACCACCAGACCCTGCGGGTCACGCCTTTGGAGACCCGCTTCCATGTGGCGGCCTTCGGCGTCTGCGGCTATGAGTGCAATTTCTGCGATATGGGAAAAGAGGAACTGGCGGCGGTAAAAGCGCAGATCGCTCTCTATAAACAGTGGCGGGAAGTTTTGCAGTTCGGCGATTTTTACCGGGGCAGGAGTTTCGGAACGGGCGGACACAGCGCCATCAGCCCGGGCAGTTCCAATACCATGGAGTGGACCTGTGTGTCTTCGGACCGAAAGAAGGCGGTGGGGATGCTGTTTCAGAAGCTGGTGGTGCCCAACGATTCTTACGCCTGTTACCGGGCCAGGGGACTGGAGGAGGAGCGTTGCTACCATTTCTACAACCGCAGCCTGCAATACAATCTGAAAGCCTTCGGCGGTCTGGTGAATATGATCGCGCCCATTCACATCCGACAGGGCTCCCTGGTGGAAGAGATCGCCTCCAGGCTGGTGAAACTGGAGGGGGAGACGGAGGACTGCCTGGTATATGGGGATGAACTGATGTACCATGGCGTAAAGCTGAAACAGGCCTTCGGATCCGTGGGATACAGCAGTGAAGTGCGAATCTACCAGGATTTCGGTTCCAGAATGTATTTTATGGAGTGTGCGGAACACTAAACCAGCATATTCCCGTAGAGCACACTGCTGCAGGAAAGGACGCTTCGCGGCCCTTCCTGCAGCACCCGGTTTGTGCGCACGAAGGGGGTATGCGGAACTCTAAACAGCATACCCCCGTAGAGCGCACTGCTGCAGGAAAGGACGTTTCGCGGCCCTTCCTGCAGCACCGGGCTGTGCGCGCGAAGGGGGTATGCGGAACTCTATTAGGAGAATGGACATGGATAACGAAAAGCAGACCAAGAAAAATCTGATGTATTTTCCTCTGGGAACAGTGGGGCGGGACGCGGTGTACTGTCTGATCAACAGCTACCTGCTGACCTTTGTATTATTCACGCATTCCCTGGACGGGGCCCAGCTTGCGGCGGTGACGGGGATCATGATCGCGGCCCGGGTGTTTGACGCCCTCAATGATCCCATTATGGGCAATATCATTGAGCGCACCCGGTCCAAATTCGGCAAATTCAAGCCCTGGCTGTTGGCGGGGGGCCTGTCCACCTCGGTGGTGATCTATCTGCTGTTTAATGTCAGGCTGCAGGGATGGAGTTTTGTGTGGTTTTTTGCCCTGTTGTATTTTGGCTTTAGCATTACCTATACCATGAGCGATATCTCTTACTGGGGCATGATCCCGGCCCTGGGCTCCGATGCCAATGCCCGGAACCAGTTTACCTCCAGAGCCACGCTCTTTGCCGGCATCGGCAGCACGCTGGCCGCTATTCTGATTCCTCTTTTTACGGCGGGTTCAGGGGCCATCGGCGGCAGCACGGCGGTGGCCTACGGATGGATTGCTCTGGCGATTGCCATATTGGGGCCGCTGTTTATCCTTTTTCCCCTGCTTGGAGTGCGGGAGCATCGGGAGAGCAGCCTGCCGGCAGAGCGGGAAAAGTTTTCCCTTTTACAGGTATTCCGCACCATCGCCCGCAATGACCAGCTGGTGTGGGTCTCGGTGATCTTTCTGATTCAGCAGGTGGGAAACGGTCTGGTGATCGGAGGAATCGGTTCCACTTACATTTATTTTACCTTTGGCTACAACGGCGGGCTGTATTCTCTGTTTACCACGGTGGGCATGGCGGCCACGGCCTTTCTGATGATTTTTTATCCGGCCATCTCCCGGCGTATCCACAGGAAAAAACTGATGGGTGTCATGGCGGTGATTTCCGTCGCAGGCTATGGAATGATGCTGGGTTCACTGGCGGTTCCGGGAACCGGCATGGGCAGGTTCTGGCTGCTGGTGCTGGGGTATATGCTGTCCAATTTTGGCCAGTACTGCTATTATCTGATCATGATGATTTCCATTATGAACACGGTGGAGTACAATGAATACAAATTCGGCACCAGAGACGAGGGAATTATCACGTCCCTGCGTCCCTTTATCACCAAGATGAGTTCCGCGCTGATCGTGGCCATTACCTCCGCCACATATCTGCTCTTTGGCGTCACCGGCTATACCAATCGGATTTCCGATCTGGAGCAGCAATGCGCCCAGGGGCTGCTCTCCGAGGAAGAGAAACTGGCTCGGATATCCCAGGTGATTTTCGGGGCGGAAGGCGCCCAGGCCGGCGTCACGGCGGGACAGAGCGCGGGGCTGATGATTGCCATGACGGTACTTCCCTGTGCGCTGATGCTGCTTTCTTACTTCTTATATAAAAAGAAGTATCGGCTGGACGAGGAGTTGTATGACAAGATCTGCGGGGAACTGAATCGGAACTGAGGAGGCTGGGATGATGAGTGAACTTTTGGAATTTGCCGACAGAGAGGAATTCAGAAACTGGCTTTCTGAGCACTGCCTGTCAAGCGACGGCGTATGGCTGCTGTTTGGCAAAGCCGGCGGGCCGAAAACAATTAAGGCGGGAGAGGCGCTGGAAGAAGCTCTCTGTTTTGGATGGATAGACGGCCAGATGCAAAGCATGGACGATAAAACCTACAAAAAGTATTTTTCCATGCGCAGGGAGAAGAGCAAATGGTCCGAGAAAAATAAGGCATTGGCCCAAAGTCTTGAAGAGCGGGGGCTGATGACGGATTTCGGCAGAAAGAAAATGGAGGAAGCCAGGAAGAACGGTCAATGGGACGCCCCGAAATCCACGGCGGTAACGGAGGAACAGATTGCCAGGCTTTCCGAACTGCTGCAAGGATATGAGCCTGCCTGCACCAATTTCCGGGCCATGTCCCCGTCGGTAAAGAAAACCTACGCCCGGGCGTATTTTGACGCTAAGACAGACGCCGGGCGGGAAAAACGGATGGCCTGGATGGTGGACCGGCTCAATAAGAACCTGAAACCCATGTAAGAGCGGGGAAGACGATCCAAAATGAAGGCAGCGGACAGAATTGAGGAAAAATATGGGAAAAGCAGCACGGAAGCTGGATTATGACAGCACGTTGGGAGAATTGTACCGCAGTCCGGTGGGGCATGACGCCCTGGCCCGGGTATTGCTGCAGCTGGGGCTGCCGGAACGCGCGCTTACCAACCGGGCCGTGTCCGGCCTGAAGTTGCGCACCGTGGCGAAACTGGCGGGGAAGAAGCTGGGGGCAGGATTTTTTGACGCGCTGCTGGAACTGGTGAACGGCGAAAAGGACCAGCCCTGCTCCGCAAAGGGCAGAGTTACGCCCAAGTGGTGGAAAGAGGCGGTCTTTTACCAGATCTATCCCCGCAGTTTCTGCGACAGCAATGGGGACGGGATCGGGGATCTGCAGGGCATAATCGGCAAGCTGGACTACCTGCGGGAACTGGGAGTGGACGCCCTGTGGCTGTCTCCCATCTACGATTCTCCCAATGATGACAACGGTTATGACATCCGGGATTATGACAAAATCATGGAACAATTTGGAACCATGGAGGATTTCATGCAGCTGCTTGACCAGGTACATCGCCGGGGGATGCGGCTGATTATGGATCTGGTAGTAAACCACACCTCCGATGAACACATCTGGTACAGACAGGCCCTGCAGTCCGGCTCCCCCTACCGGGAATACTATTTTTTCCGGGAGGACGACGGCAGCCGCAGGCCGCCCAACAACTGGACTTCTTTCTTTTCCGGCCCGGCCTGGAAGTATGAGGAGGAGACGGACAGTTGGGCGCTGCATTTGTTTTCTCAAAAGCAGATGGACCTAAACTGGGACAATCCCAAAGTGCGGGAAGAGATTATCGCCATGGTGAACCGCTGGCTGGAGCGGGGAGTGGACGGCTTCCGCATGGATGTGATCAATTATATTTCCAAGAGGGAAGGGCTGCCCCAGGGAGATGAGACCATCGGCGGCCTGATGGGATATTACGGCATCGAGCACTATTATTACGGTCCCAGGCTTCATCAGTACCTGCGGGAAATCCGGGAGAGGGCCTTTGCGCCCCACGGGGCTTTTTCCGTGGGAGAGACGCCGGGTCTGGGAATGAAAATGTGCCAGCTTGTGACGGGGGAAGAGCGCGGGGAACTGGATATGGTGTTCTCCTTTGACCACCTGGAGACGCCGGGGCATGTGCGGTTCCAGGACTATGCTTATGATCTGAATTATTTCCGGGATTATATGATAGACTGGATGGAGCATTACGGCAGCAACTGCTGGATGTCCCTCTTTTATAACAACCATGACAATCCCCGGATGATCAGCAAGATCACCAAAGACGCCTCCTGGCATACGGCACTCTCCAAACTTCTGGCGGTGATGCAGCTTACGCTGAAGGGGACGCCCTTTATTTACCAGGGGGATGAGATGGGGCTGGCCAATTACGCTTTTACCTCTATGGAACAGATTACGGATGTGGAGGCAAAGGGGTATTATGCCGAACATATAGGGAAGGAGCCCCGGGAGAAAGTATTTGCGACAGTTCTGGCGGGAACCCGGGAGCATGGGAGAGTACTGCTGCCCTGGAATAAGAAAATGCCCCCTTGGCATGAGGGGCTGCGCCAGGAGCCTAAAGAGGAAGTGCTGTTGGCTTACAGAACGCTGCTGCGTCTGCGGCATGGGGAAAAAGCCTTGGTCTACGGAGGATTCAGGGTCCTGTGCCGGAGGAAGAACCGTTTCGTGTATGCCCGGGGACTGGGAAAGCGGGTCTATGTGGTGGACTGCAATCTGGGCAGCAGGCCCTGCCGGCCGTTCAGGCTCAGAGGAAAATGGCAGCTGGTATACGACACGGCGGAAACCGTAAAAGACATGGCGGCGGACAGCGGGGAAATGCTCTGGGGATATGAGGCCCGGATCTGGCGCAGGGCGGACGAAGAGTGAACGGCGCGGGTAATTTTTGAAATATGCGGAACATAAGTTAAAAGAGCACAAAAACAGGAGAAGGAACCAATGAGATTGATGCTGTGTTATATCAGAAAGCATTTGGGCATGTTTCTGGTGGCGGTGGTGTTTCTGGCCATAGAGACCTTTGCGGATCTGCTGCAGCCCACCTTCATGTCCTATATTGTGGACCGGGGCGTCAAAGGGGCAGATGTGGGATTGATCTGGCGGTATGGCCTGATCATGCTGGGAATCACCGCCATGGGGGCGGTGGGAGCGGTGGTGCGCAATACCTATGCCAGCCGGACTTCCCAACTCATCGGCAAGGAGATACGGCTGGCCATCTACGAGAAAGTACAGGCTCTTTCTTATGAGAATATCGACCGGCTGCAGCCTGCTTCCATCATCACCAGGATCACCAATGATGTGACCCAGATGCAGAACTTTATCAACGGCATTATGCGGATCATGTTAAAAGCCCCGGTGACCTGCGTGGGGGCAGTGGCGCTGATTATTTTTCAGATGCCCCGGCTCCTGCCTTTGATGCTGGTAATTCTGGTCTGCGCCGGCCTGCTGATCTACGGCAATATGAAACTGGGCTATCCACGGTTTGACAGGATGCAGAGAAAACTGGACGGGCTGAACCATACCAGCCGGGAATTCCTGAGTGCCATCCGGGTGGTGAAGGCCTTCCGGGCCGAGGAGCAGGAACAGGAGAAATTTCAGGAGGCGTCCCTGCAATTGGCGGAGGCGGGCATCTCTTCCATGCGGGTGATGGCCGTATTCGGCCCCTTGATTAATCTCACGGTGAACGGAGGGATCGTGGTGATGCTGTGGCTCTCCGGGCGGGAGATGGCAGGAGAGATCGGGCAGCTTATGGCCTGTGTCAACTATATGACCCAGGTGCTGTTCGCGCTGGGCATGGTGTCCAATATCCTGAATTCCGCCGTCCGGGCCGTGGCTTCCTCCGCCAGAGTGCAGGAAATCCTGGACGAGACGCCCGCCCAGGCGGAAGTGTCCGCCCGGAAAGAACTGTCCTCCCGGGCTGAGGCGCCGTTCTCCGATGACGGAAAAAGGCGGGAGCCCGGCGGCTCTGTCAGCATCGCCTTCCGGCAGGTTTCCTTTGCCTATGCGGGCACGTCCCGTCCGGCGGTGCAGGAGGCGGATTTTACCGTCCGGGAAGGGGAGACCGTGGGAATCATCGGCCCCACCGGGTCGGGCAAAACCACATTGGTGAACCTGGTTCCCAGATTCTATGACGCCACCCGGGGACAGGTGCTGGTGGAGGGACGGGACGTGACTCTGACCCCCACGGAGCAGCTGCGCGGTTACATAGCCGTAGTGCCTCAGAAGGCGCTGCTTTTCTCCGGTACCATCCTGGAGAACCTGCGCTGGGGAGATAAGGAGGCCACGCCGGAGGAAGTCCGCCGGGCGGCAGAGGCGGCCTGTGCGGAGGAATTTGTGTCCAAACTGCCGGAGGGCTATGACACTCTGCTGGGGCAGGGTGGTGTAAACCTCTCCGGCGGCCAGAAACAACGCCTTTCCATCGCCAGAGCCCTGCTGAAAAAGCCCCGGGTACTGATCCTGGACGATTGTACCAGCGCCCTGGACGCCACCACGGAGGCCAGGGTACTGGCGGGAATCCGGCGGGAGTCCGCAGGTATGACGGTGCTTCTGGTGAGTCAGCGCATCGCCACGGTGATGAAAGCCGATCACATCCTCTGTATGGAGGACGGGCGGGTCTGCGGTTTCGGATCCCATCAGGACTTGATGACAGACTGTGAACCCTACAGGGCCATCTACAATTCCCAGATCGGAGAATAAGGACAAAATCCGAAGAATAAGGATAGAATTTGTTGCGGCAGGAGGAACTGATATGGATAAAAATATGGCGACGCCCCCTTCCCAGCTGGGGCGGGCAAGGGGCGTTCCGGCAGTGAAACCCAAAGATATGAAAGGTACTTTGGTCCGGCTTTGGCAGTTGACCCGGGGCCACAGGAAAGGGCTGGGCTGGGTTCTGATGCTGTCCGGCCTGGCTTCCGGCTCCGCCGTCCTCTCTCCCTACCTCATCGGCAGGGCGGTGAACTGCATTGATGCCGGTGAGCCGGGCCTGGCGCTGCTGGCAGCGCTGGCGGGACTGTATCTGGGAGACTGGCTGATCCGTTTTTTGCAGCAGTTCCTTATGGCGGGCATCGGACAGCGGATGATCTATCATATCCGCACCAGTCTGTTTTCTCATATGGAAAAGCTGCCCCTGTCCTTCTTTGACACCCGGCAGCACGGGGAACTGATGAGCCGCCTTACCAATGATGTGGACAATATCAGCGTCACCATATCGGATTCTCTTACTCAGCTTATGACCTATGGTTTTACCATCATCGGCATCTTCTGTGTCATGCTCTGGATGAGTCCGCTGCTCACCTGTATCGCCCTCTTTGCGGTGCTGCTGATCTTTCTGCTGACCCGGGCGGTGACCAGGCGCACCAAGGTGCTGTTCCGGCAGCAGCAGGCCATCCTGGGCAGACTCAACGGACAGGTGGAAGAGAGCGTATCCGGCATCAGCATGGTCAAGGCTTTTGGCCAGGAGCGGGAGATGGTGGCGAAGTTTGTGGAAAATAACGATGCCTTCTGCCGGGTGGCTACCAAGGCTCAGATTGCTTCCGGCTATCTGATGCCCATGATGAATGTGATCAACAATCTCACCTATGTGCTCATCGCCATAGCCAGCGGTCTGATGGCGCTGGGAGGAAAACTGACCGTAGGCGAGATTTCCAGTTTTCTGCTGTATTCCCGGCAGTTTTCCAGGCCCTTTGTGGATATCGCCAATATATACAACAATTTTCAGACGGCGGTGGCTGGGGCGGAGCGCATTCTGGAGATTCTGGACCAGGACGGGGAGCCGGAGGATGCGCCTGGGGCCAGAAGCGCGGACGGGGTACGGGGAGCCGTGCGTTTCCGGGACGTGACCTTCGGCTATCGGCCGGATCAGCCCATTCTGCGGCATATCAATCTGGAGATCTCCGCGGGGACCCGGGTGGCGGTGGTGGGTCCCACGGGTTCGGGAAAAACCACCCTGATCAATCTGCTGACCCGATTCTATGACGTGCAGGAGGGGGCCATCCTGCTGGACGGCTGTGATCTGCGGCAGTACCGGCTGGGAGAACTGCGCCGGGCCTTTGGGGTGGTGCTTCAGGACACGGCGCTGTTTGGCACTTCTATCCGGGAAAATATCAGTTACGGACACCGGGACGTGCCGCTGGAACAGATACAGGAGGCGGCCCGGGCAGCCGGAGCGGACGGTTTCATCCGCAGGCTGCCCCAGGGCTATGACACGGTGCTGCACCAGGGCGGCGCGGAACTGAGCCAGGGAGAGCGGCAGCTTCTCACCATCGCCAGAGCGGTGCTGAACCGTGCTCCCATCATGATTCTGGACGAGGCCACCAGTTCCGTGGACACCGTGACGGAACAGCATATCCGCCGGGCCATGCTGGACATCACCCGAGGGCGTACTTCTTTTATTATCGCCCATCGTCTGTCCACCATCCGGGATTCCGACCTGATTCTGCTGATCCGGGAAGGCCGGATCGCGGAGCAGGGCACCCACCAGCAGCTCATGGCCCTGGAAGGGGAGTATGCCCGGATGTATCGGACCCAGATGGGGCAGGGGTGAGGGGACAAAAGGGGCTGGAGGGGGGTGGATGGAAAACGCTTTCGTCCCCTTATCTACAGGGATTTGAAAATATTGGAAAAGAGAAAAGTAAAGTTTGACATTCCCCGTGAATGGTGTTATGGTAAAATCAGATGTAATTTCGGATAAAGGAGTAATCGACCATGGGGCAGATCAATAAAGGAAAGATATTCAGGAGGCTGACGACCAATATCGTGACGCTGGCAATGCTCACGATAATTATCATCATATGCATCGTATCCATGCGGTCTGCCATAATGAGGAACTCGGAGAAGCTGGGGAGTAATCTGGTCAAGAATTACTCGGCCACGGAGATGTCCAATCTGGCCACTTTCCAGTCCTTCCTGCATTTGTGTACGGACTATGTGGAGTCCTACGAGGCCCGGGGGGCTACCCTGGAGGAATTGGAAAGCGGACTCTATGTCTTTATGAACGGATTGCTGGAGATGTTCGGGGAAGAGAATATTTCCGTCTACGGCAGGGTTCTGGACGGTACGGCCACTATTTCCTACGGCCTTTCCGTAAGCGATGTGGAGGCTTATGCGGCCCGGCAGCAGGAGTATTACGCAAGTTTCATGCAGGCGGACGGGAAAGTTTATGTATCCCCGGCCTACATGGAGGAGGGCAGCGGCCAGCCTGTGGTTACACTCTTTCAGAGAATTTCTGCCAGCAACAGCTTCCTGGCCATGGATATCCGTTTCTCCGGCTTTGAGGCCAACAATGTGGAGATGGACCTGCCCAATCTGGCCAGCTATTATCTCTGCGACAGCCAGGGGACGCTGTTTTTCTACAAGACGCCGCTCCGGCATACATATGAGGAGTTCCAGGAATTCATGGATTCCCTCCTGGCCAGGATTGACCTGGAGGCAGGGGACGGTGCCCTGGAGCGGATCACAGCCATGGATAACCATGAGCGGAATGTATATTATCATGTGCTGGATAACGGCTGGGTGGCCATTCTCACCATCCCGGAGGCCGAACTGCTGGCGGGTGTAGATACCTTTAACAAGGTCAGTGTGGTGCTGATCCTGGTGGGTCTTGTGGCCGTGGTGGTGATAGGGGTGCGGGATTATAAGAAGGAGCGTCAGGCTCTGCAGCTGATGTCGGAGAAGGAACTCATTGTCAAGAGCAACCGTATCTCCCAGAGCGCCATGGCCAGCACGGCCCTGGCCTACCAGGCTGTCTATTACCTGGATCTGCAGGACTTCAGCTGCCGCATGATTTATCCCATCCAGGGGGACAACGGGCCCGTGGATTACCGTCAGGCTATGGACGAACGCTTTGGAGGGGACCGCGTTGCGGAGGAATCCAGGGAGGATCTGAAGCAGTTCCTGAGCCTGGATTATATGACGAAGGAACTGGCAGGAAAAGAACATATCAATATGAAGTACTGCCAGAAAAAGGCCGATGGCAGCAGCGAGTGGTGCCAGATCACGCTGGTGGCCTGCGAGACGGAGAACGGAAAGCCCCAGGCGGTGACGATGACCATCCGCAGCATAGACGAGATGATCAAAAACGAGGAGAAGCAGAAGGAATTGTTTGCCCTTGCTGCCGAGCGGGCGGAGGCTGCCAATTACGCCAAGTCTGATTTCCTGTCCAAGATGAGCCACGATATCCGTACGCCCATGAACGCCATCATCGGTATGACGGCCATTGCCGGCGCCCATATCGACGACCGGGACAGGGTGGTGGACTGTCTCTCCAAGATCACGGTGGCCAGCCGTCATCTGCTGTCCCTGATCAATGAGGTGCTGGACATGAGCCGCATCGAGAGCGGCAAGGTGGTACTCACGGAGGAGGACTTCAATCTCTCCGAACTGATTGAGAACCTGCTTACCATGGTGAAGCCTCTGATCAAGGAGCACAACCATGATTTGAATGTGAAAATCAACAATATCTCCCATGAGAATGTGTTTGGCGACAGTCTGCGTATCCAGCAGGTGTTTGTCAATATCGTGGGCAACTCGGTAAAATACACTCCGGACGGCGGCAAGATCGACATTACCATTTTCGAGAAGCCCACCAATAAGAAGAAAGTGGGCTGTTACGAGTTTGTATTTGAGGACAACGGCATCGGTATGTCGCCGGAATTTGTGGAAAAGATATTCCATCCTTTTGAGCGGTCCGACGATGAGCGGGCACTGAAGGTTCAGGGCACCGGATTGGGCATGGCCATCACCAAGAACATCGTCAATATGATGAACGGCGATATCAAGGTGGAGAGCAAGCTGGGGGAGGGTTCCAGGTTTACCGTGACCATCTTCCTGAAACTGCAGGAGGAAGATCTGGACTCTGCAGCGGAACTGGCGCAGCTGCCCGTACTGGTGGTGGATGATGATGTGGATGTCTGCGAGAGTACGGCGGGTATTCTGCGGGATATCGGCATGGACAGCGAATGGGTGTCTTCCGGCCAGGAAGCAGTGGACCGGGTGATCGAGAGGCATGAGGCCGGCAACGGTTTCTTTGCCGTGATCGTGGACTGGATGATGCCGGGCATGGACGGCGTGGAGACCACCCGCCGGATCCGCCAAAGTGTGGGGGAGGACATTCCGATTATCGTATTTTCCTCCTATGACTGGACGGAGATCGAGGCCCAGGCCAGAGAGGCCGGGGTGGATACCTTCATCGCGAAGCCGCTGTTTAAATCCAGGCTGATCTCGGTGTTCAAAGAGATTGTAAACGGCGACAAAGAGGAAGAGACCAAGGATGTGCTGGCGGATATCGCGGAGATGGACTACTCCGGCAAGCGGGTGCTTCTGGTGGAGGATAATGAACTGAACCGGGAGATTGCCCAGGAGATTCTGGGCATGACGGGACTGCAGATCGAGACCGCCGAGAACGGCAGGATCGCTCTGGACATGGTGACAGCTTCCGCAGACGGGTATTATGACCTGGTATTTATGGATATCCAGATGCCCGTTATGAACGGTTATGACGCGGCCCGGGGAATCCGGGGGCTGGGACGCGGCTATACGGATCAGCTGCCCATTATCGCCATGACTGCCAACGCGTTCGCGGAGGATGTGGTGATGGCCAAAGACGTGGGCATGAACGAGCATATTGCCAAGCCGCTGGATATGGAGAAGCTGGAGGCCATTTTGAAGAACTGGCTGTGACGCAGCGGAATTCCGACAGGGAAAGGAAATCGGGGATTATATGAGCAGAGAGACGCTTCTTCAGGAAAGCAAGACGATGATTGACGACCTGCTCCAGGCGGCCAACGGCCTGATCGAGATGGCCAACGGCGAGTTGGTGGACCTGGGCGAGGAGCCGGTGGAGGTTCAGGTGCTGGAACGGCAGCCGGAGCAGGATCCCGGGATTGATCTGGCGGAACTGGAGGCCCAGGGGCTGTACGAGGCCCAGCTGCAGGAGGTGGAACTGGGCCTTAAGGATAATCTGCCGGTACAACTGTATGCTCAGAACTGCTACAACTGGATGCAGATGAAAGAGATCCGGCTGGGGATGCTGGCCAAAGTGGACGTCAAGTGGTACACCAACCCCCTGTATAACGCGGAGCAGATGCATCAGATCCGGCTGGGCCTGGAATACGGCCTGGACGTGTCGGGTTATGCCCGGCTGATCTACACTGTGTCGGACATGTACAAGAGGCGTCATGTGCTGATGGAGGAGAAGTACAGGAGCGGCGGAGGCGGGCAGGAACGGATCATTCTGGACGACTTTACCCGTATCCAGCTTCGGCTCAGTGCGGATCTGATGGAGGCGTGGATCACGCTGCCCAAAACGGACGGGCGCAGTTATACCATAGCGGAACTGCGCCGTCTGTTGAAAAAGTACGAAGTGCGTCACGGCATCCAGGCGGAGGGTCTGCGCCAGGCCACCATAGAGGATGCCAGGGGCAATGAGATCCTGATTGCCCGGGGAGTACCCGCCATGCCGGGAAGGGACGGCCATTATGAGCTGTTCTTTAATCGGGAACTGCCGGATGCTCCGGAACTTCTGGCGGACGGCAGCGTGGACTATACCCATGTGATCGTAGCGGATACTGCCCTGCCGGGACAGAAGCTGGCCCAGTACCGTCCTGCGGGCAGAGGGAAGCCGGGCATGACGGTGACGGGCATTGCCATTGACGGCGCCAGAGGCAAGGAACTGCCTCCCCTGACCGGCAGCGGCATTGTGGCGGACCACGAAAACCGAATCTATTCCGCAGCCATCAAGGGCTATGTGACCTATGACCGGGAGAGCAGCAAATTGAACGTGATGCAGACCTATCTGGTGAACGGGGACGTGAACAGTTACACCGGCAGCGTGGTTTATGACGGGACCATCCATGTCAGCGGTTCCGTCAGCGGTAAGGCCCGGATCTGTGCCACAGGCGATGTGATCGTGGACGGATTTGTCAGCGGCGGCACCATCGAGGCAGGGTACAATGTGATTCTCCGGGGAGGCGTTAACGCTGCGGAACAGGGCAGCATAAAGGCCGGCGGCCAGATCATGGGCAAGTTCTTTGAACGGGCTAATCTGGTGGCGGGCGGTGATATTGAGGGGAATTACTTCCTGGACTGCAATGTGCGCTCCGAGGGGAAGGTGGTGGCCAAGGGCGGCAAGAGCCGGATCATGGGCGGCGAAATGACGGCCAGTGCCGGTGTGGAGGCCAAGATCGTGGGCAACTACGGCAGCACCAAGACGGTGGTAGTGGTGGCCAATCTGTATGAACTGACGGAGCAGCTGCAGGATATTAAGGAGCGGCAGAAGAAGGTGGCTTCCGAGCAGGAGAAACTGGCGGAAGGCAGGGAAAAGCTGGAAAAACTCATAGCGGAAGGCGCTGTGAGCGACCAGCGGATTTACCAGAAGATTTTGCAGGCGGCCGCAGTGAAACAGAACGAGTGGACGCTGCTGGAACAGAGGATGGAACATCTGAAAACCGTGAAGAAAAATGCCATGCTGGCAAGCGTGAATGTGCTCAAGGAATTGCGCCCCGGGACTTTTATCACCATCAACGGCGTGACAAAGATGATCACCGAGGCGTCTCCGGGGGGCACGCTGACGGAGAAAGTTCTGCTGGATAAGAAAAAATGATGAGGTGTATCAATGGAGGAGAGGAATATCATATTGATTGCGGGCGGGAACGAGGAGAACCGCAGATTGCTGGGAGAGCCTCTGTCCAACGCCTATGACATTATAGAGGCGGGGGACGGCAAGCAGGTGCTGGCCGAGATCCAGAGGCGCAAGGGAGAACTGGCGGCCGTGCTGTTGGACTGGGATATGCCTCTGGTGGGGGCCTACCAGATTCTGCAGGTGATGCAGTCCAAGGGTATGACGGAACATATTCTGGCGTTTGTCACCACGGTGGAGCCGGATCCGGATATCGACAGCAAAGTCTACAGCCTGGGGGCGGTGTCCGTGCTGTGCAAGCCCTACGGAGAGGCCATGATCCGCAGGCAGGTTCTGAACCGTCTGGAGGACGCCGCGCAGATTCGAAGTCTTCGGGCGGAGGTGGCGCAAAAGGAAAAGCTGGTGCAGGACAGCCTTAAGAAGCTGGACGGATTTTATGACAATCTGCTGGACGCCATCGGTTCCGTGATGGAATATCGGATTTCCGAATCGGACCAGCATGTGAAGCGGATTAAGGGCTTTTCACGGATTCTGGCGGTGGCTTATCGAAACGAATTTCCGGACTGCGGCCTGGACGAGGACGAGATCAACCGCATCGTCAGAGGGTCGGTGATCCATGACATCGGCAAGATCGCCGTGCCGGACGCGGTGCTGCTCAACCCGGCTAAACTCACGGAGGATGAACAACAGATCCTGAGAAGCCATACCACCAAGGGAGAGGAGATTATGCAGCAGCTGCGGGAGGTGCAGGACGAGGAACAGTACCGCGTATCCTGCGAGATCTGCCGCTGGCATCACGAACGGCATGACGGCAGAGGGTATCCCGACGGGCTGGAGGGTGACGAGATTCCTCTGTCCGCCCAGATCGTGTCCATCGTGGACGTGTACGACGAACTGGTGTCAGAGCGCATTTTCAAGAAACCCGACGACAAGGAGACCGCGTTCCGCAAGATCATGGACGGCAAGTGCGGGGTTTTTGCCCCTAAACTTCTGCAGTGCTTTGAGGCATCTAAAAAACTTCTGGAATTATTTTCCGACAATAACTGACCGCGCGCCGTGGGTTTGTCCTCTGGAGGACCCACGGCGCTTATTTTATAATTGCCTCTAAAGTATTTTCCCTTTTGTCCGATAAATTTAGTAACAAGAATGAAGGATCATTCTGGAAAGGAGGAGTCGGATATGAGAATAGAGGCGTATAACCAGGTACAGCAGTTATATCAGGCAAAACGCACAGGAAAGGCTCAGAATTCCCCCGCGGCAGCTAAAACGGATAAATTGCAGATCAGCAGTTTCGGCAGGGATATTCAGGTAGCCAAGGCGGCGGTTGCTGCAGCCCCTGATGTTCGCGAGGAGTTAACGGCTCCGATCAAGTCGAAGATACAGGACGGAACCTATGATGTCAGCAATGAGAATTTTGCTGAGAAGCTGATGCAGAAGTACTGGGAAATGAGGTAACTTTCGGTGGCTAGCTTGATGGAGAACCTGATTGCGGTGTTGCAGCAGGAATGTGAGGAGTACAACGGGCTGCTGGAATTATCCGATCGCAAGACGCCCGTTATCGTTGCGGGCGATCTTGATCAATTACAGAAAATCACGGATGAAGAGCAGGAATGGGTAGGCAGGATCGCCCATCTCGAGAAAAAGAGAGCGGAGATCACTGCCGACATTGCTGATGTGCTTAACAAGGATGTTAAAACGATGAAGCTGAGGGATCTGGTGCAGATGCTCTCAGCCCGCCCGGCGGAGCAGAAGCAGCTTTCGGAGGCCTGCGACGGATTGCGGGAGGCAGTGGATCAGGTGCAGGCCGTTAACGAGCGGAACAGGGATCTGATTCAGCACAGTCTGGAATTGGTGGAGTTCGATATGAATATTTTGCAGTCCATGCGGACGGCTCCCCAGACGGCTAATTATAATCGGGAAGCATACAATGCGGGCGCAGCCATGGGGATCGCAAGCCCCGGTTTCGACGCGAAACAATAGTTAAGGCAGAGGTGATGTCATATGTCATTATTTGGTAGTTTATATATAGGAGCATCTGGATTACAGACCAGTCAAAATGCGCTGAATACCACAGCGCATAATCTAACTAATGCGGATACAAAGGGCTATACCCGCCAGCAGGTACAGCAGGCAACCAGGTCCTATGTAACCCTGTCAACCAATCCCCACGCCGTATCCAATTATCAGACCGGCCTGGGAACCTTTTATTCCAACGTAAAACAGGTGAGGAATTATTTTCTGGATAAGACCTTCCGCAAGGAGTCCGGCAGGAGCATGTTCTACCAGGTGTCTACGGAGACCATGGAGGAGATGGAGAGTCTGCTGGGGGAACTGAACAAGGAGGCCTTCCAGACCACCATGGGGGATCTGTGGAGTTCCGTGCAGGAACTTGTTAAGACACCCTCCAGTTCTGTGTGCCAGGGGCTGTTTGTGCAGCGGGCGGAAGAATTTTTGCAGCGTTCGGCTCATATCTATGACAGCCTGTGCGATTACCAGAACAATTTGAATGAAAAGATCCGGCAGAAGGTGAATCTGATCAACAACTACGGAAAACAGATTCTGGAACTGAACGACCGGATTCGAAATATAGAGGTGGGGGGCATAGAACATGCCAACGACCTGCGGGATGTGCGCAACCAGATTCTGGATGAACTGTCGGAGCTGGCGGACATTAATTTTTCGGAGAATATATACGGGGATGTGTCCGTGCAGATCGAGGGCGTAGACTTCGTGAAGGATAACACCTGCTTTGAGATCGGGCTGGACGTGGATGAGACCACCGGTTTTTACACGCCCTTCTGGCCCCTGAACGCCAGGTTCACGGAGCGGGAGGACGGCAGCCGGGATTATGATATCCGGGGAGCGGAGGTGTTTGACCTTACCCTGGAGATCTCCACGGATCTGGACACGGATATCGGCGGCCTGAAGGCCATGTTGTACGCCAGAGGGGATCACCGGGCGGATTATACGGACATTGAGCGGGACTATGACGCCGTGTCCCAGTCCGTTATTATGAACATGCAGGCGGAGTTTGACCAGCTGGTACACAATGTGGCGGTTAAACTCAACAGTATTCTGGCGGGAGCTGCCGGGGTTAAGACCATGGATCTGACGCTGGCAGACGGCACGGTGCTCCGGGGCGTGCAGGCCTGCGAGGACGAACCGGGCGGCTATATGCGCCATGAGGATGGCAGTCCCATCCAACTGTTCGCCAAGGTTACCACGCCGGGTTACCAGAAGGTTACCGCAAAGGTGACTGACGAAAACGGTAATTTAGTCGAAAAGGATTTTTGGGTATATCAGGAGGAACATTTAGGGAGCGCGGATCCCGACAAGAACGATCCCATGCGTCCCGAGACGGTCTACAGTCTGAAGAATCTGCAGATCGACCCGGAACTGAAGGAGTCACCTTCCATTCTGGGCTTTATGAAGGGGACCACCGAGGACAGAGAGACTGCGGAGGCGTTGAGCAATGCTTTCACGGAGAGTATCTATACGCTGAATCCCAATGTGAAAAAGACCTGTACCTTCATGGAGTATTACAACGACCTGGTAAATCAGGTAGCCAACAGCGGTTATGCGTTCCGAAGCGTTCTGGCGAATCAGCAGAACACCGTGGAAGCCACCAGCAATGCCAGAGAGCAGGTCATCGGAGTGTCCTCGGACGAGGAATTGTCCAATATGATCAAGTTCCAGAATGCCTATAATGCCTCCAGCCGGTATATCAATGCCATCAGCGAGATGCTGGAACATGTGATCAGCGCGTTGGGCAGATAGAATCTGTTTCTTAGGGCAGAATGATTTTACCGGGACCTGTGGGGACCGAACAGATGCGGGACATAAATATGGAAAGACGAGGATAAGGAAATGCCTTCACAATTTTTTGGACTTAATATCGCATATACGGGGCTTCTGGCCAGCAACGCGGCCATGAACACCACCGCCAACAACATTGCCAACGTGCAGACCGACGGCTACAGCCGCCAGCGGGTGGTGCAGCAGGCCAGCCAGGCCATCCGGGTGTTTCAGACTTACGGCTGTGCGGGCGCGGGCGTGGAAACATTGGCCATTGAACGCATCAGAGATGAATTCTACGACACAAAATATTGGAATAACAATGCCAACGCTGGTGAGTACGATATCAAGCAGTATTATATGAAGCAGTTTGAGGCGTATTTTGACGATGATGGAAAAAGCACCGGGTTCAAGACCATTTTCGACAAGATGATGATCGGCGGCATGCAGGAATGGAAGAAAGATCCCAGCAGCACCAACGCCAAAAAGCAGTTCATCGGTACGGTGGGCCAGCTTACGGAGTATTTTAACGGGTTGGCGGGTAATCTGCAGAAGATGCAGGCGGACATGAACCAGGAGATCAAGCTGAAGGTGGAAGAAATCAATTCCCTGGCCGGGGAGATTGCCACTCTGAATAAGCAGATCAATGTGGTGGAACTTTCCGGCACCAAGGCCAATGAATTGCGGGACCGCAGAAGCCTGCTGCTGGATCAGCTGTCGCTGATTGTGGACGTGGAGGTGAAGGAATTTCCCATCATGGACGTAAACCAGCCGGACCGGGAGACGGGAGCCCATCGCTTTATCGTGAAGATTGCCGGAGGCCAGACTCTGGTGGACGGCAATGAGTACAACGGATTGGAGTGTGTGGCCAGGACCAGTTATGAGAAGGTCAACCAGACGGATATCGACGGCCTGTATGATGTATACTGGGAGGACGGCCAGAAGTTTAACCTGTACAATCCCTCCATGGGCGGGAACCTGCAGGGACTGGTACAGATGCGGGACGGCAATAACGGCGAGTATTTTAACGGAAAAGTAGAGGAGATCGGGGGCATAGAGCCCGCGGACAGTCCGGACGGAAAGTACCATGACACGGTGACCATCAGTGTGACCCAGGGATATCTGCAGGACCTGAACTTCTCCAATCTCTCCGATCAGGGCGGCATCATTACTTTGGGCAACAGGGATTACTATTATGATTCCTGGACCGCCGAGTACAGCTATGATGACAATGGGAACAAGGTATGCAGCTATACCTTCACTCTTTCCGACAGTTCCAAGAATCCTTCGCGTCTTACCAATGACAGAGTGGGTAAGAATGCCAGCGTGGGGACGGGGCTGAAGTATCAGGGTGTGCCCTATTATATGAATCAGATGAATACCTGGATCCGCACCTTTGCCCAGAAGTTCAACGACACCCTGAAAGAGGGATACAATGCCTACGACAATCTGGGATGCAATCTGCTTACAGGAAACATGGCGGCCAAGGACGGCCAGTTTAATCTGGTGGATGAGTATCGTTACGACACCTTTACTTATGAGGACTACAAGAAAAAGGTGGATCAGCTGATGGCGGGAGGCATGACCGAGGCGGAGGCCAAGAAAGCTGCGGCTCTCAAGGTATCCGACCATGATGACAGCTATTACCGGGTGACGGCCATGAACTTCAATGTGTCGGTGGCCGTGGAGGAGGATCCGGATCTGCTGGCCCACCGCTATGTGAAGGGAGACGGGGCGGAACAGGACGATTTGCTGGATGATTTGAAGTCCATCGCCACCGACAAGGACAAAATGAGTTTCCGGGGAGGTACGGCTTCGGAATTCCTGCAGTGCATACTGGGGGATGTGGCACTGAACGCCAGCCGGGCCTATACTTTCCAGAGAAATTTCAGCGATATCAGTGATATTATTAATACCCAGCGCATGTCCATATCCGGTGTGGACGAGGACGAGGAGGCTGTAAACCTGGTTAAGTATCAGCACGCATACGGTTTATCCTCCAAGATGATCCAGGTGCTGACGGAGGTCTATGACAGACTCATCCTGGAGACCGGGGTGTAGTGTGAGAAGAACTTCTAACCACTCGCAGCAAAGGCTGCTTCGCGAAGAAGTTCTAAGTCTCACACAGGAGAATGCCTAAAATACGGCATTCTTCTCATGGGAGTTAGTGCGAGTTATGGCAGGGCCGGCGCAGCCAAGCGTGCCGGAGGAACGGAAAAGAGGTAAATCTATGAGAATAACCAACAAGATCATGCAGAACAACAATCTGGCGAACATTAACACCAACAAAATATTGCAGGATAAACTCAGTACCCAGATGTCTTCGGAGAAGAAAATCAGCCGTCCCTCCGATGACCCGGTGGTGGCCATCCGTGCTCTTCGTCTGCGGAGCAATGTGACGGAGGTGACCCAGTACTACAGCAAGAACATTCCGGACGCGGACAGCTGGCTGAATGTGACGGAGGAAGCCATTAAAAATCTGGCGGAAGTGATCACCGCCATGCAGAAGCAGTGTACCAAAGGCTCCAACGGCGATTTGAAGACTTCCGACAGGCAGACCATCATCGAGCAGCTTAAAGCCCTGGCGGACGAAGTATACAGCACCGGGGACGCAGACTATGCGGGCCGCTATGTGTTCACCGGCTACCGCACGGATACGCCCCTGAGTTTCCAGGAAGCCACGGAGCAGAAGTACAGCATCACGGAGCAGTTGGATAAGAATGCCATCGGGCAGATTTCCATCATCACCACCCAGGGCGCCGACGGCAGTGATTTGATGGATATGACCACCAACAACTACGGCAATATCAATGTGACTAAGGATGATGTGCAGGAGGTCAAGGCCTATCGGTTCCAGCTTGCCTACGGAAGCTGTGATGATACGGTGCCTGTGTTAAGCTATCAGGAGAGGCAGCCGGACGGCACTTATCTGACCAAAACCATCACCGCAGAGGTTAAGCATGACTACGAGTCTCCTTATCAGGCGGCTGCGGAGGCCACGGGAGAGAAGGCTATCTTTGTACCGGAGACAGGAGAATTGCTGCTGTCCGGGGATGCCTATGACAAACTGATGGCCACCAAGGACGATGTGTCCACCGCAGGGGTCAACGAGGGAGAGATCCAGATCACCTATGAGAAGTCCAAATGGGTCAAGGGTGATCTGCGGCCCGAGCATTATTTCTACTGCAAGGCCGATCCGGGCACGCCCGAGGAGGAAGTTTACAATGAAAGTTACCTGACTTCCAGACTGGAGCGTCAGGATATCGAGTATGATGTGGGATTCAATCAGACCATTCGGATTAATTCCACTGCGGACGAGTGCTTCAAGCACGGCATCGGCAGAGAGGTGGAAGACCTGGTGAACGCCATGCAGGAAGTGGTGGACGCGGAGAAAATCGTGGCGGATATGACTGCTCTGCTGAAGGAGTCCAGCGGAGCCACGGCGGATGCAATTCAAAAGAAACTGGATGTGGCCCAGAAAGCGCTGGATCTGAAAAAAGATAAGGCCCAGAGGATGTTTGAGCACGGCATCACTTCCATGCAGGGCTATCTGGACGACACCAATGTGAGCCTCACCAACGTGGGTACCCGCAGCAGAAAGCTGGAACTGATCGAGAACCGTATGCAGTCCCAGAAAACCACCTTTGAGACCTTGCAGAGTGAGAACGAGGATATTGATATCGCCGAGGTCATCATTCATCTGAGCAGCGCCAAGCTGACTTATGAGGCAGCTCTGATGGCCACCGGCAAGGTGGCGCAGACCAGTCTGCTGCAGTACATTTAGCGTGACCACAGCCTCCTTTATAGGAGGCTGTATAACTCTGGCGATACCAGTATATATAAAAGGAGAAGGGCAATGATAATTGAGACGAAGGCTTTTGGCGAAGTAGAAATTACAGAGGACAAGATCATCACATTCCCGGGCGGCATCATCGGATTTCCCGATCTGAAGAGGTTTACTTTGCTCCACGATGAGGAGAAGGGGGTGTCCGCGGGGATTCGCTGGCTTCAGTCCCTGGAGGAGCCGGGTTTTGCCATGACGGTGATGGATCCCCTGGTGGTGAAAGAGGATTACAATCCTGAGATTGACGATGAACTGCTCTCCGGGATCGGCGAGGTGTCCCCGGATAATCTGCTTGTGCTGGTGACGGTGAGAGTTCCCTCTGACCTGAAGCAGATGAGCGTCAACCTTCAGGGACCCATTGTCATTAATGTAGACGAGCGCAAGGCCTGCCAGATCATCGTGGACGCGGATGTCTATCCGGTGCGGTTCCCCATCTACGAGATCCTGCAGTCCAGAAAGGCAGGTGACTGAAATGCTGGCATTATCCAGAAAGAAGAATGAGGCAATCATTGTCAACAACAACATAGAGATCACGATCCTGGAGGTTAAGGGCGATCAGGTGAAAATCGGCGTTACTGCCCCCAAGGAAGTGCCCATCTACCGCAAGGAGGTTTACGTGCAGATCCAGGAGGCCAACCAGGATTCGGTTAGTGCGGACGGAATGGCGGCGCTGAAGGACTTTTTGGCATAAAAACCGTGGGAGATTTGTGCGGTTTTCATCTTTTTTACCAAAAAAATCTTAATTTTTTTATTGCCGCGTCCGATAAAAGCTATAAGAAACCAATAAGTGTCGTATAAGGATGACGACATGCAGAGACACATGGAGGTGTAATTATGGCAATAGAACCCTTAGGAAGTATTATGAGTGTACAGGCCCAGGGCGTGAACGCTCCCAAGCCGACAGCACAGCCCAAGACGACTGGCGCCGAGACCCAGAGCGGTACCGCTTCGGAGGCGGCCCAGGTGGACGCCACTGTGAACGTGGTGGCGGAGGGGCAGAGCAAAGGCAATGCCAACGGCAACAGCAACGAACAGCAGCAGCCCTCTAACGAGCAGCTCAGGCGCGCCGTGGAGCAGCTGAACAAGAACATGATGGCGCATTCGGAAGCCGTGTTCGGCATGCACGAGGGGACCAACCGGGTGACAATCAAGATTGTGGACAAAGACACCAAGGAGGTACTGAAGGAGTTTCCCCCGGAAAAGACGCTGGATATGATCGCCAAAGTATGGGAGATGGCGGGCATCCTTGTGGATGAGAGAAGATAGGAGGATAAAGATATGGCAATGAGACTTTCCGGACTGATGTCCGGCATGGATACGGAGAGTATTATACAGCAGCTGGTGGAGGCCAAGAAGACCAAGGTGGATAAGACCAAAAAGGCCCAGACCAAGCTGGGGTGGAAGCAGGATGCGTGGAAGAGCCTGAATACCAAGCTGAAGAATCTGCAGACCAAATATCTGAGCAGTATGCGTTTTACATCTGCCTACAGCAAGAAGGTGACCAAGGTGTCCAACCCCAATGCCGTGAGCGTGCTTACCGGCGAGGACGCCATGAACGGTGTGCAGTCCCTGGAGATTAAGAGGCTGGCCAAGACCGGTTATCTCACCGGGGATGTGGTGAAGGCGGCCGACGGGGGCAAGGTAACAGCCCTGACAAAACTCAGTGATCTGGGCATAAGCGGCTCCGGCTCCATCAATATAGCCACGGGCAATACTTCCGTGGATATTCAGGTAGACGGCAATACCACTGTATCAGATGTACTGACCCAGCTGAAAAGCGCGGGCTTGAACGCCAACTTTGACGAGACCAACCAGAGATTCTTTGTGCTGTCCAAGGAGTCCGGCGCTGCCAGCGATTTCAGCATTACGGCCATGGATCAGGGCGGTCTGGGCGCATTAAAAGCCCTGGGACTGCAGGAATCCCTGGATCCCGACAAGGGAGGGGCCACCTGGAAAGAATATGAAACCTATTCCAAGTATTATGTGGCCGGTGACAGGGCGGCAACCCTTGCCAACATGCAGGGGATGATCGACAAAGAGGTACAGTCCAGGACAGACAGTTATCTGGCCAAATATAAGGATCTGGTAGCTTCCAAGGCGGACGCTCAGAAGAAGACAGACGAGATTAATAAGAAGTATGCGGACGCAGGCAAGACGCTGAAGACTGTGGATGAGTACAAGGCGGATCTGGAGGCCAAGGAAAAGGAAATTGCTGAGAAGGAAGAGGCTCTGAAAGCGGAGACCGATCCCGACAAGAAGAGGGCTCTGGAGGAAGAGTTGGTAAACTTGAAGAAGGAAGCCAACGAGATCAGTCTGGAGAAACATGATGCGGAAATGCTTAAGAGTTATGGCGAATCTATTGCAAAGGCCGATGCCGATATGGCTGATATCAAGCAGTATGTGGATATCACGGAAAATGTTGTGGATGGGGAGACCGTTTACAGCGCTGCGGCCACAGCCAAGCTGACGGGGCAGGTGGAGGACCGCTTCTACGACAAGGCAAAGTTTGCGGCCGATGTGGTAGCTGATCCCAGTTTGGTATCCGGCGGTGCTACCAAGGTAAACGGCCAGGATGCGGAGATCTATCTGAACGGTGCAAAATTCACCAGTAACACAAATACCTTTGCCATCAATGGTCTGACGTTCACGGCTTTGAATGAGACTAAGGACGGCGAGCAAATCACAGTGACCACCGAGCAGGATACCGACGGCATCTACGATATGGTGAAGAACTTCCTGAAGGAGTACAACGCCATTATCAATGAGATGGATAAACTGTACAATGCAGATTCTGCCAAGGGATATGAGCCTCTGACCACTGAGGAGAAGAGCGCTCTATCCGAATCGGAGGTGGAGGAGTACGAGAAGAAGATCAAGGATGCTCTGCTGAGAAGGGACGAGAATCTGAGCAGTGTGAGTTCGACGCTGAAACTCGCCATGTCCAGCGGCTTTGAAGTGGGTGGCAAGACCATGTACCTTCACGACTTCGGCATTGAGACTCTGGGATATTTTGAGGCGGCTGACAACGAGAAGTACGCGTATCACATTGCCGGTGACCCGGATGATGCCAATACGGCGGGTAATCCCGACAAGCTTAAGAGTATGATCGCCAACGATCCGGATACGGTAATCAGCTTCTTTACCAAGCTGTCTCAGAATCTGTATGATGAGATGAGCGAAATGTCCAAGTCTGTAAACGGATATCGTTCCTACGGCAGCTTCTTCGACGATAAGAAGATGAAGGCGGACTATGACGACTATACCAGCAAGATCAAGGATCAGGAGCGGAAACTCAACGATTACGAGGATAAGTGGTACAAGAAGTTTGCCGCGATGGAGACTGCCCTGGCCAAAATGCAGAGCAGTGCCAGTGCCGTAACTTCCCTGTTAGGAGGCTGATGACATGGCAATGCCCGATGCTTACGCACATTATAACAACAGCAAGGTACTCACGGCATCCCCGGCGGAATTGACTTTGATGCTCTATGAAGGAGCGATTAAGTTCTGCAATATAGCGATTGTGGCCATAGAGCAGAAGAATGTGCCCAAGGCCCATACAAACATTGTCAAGACCCAGAAGATAATTGACTATCTGCGCCAGACGCTGGATATGAATTACCCGGTGGCCCAGGACTTTGAAAATATTTATGTCTACCTGTCCCGGCGTCTGGTGGAGGCTAACTTAAAAAAGGATAAGGAGGCCTTGGAGGAAGTCAATGGGCATCTGCGCTCGGTCAGGGATACCTGGAAAGAGGTAATGCGGATTAATCAGGTGAAAGGGGCTAACTGATGGAGAGCCAGTTGAGCATTTTGCAGGAGAGCCTGACGGCAAAGCGTCAGGTACTTCTGGAGATACAGGAGTATAACCGAAAGCAGGAGGCAGTCTTTACTGCGGAAGAGGTAGATATGTCCCTCTTTGACGAGGCCATAGAGGAAAAAGGCCGGCTGGTGCAGAAGCTGACCCAGTTGGACGAGGGATTTGAGGCCATGTATGAGAAGCTGGCCAAAGAACTGGAGCACAACAGAGATAAATATGCCGGTCAGATCCGTGTACTGAAGCAGCAGATCAAGGAGATCACGGATCTGGGAGTATCCATACAGGCCCAGGAGGCTCGGAACAAATCCCTGATTGAGAGTTATTTTTCCAGAGAGCGAAGCAATATGCACAGGAGCCTCCAGAATTCTGCCAAGGCTTATAATTTTTACAAAAGCATGTCCAGTTTGAGCGCGGCGGGCAATCAGTCCTCCTACGACAGCAAGCAGTGACAATGCGCAGTATCCCCAATCTATATCGCATTTACCGGGGCTATATAAAATACAAAAATCGCTGAAGTCATATGGCTTCAGCGATTTTCAGTATAACTCAGCGCAAGACTTCTCCCAATGCGGCCAATATATTGTCCATTCCGTTGTCCGGGGAAACAGGATGTTCCTCCAGATAGCCGATGATATAATCCAGCCGGTTGACAGGAACATTGGCGGCTACCAATCCCGCCAGCACCTGCTGCAGCAGGGACAGGCTGACCTGCTGCGGGACTATGCCTTCCACGGCGGCGGGATAGCGCCGGCGGGTCATGTCCACCAGATCGGCAGTAAGCTGGCGGTTCAATATCTGATCGTAGTGCCGCAGGATGGTCTCAGACAGAAGCATTACAATGCATTCCATGGCGGAGATTTCCACATATCCTTCCGGCACGGTCTCCTGCCTTTCCTGCCATTCTCCCTGGAGCCATACCGTGCGCCATTCGGCTGTGGGGAGCGCATCTTCCCGGGCATAGAAATACAGGGGGTATTCCGACCGGATCGGAGCCTCCACTTCCCGTCCGTGGAGCAGAATGCGGTATTCTTTTTCGCCCAGGGTGATATTGTCCCGGAGCTGTATGACGGGAACAATGATCCCCATCCGTTCTCCCAGCTCCAGACGCATCTTGTGAATCAGGGCATAGTTGTTGTTATTTTCCGCTACCAGCATATCCACCAGTCCCATTCCCACCTCCAGCACCAGGACAGGTTTCTGGATTACATTTTCAATCTCCGCCTGTCTCTGCACCGACTCCATATTTCGCTGGGAGAGGGCGGAAGCCTGATGGCTCAGCAGATAGTCCGTGGTGCAGTCCATAAGCTGCGCAATGAAGCGGATCATCTCTGCATCGGGCAGACTGGAGCCGTTTTCCCATTTGGACACTGCCTGGGGCGTGACTCCCAGTTTTTCGGCTATTTTCTGTTGGGTGTAGCCCCGGTCCTGACGGAGCCTTGTAAAGCGTTCTGCAAATTCTGCAAGCATGTTGTACCTCCTCTTTATTGAGTTTGATATTTGTGTCTAATTTAGAATAGCATGAGTCTCAATGGAATACAACCAACTGTTGATAGAATATGTTGACAACTATAAGTTGTGCAATGGAACTGCTTTACCACTGTTCTTGACATAAAAGGTTCTTTGGACGTATAGTATTCATAAGAACTTTGGAAAGGCAGTTTCACATTTGACTGATTCTGCCCGCAGGGAGAGAAGAAGCGTATGGCGTTGGAGGAGCAGGGAATAAAGGACCGAGAGCCGAATGGATGGAGCAGGCTGATCCCGGTGGGAGTGGCAGTTGTTTTGATCATGGTCATATTGGCAGTGATGGCTCTGGGGCACAAGAAGGGTGAAGAGGGCGGCAGGACAGAGGAAAGTGGTATAATCCAGGTCCCGGACAGCAGTTCGGAAAGCGCTGGAGGCAGTGGGGAGCAGAACCGTGGGGACAACAGAGCAGACAACAGCGGAGAGAATATTGCGGACAGTGAAGAAAAGGATCCCCAGAATCCGGCAGGGCAGGAACTTGGCAGTCAGGTGGATGTAGCCCAACTGCTGGTATCCCAGCGGGTACAGGAGGAGCAGCGTATCACCTTGGGCATCGACGTATCCCGATACCAGGGAACCATAGACTGGAGCCAGGTGGCAGGGACGGGGATTGATTTTGCCATGATCCGGGTGGGCTACCGCAGTCCGGAGGAGGACAGAGGGATCTATGCCGACACCAATGCCCGTTACAATATGCAGGAAGCCCAGGCAGCGGGGATCCAGTTGGGTGTATATTTCTTCTCCACCGCTGCCACGGAGGAAGAGGCCCGGGAAGAAGCCCTGTGGGTGGCAGATTACATTTCCCGGTATCGGATTACCTATCCTGTGGCCTTTGACTGCGAGGGATACGAACAGGAAGGCAGTGTGCTTTATGATCTGAGTAAGGAGCAGCGGACGGATATTGCCATTGCCTTTATGCAGGAGATTTACACCCAGGGATATACCCCCATGTTCTATGGATCCAGCTATGCCATGACAGGCAGCAATCATTGGGATATGGACAGGATCGAAACGTCTTATAAGGTGTGGGTATCCCAGTATCCGGCCTTGCCCTATCCGCAGACAGAACGGTCAGCTTACGGGGGAATCCATGCCATGTGGCAGTATACCAACCAGGGAAGCCTGCCGGGAATTTCTCAGCCTGTGGACGTGAATGTGGCGTATTTCGGTTATGAGGAGGCGGCGGATGCGGTGAACGGACAGGCCCCGGACCAGGCTTATGCCGATGCGGAGGCTTTGCACCGTTTTGCGGAGGTGGATGAGACCGTGACTTCCAAGGACGCTACCAATCTGCGGAATATCCCAAGCCAGGGACAGGACAGCACGGTGCTTTGGACTCTGAGAAACGGGGAGACAGCCCGGCGCACAGGGGTGAGTGACAGCGGTTGGTCCAGGCTGGAGTATCAGGGTCAGCTTTGTTATGCGGTGTCCAGTCTGCTGACCACGGATCTGACCTATCGTCCGGCGGGGGCAGGAGACATGGCGGGATCGGAAGATATGTCAGAGTCGGGGGCTGCGCCGGATTCGGAGGACGGGATCAGGACCAGATTTACCGACTGCTATGAACTGATGACAGCCAAGATAGAGACCAATCTGCGGGCACTGCCCAGCGTGACCAACCCGGAAGCGGTGGTGGTGGTCACCATCCGTTATGGGGATGTGGTGACACGTACGGGAATTAATGCGGAACTGGGATGGTCCCGGGTGGAATATGGAGGACAGGTGCTGTACTGCGTGAGCAGTTATCTCACGCCCGCTCCGGCCCAGGAAGGACAGGAGGAATAGAAGCTATGGCAGGTAATTTGACTACGCTGTGCTATATCGAAAAAGACGGTGCCTATCTGATGCTGCACCGGGTAAAGAAAGAGCAGGATATCAATAAAGACAAGTGGGTCGGTGTGGGCGGACATTTTGAATCGGGGGAGTCCCCGGAAGAATGCCTGCTGCGGGAAGTGGAGGAAGAGACCGGACTGTTTCTGACGGAGTATCGGCTCCGGGGAGTGGTCACATTTATCGCGGACACTGTCCCCGGGGAATATATGTTTTTGTATACGGCCACAGGCTATACGGGAAATCTTCAGACCTGCGATGAAGGGGACCTGGAGTGGGTGGCCAGGGAGAAAGTGCCGGAATTGCCCATCTGGGAGGGGGACAGGATCTTTTTCCGGCTATTGGAAGAGCGGCAGGATTTTTTCTCCCTGAAGCTGCGGTATGAGGGGGATACCCTGGTGGAGGCGGTGCTGGATGGAAACGAGAAAATGGTCTGAGGAACCGGATGGTGTAAACTGTCGGCCAGAGTGGGCCGGAGGCGGGTATGCCTTTTGTGAAGAGGTACTGTCCGGCGTCACTGCGGCGGCTGGCCAGATCCTGGGCCAGGCCCTGACGGGAGTATATCTGCATGGCTCTCTTGCCATGGGATGTTTTAATCCGGATGGAAGCGATATAGATCTGATCCTGGTGATAAACCGGGAGATGACGGACCGAGAGAAAAGGCTTTTTATGGAAGAAGTGGTGAAGTGGAACTGCCGGGCGCCCCAAAAGGGGCTGGAACTCAGCGTGGTAAAGGAAGAGTTTTGCCGGAATTTTGTCTATCCCACCCCCTTTGAACTGCATTTTTCCCCTGTGCATCTGAAATGGTGGCAGGAGGATCCGATGGGATATATCCGGGGGATGAAAGGTACGGACCCGGATCTGGCGGCCCATTTTACCATTTTACGGAAATATGGGATTACCCTGGCGGGAGCGGCTGTGGAGGAAGTGTTCGGGGAAGTTCCCCGGGAGGCGTATCTGGACAGCATCCGGCGGGATGTGGAGAATGCCTTGGAGGATGTGTGTAAGGAGCCCGTGTATATCATTTTGAATCTGTGCCGCGTGGCCGCCTTTGTCCGGGAAGAAAGAATCCTCTCAAAAGCGGCAGGCGGAGAATGGGGACTGAGCCGGCTGCCTGAGAAGTATCATAAAATAATCCGGGACGCGCTGGCGGCATACCAATGGGATGAGGCAAAGGTATTTGACCCGATTTTGGCCCGGGAATTCTGCCGGGAAGTTTTGACACTGATCCACTCCGATGGAGAAAGATATTCCTAAAAAGATACAGTAAGTTCACAGAGCATTGTATACTTGGAATATCCGGGCATAAAAGACATTTAATTAGGAAAAATGAGAAAAATACTTGACTTTCCACCTGGTGGAAGCTGTATAAAAAAGGTACCGGACAGAGAAAGTCGCAAAAAGAGACAGTAAAACCCCGAGGGGATATGCGGAACTCCAATCAGCATATCCCCGAAAGGCACACGAATCGGTATACGGACGCGGGTGCGGGCGGATGCCGATTCCCCAAGGTGTAGTGCCGAGGGGATATGCGGAACTCTAATCAGCATATCCCCGGAAGGCACACGAATCGGTATACGGACGCCGAGGCGGCCGGATGCCGATTCCCCAAGGTGTAGTGCCGAGGGGATATGCGGAACTCTAATAAGGAAAGGAATCCACAGGCCATGAAGATCAAACAGGTGGAGGAGTTGGTGGATATCACCCGTAAAAACATCCGTTTTTATGAGGAGCAGGGACTGCTCAGCGTGGGACGGGCGGAAAACGGCTACCGGGAATATGGGATGGAGGATGTGAAACGCTTAAAACAGATTCGTCTGCTGCGCAGGCTTTCCGTTCCCATTGAGGATATCAAGCAGCTTTTCGGCGGAAAGTATACCCTGGAGGATGTGCTGGAGCGACAGGAGGTACAGCTGGAGCGTCAGAAAGAAAGCATCCGAAGGACGCAGCTGTTCTGCAGGCAGCTGCTGGAAGGGAAACACCGGCTGGAGTCTCTGGATGTGGACGGCTGTCTGGAACAGATGGATCAACTGGAGCGGGAAGGGATGATGTCTATGGATGGGACACACAGGGATATTCATAAGAAAAAGCAGCGGGGAGCCATACTGGGCGCAGGAGTGATACTGCTTCTGGCGCTGGTTTCGATGGGGATTATTTTGAAAATGTCTATGTTCATAGAACCGCTGTGGGTACCACTGATTTTTCTGGGTATTACTGCGGTGACTTGTGTGGGCGTGGTGGCGGCTCTGCTGAGCAGGCTGAAGGAGATTAAAGGAGGAGAAGAAGATGAAGCTTCTAAGTATTGAGTATATTCCGGGGCGGGAGATTGAGGCTCTGGGAATGGTAAAGGGAACTGTGGTGCAGACCAAGAACATTGGCAGGGACTTTATGGCAAGCATGAAAACCCTGGTGGGCGGCGAGATCGTGGGATATACGGAAATGCTGAATGAGGCCAGACAGATTGCGGTGAAACGTATGGTGGACGAGGCCAAGGAGTTGGGCGCGGATGCTATAATCGGCATTATGTATGGCTCCTCCCAGGTTATGGCCGGGGCGGCGGAAGTAATTGCCTACGGCACTGCCGTAAAATATAAAGCATAGGGAGTCTGCGGAACTCTAAAACGGCATTCCCTGCACAATGTGCGGAAAACTAAAATAATAAAGAGGATGAAATCATGTCAGATCAAGTTATGATACCCAATGTGCCCATGGCCAGCATTATCGCCATAGCAGTGTCCCTGGTAGTATCTGTGGGACTGCCCATCGTTCTGTGCATTCTGGTGTACAGAAAAACCAAAGCCCGGATTTCCGGATTTTTTATCGGAGCGGCTGCCTTCGTTTTGTTTGCTCGGGTGCTGGAGCAGATTCTGCACGCCTTGGTGCTGGGAGCGGCAGGCACGGCTATTACAGGAAATACATGGCTCTATGCCCTGTACGGCGGGCTGGCGGCAGGAATTTTTGAGGAGACCGGCCGTTACCTGGCTATGAAATTATGTATGAAAAAGAGCCTGAATAAGCAGAACGCCATTATGTACGGCGTGGGCCATGGCGGTATCGAGGCAATCCTGCTGGCAGGCTTGGCCTGTGTGAACAATCTGGTGATCGCAGTGATGATCAACAGCGGGCAGGCGCCCATGCTGCTGTCCATGAGCGGCGTGAACGAGTCCGTATATCAGCAGGCTCTGGGGCAGCTTATGGCTGTGGCCACCACCCCTTCCTGGCTTTTCTATATGGTGGGGCTGGAGAGGATCAGCGCGATAATCTTCCATATTTCCGCCTCCTATCTGGTATACCTGGCGGTGAGCAGGAAAAAGCCGCTTTATTATCTGCTGGCAATTCTGGTGCATTTTCTGATGGATGCGGCAGTGGTGGTCATCGGAAAATATCTGCCTGTGTTGCTGGTGGAAATACTTCTGCTGTTGGGGAGTGCCGTATTTGGCTTTGTGATCTGGAGGATGTACCGCAAAGAGCAGGTTCCCACTGCCTGATAAAAGAAAGCAGATCATAACCTGAAATGGGGGTTGCGTTTTTCTGCTTTGTGTTGTATAGTAAAAATATAAAATTTAAAGGAGGAAAATTGTTTGTCTATTGTGTCTGTAACGGAGGAAAACTGCAGGTAAATATTGCAGAGGGTATGTGTGCGGCTGCTTTATGTGGGTGCTGACACACTGGAAGTCTGCCCTCATTTCTGCCTTACAATGTGCTGACAAACATTTTCGAATCCGATTAGACGGGAGATTCAGGAGCATGGCTGTATGGTCATGCTCCTTTTTGCCGGGAAATCCGTCGGGAATCCCTGCGCTCTCAAATAATCCGGACCATGAAGCAAGCCTGTAAGACGGCAGTTTCATGGTCTTTTTGTCTGCCATGGGGCAGCACTGAAAAAGAAACGGAGGGTTTGAGATAGAGGCCGGGCACCAGATAAATCTGCCCCATCCGGATTGCCTGATGATTAAGGAATTACAGAAGGGAGCCCTGGAGCAAATCAGCGGCCTTGTGGATTATTCCTTTTATGAAGCGCTGCAGGAGGGATAAACGGAAAAATCTTTTGACTTTTGTATTGGAGGAAAAATGGAGAATATAAAAAATACATCCGGTCTGGAACTGGAAAAAATAAAGGAAATCTGGGCGGGATTGGCATTGACTGCCGCCGCCCGGGCCAAAATAGAGGAGGCCGGGCCCATCCTGGCGGAGAGACAACTCCAGGCGGCCCTGCGGGAGACCACGGAGAGCCGTCAGCTTCTGGAGAAATTCGGTACGCCGCCTCTGGTATCCCTGGAGGGGATGGAACAGATTCTGCTGGTGGCGGAAAAGGGGGATATGCTGGGGCCGGAGCAGCTGGAGCAGGCGGAAAGCGCGTTGGCGGCGGTGAAGCGGATGCAGGATTATCTGTCCAGAGGACAGCAGTATCAGATTCCGCTGGCTTTCTATGGGGAAAATCTGCAGCCCCTGGAGGAGATACGGCAGCAGATTCATCAGCAGATTCGGGGCGGGCAGGTGGAGGACCATGCCACCAGGGAGTTATTCGACCTGCGCAGCCAGATCCAGCGCACCCAGGAGAAGCGCAAGGAGAAGGCGGAGAGCGTACTGCGCACTCACAGGGACTGTATGTCGGACAGCTTCTGCGTCACCCGGGGCGGACATCTGTGCGTCCCCGTGAAAAAAGAATATAAGTTCCGTGTGAGCGGCAGCGTCATAGACAAATCCGCCACAGGCAATACACTGTTCATAGAGCCGACGGCGGTACAGAAATACGAGGAAGAATTGTCTCTGCTGCAAATCCAGGAGGACAATGAGCTGCGGAGGATTCTCTATACCCTGACGGCCATGATCGGGGATCAGCTGGAGGCGTTTCGGGAGAACAGCCGGATCATGGAGCGGTTGGACTATGCTTTTTCCAAGGGGAAACTCAGCATGGAATGGGACTGTGCGGCGCCTGTGGTGGGTACGGACCGAAGGATCAGGCTGACGGCGGCCAGGCATCCGCTGATGGACCGCAGGGCAGCCGTGCCATTGGATTTTACACTGGGGGAGGAGCTGCGGGGCGTGGTAATCACCGGTCCCAACACCGGGGGAAAAACAGTGGCACTGAAGACCGTGGCGCTGTGCTGTATGCTGGCCCAATGGGGGCTGCATGTGCCCTGCCAGGAAGCCTGGGTGTGCATGAACAGCCAATATCTGTGCGATATCGGGGACGGCCAGAGCCTGTCGGAGAATCTGTCCACCTTCTCGGCTCATATCACCAATGTGCTGGATATTCTGAGCCGAGTCAACCCGGAAAGCCTGGTGATCATGGACGAACTGGGCTCCGGCACGGATCCCACCGAGGGCATGGGGATCGCCATCGCCATCCTGGAGGCCCTGCGGGAAAGCGGCTGTCTGTTCCTGGTCACCACCCACTATCCGGAGGTGAAAGAATATGCCGCCCGCACCCAGGGGGTGACCAATGCCCGTATGACCTTTGACCAGGATAGCCTGCAGCCATTGTACCGCATGGTGATCGGGGAGGCAGGGGCTTCCTGCGCCTTTGCCATTGCGGAAAGGCTGGGCATGTCCCGGGCCATGCTGGACGTGGCGCGGCAGGCCGCCTATGGGAACGCCCCGGCGGCCCAAAGCCCGCTCATACAGACTTCCGGCGGGCCCCGTATAGAGAGAGACCGTCCTGCTCCCCGGCAGAAAGACCTGTCCGGAAAGTTTCGTCTGGGGGACAGTGTGATGCTCTACCCGGACCGTAAGATCGGCATCGTCTGCGAGCCGGTGAACGACAGGGGCTGTCTGAGGGTACAGCTGCCGGACCGTAAGATCTGGATCAGCCACAAGCGGGTGAAACTGCATGTGGCCGCCGACAGGCTATATCCGGAAGATTATGATTTTTCCATTATATTTGACACGGTGGAAAACCGCAAAAAGCGCCATGATATGGAGCGCAAGTATACCGGCGATATGACCATAGAGTACGGAGAGTGACCGGAGCCAAAAAATGGATTGCTTATAGAGCAGAAAAAAGTTATAGTATAACTACAGGGAAGGCCGACGCAGTGAAGAGCGACAGAAAGCGGGGTGTATTATGGCCAGAATTATCAGTATAGGACGCCAGGATTTTGAAAAGATCAGGATCAATAACAATTTCTATATCGACAAAACGGATTTCATACGGGAGTGGTGGGAATCGGAGGACGATGTAACGCTGATCACCCGCCCCAGACGCTTCGGCAAGACGCTGAATATGAGTATGCTGG